>Ga0194051_1000002_pt1 | contig 160896 bp, 163 predicted proteins | sample SepL2320m_MetaG_FD_161275 | JGI IMG/M metagenome (GOLD analysis project Ga0194051, IMG submission 161275) | Anoxic zone freshwater microbial communities from boreal shield lake in IISD Experimental Lakes Area, Ontario, Canada - Sep2016-L239-20m | ecosystem: Environmental > Aquatic > Freshwater... | reverse complement strand
GCTCTGAATTGCCTGAGTGATATCACAGTCAAAACCACTTAGCATTGGTATATCTGCATGTGCAGCACCTTGGGCCAAAATAGGATTAGCAGCATTAAAAATAATCGCTAATGGACAAAGATTTCTAGACTTCATTTCATACAGCATCCATGCGCTTGCTACGCCACCCTTAGCAGCGTCTAAAACTAAAATCTTATCTTTATAGGATTGGCCAAAAAGCTTATGGGCTGGTCTTGAAAAAATACCTTTAATACGGTCCAAGTCATAACGGGCAGAAAAACCATCTGAGGCACTTAAACATTCGCCTTCGATGCTATTGCCTTGTGCATGTTTAGCTTGATATATTTTTCCGCTCATTTCAATCTCCCAGAAACCGCTGCGTCAACGCAATCTTCCATAGAAGCTAACATCGGCGTATACCCATACCCGCCCAAGATATTCACTATCTTTGCGCTATTGGTTGCCAATACCTTCCAGCCATTTGCCTCAGCAATCTCCCTTGCATAAGATTGATAAAAACACATTCCTGAAAATACTGTTCCCCCAGCATTCTCGATCATTGCCGTATAACCCATTCGGTCTGCATCCGGTTTTACTTGGGGACTTGTCATTGCTAGTAATGGCTTGATAAATTTCTTGCCATTGCATAGCTCTGCAATGCTTTTCATTTCCATCAGACTTAATTGAGGGGCTGAAAAAACTACTACATCAACCTCCTCTGCAATGCGATAAGAATTTTGTAGGCCCATGACTTCTTCTTTGCTAATCACGACCTCTGGAAGATGGAGATACTCTAAATCTCGAGTGTGTAAAGCCTCTGGTGTAACGCCCAGCACATGAAATAAAGCCGTAGAACCAAAACTTGCCATTGCAGCACCGAAATGTTTCATTGCATCAGAGCCCGGATGTCCTTCAATACCTTCAAGCACTGGTACGGACCAGTAGTTGCCCGATTTTTTTCCAATCAAACCACCTAAAGCGCCCCATTCATTTAATGTTTTAGGAGTCCAGAGTGTTTTAAATCTGTGAGTTGGCTTACGATGCTCATCTAGATGGTAGCCATAGCGCGGCGTTCTTCCAGTATGTCCGGCAGCCAAAGCTGAGGGACCTCCCTCAAAGTTAGATCTAGCCCCACACACACTATTTGAATAGATCACGACACCGGTATCACCAAATGCTAAATGTTCACCAAAAACAGGAGCCATAATGGTTTGATAATTGATACAGGTGTCGGTCATGGAAACACCCATTTTGACAAATGCATTGATTGCACGTCTTTCTAACTCAACCATTTTTTCAGTTTGGCCAAGTTGCTTAGCTTTTGTAAAGTCAGTGCCTCTTGGATCAGTAATGGTAGGAATACGAACTTGCCGAGCCTCGAATGTATTTTGAGCCAAGCCTTCCAGCCACTCTACACCTGACTCACCCAAGCTTTCTGTATCAGCCATGATATGCGCTTGAGATACTGGGACTAAGTCTTGGGCACTGAAAAATTCACCAACTTTAATTTGATGGGCAATTGCAATTTGCCTTACCGGACCAAATTCACCAGCTAGCATTGCTTTTTCTTCTGCATTTAACTTCATATATTCTTCTCCATCAATTAATCAACCGTGGCGCCAGAATCTCGAACTACTCTAGCCCATTTAGCTATTTCGCTTGTCTGAAAATTTGCCAAACTCTCTTTAAAGTCAGTATTAGGCTGAACACCCAAATTTCCAAGGCGCTCTTTAAACGCTGCTGACTGAGCCACCCTCTCTGTGTCGGACCTGAGCTTTTTCGTAATACCCTCTGGTAATTTGGCAGGTCCAAATAATGCCCACCAAGCAGTAGATTCAAATTGTGGGTAGCCCAACTCAGCAACCGTAGGAATATTTGGTAATAAAGGTGAGCGCGTTTTACTAGTTACTGCTAGTGCCCGCAATTTTCCAGAAGTAATATGTGGCAATACAGATTGGATTGGATCAAACATTAACGGGATTTGACTACCAATCAGGTCAGTTACAGCGGGCGCACTTCCTTTATAGGGAATATGCTTAAATTTAGTCTGAGTAGTTGATTCAAATAGGGCTGCAGTTAAATGTCCTGGAGTGCCATTCCCTGCAGTGCCAAAAGCAATCGTATCTGGCTTTGATTTTGCCTCCGCTATCAACTCAGCGAGCGTCTTAATCTTGTCATTAGCATTAACAACAATTACCACAGGTGCACTAGCAACCAATGCAATCGGCGTGAAATCCTTAGTCATATCATAGGAAAGCTGCTTGTATAAGCTGCCATTAATCGCATTTGTTCCTACCGTACCCATAAATAAGGTATATCCATCTGGCGCTGACTTAGCCACCAAATCTGCCCCGATAGAGCCGCCTGCTCCACCCTTATTTTCGATGACTACTTGCTCTTTAAGAAGATCCCCCAACAGCAGAGCCAATGGCCTTGCAACAATATCAGTAGGCCCCCCAGGAGGAAAGGGGACAATTAATCTGATGGGCTTGATTGGATAAGGTTGCGATAGAACATTACTAGAGAGTAAAAGCAAACTCAAGATCGCTAAAAGATACTTGCCAGTTATATATGAAAATCGATTCATCTCAATCTGCTCCTGGTTAGGACGGTCTTAATTTCTCAAGCTACAGAGAAGAAAAAGTCCAGTTAAACCGGACTTTTTCTCATTATTAACTACTTCTCATTAGACGTAATCTTTGTACTTATCTAAGAGACGTACTGGCTTAGAAAGTGCATCGCGACGGAAGGGGTCGCCTAGTTCACGAGTACACATAATCTCAATCACACAGGTTTTACCCTCTTTCATTTGCATCTCAACTGCCTTCTTGAGAGCTGGGCCAACTTGATCGAGCTGATCAACTACGATTCCCTCTGCACCCATAGATTTAGCCATGCCTGCAAAACTTGGGCTATCCAATTCGCCAGCAACAAAACGACGGTTATAGAAATCTACCTGATTCTTTTTCTCTGCGCCCCACTGACGATTGTGAAATACCACAGCCGTCACCGGAATGTCATGGCGAACTGCAGTCAGAATCTCTACCATACTCATCGCCCAGGCACCATCGCCAGCATAGGCAATTGCAGGGCGATTAGAAGCAGCTGCTTTCGCGCCAATGATGGTTGGCAATGCATAACCGCAATTACCAAAACTCATTGGAGCAAAGAAACTCCGTGGCTTTTCAAAGCGGAGGTAACTATTTGCTACAGAATTAATATTACCGATATCTGTAGAGACCATTACATCAGCTGGCATCGCTTTTTCTAGCTCGCGAAGGACCTGACGGGGATGTAAGTAGTGGCCACCGGTTGGGGTCTTTTCTTTTTTCTGCTCTTCAATCATGTCAAGACTAAATGGGTCACGCTCATGAGTCCATTCATCTAACTCTTTTTCCCACGCTGCTTTTTCTGCAGCAATAGTTTTAGCGCGCTCGGCTTTTGTTGCATCACTAACCAAGGTCTTGCTAGCTAAACGCTTAGTCAAGGCGATCGCTGCTTCTTTTGCATCACCACAAATACCTACTGAAATTTTCTTAACCAAGCCCAACATTTTGTTATCAGCATCAATTTGAATAATCTTGGCATTCTTAGGCCAATAATCCATACCATGCTGAGGCAAGGTGCCAAATGGGCCAAGGCGTGAGCCTAATGCAACAACCACATCAGCCTGAGAGATCAGCTTCATGGCAGCCTTTGAACCTTGATAGCCTAAAGGACCGCACCATAGAGGATGGCTTGCTGGGAAGGAGTCATTATGAAGATAGCTATTAACTACGGGGGCACCTAAGCGCTCAGCAAATGCCTTGCATTCTTCTACGCCATCGGCCATCACTACGCCACCACCAGAAATAATGACAGGGAATTTTGCATTTGCCAATAACTCTGCAGCTTCGTCCAAACTCTTCTCACCACCTGGCCCTCGATCAAGGCGAGCAGGCTGTGGAATTTCTACTTCAATTTCGCCATAAAAATAATCGCGAGGAATATTGAGTTGGGTTGGACCCATTTCTGACATAGCGCGATCAAAACAGCGGCCAGTATATTCAGCCATTCGCTTTGGATTATTAACGTGGCCTTGATATTTGGTGAACTCTTCAAACATAGGTAATTGATTGGCCTCCTGAAAGCCGCCCAATCCCATACCCATTGTTCCGGTCTCTGGAGTGATAATCACTACTGGGCTATGCGCCCAATAGGCAGCTGCAATTGCTGTGACGCAGTTACTAACACCAGGGCCATTTTGACCAATTACAACACCATGACGCCCGCTGACTCGCGCGTAGCCATCGGCCATATGTGCTGCACCCTGCTCATGCACAACCGGTATTAAACGAATGCCGGCAGGAGCAAAAATGTCCATTGCATCCATAAAGGCAGAACCCATAATTCCAAAAATCTCCGTCACCTTATTGGCTACCATTGTTTCGACAAAAGCCTCTGAGGGGGTCATTTTTTGTGGGCCAGCAGGTAAATTAGTGCCAGTCTTAGACATTCAGCTCTCCTAGATATTCAATTAAACGGAACATTTTGTTCTACAATCCATATATTAATCGTGTATTTTCACTCATGTCAAGCATATAAACCCCAATATGGAATATATTTGACAACGCATTAAGACTATTAAAGGACGCGCCATGGCTGCCAGCCCCCCATCCATCGACTTATTGAGCTTTCAACCAGATAAGATGGTTTCGCTGCATTCTGTCTTCCCAGAGTGCAGGGGCTTTGCCGATTTCCAAATTCCAGCATTTAGTCAAAAATCTGACTTGGTGCCGTCAGTTGATCCAAGTTATCAACTCAATCCACAAGCCAGTGTGGCAATCCTCGCTGGTTTTGCCTACAACCGCAGAGTCCTCATTCAAGGCATGCATGGCACTGGTAAATCAACTCACTTAGAACAAGTTGCTGCTCGCTTAAATTGGCCTTGCTTACGCATTAATCTAGACGGGCAAATTACCCGCATGGATCTCATTGGAAAAGAAATCATCACCCTTGAGGATGGCAAGCAAATTACTCAGTTCCAAGAAGGATTGATTCCATGGAGTCTGCAGCGCTCAATTGCACTGATACTAGATGAATATGATGCCGGTCAAGCTGATGTGATGTTTGTGATTCAGCGCATGCTTGAACGCGAAGGACGCCTCACCCTGCTTGATCAAAATAGAGTGATCGAGCCCAACCCAGCATTTCGGATTTTTGCGACTAGCAATACCGTTGGCCTAGGTAATTGGAATGGGCTGTATCAAGGAACCCAGTTACTCAACCATGGACAAATCGACCGCTGGGATATCGTTGCTGCCCTCAATTATTTAGAGCCAGCAGCAGAAGAAAAAATATTACTAGCAAAGGTTCCAGAACTTTCGCCGGAGATTGCAAAGCAAATGATTGCTCTTGCCAATCTCAGCAGAAAAGGATTTGAGGCTGGTGATATCTCCACCCTCATGTCAACTAGAACCCTGATTACCTGGGGGGAAAACTGGCGCATCTTTAAGGGCTTGCAACTTGGCTTTACCTTAGCGTTTTTGAATAAGTGCGAGTCAGAAGAAAAAGCGTTAGTTGCTGAATATTATCAGCGCTGCTTTGCAACTGAGTTAGTCATCAATCAAAACTAGAACTCTTTTACTGGTAAATCTTGCAAACCGAATCTCACGATGAAGTAGAGCTACAAAATCGTTATGGAGCTATCATGCGCTCCCTATCTGGCGATACCCATCTTCAAATTCGGGATTGGCAGTTATTTCACAAGAGCCTTGCACTCAATGCTTTAGCTCCACATCTCAACTTCAATTATTTGCAAGCTTCTTGGGCTGATCCACGAGGAGTATTAGACGGCGTTGCCTTGCGTCTTCGCCATTCAGACTATGAACTGCATCTTTCATATTCTCCAAATGGCCAGATTGAGTCGCTAGTATTTGAAGTTCTAGAACAGATCCGCGTAGAGAGTATTTGCCCAGTTGGGCTCAAGGGCAGCAAACAGAATGTAGAAAATCAATTTATTGCCTGGCTGCAAGAATTTATGGCTAATGGCGGAGTGGAAGGCAGTATCGGTCTTTTATTGCTTTCTATTTTCTCGACAGTCTGGGTAAAACTCAACCAACGACCTCTTCCGCAATTGATGCAAGATGTAGTAGAGGCAACTAGAGCGGGACTTGCGGCAGAACTTGGACCTCATTTAGTCAAACTTAAAGAAAATCAATTTGACCAAGCTAGCTTTATTAAGACTGCTCTTGAAATTACCAGGCTAGTAGGCAGCTTAATCGATGCGGAATATCAAAATGTGCCTAGCATTCGAACAAAACAAAAAAATATTAGCAATACATTCTTAAAAATCGAATGGGTCCAACCCCCAAGTCCAAGCTCATCCTCCGAAAAGGGGCTAAGCTATTCTGCACAAGACTCTAAAAAATATTTAGAGCAGTCATTAGAGCAATACACAGTATTTAATTCTGCATACGATATTGAGATTGAAGCCAAAAAGAGTATTCGGCCTGCCCAACTTGCTATTTATCAGCATGAGCTGAGTGAGGAAGTCGCAAAGCTTAATATACCCTGGGGGAAATTAACCAGGTCTTACCAAAATATCTTCTATACAAAAACACTCAAAAGATGGGAGACTACCCAGACCGAGGGTCTCATAGATCGACGCTACCTTACCCGTATCGCAACTGCCCCACTAGATCCGGTTCTTTACAAGCATCCCTCTCAAAAGATAGAGGCCTTAGGCAGCGTTACGCTATTGATCGACTGCTCTGGCTCAATGAAGGATCAAAGACTGAAGATTGCCACTTGTGTAGATGCTCTGGTGAGGATACTGGAGCAGGCCCAGATTCAAACTGAAGTGCTTGGTTATAGTACGAGCACTTGGCAAGGTGGGAGGCCTTTTAAAGAATGGCGCAGAGGTGGGCAAATACCACATCCAGGTAGATTGAATGAACGTGCTCACTGGATATTTAAGGACTTTTATACGCACTGGCGCAAGGCAAGGCCTGGCATTGCTGCACTCCTTAGACCAGAAATCTATGCTGAGAGCATTGATGGGGAGGCATTACTTTGGGCAGCACAACGTTTGCGAAATGAAGGTAGTAATAAATCTACGCAAAAAAAACTGATTCTATTTTCAGATGGCTGCCCTATGGATAGAGCTACTATCGAGGCAAATGGAGAGCATTTCCTTAAAGACCATCTTTTACAGGCAATTACATGGTGTGAACAGCAGAATAATTTTGAGTTGTGGGGTTGTGGTATTGGAGAGGAATTAAGAGCGTTCTTTCCACATCGCTTAAGCTGGGATCAAGAAAGTGAGAATCCCAGTGAATCCCTGATCAATTGGGCTAAAGAATTAAAGTCTGCAAAAGCTAGGTAACCAATTCATTGAAATATTCATGGTGTGTAGTATTGAGTGTAGAAATACGCCACTCGATAGGTTCATCTTGTATATCCAGCGCCACCCTACGAATATGTAGTATAGGTGAATCTGGTTTTAACTTTAGCCAAGTTGACATTTGCCTACCCGCTAATCCAGCCCGTAATCTTTCGTTCGTTTTAACTACCGACTGACCATAACGCATTTGATATAACTGGTAAATACTGCCCTCTCGTTTATCAAATTCATTACGAGTTAAATTTTTGAAACGCTTTTTATCCAAAGTGATGTGGTCAATCATCACGCATTCACCCTCCAAATATAAGCGAGTGACGATATGCCAAACAGGAGCTCCTTCCTTGATGCCCAACTTAAGAGACTCCTCCTTGCTTGCTTGTGCCACTCCAAAAGAGGCGGTCTCTACACGAGGATAGGTTTTTTTATCAGCATCCTGGCGAGCCACGTGGAAAAAATAATATAGTAGTCGCTTAGCATCGTGTTCTGCAACATAGGTTCCCCTGCCTTGACGGCGGACAACAATACCTTCTGCAACTAATTCGTCCACTGCCTTGCGCAGGGTACCTATTGATACATCTAACTCTTTGGCTAAATCCTTTTCAGCAGGTAATGCCTGCCCCGTTGGATAATGCCCCCTGACCAGATCTTCAGTGATCTTTTGCTTCACTTCTTGATAAGCGGTCAGGGATCTCATAGCTTAAGACTTAAGCAGACTCGTAAAGACGGGTCATCACAAACTCACGGTGACCCAAAATCTCAGCAGCTGTTAATTCACCGTTAGCAGTTCTCAGAAGAGCATCGAGAAGCTTCTCACCCGCAGAATCTAAGGTCTCTTCACGACGCAAAATACCAGAAACATCTACATCGATATGTTCAGACATGGTCCGCACTGTTTTTGGATTAGCGCACAACTTAATCACCGGCAGAATCGGATTTCCAATCACGTTCCCTTGTCCAGTTGGGAAGAAATGGGCTGCAAAACCAGCAGCTGCACAAAGCGTAACCATTTCAGCAGCAGCTGAAGAAGAGTCCATAAAATGCAAACCTGGAATAGTTGGGGTCTCAGCCTTATCTAGAACGCCATCTACAACGCATTTCTTGCCAATCTTCTGGATGTTACCGAGAGCCTTCTCTTCGATCGTAGTTAGGCCGCCAGCAATATTTCCTTTGGTAGGCTGTGAATCAGATAAATCGCTAGTTTTGTTTTTCTCAATGACATCTTGATAGCGATCAAACATTGCACGAAATTTCTGCTTAATTTCAGGTGTACGGCAGCGCGCTTCAACTAAATGCTCACCACCAGTTAACTCAGTAGTTTCACCAAATACCAATGTAGAGCCAATCTCGTAAAGCTTATCAAACGCGTTACCAACTGTTGGGTTTGATGCACAACCAGAAGTAGTATCAGACTCACCACACTTTGTTGAAACCCATAGCTCTGATAGCGGAGCAGAAACACGTTGTTGTTTAGAAGCATGTTTCATCATGGAGTAAGCAGCCTTACTAGCACTAGCAATCGTTGCAGTATCGCCATTACCTTCAATCCAGAAACCTTCTACTGGCTTGCCAGATGCCTTAATTCCATCAACCACAATCTTTGTCCACTGCGGTTCGATACCAATCACCACCACCCCAGCTACGTTTGGATTACAACCAGCACCAATCAGGGTTCTAAAATGGAGCTCTAAGTCTGCGCCAAACTGAAGACGGCCATAAGGATGTGGAATAGCAATCGTACCTTTAATATTGTTCGCAACTGCTTCGCATGCAGCATTCGATAAATCATCTAAGGGCAAAATAACGACATGGTTACGAATACCCATGCGGCCATTTTCTCGGCGGTAGCCCATAAAAGTTGCTTGTTTTAAATTAATCATTTTCTATCTCTCTTAATATCGTAATGAATACGGGTATCGATTACCAACGCTTAGTTTTAACATTCTGAACATGGGTATGCTCACCCTTTTTAATGGGAGCGACTACCTTACCAATATCAACACCGTACTTAATAATGGTGTCGCCAGCCTTCATGTCCTGCAATGCAATCTTGTGGCCAATCGGAATATCACTTTCAGATTTGATATTGACAGTACTATCACCATCCATTACCCAGCCGATTAAATCGGTACCAGCCTTCACGCCTTCTACCACGACAACGCCAACGACGTCTCCTGGTTCATGCACGACAAAATGAATCATTTCTTTCTCCTTATCAAGCTTATTTGAACACTACCCATTCCATGACTGACGAATGCCAGTCTGAATTTCCTCTACAACCACATCAGAAACGTTTACACCTTCTTTAAATCCCGCTGCTCTTTGCTTAAAGCGTCGCTGTCCTGGCAAACGAGTGCCTAAATCAGCTGCCAAAGTTTTTAAAAAGCCGCGCATTTTGTTTGCAAAAACTTGACCACCTGCGAGGCCTGGATCGATAGTGAGCAAGAGCTGGCCAATGCGTGGACGATTCCCTTTGGCATCAAAAAACGAGTCGGCCTCATAGGAGAACCTGCTGCCAGATAAACCTACCACCAATAATTCAACAATCAAAGCTAGCAATGCTCCCTTATCACCACCTAAAGGAACCATTAAACCTTTTAGACCTGCCTGTGGATCTGTTGTTGGCTTTCCATCTGCTGTTAATGCCCATCCCTCAGGAATAGACTCCCCCTTCTTTGCAGCAACTAATAGTTTGCCGCGTGCAACTGCAGATAAGGACATATCAATCACCAGGGGATCGGTATCAGTGATTGGAAATGCAGCTGCCAAAGGATTGGTACCAAACATAGCTTTACTGCCACCAACCATTGGCATCGCAGCTGGAGTATTACCAAACAATAAAGAGATATAACCTGCACGCGCGGCAGCCTCAGCAAAATGACCAGCAACGCCAAAGTGATGACTATTAGTGACTGCTACGAGACCAACCCCATTTTTTGAGGCAAGGTTAACTGATAAATCGGTCGCAAAGCGAAGAGCAGGGAAAGCTAATCCGTCACAAGCGTCAACTAAGGCTGCAGATGTCTTGAAAGGGCGAACCTTAATTTTAGGAGCTAACTCAACTCGGCCATTTTTTGCATGACCTGCATATTGTGAAACTCGGGCCAAGCCATGCGAGGCTAAACCATCTAATTCGGCAAGCGCTAAAAATTGTGCTGTTTCAAAAGCGGCTTTATCGTCGACGCCAGCAGCCTTCAAGCCAGCCGTAGCTAACTGAACCATCTTTTCGTAGGATAAGTTCATTTCAAACCCCCAAATACCGATTGACTTCATCGGCAATCATTTGGCTAACACGCTCGTTACTCTCATGCGTAACACCCGCAATATGTGGCGTCAGAATGAGGTTCTCAATTCCCATGAAATGACTTAAATCTTTGGCAGGCTCTGCAGAGAAGACATCAATTGCGGCGCCCCCAACGCGTCCCGAACGGAGTCGCTCGGCTAATGCCAATTCATCTACTATCCCACCTCGCGCTGTATTGATGAGGCAAGCACCCTCTTTCATTCGATCAAGCGTTACAGCATTAAATAAATTCTTAGTTTCAGGTAAATAAGGAAGGTGCAGCGAAACTGCGTCACTTTTAGAAAGTACTTCATTTAATTTAAGTAAAGGAACTGAAAAGCCATCAAGAACAACAGAGCCCCCTGAGAGCATTGGGTCGTAAGCCACACATTGCAAGCCAAACGCATGTGCTTTTTTGGCGACTACTCTGCCGATACTACCGAAACCTACAATACCCAAGGTCTGACCCAAAAATTCATGGTACCCAGAAAAACGGGGGCGCGGCCACCCCCCTTTCAGAGTTGATATCGTAGCGGGAATAAATCCACGAGTTAATGCAACTGCAGCCCCAACAACATATTCAGCTACTGACTCGGCATTAGCACCAGTGGCAGGAATAACTTTGACATTACGCTTAGCACAAGCTGGTAACTCAATATTTTCAAGTCCAACACCTAAGCGACCAACCACTTTTAGGTTCGGCGCAGCAAGCAAGATTTCTTCATTCACTTGAGTTAAGTTGCGCACAATCAGTGCGTCAATATTTTGCATTGCAGCAATTAAAGCCGTCCGATCCTTGTACAGCTCAGGCTCATAAATCACATTATGCTTAGAACGCAGGGTTTCTAAGGCTTGACTAGTGATGAACTCAGAGATCAAAATAGTAGACATATCCATATCATATAGATGATTTAAATCACTTGCAAGCGAACGTACTATTTTTAAGAAAAATAAGTTTATTTAATAATCATCCCAATGTAATGAAAAAGAGATAAGATAAAAAAATTATTAGACTTGGAGGAGCAAAATGTTTAAGAAAAAATTAACTACCGCTTTACGATGTGCACTCATTAGCATGGGAACGTTAGTCTGCATTGCTTCTCCTACAATTACACAGGCTCAGAGTTGGCCAGATAAACCCATTAAATTAATTATTCCTTTTGCTCCTGGCGGCACCACTGATATTCTCGGAAGAATTTTGGCGCAACAAATGACCACCGTCCTAGGTCAAAATGTCATTGTCGAAAACAAAGGCGGCGCTGGTGGCAATATTGGCGCTGAAGTCGTTGCAAACGCACCTCCTAACGGTTATACCTTATTACTTGCATCAGGAAGCATGATGACGGTTAACCCATTTTTATACAAAAAGCTTCCGTTAAATTACGCTACCGATCTTACCTACATTACTGCAGTAGCTGGTGGCCCCATGCTGGTATCCGTTAACCCAAATCTACCAGTAAATAACTTGAAAGAGTTGATTGCCTTAGCAAAAACCAAGGAGCTGACTTTTGGCTCAGCTGGAATTGGTAGCCAAGTTCATATGGCGGGTGAAAATTTTACTTACTCAGCTGGAATTGCAGCTACCCATGTGCCTTATAAAGGAGAAGGGCCAGCTCTTACTGATTTAGTTTCTGGACAAATTGACTTTATGGTTGGCAACCTTCCGGCAGCAGCCGGCTTCGCAAAATCCGGAAAGATCAAAGCTTTAGCCATTACTAGCAGTAAAAGAGTTACGCAATTACCCGATGTTCCTACTGTTGCAGAAGCAGCCATTCCAGGATTCGTTAATATGGGCTGGTTTGCGCTAGCTGCACCATCAGGCACTCCAAAGGCTATTCAAGAAAAAATATATGCCGCAACTCAACAGGCCTTGGTATCAGAAGCAATGCGTAAGAGCCTAGAAATTAATGGTCTTACAGCAATTTTGAATACCCCTAAAGAACAGCTAGACGTTCAAATTAAGAATGAAACAGCAAACTGGGAAAAAGTCATTAAGGCTCGTAATATTCAAGCCCAATAAAATTAGTTAAGGACGCTTCTTAAAGAGGTATCCTTAACTTTAAAATAACTGACGCACTAATAAAGTTGTTCCTGAAAAAAGCAAGATGGAACCATAGGCTACTCGCATTGCTGTATTATTTAATTTAGTATGAACATGAGTTCCTGCCCAAATACCAAGAAAGGTTGCGGGTATTAGGCAAATTGCCAATCCAATAACTGACCAGCTCAAAATCAAGCCAGTAATAAGCATTAAGCTTAGGCGCAATAAGGTCAGTATGAATATCGCAAACGCCATAGTAGCCCGCATAACCTTAGGATCGCTAATGCGTAGGCCAAGATACGACGCGTAAATAGGCCCACCAGTAGCAAATAATGCAGTGAAAGCGCCTCCAAAAAATCCAGATGGCATAGCCCACCACTTATTAATTGGGTCAGCCATTTCTGCATTTCGCTGCCACAAAACTCGAGCACCATTGATTACAGCAAAACATGCCAATGTGATTAATAGTGGCTCACTAGGCGCCCTTAGCAAAAAAATAATCCCCAAAATCATCCCGATTAGAGTAAACGGGAATAGCCATTTCAGTTCTTTTAGATTGGCATCTTGGGAAGATTTTCTACCGACATATAGCGAGGCACATAGATCAATGATGACCATCATTGGTACCACTGATTTTAGTGGATATATCTGGACCAGTAATGGCACTGAAATGATTGATGAACCAAATCCTGAAATACCAAAAATGAAATAGGCACCAAAAATAATTAAGGCTGCCAATATAAATTGGCCAGGTTCAATCAAATCAAAAATGATTAAGCCTCAACTAAAATTGTTTGACCAGGCTTAACCATCGTAAATTGCACAGGGCGATTCTCAATACTTAACACCTGATGATTAAAGCTAACTACTGTGTAATAGGAGTCTTCAAGCGATCCCGGCTCAGGAAAATCTTCACGGTAGTGAGCCCCTCTCGAATTCTCTCTAGCAATAGCCGCTTCCGTTACAGCCTGACTAACTAGAATCAGATTTTGTAAGTTCATCCAATCTTGCCAAGTATTACTGTATTCCCGCTGAATATTGCCAACACCCATTTGGTGTAATTGAGATGCCAACTGTTTTAAGGTTTGACGTGCCCGTATTAAACTTTCTTTAGTTCTTGATATGCCAACGTCATCCCACATGCACTCCGCTAGAGCATCACGAATAAACTCAATATCGCCAGGTGGCTTTTGCAATGGTGCTTCATGCTCATGAATGCTAGCTATTACCTCTTCCATATTGCACTCTCTTAACTGCTGTGAGGCAACCCAACGGGCCATGGACTCTCCTGCAATACCACCAAATACGGTTGAGTTGGCAACACCATTGCCGCCTAAGCGATTCGCGCCATGCACGCCGCCCGTATCTTCACCAGCAGCAAACAGCCCCGGCAGGTCAGTAGTGCAATCCTTCTTAAAGACTAAACCGCCCATCATGTAGTGGGCAGTAGGAACAACCTCCACCAAATCATTAGTTAAATCAAACCCACTATCGGCACAGCGCTCAACCATACCCTTAAATAATTTGCGCACATTCTCAGGGCCTAAATGACTCATTTGAATATAAACACCACCATTGGGAGTTGCCCGCCCAGCACGAATTTCAGAGTTGATTGCTCTAGAAACAATATCTCTTGTAGCACGTTCATTGCGTGGATCATACTTACCCATGAAGCGCTCTTTCTCACCATTGAGTAAATAGCCACCAGCTCCGCGCAAGCCTTCCTCAATAACTGTGCCCGTCATGCGTGTGCCTGGTCCAGCTAATAATCCCGTAGGATGAAACTGCACCATCTCCATATCCCGTAAAGCGAGACCAGCACGCAACGCCATTGCCAAGCCATCGCAACTCTTATCTCCCGAAGGGGTATGGTATTTATACATTGTTGGTCCACCGCCAGTAGCTAGCAAGACAGCTTTGGCACGCACTAAAACAAATTGGCCAGTCTGCATATTGAGCATCAAGACGCCTGCAAGTGATTTTCCATCCTTGCTATGAATTAATTCAATAGCGCGATACTCTTCAAGGCGATTAATTCCTCGTGCCCAAACTTGTTCAGCCAAGCGATTAATGATCTCAATACCCGTTAAGTCACCTTTATGAACTGTACGGTCAAATGTTTGACCAGCAAATGCTTTTTGATGAACCGTACCATCAGGATTTCGATCAAAAAAGCAGCCCAGCTCATTTTCTAATTCATGAATACACTCAACTGCTTTATTGACTAACGTCCAAGCAAGATCTTGATCAGAGAGCCATTTGCCACCCTCAATCGTATCCATGAAATGGCGCTCAACTGAATCTCCTTCAGCTAGTGCCACGTTGTAACCACCCTGAACCATGCGCGTGCAACCAGACTTACCTAATAAGCCTTTCACTGCGATTGTGATATCTAAGTTAGGATTTTCTTGATGCGCATGCAAGGCTGCAAAGAGGCCTGCGCCCCCAGACCCGAGAATCAGAATGTCGGTATCTATTGTTGGAACAGAGCTCATGAAATTATTCCAAGACTTTTGAGTACTGCATCTTTTTTACGAGCCACATCGCTATTGACTTCCTGATAAATACTTCCACCATGGCTATCCATTGCAACTAATAATGGACCAAAATCTTTCACCTTGAAAAGCCAAAGTGACTCTGGATTGAGATCATCCATATCTACATCTTCAATTTGTTCTATCCAAGTGGTCTCTAGCGCAGCAGTACCTCCAATAATGGCTAGATATACGCCGCCAAGATCCTGAAATGCTTGTGCAGATCCTTCACGCATACCCCCTTTGCCCACAATCATGCGAACGCCATTCTGTGTCATCAGGGGACGAGTGAAGCGCTCCATCCGATCTGAAGTAGTTGTACCAATACAGATAGGCTCGTAGCCAGCAGGGAATTCTTTACTAACAGGAACTTTTCGGACATTAGGTGCCGTATGAATGACTGCATGCCCATTTAAATCGAATCGAGTCTTACGATCATGATCAAACATCTGAATTTGTGTCGCATCTCGAATACCGAACAAGGTATTTTGCAAAGTCACCGTATCGTTAATACGAAGTTTACGAATGGCTTCTTCGCTAACTGGTGTGACAAGATTGTAATGGGGCATCAGTTGCTTTCCTAGAATCCGTAGGTGACGCCTGATGACGTAAAAGTAGCGCGTGCTCTACGTGCGGAATGACACTGCATATTGACGGCTACGGGATTCATAGTGATATGCGTATGGGCAAGCTCTACCTGGACCGCAAAGGCAGTTCCATCACCACCAAGCCCCTGCGGGCCTATCCCCAGTTGATTCACAGCAGCACTCAACTCTTTTTCAAGCTTAGCCCCTTCTTCATCGCTACATTGACTTCCGAGCTCACGGGTCGCCGCTCGCTTTGCCATAGCTACGCATTGATCAGACGTGCCGCCAATGCCAACACCAACTATGGTTGGTGGACAAGTCTTGCCGCCAGCAGAAACGACACTCTCAATTACAAAGGCTTTAATACCATTAATACCCTCTGCAGGAATTGCCATTTTTAAAAATGAATTATTCTCTGAACCGCTTCCCTTTGGCACCATCTCAATTTCTACAGACTCTGCATGATCAAAAAAATCAATATGAATTGCTGGCATATCAATCCCACAAGAAGTGTGATTATTTTTTCGGGTAATAGGGTGCACAACTGAAGATCGGAGGGGGTATTCTTTAGTAGCACGCTCGCAACCCTTACGAATAGCAGCCTTTAATGCCACGCCATCAAATTGCACATTACTGCCAATCTTGACGTTATAAATTGGCAGACCAGTATCTTGGCAGAGGAGATTGTCTTCACGCTCTGCTACTGTGATATTGGTAATCATGGTTTTTAAAACCACTTGAGCACGTGTATCTGTCTCAGCTTTATCTAATTTATTGATAGCTGCCTTGATGTCATCAGGTAGTACTTTGAGGGCACGAATGTAGAGCTCTTTACAAGCCTCTTCAACTAAGTTCATTTGTAATTGCATAGCAGCCTAATCAATTAGAAAAATATAAAAATAAGAGCCCACAAGCTATGGCAAACAAGATAGAGAGTTGTATCCAGCCCTTGCGCAAGCCATTCCATGGTCCAAACTCAATGATTAACAAACGTAAGCCGCCAGCAAAATGAACGGCTAGTAAAATCACTAAAGCCCACTCTCCAAATTTAAATACCCAGAAATCCGTTAAAACTAAAGAATGCTCGAAACCTTGAGCGCCACGCAAAGATTGAGACAGCATCAGAAAATGAAGTGGAATAAAGCACGCTAATAACAGGCCAGAAAAGCGGTGGCAAGCATATGCAAAATAAGATAAATGACTCTTTGCACGGAAATCTAGTCTTGGCCGAGAGCTCATGAGGCACCTCCGGTATACAAGCCAATAACAGCTATGCTGCCCAATACCAGTATGAACAGTCCTAAAGTACTGGCCACAGGTTTAGCGATACCACTTTTAGGAAATGTCTCTTGTAATATATTGGCCATGCCAATTGGGGCATGAACAAAGCAAGCAAGTATAAAAATTTCATAAAAGAACGCAAACAAAGCATTGCCTTGGGTGCGTCCTAAAATTTCTTGGGCACTCAAACCGCCTCGGATCGCATAAAAAATAATCACTAAGTGAACTGCAACACAGATGCCAAGTACCATAGCACTAATTCTTTGGGCATACCAGAGCTTAGCCTGCACTACTCCTTGGTTCATAACTTGCCCCACCTACTACCTCTGACCGCAGCTCTAGCCACTAACTTCTTGAGGCCCGCAATACTTGCAGTAGGTGCAATAGACTTAGGACAAGCTTCAGTGCAAGAGCCTTGTGAATGGCAAGCGTGGCAACCTGCATCTCCTGCCACTGCAGTAATACGTTCTAACTGCTGAACATCCCTTACATCATTTGTTAACGTCCAAGCACGATTGAGAGCTGCAGGTCCGAGATAGTTCGGTCTAGATTGAACAACCTCACATGAGGCATAGCAAACACCACAACCAATACATTCGATACCAGCGTCTGCCAATTGACGCTCTTCAGAATTTGGCTGCACTTTTGTAAAATCATCGTAGCGTGTCTTATCACCCTTAAAGAACCCAACTGCACCCTTCCACTTATTAAAGAACTCGCGCATATCGGTAGCAAGATCTTTAATAACCGGTAAATTATTTAATGGAGCAATCTCTAAAGAATCCCCCACAAGAATTTTAGATACGTGAGTGCGGCAAGTCCAACGAGCCACTCCATTCACAGTCATAGCGCATGAGCCACACATTCCGACGCGACAGGCAAAGCGATAGCTTAAAGTCGGGTCCAGCTTCCTTTGGATATAGGTCACTACATCCAATACAGTCTGATTGGGACTGCGCGGAACCAAGTATTCAACGAACTCGCCCTCTTGGGCGCCACGCCAGACTTTTACTTTGAGATTGGTATTTGACATGGGCTAATTATATCTATAGATAGTAAAAAATAAATCGAATATATTTTTCTTTGAGATAAATTATATTTTTATCTCAATTTCGCGCTTGCAACCCTTTTTTTATTTCACAAATCCTAACGCTCTATTCTTGTGAATCCATCCCGATTAGGCATTTTTACCAACGGTAAAGATTTGGCATCCATGACCGCATCTTTAGTAATTATCTGATTTAAAAATAGGATATAAGCTGTTGCCGCATAGACTTGATCATTACTCAATGACTGGGGTGCGTTATGAGGCATGGCTCTTTTTGTGTAATCGAAAATGGTAGTGGAATAAGGCCAAAAACTGCCTACTGTCTTCACAGGTGAATTAGTATTTAATGCTCCACCACCAACTAAACGATTGGCTATTCCACCTTGCCCCTTATCACCATGACAAGAGGCACATTGCTGTTGATATAAAACCGCTCCATCTGAAACTGTTCCTGATCCAGGGGGTAATCCTTCACCATTTGGACCAATATCAATATTCCATAGACGTATTTGATTTTCAGTAATTGGCTTACCAATTCCAACAGGTCCATTAGATGGATGTCCACCAGCACAGGCTGCAATCAAACCAAGTAGAGAAATTCCAAAGATAGCTTTAAGGGTGACTCGACTAGCGACCATTGGTAATCTCCCCATTGGCTGCCACTCGCCACGGTTGAATAGCATTGTTATGATAAAAAAAGTTGGAGCCCTTGGCTTTAAGTAATGCATCCATCATGGGCTGCACATCACCACTTGAATCGACTCCCCTACTCATCAACATTGCAGGAGCTCCGTCCCACATCCATGGAGAGCGAAAACGAACTAAAGACTTATCCATAACAGGTTCTTGCAAAACAGCCTGAACCCAAGAGGCGCCGCCATTTGTAGAAACTTCAACCCGTTTAATTTCACCTTTACCAGACCATGCAAATCCTGAGATCTCATAAAAACCTTTAGATTTAAGCCGCATCATTCCAGAGGGTTGAGTTATCACTGATTTAACATCCATTGCAAAAGTAAATTTCTCAGCCTTTCCATTGGGGAGCAAATCGGTATAGGCAGAAGTTTCTTCTCGGGTTTGCCAAGGTTCGGTGCCTAACTTAATTCGTCGCAACCACTTAATACTCATATTGCCTTCAAATCCCGGCAGAAAGAGACGCAATGGGTAACCTTGTTCGGCCCTCAACATTTCACCATTTTGGGCATATACCAAAAGCGCATCATCCATCATCTTACTCATCGGAATACTTCGCGTCATTGCGGCGCCATCAGCGCCCTCTGCCAGCGCCCACTTTGCAGAGGACTGAACACCACACTCTTGCAAAATAGTTGATAAACGAACCCCCGTCCATTCACAGCAAGAGAGAAGTCCATGAATTTCTTGAGCAGTCTTCCCGCTTGCCTTCTTTAACTCTGCTGCGCTATTCCCGGAGCACTCTAAAAAATAAACTCTTGACTCTGATGGCAGGCGTACGATGTCATCCATACTAAAAATCATAGGGCGATCAACTAATCCATGTATTACAAGGCGATGTTGATTGGGGTCAATATCTGGTATGCCAGCATGATGTCTCTCGAATACCAAACCACTAGGAGTAGTAATGCCGTATAAGCTTTGTAATGGTGTACGCGAGCCAGTTAAAAAAGTTGGCGGGGGTGAAGGTAGAACTCGAACAACATTCTTTTCATATTTAGCGGGCAAACCATAAGGTGGATTGATAAAGCCTGACCCCTGAGTTTTTGTCCAAGGATCTATAGCCAAAAAATTTGAGTCATTATTTTGAGAAAATGCCATCTTAGTACTTGCTGCTGCACTAATAGCAGAGCCAATAGTTAAAGATTTTTTTAGGAAATTACGGCGCTCAGTAAGGTTTTTATTCTTATTCATAGATAGCTCATCTCCATTAGCTACGTCCAAATTAATGATATCTTCAAGCACCTTACCATCAAACCAACAATAGTTAAATATACGGCCTAATCTGTCAAATAAATTTCTATCAGATAAGGTCATTCTTTATAATGATCCTTATGTCTAGCATCAAAATACTGAAAAATTTCCTTACCATCACTAGGCACAAAAGCGTGGCTGCTGCTGCCAGAGAAATTGGTCTCACGGCTGCTGCTGCAGGGCAACAATTACAGCAACTGGAAAACGAAATTGGTCTAGAGCTATTTGATAGAACAAAACGTTCACTTACGCTTAATAGTCATGGACGCTCTCTGATAGAGCCTATCCAAGAAATCATTGCACGCTATGAAGCCCTTGGCATAAACCTCAGATCTGAGCTAAGCGGCATAATTGTCTTGGGCGCTTTGGTATCTTCGCTAATGGGTGCATTTGGTAAAACTCTAAATGAAATCAAGCAAAACTATCCTGATCTAGAAATTAAATTAATAGCGGGCTTATCTAGTAATTTCTTAGACCAAGTGATCGAAGGCACTATTGATGGAGCAATTGTGACCGAGTCTCCCTATGCACTCCCTCAAAACGTACAGTGGACCGAGCTTTATAAGGAGCCTATGATTTTAATTGCTCCAAGCGCATTGAAATCATCAAAAAACTCAAACAACTTGAGTAATCAATTGCCATTTATTCGGTTTGAGAGAAATACTTGGACTGGGAATCTAGTTGAACAAACTATCAGAGTAAATAAACTCAAAATTCAAGACGGCATGGAATTAAATTCAGTGGAGGCTATTATTGAATTGGTACGACAAGGGCTTGGTTATTCGATCGTCCCACAACTTGCCAATATTTCATGGTCAAGCGATCGCCAACTCAAGATTCAAAATCTACCAGGAAAAACAGTCTACCGAAAAGTTGGCCTATTAGAACGTAAGAAACATAGTCGAAATAACATTACAGCGGCTATCAAAGGTCACTTTTTATCAAACGTATTAAAGGCATCTAAAAAGCCGATAGATTTTTAATCCGCTGGAAGAGCCACTCCCAAATAAAAAAGCCTGGACGAACCAGACTTCTTTACAAGACATATTGTAAAGATTATTTCTTTAGATTAAGGTCGGCTCCTAACTTGCTATAGAGATCAAATTGTTCTTTAGCAAATGCCTCTGTATCTGCTGGTGATCGAATTGCAGGGATAGCCCCAACAGTATCGTTACCATTTAACCAAGCAGAATTTTTGGCAACCTCTTTTAGTACAGTCTGCCATTTCTCAACAACCTCCGAGGGTAAACCTGGTGGTCCATAAAGACCGCTCCATCCCATGACTTTTTCTAGATTAGGAATTCCCTCTTCCTTGGCAGTAGGTATATTAGGAAAATCTTTCAGGCGAGCAGGCGTAGAGGTTACCAGCGCGCGCATCGCATTTCCCTTTATCTGCCCAACGAGTGTTGTTAAGTTATTACATAAGAAGTCTACCTCTCCACCAAGCAAGGCAGTAGTAGCCTGGCCACCACCTTTATAAGGAATCATTGTGGCAGCCGATGATGCTAATCCAACATCACGCAAAACTACTTCAACAGCTAAATGCTGTGTAGTGCCAGAACCTGCGGTTGCATAATTTAATTTTCCGGGATTTGCCTTAATTGCAGCAATAAGATCCTTCATACTCTTATAAGGCGCATCAGGCTTAACTACACAAATAACCGGATTAAAGTCAAGCAGAGAGATAAATGTGAAATCGTTCCATTTATAAGGTGTAGTACTGTCAAGGGCAGGGGTGATTGCTTGCGAACCGCCTCTCGAAATTAATAAGGTATACCCATCTGGAGGTGAAGTGCGAACTTTTTGAGAGCCAATCGTGCCAGATGCTCCTGCGATATTTTGCACAATTACATTTTGACCCATTAGTTTAGTAGCGATAGGAGCCAAATTTCTACCAGAGAAATCGCTATCACCTCCAATTCCATAGGGAGCGATAAAAGTAATTGTTTTATTAGGATAACTTTGGGCTAAAACAACATTTGTCACTAGCCCCATCAAAATCAATGCTGTAAAAGCGGTCTTTTTTACTAACTTAAGCATAAAACTCCCGTGAGATAGATTAATTTATTCACTGACAATCCAAACTAAAGCATTTTTAATTACTAAACATTTAATTCAACTGAATATTTTGTGCCCGGTACTATGATGCCCCCTCGATCTCCTGGAATTACCCCACTCCAACGGGACTCAAAGTAATTTGGTAGCGGTCTTGCAGATGGGGGCGCAATCCAAAGTCGAAGCAAATGACGTTGCAGCTTAGGATCAGACCAATTTTCAAAATCATTCCTAGAGTGCAGAATTTGGTGGTTGTGCAAAAGCTGGATATCACCCGGTTCAAAAGCCATCTGCAGAGCAAAGCCTGGCTCTTGCAAAATAGCATCGATTTCATCCATCACTTCAATTTGCTGCTGACTGAGTCTTGGGGCATCTGGGAAGCGTTCTTGTGCATCCTCTATATAGTGACGTAAATATACGCAGGATAGGTATCCTTTATACCAATTAAAGATTGGAATCTCAAACCAAGGATGAAGCCCTTCTGGAACTTCTCCTCGGCGATCTGTTGGATATGGTGTGAACATTGCAGAGATCAAGTCGGGTCGACGTTCTATCATTTTGTTATAGAGCATCATAGAGCTAGCAATAAAAGACTCCCCACCCTCTTTGGCTTTCTGCAAACAAAGTAGGCCAACAACATCTGCTGAATCAGTATGGTAGTCAAGCTTCTTATTGGTTTGATAAAAACGTGCTCCAGCTTCCACTTTTGCGCCTTGATCGCGTACGTGTCCAAGCAGGTGACCTTTTCCATTACTACTCCGTAGCGAACCCATATGACGCCCAAGCCCCATATAAATAGCTGCAATCTTTTCCATTGGCCAGCTTTCAATTGGAAGTCCTCTGAGCATTACAAAACCGCGTCCACAGAGGATTTCATTCAAAGTTCCGTCAATAAAAGAAAGTAGCTTTGTAAGAGGAAATAACTCTGGTGTAATATTTTCAAGAGGAACCCCTAAACTTAGAAATTGATCAGCCGCCGCTTCAAGTTCTGTGATTTGCTCTGAGCTCCACTTCACAATCCACGTAGGATTATCTTGAATGTGACTACCCATCCATACGCAGGATCCCTCAATAGAAAAAGGAATATCACTTACTGAAGTAAAAGGCTTGATTGGATTCATATTGATTCCTCTATGCACCCTTATTTTGATCTGGGAATAAGGCGAACAATAAAATTAGTCTACCCTAAAAAATGAGGCTCCCAAGCCAAAAAAAAATATATCAATTTGGATATCCCCTTAAACCCCCCTTCTAACCAATCTAGCTAGACGATTAAGGGTTATTACTAATTTCAGCTCAAGCAGACATCTCTTTTGACTAAATTTATAGCGCAAGGTAGACCTCATCATATTTGTTAAAACTTTTAGTCAAGAATAATTAGCTTTAATGTAATGAGTCAAAAAAAGTAACGTATTCTCTATTGATATCAAACAACATTATTTTAATGTCCTAGGATCAAGCTTTTATATGATAAAAAAAATCACAAACGGTGCTGAAAATGTTGTGAACGCTCTTGAGTTAGCGGGTGTAAATACAATTTTTACACTATCTGGCAATCACATCATGCCTATATATAACGCCATATTTGATTCTAATATTGAACTCATTCATACGCGTCATGAGGCAGCAGCCGTCCACATGGCGGATGCATGGGCAAGATTAACTGGAAAGGTTGGAATTGCTTTAGTCACAGGTGGGCCGGGGCATGCAAATGCAGTCTCAGCGCTATATACCGCCTCTATGGCTGAATCCCCTGTTGTTTTGATTTCAGGGCATGCCCCTCTTAATCAGCTTGGTAAAGGTGCGTTTCAGGAAATGGCGCAAGCGGCTATTGCTGCTCCCCTAACGAAAGCATCTTGGACTTGTCAAAAAATAGAGGACCTAGGCTTTGATTTGGCAAAAGCAATACGAATAGCAAAATCAGGAAGACCCGGTCCTACACATCTAAGTTTGCCATCTGATCTTCTAGAGTCAATTTCACCCTTAAATATGCCGCTTCCAACAAGTGAAGACTTTATGGTGAATAGTAAAGTAGCGAAATCTTCAGACATTACAATCATCATATCGGCGTTAACCGCTGCTAAAAAACCACTCATCATTGTGGGTCCAATGATGCTCTCTAAGGTTAGTAAGAAGCAATTGGCATTACTTGAAGAATCTTTAGGCATCCCCGTGATCGGTATGGAAAGTCCAAGAGGTATTGGTGACCCAAGTCTTGGGGCATTTGCGGAAGTCCTAGCTGAGTCAGACTGCATTCTCTTGCTTGGGAAAAAACTAGACTTTACGTTAAAGTTTGGCAACACCCCTGGCATTAAACAAGAATGCAATTTTCTACAAATAGATCCCGAAGAGACTGAAGTTGAAAGAGTAAAAAAAATACTTGGTAATCGCTTAAAAATGGCATGTGTATGCGATATCTCAAGCGCTATTAATGCCATTCTCTCTGAAAATCCCGCAAAACATCCGAGTTCAGATAATTGGTTAAAAGAAGTTAGCACAGCAATTGCATATCGCCCAAGCTCATGGAAGGAATTACCATCTAATGAGGGAAGACTGCATCCAGTAAAAGCATTATTACCACTACAAGAAATACTGGACAGTCATCCTGATTCTGTCCTTGTAAGTGATGGCGGAGAAATTGGACAATGGGCTCAAGCTTGTTTAAACGCTCCAAATCGAATTCTAAATGGCATTGCCGGATCTATCGGCGCTGGTCTACCTTTTGCCGTAGCTGCTAGGGTTGCAAAAAAAGATGTCCCCATCATTGCCGTAATGGGTGATGGGACTTTTGGATTTCATAGCGCGGAAATCGACACTGCAGTCCGCTATGGCTTAGATTGTGTCCTTGTCGTGGGGAATGATGCTTGCTGGAATGCAGAATTTCAGATACAGCTTAAAGACTACGGTAAAGATAGAACGATTGGTTGCGAACTATTACCTTCAAGCTATGAAAAAGTTTGTCAAGCATTTGGCGGTCACGGTGAACTTGTCACAAATTCTAAAAACATACTACCAGCAGTAAAGCGCGCCATAGAAAGCAAATTACCTTCATGTCTTAATGTCATGATCGAAGGCATTGCGGCACCCAATATCAAAAGAGGCTAAGCTGGGGCTAGAAAATTACTATTTAATAAGTACAAAAGTAAGAAATCCAGATTCTAGGCGATACACCAACTGAACATTACCTAGCTAAAGAAAAAAAGCCACTACGAAGAATGGCTTGAAAGAGATTTTTGAAAGCACCACTTAAAGAGCAAACTAAAAGTTCTTATTAATCCTCTAAAAATCTAACTTTTTTACTGATTGAATACTAGTGATTTTCTTTGGCATGATTAATAGAGTATTTGGGTATCTCAATGACCAAATCTTGTTTGGCCACAATCGCTTGGCAGGATAAACGTGACTGTGGGTTCAAACCCCAAGCACGATCAAGCATATCTTCTTCATTCTCATCGGGTGGGTTCAGACTTTGAAGACCCTCTTTTACGATCACGTGGCAAGTAGTGCAAGCGCAAACCATATCACAAGCATGCTCAATTGGAATATCATTTTCTAGCAGAGCTTCGCAAATCGATGTGCCAGGTGCCACTTCAACAACAGCACCTTCCGGACAATACTCACTATGAGGTAATACAACAATTTGCGTCATGATTCTTTTCTATTAGTTTTGTTTCTATTGTTTTATATCTCTGCAACATTCTTCCCAGATAATGCCTTCTGAATACTAGCGTTCATCCGCATTTGTGCAAAATCATCACTCGCTTTAGCAGCATGATCTACTGCCTTGCGCAATACTTCACTGTTATTTTCTTCATTCAAAATCTTTTGTAAAACTAGCATTTCTTGATCAATCGCAGCTTGCTCTTCTTTATTGAGTAAGGCTCGATCACTAGTTAAAGCTGTTTGCACTGCGTCGAGTAAACGCTGAGCATTGACTTGCTCTTCACGCAATGATCTAGCCAAGAGGTCCTCTTTTGCAGAGGCAAAGCCATCTTGTAGCATGCGCGTAATTTCAGCATCCGTTAAACCGTAAGAAGGCTTGATATCAATTGAAGCTTGGACTCCAGAACCCTGCTCCATAGCACTGACAGATAACAAGCCATCCGCGTCTACCTGAAAGGTTACCCGAATACGTGCAGCACCTGCAGCCATACCCGGAATGCCACGTAACTCAAATTTGCCCAGAGAGCGGCAATCTTGCGCAAGCTCGCGCTCACCCTGCACCACTTGTATTGCTAGCGCAGTCTGACCATCTTTAAAGGTTGTAAATTCTTGAGCTCTGGCTACTGGAATTGGGGTATTACGCGGAATAATCTTTTCGACCAAGCCGCCCATCATTTCAATACCCAGAGAGAGTGGAATAACGTCCAATAGCAGCCATTCATCATCCTTGCTTTGATTGCCAGCCAATAAGTCGGCTTGCATTGCAGCGCCAAGCGCAACGACTTGATCTGGATTTAAATTATTGAGTGGCTGGGTTCCAAATAACTCACCTACGGCACGCTGCACATTGGGCATTCGGGTAGAACCGCCAACCATGACTACGCCCTTTACATCTTCAGCCTTCAAGCCAGCATCACGCAACGCTTTTTTACACGCCGTTAAGGTCTTAGTAACTAGGTTTTGAGTAATCTCAAAGAACTGTGCCTGACTAACACCCACATTCACTACGGTACCATCTGCCAGAGTCTCATGCACACGCGCTAAGGGGTTATGGCTCAGCAACTCTTTAGCATGCTTGCATGCCATTAATAAGGTTCGATGATCATGAATTGATAAGGGCGCTAGTTTTGACTGCTCAATCACCCAGCAATATAAGCGATGATCAAAATCGTCGCCACCCAAAGCAGAATCACCGCCAGTGGAAAGTACTTCAAATACACCCCTACTCATTTTAAGAATAGAGATATCAAAGGTTCCGCCACCTAAATCATAAACAGCATAGATACCTTCAGAGGCGTTATCCAAACCATAGGCAATCGCTGCAGCAGTAGGTTCGTTCAGAAGTCTGAGTACTTCAATACCAGCTAACTTAGCAGCATCTTTGGTGGCCTGACGTTGTGCATCGTCAAAATAAGCCGGGACAGTAATCACGGCGCCAACAATATCTTCTGCGACAGAGTCTTCAGCGAGTTGACGTAAACGTGCCAAGATCTCAGCAGATACTTCAATCGGACTCTTATCGCCAGCAACTGTTCTCAATTTGAGCATGCCCGGTTGATCAACAAAATCGTATGGAGCGCTCTCAATATTTTCTACATCTTGTATGCCTCGACCCATGAAGCGTTTCACAGAAACAATCGTATTCTTTGGATCAATCACCACACTCTCAAGAGCCTCAAAGCCAGCTTGGGTTCTGCCATTTGGCAGATAGCGTATGACTGATGGGAGCAATTCTCTTCCTTGGGCATCAGGTAGCACCCTAGGTAAAGCATCGCGCACGATAGCCACCAGTGAATTGGTAGTCCCTAAATCAATACCGACAGCAATGCGACGCTGATGAGGCGCCAAGGATTTACCAGGTTCGGAGATTTGTAATAAGGCCATAAAGATTAAAGTTTAATTCGAGTGCAGGCTAGGCCAAGGCTGCAATAGCATCGTCAAGCTCAAAAGCAAACCTATCGATAAAGAGTAAGCCTCTGAGAAGCTCAGCAGCGCGTTGATAATTTTTAGCGCTATCGATTACTTGGGTAATCTCAGTTAAGGTGTCTTGCTTAGAGACTTCAACCTCATCCATGAGTTTTTCTAAAGCTGGCAAATCTTCAGCTCGCTCATCTAAATTCTCACGCCATTCCATCTGCTTCATCAGAAAAGCAGCAGGCATCGCAGTATTAGTTTCTAGCTTAGCATCTACGCCATGCAGTTGGCAAATATATAAACCCCGTTGCACAGGATTTTTGAGAGTTTGCAATGCGGTATTAGCTAATGTCGCCATTTGCATTGCCAAGCGTTGCTCTGTATCACTACCACGCGCATGGCGATCAGGATGAACTTCTTTCTGAATCGCTAAGTAAGCCTGGTCTAGGGCAGGCAAATCGATTTTGAATTGCTGATTTAGTCCAAAGAAGCGAAAGTAATCGTCAGACGCGGAAGGATTCGCCACAACCACACTCATCTTTTACGTTTGGATTTTGAAACTTAAACCCCTCGTTCAAACCCTCACGTACAAAGTCTAGCTCTGTTCCATCCAAATAAGCCAAGCTCTTTGGATCAATAAATACCTTCACCCCATTAGACTCAAATACTTGATCCTCTGCCGCTGGCTCATCCACGTACTCCAATTGATAAGCCAAGCCAGAACAGCCAGTAGTGCGTACACCTAAACGCAAACCACAGCCCTTACCGCGCTTTTCTAAATTGTGGTTGACGTGTGCAGCTGCTTTGTCGGTTAAGGTAATTGACATAGTTTGGCTTTATTTATTTCGCTGGATGCTTATCTTTGTAATCAGCAACGGCTGCTTTAATGGCATCTTCAGCCAAGATAGAGCAGTGAATTTTTACAGGTGGTAATGCCAACTCTTCAGCAATCAGAGAGTTCTTGATCTCTAAAGCCTGATCCAAAGTCTTACCCTTGACCCACTCGGTGACTAATGAGGAAGAGGCAATCGCTGAGCCACAACCATAAGTCTTGAACTTAGCGTCTTCAATAACGCCTTGATCATTTACGCGGATTTGTAATTTCATCACGTCGCCGCAAGCAGGCGCACCAACCATACCAGTACCTACGCTTTCGTCGCCCTTCTCAAATGAGCCAACATTACGGGGGTTCTCGTAATGATCGATTACTTTTTCACTATATGCCATGGTATTTCCTCGTTAATCCTTCAAATTCTTAATGTGCTGCCCATTGAATCGTACTTAAGTCGACGCCATCTTTAAACATTTCCCACAAAGGTGAGAGTTCACGCAACTTCGCAATCTTTTCTTTCACTAACTTGATTGTGAAATCTACTTCCTCTTCGGTTGTAAAGCGGCCGAGAGTAAAACGAATCGAACTGTGTGCCAATTCATCATTACGACCTAAGGCACGTAACACATAAGATGGCTCAAGAGATGCTGATGTACAAGCCGAGCCAGAGGAAATGGCTAATTCTTTCAAGGCCATCAACATCGACTCACCTTCTACATAGTTAAAGCTGATATTGAGGTTATGAGGGACACGGTGATCCATGTCACCGTTGACATACACCTCCTCAATATCTTTTAGGCCATTTAATAAACGATCACGTAAGCCACGAATGCGTTTATTTCCTTCAGCCATCTCAAGACGAGCAATGCGGAACGCCTCGCCCATACCAACAATTTGATGGACAGCTAGCGTTCCAGAGCGCATACCACGCTCATGGCCACCACCATGAATCTGGGCTTCAATCCGAATACGGGGCTTACGACGCACAAACAATGCGCCAATTCCTTTAGGGCCATAAGTCTTATGAGCAGAAAAACTCATGAGATCCACTTTGACTTTTTCTAAATCGATTTCGACTTTGCCGGTAGCTTGTGCAGCATCCACATGCAAAATTACGCCACGTGAGCGACACAATTCGCCAATAGCAGGAATATCTTGTACTACACCGATTTCATTATTGACATACATCACTGAAGTCAAAATCGTGCCAGGCTTCATTGCAGCCTCTAACTGAGCAAAGTCAATTAAGCCATTTGGCAATACATCTAAGTAAGTCACTTCATAACCTTCACGCTCTAGCTCACGGCAAGTATCTAAAGTTGCCTTGTGCTCGGTCTTCACGGTAATGATGTGATTGCCACGATCTTTATAAAAATGTGCTGCACCTTTTAATGCAAGGTTGATACTTTCAGTAGCGCCGCTAGTAAATACAATTTCTCTTGGATCTGCATGAACTAGTAAGGCAACTTCTGAACGCGCCCACTCAACTGCTTCTTCGGCAGCCCAGCCATAAGCATGGCTACGGGACGCAGCATTTCCAAACTGCTCACGCAAGTAAGGCAACATTTTGTCGACCACACGGGGATCAATTGGCGTTGTCGCCGAGTAGTCCATATACACCGGAAAGTGCTTAGGACTAAACATCGGAATAGGTTGCTTTGGAAGGTCTTGTGGTGCGTTCATGATTTACTTATAGATAAATTACTACTATTAACTTTGACGCGCCAAATTAAATACTGAATTAATTAATGGTGCTTTAGGAACAACTTCTTTTTTGGCTGCAAGTGCTGGTGCTAGTTTTTCAGCTTTCGCACTTTCAACTTTAACTTTCTTCTGACGCATGTCTTGAATCACTACTCCGCGCCCTTCTTGCTGCTGAACCAGGTTGCGCAAACTAACAGAGCTTAAGTACTCAACCATTTTGAGATTGAGGTTGCTCCAAAGATCATGGGTCATGCAATGACCATGTTCCTCTTCGTCGCTATGACAATTGCCTTTACCACCACATTGGGTCGCATCTATTGGCTCATCGACAGCAACAATGATGTCTGCAACGCTAATGGCATCAGCAGTTCGGGCAAGGGTGTAACCGCCCCCAGGGCCGCGAGTACTCTCGACGATATTGAAACGGCGTAATTTGCCGAACAATTGCTCTAAATAGGAAAGGGAAATCTTTTGTCTTTGGCTAATTCCAGCCAAAGTTACAGGACCATGCGCTTCACGCAGGGCTAAATCGATCATTGCAGTTACTGCAAAACGGCCTTTAGTTGTAAGTCTCATATTTCACCTTGGTAATGGATTGTTTATGGACAGCTCATGATCAGATGGGTAATACCCGACCAATTCACTCAACTTTACCATATGCCCTATAAAATTGCTCGGAGATAGCTCTATAAAACCCTTCTGTTAACTAGTTCTGACCTATTGAGTCCCTGGAACGAGCCCCAAAGGCCATTTCCTTCACCTTGGTCAGACGGTCCCGAGTACTAGCCGCCTTCTCAAACTCAAGATTCTTGGCTTCAGCGTTCATTTGCTTCTCCAAGCGCTTGATTTCGCCTGCCAGATCCTTCTCACTCATATCCTCATAGCGAGCTCGTTCCTGCTCAATCTGCATCTCATCACGCTTCTCTTTGACGTCATAGACGCCATCAATAATGTCCTTAATCCGCTTTTGAACCCCTTTGGGCACAATTCCATGGAGCTTGTTAAAGGCAATTTGCTTGGTACGGCGTCTTTCGGTTTCCCCCATCGCCCTGCGCATGGAATCGGTCACCCTATCGGCATACAAAATAGCTTTACCCCGAATATTTCGTGCAGCCCGTCCAATCGTCTGAATCAAGCTGCGTTCTGAGCGTAAGAAGCCTTCTTTATCGGCATCCAAAATCGCTACTAGAGAAACCTCTGGAATATCTAAACCCTCACGTAACAAGTTGATACCCACTAAGACATCAAAGACCCCTAAGCGTAAGTCCCGCAAAATTTCAACCCGTTCAACGGTATCGATATCTGAGTGAACATAACGCACTTTCACACCGTTATCAGAAAGATAATCTGTTAATTGCTCTGCCATCCGTTTGGTCAGCACCGTTACCAAAACGCGCTCTTTTACTTTGACGCGCTCATGAATCTGATCTAGCAAATTATCAACTTGGGTACTTGCTGGTAATACTTCAATTTCTGGATCAACTAATCCTGTTGGTCGCGCGACTTGCTCAACAACTTGACCTTGGTGAGTTTTTTCATAATCAGCTGGTGTTGCAGAAACAAAAATAGTTTGACGCATCTTAGTTTCAAACTCTGTAAATTTGAGTGGCCGGTTATCCATCGCCGAAGGTAAACGAAAACCGAACTCGACCAAAGTATGTTTGCGCGATTTGTCGCCGTTATACATGGCGTTGAGCTGTCCAATCAAGACATGGCTTTCATCTAAGAACATCAAAGCATCATTTGGGAGATAGTCCACCAAGGTTGGCGGAGCCTCACCCGGAGAGGCTCCAGATAAATGGCGAGAGTAGTTCTCAATGCCCTTACAAAAACCCAACTCGTTGAGCATTTCAAGATCAAATCGAGTCCGCTGCTCTAGGCGTTGCGCCTCAACGAGTTTGCCATCTTTAACAAACTCATCTAGGCGAGTACGTAACTCCACCTTGATTGTTTCAATCGCCTTGAGTACTGTCTCGCGAGGCGTCACATAGTGTGAACTTGGATAGACTGTAAAACGGGGAATTTTCTGACGAATTTTGCCAGTGAGTGGATCAAAAAATTGCAAACTCTCGACCACATCATCAAATAATTCAACGCGCACTGCCAACTCATTATGTTCAGCCGGGAAAATATCAATCGTATCCCCCCGCACTCGAAACACGCCGCGCTTGAAATCTGTCTCATTGCGATCGTATTGCATCGCAATTAAGCGCATCAAAATATCACGTTGACTCATTTTGTCGCCAGGACGTAATGTCATCACCATGCTGTGATAGTCACCAGGATTACCAATACCGTAAATTGCAGAAACAGTTGCAACAATGATGACATCACGTCGCTCTAGCAGGCTCTTGGTTGCGGAGAGTCGCATCTGCTCGATATGCTCATTAATTGATGAATCTTTTTCGATAAAGAGATCGCGCTGAGGGACGTAAGCCTCCGGTTGGTAATAATCGTAGTAACTGACGAAGTACTCAACCGCATTTTTTGGGAAAAACTCCCTAAATTCGCTATAGAGCTGAGCGGCTAAGGTCTTATTTGGGGCAAAAATAATGGCTGGACGACCTGTTCTGGCGATGACATTGGCCATGGTGAAGGTCTTTCCAGACCCCGTAACCCCCAGCAGAGTCTGAAAAGTGAGCCCATCCTCAATCCCCTCTACCAAAGCCTGAATAGCCTCTGGTTGATCCCCAGCCGGTTTAAAGGGCTGATAAAGGAGGTATGGAGAATCTGGAAAGCTAACAAATTTGGTGGGGTCTAGATCATGACCAGCTTCGCCCAGTGGGTCGGCAACCGGCTTTTTGATATCTTCTTTAGCTGCAGGATTCGGGGCAGTTTTGGGGGACTTAGGGGGCATCTCGGCTATCATTTCATCTGTAAGTTTTCTTTACAGCGAATTTTGTACAAACAATGATTTTGCCGTTTTTATTTGGAAATAGTTGATTCTGGAATCTAAAACCGATAATTAAGCTAAATTCAACGGTAATTACTTGCAAAACTACCTTTAAACCATCATTTTCGACCTCCAATGACCCTGTTTGCCTCAGTCCAATTAGCCCCTAAAGATCCTATTTTTGGCCTCACAGAAGCCTACGTTGCAGATCAACGTCCTGACAAAGTAAACCTTGGTGTTGGTGTGTACTACACCGATGAAGGCAAAGTACCGCTCCTCAAGGCAGTGGTCAAAGCGGAAGAGGCGATTGTTGCTAAACATTCTCCACGCAGCTACATTCCAATTGAAGGTCCAAACCCATATAACAGTGCAGTTCAAACTTTATTGTTTGGTACTGACTCGGCGCTGATTAAAGATGGCCGCGTTGTGACTGCAGAATGTTTGGGTGGCACTGGTGCATTACGAGTTGGTGCCGACTTTATTAAGCGCCTCAATCTCAATGCGCCTTGCGCTATCAGCAACCCAACCTGGGAAAACCATCGCGGTATTTTTGAATCCGCTGGCTTTGAGGTTATTGAATACACCTACTTCGATGGCAAAACTCGTAGTGTTGATTTTGCTGGCATGGTGAAATCTTTAGAATCATTCCCGAAGAACACAACCGTGCTTTTACATGCATGCTGCCATAACCCTACGGGTGCCGACATCACTGAAGCTCAGTGGCGTCAAGTGATCGATATCTGTAAGAACAAGAGTCTGATTCCCTTCCTGGATATGGCTTATCAAGGCTTTGCAGCAGGAATTGAACAAGACGGTATTGCAGTTCGTCTCTTTGCGCAGTCTGGTATGTCCTTCTTTATATCGAGCTCCTTCTCTAAGTCATTCTCACTCTATGGTGAGCGTGTAGGCGCTCTGTCTATCGTGACACAAAGCAAAGATGAATCTACTCGCGTGCTCTCCCAATTAAAGCGCGTGATTCGTACCAACTATTCAAATCCTCCAACTCACGGTGCTGCCATTGCAGCTGCTGTTTTGAATTCTCCAGAATTGCGCAAGCTATGGGAAGATGAGTTGGCAGAAATGCGCGACCGTATTAAAGCAATGCGTCATGGTCTCGTTGAAAAACTCGCTGCTGCTGGCGTGAAGCAAGATTTTGCTTTTATCGAACAGCAATGTGGAATGTTTTCTTACTCAGGCTTAACGGCTGAGCAAGTTGAACGCTTACAGAAAGAAGATGGCATTTATGCCCTCTCCACTGGACGCATTTGTGTTGCAGCACTCAATACCAAAAATATTGATAAAGTAGCCAAAGCAATCGCCCGTGTTTTAGGATAACAAGCGGATATACAGAATTACAGGAGCTAGAATGCTATATCAGTTACACGAGTTCCAAACAGCCTTACTGCAACCAATCAGTTCATGGGCACGAGCAGCCTCTGAGGCATTTATTAATGCCTCCAACCCTGCATCAATGGTTCCAGGATCCGAGCGTTTAGCTGCTAGCTGCGAACTTCTCTATCGCTTAGGTAAAAACTATACAAAACCAGAATTTGGCATTCGCTCAGTACAAGCACATGGTCAAGAAGTAGCCATTCATGAAAGAACTATCGTTGCAAAACCTTTTTGTAACTTAGTTCGCTTCAAGCGCTTTTCAGATGATGTAGAAACCATCAAGAGCCTCAAGGAAGATCCCGTTGTATTGGTCGTTGCCCCCATGTCCGGGCACCATGCTACTTTGTTGCGCGATACCGTTCGCACTCTTTTGCAAGATCACAAGGTTTACATTACGGACTGGATCGATGCGCGTAATGTACCAGTTGCAGATGGTGAGTTTGGCCTGGATGACTACGTTCACTACATCCAAGAATTTATTCGTACGATTGGCGCAAAAGATTTGCATGTTATATCTGTTTGTCAGCCTACTGTTCCAACCTTAGGCGCCATCTCCTTAATGGCTTCTGCTGGTGAAGTAACACCTGCATCGATGATCATGATGGGTGGCCCAATTGACGCCCGTAAATCACCTACCTCTGTGAATAACTTGGCTGAGCAAAAATCATATGGGTGGTTCCAAAGTCATGTGATTTATAAAGTGCCGCCAAGCTATCCCGGCGTAGGTCGCAAAGTTTATCCAGGTTTCTTGCAACACACTGGCTTTATTGCTATGAACCCACAGAACCATCTGCAATCACATTGGGACTACTTCCAAGATCTCGTGCGGGGTGACGAACAGGATACCGAATCACATATTCGCTTCTATGATGAGTACAACGCGGTATTGGATTTAGATGCTAAGTTCTATTTAGATACCATTAAGACTGTTTTCCAAGATTACGCCTTACCGAATGGCACTTGGGAAGTAGCCGGTGATCTAGTAAAGCCTCAAGACATTACCAAGACAGCACTTCTGACGGTAGAGGGTGAGCTTGACGATATCTCTGGAAGCGGACAAACTCGCTCGGCTCATGGCTTGTGTATTGGTATTCCAAAAGAGGATAAAGCGCACTACGAAGTTACTGGCGCTGGTCACTACGGTATCTTTGCTGGTCGTCGTTGGCGTGATAAGGTTTACCCGAAGATTAAATCGTTCATTCGCGAGCACCAAGTTGCACATAACGGAACTAAAGCAAGGCCTCCTAAATTAGAAGACTCTAACTAAGCATTAATCAGTGGGGGCTAAGGCCCTCACTTTTTTAGCTCACCAACCAGTAATGAAGACCACACAAGCGAACGAACTTGCTGATCGCTTGGAAGACACCCTTCCTCAAACTCAATGCACTAAATGCGGTTATCCCGATTGCAGAGGTTATGCAGAAGCAATGGCCAGTGGCGAAGCATTGCCCAATCGTTGCCCACCAGGAGGTATTGATGGCATTACGCGTCTAAGTAAAATCCTCCCTCCCATTTATCCACAAGATGCTTTTGAGCTGCACCCGACGATTGATCCCGACTGCGGTATGGAACGCCCTAGACCAGTAGCCTTCATTGATACACAAAAATGCATTGGTTGTACGCTATGTATTCAGGCGTGTCCTGTAGATGCCATTGTTGGTGCTTCAAAACAAATGCATGTTGTTTTAACTGAGTGGTGCACTGGTTGTGATCTTTGTATCCCACCATGCCCTGTTGATTGCATCATCATGATCGATGTTACGGGCAATCAAACAGGTTGGAATGCCTGGTCAACAGACTTAGCAGACATTTCACGTCAGCGTTATCACGAGCGAAAGCAGCGCCTTGATAGAGAACAAAAAGACAATGATGATCGTTTGGCAAAAAAAGCTGCTGCTAAATTAATAGCGATTAATGCCGATACCCCAACATCAGATGAACAAAAGAAAGAGCAAGAACGTAAACGCGCCATCATTGCTGCTGCGATTACACGTTCTCAGCAACAGAAATGATGAATCCTGATAAGCGGCGTGCTTTTTTTGAGCAACTGAAGGCCAATAATCCAAAACCCACTACAGAGTTAGAGTACAGCTCACCATTTGAGTTACTCATTGCAGTATTGCTTTCAGCACAAGCGACTGACGTATCTGTCAATAAAGGCACCCGCAAACTCTTTAAGATTGCCAATACACCTCAAGCTCTTTTAGATCTTGGCGAGAAAGGGGTGAAGCCATTTATTCAGCACATTGGTTTATTTAACTCTAAGGGCAGGCATATTCAAGAAACCTGCCGTCTGCTAATCGATCAACATCATGGCAAGGTTCCGCAAACGCGTGAAGAACTAGAAGCTTTACCAGGGGTTGGTAGAAAAACTGCGAACGTGATTCTCAATACTGCCTATGGGCAGCCCACCATTGCAGTCGATACACATATTTTCAGAGTTTCCAATCGCACTGGCTTGGCACCTGGCAAAGATGTGGTGAAAGTGGAAGAGCAATTACTCAAACGCGTACCTAAAGAGTATTTACTAGATGCGCATCATTGGCTTATCCTGCATGGAAGATACACTTGTAAGGCACGTAATCCAGATTGTGCCCAATGCATTGTTGAGCCTTTATGTGGCTTTAAACAAAAAACTGGCAAAGGAAAAGTGCGTGGCGATATTTAATCCAACTCGAGAAGAAGTTCGTCGCTTTTTCTGCGACACCTGGAAGAAGAAAATGGATGGCCACATCCTAGACCCAATGGAAACACTTGCGAGTGATTGGATGGTAGATCACCCGGAGTATCACGGTCTACTAACAGATCCTGAGGGTGCTTTAGCAGAGGACTACACACCAGAACGTGGCGAAACCAATCCTTTTTTACATCTTTCCATGCATCTATCGATTAGCGAGCAGATCTCCATCAATCAGCCACCCGGCATTCAAGAAGTAGCAGAAAAGCTCATGAAGAAAACAGGATCGAAGCATGAAGCCCAGCACCTCATTATGGAATGTTTAGGGCAAGTGATGTGGGAAGCGCAACGTGAAGGACAGCCACTGAATCCAGAAAACTATCTAGAAGCTCTCAAAAGATTGGCCTAAGCGGAGCCTCAGCAAGTCATTCTTGCATTCATTGGCTATGATTTTGAATTGACCACGGTAAAACTGGCAATACTGGGTTCAATCCAGCTTTCTTGATAATCGGAACTGCCTTTGATGAAGCTAGAAATGCGATGAGATCTCGAGAGCTGTCTAAGTTAGTAACATTGCTAGTGATGCCAGCCGAGAACAGAACCGTTTTTTGTGCCTCAGGTGGCAGCTCGCCAATAAATGTAACGCCTGGTATAGGCAATAGCTCACTCACTTGCTGAAAACCTAAGTCAGCCTCTCCACGGGCAACCACCGAGGCCACCCGCTCGCTGTATATTTTTCTGGCAGTCTTATTCATCTGTTCCGAAATACCCATTTTCGGAAAGAGCTCAGTCGATAAATACACACCACTCGCACTAGCAGAATACGCAACCGACTTAGCATTTAGTAGTGCTGATTTAAGACCACTCATAGTACTAATATCGAGTTTTGGAGCACCCGTCTTTACTACGGCACCCATAACTGAGGCAACCAAATCCACTCTCGTGCCTAGCTGAACTACTCCGCTTTTAATAAATCCATCTAATGCTGGCGCAGCCAAAATAAGTACATCAAATTTCTCGCCCTTAGCCAATCTTGATGGGATGGAATCGGGTGCAGCCCCCATCGATGAGCCATAAGCAATAATCACCTTATTAGAGGATTGTTTTTCATATTGAGGAGCCAAATCTTTTAACGCTTCTGCAAAAGCACCTGAAGTAATAACCTGAATCTCTGCTGCAGACGCCAAGCTAAAGAAAAACAAGCTGATGAAAAGTGTCGGTACCGCTCTTCTAATTTTTAGATATAGCATATTGAGGTCTAAAACTTAGTTTTATTACAAAAGAGCATTGATCTTTTTCACAAAATCAAGAGCTGTTGGGCTATCTCCATGAATGCATAAAGTATCAGCTTGGACTTTGACAATCCTGCCATCTAATGCAAGCACTTCGCCTTTTTGAACCATTTGCAGTGCCTGGGCTGCCGCCTGGTCCTCGCTCTCGATTAAAGCCCCCGGCTGAGTGCGTGGGACTAAATAACCTTCTGAGGTGTAACGTCGATCTGCAAAGACTTCTTGCCAGATAGGAACGCCGATCTCTTTTGCGGCCTCAACGAAACAACTGGAAGCTAGGCCATACAAAATGATGCCATCGCCTAGATCTTTTACTGCTTGGGCAATTGCGAGTGCCAAGCCCTTATCTTTTGCTGCTTGATTATAGAAAGCACCATGAGGCTTAACATGATGGAGTATCCCGCCTTGGGCTCGAATAAAAGCCTGTAGTGCGCCCGCCTGGTATAGAACAAAATTGTAGGCATCGTTCGGGGTAATAGCCATCTCTCTTCTACCAAAACCCATTAGATCTGGCAAGCTTGGATGAGCGCCAATAAATACATCCTTTTCAATAGCAGCAGCCACTAAATTTTTCATACGCTCGGGATCTCCAGCATGCCACCCGCAAGCAATATTAGTAGAGTCAATATAGTCTAAAAGGGCGAGATCATTACCCATCTCCCAGGCACCGAATCCCTCTCCCATGTCACTATTTAGATCAATTTTCTGTTTCATGATTTCGCCAAAAGAGTTATTCGCACATTATCAAATATTTTTCTCTGCTCAATAAAATACAATGCATTTATTTGATCAGCTTCATCCAGTGTAATCGGCAAAAACTGTATTTTGTCACCCGGCCTCAATTGAGCCAATTTGGATCGCTCAGAACTTATCATTTCCATGAGTCTAGGATATCCCCCTGTAGTTTGATGCTCGGCCATCATGAGGATAGGTTGACCAGAGGGTGGTAGCTGAACAGTACCAAACCAGATTCCTTGAGAGGCGATGCCTGTTAAAGGGCTCGAAATCTTAAAATCACTTTCTAAACGCATTCCCATGCGATTGCTTTGTGAAGATATAGTCCAAACAGTTCTCCATAGCGCATCTTGTTCGGCTGAACTCAAAACATCCAAATGAATACTTGGTAGGACCTTGATAAGCTCTATCTTTTCTCCTGGCAAGGCAGGCGAAGCAATTGACCACTTTGGAAAAGAAATTTGTGCTTCTTTGAGTTTTTTAAGGAATGGTATTTGGCAAGAATCTTGCGCGCGGGGTAAGCACAGAACATCCCCTTTTTGCAATGCTTTACCACCAATGCCGGCGCTGAGATGGGAACCCCTCCCGCCTAAAATAAACTCACTATCAATACCGCCGCTGAGCGCTAAAAAAATCCGATATCCCTGTAGCATGGGTCCAAAGCTTAAGGTTTCTCCTTTACGTAAAAATACCGGACGATTACCCGGAATGGCAGTGCCATTTACTTGACTTATACACCGAGCTCCTACCCAGGCCACCCATACATCCTCATGAAATAGTAACTTTGTTCCAGCTCCCGCTATCTCTAGCCCAGCTGCATCATCGGGATTGCCTAATAAGGCATTTGCTAATCGTGCACTTTCTTGATCTATTGGTCCACCAGCACTAAGTGCTAAATGCGCAAACCCATAACGAGGCAAACCTTGAATAGTTGTTTGCAAACCTGGAGATATAACTTCAATAGCATAGCTTGATGATTTTGACTTGGGCATGCTTTGTGCTAGCTTGGTCAAATTTTGCGCTTCAATTTTACGGAATTCAAGTAAATCAATTTCAATAAACTCAACGCGCTCACCAGCCATCAGTAAGCTCGGGCGAGGCTTGCTGGAATCAAATAAGACTTCAGGACTTCTGCCAATAATGTTCCAGCCTCCCGGGGTAGACTGCGGATAAATTGCTGTTTGCAATCCAGCGATAGCCACGGAACCTGCGGGCACAGTGGTTCTAGGCGACTCCAATCGTGGCAGATTTAAGCTGGGATCTAAACCACTGCAGTATGAAAATCCTGGCATAAAGCCCAAGATATCCACTCTAATCTCGGAGTTTTTATGGCGATTAATGAATTCTCGCACTGTTAATTTACATTTCTCGGCACTCGCCAATAAATCTGGAGCCAGCTCGGGGTCATAGCAGACCCGAATGCGATGAACCACCTCGCTCTTGGTCTCTTGTTTTTTCTCACTCAATAGCTTTTTGAGTAAAGCCTCAATTTCTACTTTAGCTATAGCACGAGTATCTCGATAGTGATAGTCTGAAAATTTGAGTACGACCAACAGACTATCAATGCCTGGGATTAAATCTAAAAGCCATACGGGCGAAAGAGAAGATAAGAGTTCAGATAATTGGTGAATCTTACTTAAAGGCTCTGGATAGCTTCGAAAATCTACCAAGAGAGCTACATCCCCTGAATCAAGGATGTCAATCTTGCCGGGGACTTTCCTAGATCTCTTGAGCTGCATTAAAGCTACTTAATTTCTTTTTGCAAAAACTGATCTGGCAGCCATGTCACTAGTTCGGGCCATATTGTGATCATCGCAACTGCTACGACCATCATGGCAAAAAAAGGTAGGGAAACTTTGGCGATGTAGTTGCTATCTTTTCCGGTCATACTCTGCAAAACAAATAGATTAAATCCAACTGGTGGCGTGACTTCTGCAATCTCTACCAAGAGCACAATAAAAATACCAAACCAAACCAAATCAAATCCAGCTAGCTGCACCATAGGTAATACAGTCACCGTTGTTAAGGCAATCATCGAAATACCATCTAAAGCAGTACCCAACATAATATAAACAATGGTTAAAACAAAAATCAGTGCCCAGGGTGAAAGATGCATACTTTGCACCCATTCTGCCAATCCACGCGGTATTCCGGTATAGCTCATCACTATAGACAAAAACGAGGTTGCTCCCAGCACAAACATAATCATGGCTGTCAGTCGAGCAGCAGAAAGTAAACTTTGCCAAAAATTAGACCAAGATAGATTGCGGCCTGCTCCCGCCAATATTAAAGAGCCCACCACTCCATAAGCTGCGGCCTCCGTCGCGGTAGAGTAACCAGCTAACATCAACCAGGCAATAAAGATAATTAATGCGGTACAGGGCATTAATTGCCCAATGGAATGTAGGCGCTGCTGCCAAGAATATTTTTCTGCTGGAGGTGTTTTGCTCGGGTTCATCAAAGCCCAGACAACAATATAGCCAGAGAATAGGCCCATCAAAATAGCAGCAGGAATGAATCCCGCTAAAAAGATTCTAATAATAGATTGATCGGCTGCTACGGCATAAACCACCATGGTGATTGAGGGCGGAATTAAGATCCCTAAAGTACCAGCACAAGATAAAGAGCCGAGGGTTATCTTTTCATCGTAACCACGCTTTGTTAGCTCAGGCAAAGCAGACTTCGCGATAGTAGCGCAGGTTGCTGCAGATGAACCAGAAACAGAGCCGAAAATTCCGCACCCCAAAATATTCACATGCATCAGCCGACCTGGTAACCAATTTAGCCATGGAGACAAACCAGTAAACATTTGCTCGGATAATTTAGTTCTAAAGAGAATCTCTCCCATCCAAACAAATAAAGGCAAAGAGGCCAAGGTATACGACGAGCTAGAATTCCACCAAACATTGGCTAAATTTAGCATCGTGTCTTTATCTGAGAAAAACGCTAAGCCAAACCAAGCGGTGATTGCTACGCCAGCAGGAATCCAGATACCCATCAATAGCAAGAAAGCCATCAAGACCAATAAAACCAGGGCGATCAGAGTAATGCTCACAAGGTCTCTCCAAAATCACCAGCTGATAAGCGCTGCTCTGCCATTTGTTGATAGCGAGGCTTACCTCCTTTAATCACTCGAATTAATTCATCAACAACTGCTAGGAAAAAAATCAAGCAACCCAAAGCAGTACATATTTGTGGAATCCATAAAGGCACAATAATTTGCCCTTGCGAGACATCATTAAATTCCCAGCTTTGATAGACAAATAGAGAAAAAGCAACTAATGCAAAGAGGCAAAAGCCAGACATAACTACTAAACCAATAATTTCTAGGCGCTTTTTCCATACATCATTCAATGTGCCTAAGAAAATCTCAACCCGGACAATACCTCCATGCTGAAATGTTTGGCCCAGTATTAAAAAGGCTGAGGCCGCACATAACCAGGCAATGAGATCATCAGCTCCGCGGAGGTTGATGCCAAACTCTCGAGAGAGTGACATTGAAACCATCAGAATACAAATGCTGAGAATACATAAGGCCGCCAAAGTGGCGGCCCCTTGAATCAGACCATCTAAAAGACGGCCATAATAACTTCGTGGTGCGTGCATCAATCTTACTTTTTAAAGTCTTCGATGATTTTTTGCCCTTCATCACCAGCACTGCGAATCCATTCGGCAACCATGATGCGGCCAACTCTATCCAAATCGTTCTTCAACTGGGGGGATGGCTTTTGTACGACCATGCCGTTCTTAGCCAAAGTCTCGTTGTATAACTTGGTCTTTTCTTCAGAAACCTTTGTGCCACGCTTTTCAGCTTCAGTACAAGCTTTAAGCAACGCAGCTTGTGTTGGTTTATCCAATGCATCAAATGCCTTTTGATTAATCATCAAAATATTCTTGGGTAACCATGCATCTACTTCATAGTAATACTTCAAACTTTCCCATGCCTTGATATCCACACCAGTTGCACCGGATGTCATCATGGAGTTAATAGTGCCTGTAGCCATAGCTTGAGCTAAATCAGCAACCTGAACAGTTACTGGCTGAGCGCCAACCAATTCAGCAATCTTGGATGTGGCTGGGTTATAGGCTCTCCACTTCAAACCCTTCATATCTGCGCCTGAATTAATAGGATTCTTAGAGTAAAGACCTTGTGGAGGCCAAGGTACGGCATATACCACCTTCAAACCCTGCTTTTGCAAAGCTGATTCAGTGGCATTTTTGGAAAGCTTCCACAGCTTTTCTGAATCTTTGTAGCTAGTTGCCAAGAATGGAATCGAATCGACACCAAAAATAGGATTTTCATTCGCCAATACTGAGATCAATACCTCACCTATTTGGGCCTGTCCAGTTTGGACGGCACGCTTAATGCCGTTCGCAGGAAATAAGGAGCCATTTGGATGAACCACAATCTTCAACTTACCGTCAGTAGCTTTTTCAACATCTATAGCTAACTGCTGGAGATTTTCAGTATGAAAATTACTGACTGGATATGCACTTGCTAAATCCCATTTAGTTTGAGCATTTACACTCAAAGCGAAAAGACCCAGCAAGGCCAATACCAAAAAATTAGACTTACTCAATAACCAATGACTCATTTATGTCTCCTAGTGAGTATTTTGAGAAACTTACGAAACTATTACCTACTTTTATAGTTTTTATTTGTACTAATATAACCGAGAAATCTGCTCGCGAATAGCATTTGGAAGGTCTAGCGCTGCTTTCTGCCGCATACTCAAGACTAAATCTGGGGCTTTCTGAATTCTAGGAGACCAAATGGATCCAGGATAAAAAGCATCATCTTTAAATCTAGGGATGACATGCCAGTGAATATGGGGAACCATATTGCCTAAGGCGGCAATATTGACTTTGTCTGGTTGCATGACATGACGAATACCCTCTTCTACAACGAACACTAGCGTCATGAGATGCTCACGCTCACCATAGGTGAGATCACTCATTTCGGCGACATGATAATTCCAGATCACTCTACAAAAACCGGGTAGGTCAGGATCATTCACGAGGATAACGCGACAGTCATCTCCACGCCAGATGAGTTCACCCTCTTCTGGCTTGAGTGTCTCTGTACACAGTATGCAATTCGTCATGAGAAGAATGTATACGAAAACGGCATCTAAGTCACCCTTGTGGGGTAATTTAGATGCCGTGGCAGTAATGAGTGCTACTGCTACTACAGACTACTTAGGGATCTACCGAGGATTAATGGAACTGCTCTTCTTCAGTAGAACCAGTTAAGGCTGTTACAGAAGACTTGCCACCCTGAATGACGGTAGTGACATCATCAAAGTAACCAGTGCCAACTTCTTGCTGATGTGAAACAAAAGTGTAACCACGCTCACGAGCAGCAAATTCTGGCTCTTGAACTTTCTCAACATAAGCAGTCATGCCACGCTTGGAGTAGTCTTGCGCCAAGTCAAACATGTTGTACCACATTGAGTGAATACCAGCGAGGGTAATAAATTGATATTTGTAACCCATCGCGCCCAACTCACGCTGGAACACCGCAATCGTTGCATCATCCAAGTTTTTCTTCCAGTTAAAAGATGGTGAACAGTTGTAAGCCAACATCTTGCCTGGGAACTTTGCACGAATTGCTTCAGCAAATTTACGCGCAAAATCAAGATCAGGCGTACCAGTCTCACACCAAACCATGTCAGCGTAAGCGGCATATACCAAACCACGTGAGATTGCTTGATCCAAACCTTTACGAGTTTTGTAGAAGCCTTCTGGCGTGCGCTCACCCGTTAAGAATGGCTTATCGTTTTCATCATAGTCAGAGGTCAATAAATCAGCAGCTTCAGCATCAGTCCGCGCCAAGATGATCGTTGGTACACCCATCACGTCGGCAGCTAAGCGAGCAGAGATCAATTTTTGTACAGATTCAGCCGTTGGCAACAATACCTTGCCGCCCAAGTGACCGCACTTTTTCACTGAAGATAATTGGTCTTCGAAGTGAACGCCGGCAGCGCCCTGCTTGATCAACGCCTTACTCAATTCAAAGGCATTCAATACACCACCGAAACCAGCTTCAGCATCAGCAACAATTGGAGCATAGTACTCAATGTAACCGGCATCGCCTTTATTAATTCCTTTTGCTGTCTGGATTTCATCTGCACGTTGGAATGAATTATTAATACGCTCTACCATCTTAGGAACTGAATCTACTGGATATAAAGATTGGTCTGGGTACATAGCAGCAGAAGAGTTACCATCGGCAGCAACTTGCCAGCCTGATAAATAAATTGCCTGAATACCCGCTTTCACTTGCTGCATTGCCTGGCCACCAGTTAATGCGCCTAAACAATTAACGTAAGCTTCGTTATTCACCAATTGCCAAAGACGCTCAGCGCCATGCTTTGCTAAGGTGTGTTCAATCTTTAACGAACCACGCAGCCGAACAACGTCTTCTGCTGTGTAACCACGGGTAATGCCCTGCCAACGTGGATTGGTATCCCAATCCTTTTGTAGCGCTGCGATTTCTGCTTTGCGATCTGCCATGTTTTTCTCCCTAAGTTAAACAAGTACTTCAAATATTGAGACAGTTAACTCTTATGTCTTATATAAGAGTTTAGACAGTTCAAGCAAGCAAGCAAGGGGTATTACAGTAATATATAAAAATATTTAGTTGTTTAAAAACAATAACTTAAATATATATTTTTATAATGTGGAAGGATGACTCACTTAACGAGATGCAATTCATTGCAACTGGTTAGATCGCATTTTACGCAGTGTAATGATATTTTATATTATGAAATGAAATAGTTAACTAAGCCGTTTTGCCCACGCTCAGATTAGAGACCCTAAAACCAATCACAATAATCATCAACTGCAGCAGAGCAACACCAATAAATAAGAGCTTAGGCATACCGATATCCAATAGGATGCCAAACGCCAAAGGACTGAGGGCTGCACCCAAATCAATCCCCGAATACACAATCCCATACACTCTTCCCGATGCACCCGAAGGGGTAGCAGAGCGAATCATCAAATCACGTGAAGGTGCTGCAATACCTAAACCCAGGCCGATCACAATGAACGCCATCACAATAATCTCCGTGGGCAATGCACCTGTGGCTAAAAGAAGGCCCATCAGAATGTTGACGGTAAAGCAGATGGTGATAATTCTTTCTGGAACTTTCAAACGTGTAGCAAGATAAGCGCCCAACAACATGCCACCTGCCCCACCCATGGACAGTAAAGTTAAATAGTAATTTCCAGAGCTCACGGCAAGATCATAAATTTCGAAGAGTGCAGTAGGCGCAAAGGATTGAAGCCCAGAAGTTGCTGCCATGCTAAAGAAAAAGAAAATCCAGCAAAGCCAAACGACTGGTAATCTCATAAATCCAAAAGTACTCAGCGGTGTACCGCTAGGATTATTAGCAGCGTGATTGGTTTCCGATTCCTCCCGCCTTGCTTGGACATCATCTGCTAAGCGGTCTCGACCAAGCCAAAGTATTAACAGAATCAATGCTTCAAGTGCTGCTGCTGCCAAGAATGCAATCCGCCAATCAAATACAGTGGTCATGGCAACCATAAAGGCCGGTGCAGCAGCCCACCCTAAATAACCTGTAACCCCATGAACAGAGTAAGCATAGGGCAAATTAGATGGTGAAATTTTATGATTAATGAGTGTGTAATCGACGGGATGGAAAATGCCGTTACCGCATCCTGCAATCACAGCCCCTAAAATCAACATGGCATACCCATTGCTTTGTGAATAGGTCAGAGCAGCCAATGCAAGCAGGCCAACTCCAGCAAACAAAACAGGACGAGCACCAATACGATCTACTAAAAATCCAGAGGCTGCCTGAACCATGCAGGAAACCACAAAGAAGATGGTCATGAGCAAACCAAGCTCAGCATAGTTAAAGCCAAATTCTGCCTTCAACCATGGAAACATGGGAGGCAAAATCAAATGAAAGAAGTGGGAGCTGCCGTGCGCCAGGCTAATCAGACCAATAACCCGGACATCACTGGCGCGCCTACTGGTAAGGGCAACAGTCATGTACCGAGTTTACTGGTGCAGAACGATTTCTGCTGAAATACTTAGTGAACCTGACGTGTGAAGCTAAAGTCGCCTTTTTTATCGACATCCACAGGCACCACATCTTTAGGCCCAAACTTGCCTTCCAGAATCATCTTGGAAACGGGGTTCTCAATATGCTGCTGAATAGCCCGCTTAAGTGGCCTTGCTCCATAGATAGGATCAAAGCCCACTTCAGCAATTTTATTCAAGGCAGCATCACTGACCTCAAGCTGCATATCTACCTTAGCCAAACGATCTGACAAGTTCTTGAGCAAGATCTTAGCGATATTAGCAATATTGCCTTTGTCCAAACCATGGAAGACCACAATCTCATCAATACGGTTCAAGAACTCTGGACGGAAATGACTCTTGAGCTCTTCAAATACCGCTTCTTTAATCTCTAACTGTTTCTTACCAGTCATCGACTGAATGAGATGCGAGCCAATATTACTGGTCATCACGATCACAGTGTTCTTAAAGTCCACAGTACGACCTTGACCATCTGTTAGACGACCATCATCTAATACTTGCAAGAGCACATTGAAGACATCTGGATGTGCTTTTTCAATTTCATCAAAGAGAATCACACTATAAGGATGACGACGGACTTGCTCAGTGAGATAGCCACCCTCTTCATAGCCCACATAGCCTGGAGGCGCGCCAATCAAACGCGCAACGCTATGCTTCTCCATGAATTCACTCATGTCGATGCGAATGAGATGCTCTTCACTATCAAATAAGAAGCCTGCCAAAGCCTTACACAGCTCAGTCTTGCCAACACCAGTCGGCCCTAAGAATAAGAAAGATCCATAAGGACGATTCTCTTCAGACAAGCCGGCACGGGAACGACGGATAGCATCCGATACCGCACGAATTGCTTCTTCCTGCCCAACCACGCGCTTGTGTAAAAGTTCTTCCATCTTGAGTAACTTATCGCGCTCACCTTGCATCATCTTCGATACCGGTATACCAGTCGCCCGAGATACCACTTCAGCAATTTCTTCTGCGCCTACCTGGGTACGCAAAAGCTTGTTCTTCACCACGCCATTTTTATCGCCCTTAGCTTCGGCTGCTGCTGCAGACTTGAGCTTGGCCTCAAGCTCTGGCAATTTTCCATATTGCAATTCTGCAACTTGCTCCAACTTACCTTCGCGTTGTAACTTAGTGATGTCAGCACGAACTTTTTCAATCTCTTCTTTCAGATTGGCAGCGCCCAACACAGCGCCCTTCTCCGCTTTCCAGATTTCTTCTAAATCAGCATACTCAGCACCTAGGCGCTTGATTTCATCTTCAATGAGGCCAAGACGCTTTTGAGAAGCTTCATCTTTTTCTTTTTTCACCGCTTCACGCTCAATCTTGAGCTGAATCAGACGACGCTCTAATTTATCCATCACCTCGGGCTTGGAATCAATCTCCATCCGAATACGTGAACCGGCCTCGTCAATTAAATCGATCGCCTTATCTGGCAAGAAACGATCGGTGATGTAGCGATGCGATAACTCTGCAGCAGCCACAATCGCTGGATCAGTAATCTCAATACCATGGTGAAGCTCATAACGCTCTTGCAAACCACGCAAGATTGCAATCGTTGCTTCAACACTAGGCTCTTCAACCATGACTTTTTGAAAGCGTCGCTCGAGGGCTGCATCTTTTTCAATGTACTTCCGGTACTCATCTAAAGTCGTTGCGCCGATGCAATGCAATTCACCACGTGCTAGGGCAGGCTTGAGCATATTGCCAGCGTCCATTGCGCCGTCACCCTTACCAGCACCAACCATCGTATGAATCTCATCAATAAAGATGATGGTTTGACCTTCGTCTTTAGCAACATCGCTCAACACTGCCTTCAAGCGCTCTTCGAACTCGCCACGATACTTAGCGCCTGCCAACAACAAAGCCATATCCAAAACTAGGACACGCTTGTTCTTCAGGGTTTCAGGAACTTCTCCATTAACAATGCGTTGCGCTAAGCCCTCAACAATTGCAGTCTTACCCACACCCGGTTCACCAATCAGTACGGGGTTGTTCTTGCCACGACGTTGCAAGATCTGAATCGTGCGACGAATCTCATCATCACGACCAATCACAGGATCTAACTTACCCATCCGAGCACGCTCAGTTAAATCGATGGTGTATTTCTTTAAGGCCTCACGTTGACCTTCAGCATCTGCACTATTCACTGATTCCCCTCCGCGCACTAAATCAATAGCCGCTTCTAACGATTTACGATTTAATCCATTCTCACGAGCAACTTTGCCAAGCTCACCTTTGTCATCCGCAACTACTAGTAAGAACAACTCACCAGCGATAAATTGATCATTGCGCTTGTTAGCTTCTTTTTCACATAGATTGAGCCAGTTACTTAAATCTCGGCCAACTTGGACCTCGCCACTCGTACCCTGTACCTCAGGTAGATTGCTAATAATCTTCTCAATACCTTTTTCAAGGCCTGATACATTTACACCGGCGCGGGTTAATAAGCTCTTGGCAGCCCCATCAGAATCTCGCAGCATTGCCAGCAATACATGGGCTGGTTCAATATATTGATTATCTTTGGCTAAAGCGATACTTTGGGCCTCACTTAGGGCCTCTTGAAATTTGGTTGTTAACTTATCTATTCTCATTTTTGTACTCTATATATCTATCTATAGAATATAAGGGCAATATGACAAATTTCAAGGCTTTTACACCCTCTTTTTAAGCGAACTTACCCCAACTGTGACCTGGCTTGTTTACCTCCTCGAATGCGCTGATGGCACTTACTATGCTGGGATCACTAACCGCCTAGAACACCGTCTAGAGGCCCATAATTCGGGCCAAGGTGCACGCTATACGAGATCTCGTAGACCAGTTGTCCTATTGGCAACTCAAGAGCACCCCGACCGATCAGAGGCATCTAAAGCAGAGGCGAAATTAAAGGGACTTCCTCGAAGCGAGAAATTGGGATTTTTTAAATAACCCGAAATACATGACTACTTTTGAGCTATGTCAGGCTTTAGTGAATTTATATTTCAGTTGCATCAATAAAGTCCCCAGTAAGGCAATGACAAGAACTATAGCTCCTGAAGGTACAGACTTAATTTCGTTAATCAGTAAAGATATAAATAAGATCAAATTAATGACTACGCCGCACCACAGAATATAAGCATTAGCGCCCGTTTGACGACGGATCAGAATATGCCCATAACTAATTACGCTAAAGAGCAATAGAAATGCCATGCTGGCCATCTTGCCGACAATCTCTAGTGGAAATCCTAAAACCAAGGCAATAACGATCAGGGAAGAGATCAAGAGTTGCTTTGTTTGACTATGTCCCAATGATTGGCTGAGCCATTGTATTTTCGAGTGCTCTGAGACCACCACTCCCAGGACTCTAGTAGCGGTAAATATCGTAGCGTTAACAGCTGCCGCACATGCCAGTAAGGCGACAACACCTATAGCAATAAAGCCTGCTCTACCTATTAAAATATTAGCAGCGGAACCAATGACATTGCTTGGATCTGCTTGTATCAAATCTAGTGGTGTAACTTGGATAATGACAAAGCTTACTAATACATAAAGAGAGATTATTAGTGAGACAGCGATATACATTGATTTCGGGATAATTTTTTTAGGTTCAGTCATTGAGCTAGCTGCGCTGCTCACAACAGCAAAACCCTGATAGTTGATATAGAGCATCCCTGTTGCAATCGCCATATCTTTGATGGGTCCCCCACTAAAACTTAAATTGGCTAAAGGAAGTTGTGAAAAGCCATAACTACTGAGTCCAATCAGTGAAAAAAATACAATACCAATTGCAATCAAACCAGCAAGCCCAACAATGCTTGCGCCCAGTAAATTCACTAAAGCCAAAGTGAATACCAAGGCACTGCCTATCAGCTTTAACTCAAAAGAGGTGAAAAAATCACCAGTTAAAACAACAATAAACTCTGTAAATCCAGATGCATATAGTGCGGTTGATACTAGAAATCCAAGATATAAAAAAGTATTCATCCAACCAGAAATAAAACCATTGCCATATGCAGAGACAATGTATCCTGCGGGACCTCCGCCAGCTGAAAAAGTAGCGCTGAGCTTTGCGCAAGAGTAAACGGTAAACAGAACCGCGATTCCTGCTAGTAAAAAGGGGTATGGAAAGTGGGATTTAGCCGTCAAATTAGCAAAGCCCAAAATCGTGAAGAGCCCTGAGCCCATCATCCCACTCATGCTCATTGCTATTGCAGAATATAGGCCTACATTTCCTGATTTACCGACTTGATTATTTGACATTACCTACCATCTTGAAATGTTAGGACTAGTTTAACCCTTTACAACTACTGAGGACTAATGACTATTTTTTATTCCAACGCTCCATTGCAGCAGCATCTGTCACCCTAGAGTCGAGCCAACGAGCACCTTCAGGGGTATCTTCTTTTTTCCAGAATGGAGCTGCCGTCTTGAGATAGTCCATGATGAACTCACATGCTGCAAATGCTTCGCCTCTGTGTGCGCTGGTAACTACTACTAAAACAATTTGATCTTCAGGTAGCAGCGGTCCAACTCTATGAATGACCAAGGTTTGATAGATATCCCAACGCGCCTTAGCTTGATCCAAAATTTCTTGTAATGCTTTTTCAGTCATGCCAGGGTAATGCTCTAAGGTCATGCCCTTTACTTGACTACCATCATTCATATCGCGCACAGTACCCAAGAAACTCACTACTGCACCAACTCTGGGGTCACCTTTGCGCAGTCCTACTATTTCAGCACTGACATCAAAATCTTTTTCTTGAATTCGGATGGACATATCAACCCCCAGTCACTGGTGGAAAGAAAGCGACTTCAGCGTTTTCTTTTAGAGGTGTACTAGCATCGACCATGACCTGATTCAAAGCACAGCGCAATACCTTACTTTCTGCTAATACTTCAGCCCAAGGATTACCACGCTCTATTAAATACGTTCTCAGGTCTGCAATAGTTTTAATAGTAGCTGGAATAATAATGTCCTCTTGCGAAACACCAAGAGCTTCACGCAGTGAGGCAAAGAATCGTAATTGGAGTTTCATAAGGAAATCGTAAACCGATTATCGAAGTAGCGCATCAAATGGGATGTACTTCACCAGATCACCAGCTTTAATGGGCTGATTTGGCGGGCAATCCACCAAACCATCACCCCAAGATGCGCTCGTGAGTACACCGGAGCTTTGATTGGGGAATAAATCTAGGCCACCATTGTTATTGAGTTTAACGCGTAAGAACTCATTGCGGCGATCAGCTTTAAGCCAATCAAAGTCTGCGCGCATCAAATAAGCCTGAGCTTGTTTTGCTTCGCGACCTTGCAACTTTAGAATAAATGGCCTTACAAATAACAAGAAGGTTACAAAGCTCGAAACAGGGTTACCGGGCAAGCCTATGAACCAAGCCTCACCATCCTTAGGCTGATTTGATTTACGAACTGCACCAAATGCCAAGGGCTTACCGGGTTTAATCGCAATCTGCCATAAATCCAATCTTCCTTCAGCAGTGACTGCAGGCTTAATATGATCTTCCTCGCCAACGGATACACCGCCAGAAGTAATGATGAGATCATGATCTTTGCTGGCTTTGCGCAATGTCTCTCTTGTTGCATTGAGATTATCAGGAACAATACCGAAATCGCTTGCATCACATCCCAATGATTTAAGGCAAGCTAGCAAAGTATCGCGATTGGAGTTGTAGATGCCACCCGGCTTAAGTGGCTCACCTGGGAGAGATAGCTCATCGCCAGTGAAGAATGCAGCAACTTTGACTCTGCGTTTAACGTTGAGATGCGTCAAGCCAGCAGAGGCAGCAACACCCAACTCCTGTGGACGCAAGAAGGTTCCTGTAGTTAATGCAGTTTTACCTGTTGTTAAATCTTCACCCCTGCGACGAATCCATTGACCTACTGTTGGCACTACATCGACCTGTACTTGATCAGTTGAATTTTCAGGGACAGCACAATCCTCTTGCATGACTACCGCGTCTGCACCTGGAGGAACTGGTGCGCCAGTAAAAATACGCGCAGCAGTTCCTACTTGGAGCTCTGTTCCCACTGAACCTGCCGGAATACGTTGTGTAACCTTTAGGATGCTTCCAGGTTTTTGAGTATCAGCAGTACGAACTGCATAACCATCCATTGAGGTGTTATCCAGCGGCGGTACATCCACTAAGCTATTCACGTTTTCAGCAAGAACGCGGCCTAAGCATGCTTGCATCGCAATACTTTCATGTTCAGCGACTGGCTTGGCGTGAGACAGTAAATGATCCAAGGCTTGCTGCGCAGTCAACATTGGAGGCTTAGTCATAGTGATGATTAATTGCTTCTGTTTTAACTAAGATGCATGGTGATGAATGCTTTGATCTGATTGACGTCAGCATTAATATTCTCTACACGCTGAGGCTTAGATTTGACATCTTTAAATGCAGGCGGGCACTCAGCGGGGCGACCCAAAGCCTCCTGAATTGTTTCTTCAAACTTCACTGGGAGCGCAGTCTCGAGTACCAACATCGGAATGCCGGCCTGTAAATGCTCACGTGCTACCTTCACACCATCAGCAGTATGGGTATCGATCATGACACCATATTGCTGATCAATATTACGAATGGTATCCAGGCGATTCTGGTGAGTGCTGCGACCAGATTGGAAGCCATATTGACCAAGATCTTTAAAGACTGCATCTTTGGAAATATCAAAGCCACCAGTCTCGTCGACTTGCTTAAACATTCCTGCCGATGCTTTACCATCTTGACCCATAAAGTCAAATACAAAGCGCTCAAAGTTACTTGCCTTGGAGATATCCATGGATGGGCTAGAGGTATGCAGTGTCTCAGCAGACTTGCGTGCGCGATATACGCCAGTTCGGAAGAACTCATCTAGTACATTATTCTCATTGGTTGCAACAATCAGGTGTGCAATTGGCAAACCCATCATGCGAGCGATATGACCAGCGCAAACGTTACCAAAATTACCTGAGGGCACGGTGAATGACACTTTCTCATTGCTCGACTTAGTAGCAAGAAGATAACCTTGGAAGTAATACACCACTTGAGCAACTACCCTGCCCCAGTTAATCGAGTTCACAGTACCAATTTTGTTCTTGACCTTAAAAGCATGGTCATTACTCACTGCCTTCACAATATCTTGGCAGTCATCAAAGACACCAGCTACTGCTAAATTGAAAATATTCGGGTCTTGCAAGGAATACATCTGCGCAGATTGGAAGGCACTCATCTTGCCCCGTGGCGACAGCATAAATACCTTTACACCGTCCTTGCCGCGCATCGCATATTCAGCAGCACTACCCGTGTCACCAGATGTGGCGCCCAAGATATTGAGCTGCTGCCCTTTTTTCTTGAGAGCATATTCAAAAAGATTGCCTAATAATTGCATGGCCATATCTTTGAAGGCTAAGGTTGGACCATTCGAAAGACTTAAGAGCCCAATACGAGTCGCATGCTCCTCACCTAACCAATGTATCGGCGTAATGTCTTTGGCATTATCTTGAGGGCGGCCATTGCAATAGACCTGTGCGGTATAGGTCTTGTGTAAGATTGTGCGCAAGTCTGCTTCAGGTATATCACTGCAATACAGGCTCAAGACTTCATATGCCAGATCAGCATAAGATAAGCCGCGCCAAGAATCGAGTTGAGCTGCAGTTACTTTTGGATACTGAGTTGGTAAATATAAGCCACCATCCGGTGCTAATCCACCCAATAGAATTTCCAAGAAGGACTGTTGTGGACTGTTGCCACGAGTTGATTGGTAACGCATCAATTTACTTAAGACAGATTTTCTAAACGAATCTTCACCACTTCGCCGTCTACAGTTTTAAGGTTCTGGATCTCTTTGATGGCAGCAAGCATACTTTTCTCTTTAGTCTCGTGAGTTAAAGTCACTAAATCTGTTTGACTCTCGCCCTCTTCTGCCTCTTTTTGCAAAAGGGCATCAATAGAGATGCTATGTGAAGCCAGAATCTTAGTGATCTCCGCTAACACGCCAGCCTGGTCAGCCACCCGCATGCGCAAATAGTAGCCAGTAACAACCTCACTAATCGGCAAGATTGGTGTGTTTTGCACTGCATCTGGCTGGAACGCTAAATACGGAACGCGATGCTCAGGATCAGCACTCAGAAGGCGAGTGATGTCTACCAAATCAGCAATCACTGCTGATGCGGTTGGCTCAGAGCCAGCACCTTTACCGTAATACAAAGTAGTACCCACTGCATCCCCGAATACTTGCACGGCGTTCATAGCGCCTTCAACGTTAGCAATCAAACGCTTTGTAGGGATTAAAGTGGGGTGTACACGTAACTCAACACCCGTTGGTGTCTTCTTAGCGATACCCAATAATTTGATGCGGTAACCCAATTGCTCTGCATAACGAATATCAATTGCGGCTAACTTGGTAATACCTTCTACATAGGCTTTATCAAATTGCATCGGAATACCAAAGGCAATCGCGCTCATGATGGTTGCTTTATGAGCAGCATCAATACCTTCAATATCAAATGTAGGATCTGCTTCAGCGTAACCTAAGCGTTGCGCCTCTTTAAGAACGGTGTCAAAGTCCAAGCCTTTATCTCGCATTTCAGACAAAATGAAGTTGGTTGTACCGTTGATGATACCGGCGATCCATTCAATCCGATTTGCTGTCAAACCTTCGCGTAAAGCTTTGATAATGGGAATACCACCAGCAACTGCGGCTTCAAATGCCACCATCACGCCTTTAGCATGGGCTGCTTTAAAAATCTCGTTGCCATGGACGGCGATCAAAGCCTTATTGGCAGTCACCACGTGCTTGCCAGCAGCAATCGCCTCTAAAACCAAATCTTTAGCAATACCATAGCCACCAATGAGCTCCACTACGATGTCAATCTCAGGATTATTGATTACAGCGCGAGCATCACTAACAATCTGCGCACGATCTTTAACGATTTCTTTAGCGCGCTCTACATTAAGATCAGCAACGGTATTAATCCGAATGCCACGACCAGCACGACGAGTGATTTCATCTTGGTTACGCTCGAGCACTGTGAACACACCACCACCAACAGTGCCAATACCTAAGAGACCTACTTGAATCGGTTTCATGATGTCTTTGCTGCAGCCGCAGAAGTCTTACGGCTATGTTTATTACGGTAACGCTCCAGGAATCGCGCAAGACGACCAATAGCCTCCTTGAGAACATCTTCATGGGGCAAGAACACTACACGAAAGTGATCAGGTTTGCCCCAGTTAAAACCAGAGCCTTGCACAAGCAGCACTTTTTCTTCTTTTAAGAAGTCAGCAACAAACTGTTGATCATCTTCAATCGGATACATCTCAGGATCTAGCTTGGGAAATAAATACAAAGCAGATTTTGGTTTGACACAAGTAACGCCTGGAATATCCGTAATCAATTTCCAAGCGAGATCACGTTGTCTTGCCAAGCGACCACCTTCAGCTACTAAGTCATTAATACTTTGATAGCCTCCAAGCGCGGTTTGTATTGCGTATTGCCCTGGTACGTTTGCGCATAAGCGCATCGAGGACAGCATATTCAGACCCTCAATGTAATCTCGCACCATCTCTTTATCACCTGAAACCACCATCCAGCCGGCGCGATAGCCGCATGAGCGGTAGTTCTTGGAGAGGCCATTAAAAGTGATCGTCACTACGTCAGTGGATAAGGCGGCGAGGGAGATATGTTTCTCCTCGTCATACAACATCTTGTCGTAGATCTCGTCAGAAAACAGAATCAAATCGTGCTCGCGAGCAATTTTTGTCATCTCGAGCAATACTTCTTTGGAATAAATAGCACCTGTTGGATTGTTTGGATTAATCACCACAATCGCTTTAGTACGAGGTGTAATTTTTTTACGCAAATCGTTTAAGTCTGGCGCCCAATCTTTAGACTCATCGCAAAGATAGTGCACTGGGGTGCCGCTAGATAAACTCACCGCAGCAGTCCAAAGGGGATAGTCAGGTGCTGGCACCAATACCTCATCACCATCATTGAGCAATGCGTTCATTGAAAGCACTATCAGCTCAGAAACACCGTTACCGGTATAAACATCATCTAAGGCTACCCCTTGAATACCTTTTTCTTGGCAATACTGCATGATGGCTTTGCGAGCGGCAAAGATACCTTTGGAATCGGAATAAGCTGAGGCATTACTTAGATTGCGAATCATGTCTAACTGAATTTCTTCAGGTGGATCAAAACCGAAAACCCCTACGTTTCCAATGTTTAATTTGATGATCTTGTGGCCTTCTTCCTCCATGCGCTGGGCGAGCTCGAGCACTGGCCCACGTATGTCGTAGCAGACATCATTGAGTTTTAAGGACTTTAGGATGGGTTTCACAATAAATTAAAGGGTAAGTTCTTGAAATCTTGGAAAAAACAGCTAGCTATAATCCACATAATTATGACAGAGAGTCCACTTGAAGCTTCAATCTGACCCCCATTCTGGAGCCAATACGATCACCGGCTATGGGGATGGCTATATCGAGATCAACCAGACCCCATATGCCCATGCCGTCTTATTGAGCTCTGATGGGGCAATCTCTGCATGGCTAGTAGAGTCATTCGACAGTCTAGAGGCGTCTGATTTTGACCAAATGATTACCCTCAAACCTGAATTAATCTTGATTGGTACAGGCAGTCGGCAGCGTTTTCCGAAGCCCGAACTCCTGAAATCCCTCATTTCAGCCAAAATTGGCTTTGAAATTATGGACTCTCAAGCAGCCTGCCGTACCTACAACATATTGGCGGGTGAGGGACGTCAAGTTCTGCTGGCCTTAATCGTGGAGCCAATCTAATGCAACTGGGACAAATTCGGCAATCGTCTGCACTGCATCCCAGCAAAATTTTATTGCTACTCATCATTTATGGATTGCTGTGGTTTGGCACATTGAACTATCGTCACCTCATTCCATCCGATGAGGGACGCTACGCAGAAATTGCCAGAGAGATGTTAGTCACGGGTGATTGGGTGACCCCGCGATATAACGGCTATAAGTATTTTGAGAAGCCACCACTGCAAGCTTGGGCAACCGCAACAGCATTTCAAATATTTGGCATTGGTGATTGGCAAGCACGTCTATGGACTGCACTCACTGGCTTCTTAACCATTTTGTTCATTGGATTTACTGGAGCACGCATCTATAGCGCTCGAGCAGGATGGCTGGCCGCAGTTGTGCTCGCATCAAGTCCAATGTGGGTTATTAGCGGTCATTTCAATTCTCTTGACATGGGCTTATCTGCATTTTTAGTTGCAGCCCTGTGCAGCGTCTTGCTAGCGCAAACATCTCTTAACAAAAGTACGCGTCGTAATTGGATGTGGACCTGCTGGGCCTTCATGGCGCTTGCAACACTTTCCAAAGGACTGATTGGTGCTGCTATTCCGGTGATGGTCTTAATTGCTTACTCCATCAGCACTTGGGATTGGAAAATCTGGGCGCGCTTACGCCTGTTCAGCGGCATAGTGTTATTTCTAGCAATTACTGCTCCGTGGTTTATATTAGTTGCGCAGCGTAACCCTGAATTTCTGGAGTTCTTCTTCATTCACGAGCATCTGCAACGCTTCACTCAAGATGCTCATAGCCGAACAGGGCCGATCTACTACTTCGTGCCCCTACTCATCATGGGTTTATTACCTTGGGTTTTACAAATCCCCGGATCGATTGTGCAGGCATGGCACGAACGTCGGCGTGAGTTCTCTAGCGGCTGGTTATTGGTATGTTGGTTTGTGGTGATCTTTGCCTTCTTTAGCGTTTCACGCTCCAAGTTACCTGGCTACATCATTCCCATTTTTCCAGCACTGGCATTGTTAATTGGTAATCGTCTAGACCAACTATTAGCCCATACTAATTCCATGGAGCTCCCTTGGAAATTGCAAATCATCGGATTTGCAATCTTGGGATGCATTGGATTTTTCTTCCTGCCGAATATTAGTCAGCAAGCACGGCCCGATGAGATCCAAGCCTATGCTCAATATACTATTTGGGTTATTAGCGCATTAGCTACACTCATTGGCTTTAGCTTATTTGCAGCATGGCAAAGTAAGCAAAATGGTATTCAAAGCATTGTGAGCTTTGCTTGTGGATTTTTTCTCTGCGCCATCATTGCAGGTACCGGTCATGAAACCTTAGGTCGCGCAGTTTCAGGAATAGATCTTGTGAACCGAGTCAAAGCCTCTATCCCAGAAAAAGTGAATTTCTATTCTGTCCGCCTCTTAGATCACACTGTGCCGTTTTATCTTGGCAGAACCATGATCATGGTCGAATCTCCAGATGAACTAGAGTTTGGTGTCAATCAAGAGCCTGAGCTTTGGATGCCTACCTTAGATGCTTTCATTGCGCGCTGGAAAGAAGATCCAACCGCCTATGCCTTAATGGTGCCAGAACAGTATGTAGCGCTACAAGGGATAAACCTGCCAATGCAAGAGGTAGATCGCGATTCCCGCAGAGTGATCGTGAAACATCCAGATGCATCTAATGCGAAGTAATATAAGACATCATGTCAAATAACCCTTCATTCATTCCATTCACGCGCCCCAGCTTTAATCAAGAAACGATTGATGCTGTTGCAGAAGTATTGCGCTCTGGATGGGTTACCTCGGGCCCTAAATTAGCAGAATTTGAAGCCACCTTAAGCACCTATTTTGGCGGTCGTCCTGTACGTTGCTTTGCTAATGGCACAGCAACGATGAAGATTGCATTACAGGTTGCTGGTATTGGTGCTGGTGATGAAGTCATTACTACCCCCATTTCTTGGGTTGCCACTTCCAATGTTATTTTGAGTGTTGGTGCTAAACCCATCTTTGTTGATGTTGATCCTATTACACGCAATATTGATCTCAATAAAGTTGCAGCCGCAATTACACCAAAAACACGAGCAATCATGCCGGTCTATCTTGCTGGTTTACCAGTCGATATGGACCAACTCTACGCAGTAGCTAAGCAACATAATCTGCGTGTGATTGAAGATGCCGCGCAAGCATTCGGCTCCCAATGGCATGGCAAGAAGATTGGTAGCTTTGGCGACCTAGTGAGCTTTAGCTTCCAGGCCAACAAAAACCTCACTACTGTAGAGGGTGGCTGCTTGGTTTTCAATAGTGATTCTGAAGCCAAGCTTGCTGAAAAATTCCGCCTGCAAGGCTTAACTCGTCAAGGTATGGATGGAATGGATGTGGATGTCCTTGGTGGTAAAGATAATCTCACCGATGTCAATGCAGTGATTGGTCTACAACAACTTAAACAATTACCCGCATATCAAGCGCGCCGCGTAGCACTGGCACATCAATATTTTGACGCCATTCGTGCAGAGCTTAAATCTGGAGGATTAGAAAGCCTCAAATTGGAATTGCCAGTTGAAAACTTCACTGATAGCAATTGGCATATGTTTCAGGTAGTGCTGCCACTTGAGCAATTGAATTGTGATCGAGCACAAGTGATGACTGAGCTAAAAGATCTTGGTATTGGCACAGGAGTGCACTACCCCGCTATTACTAGATTTACTCTTTATAAAAATCAAGGTTACAAAATCAGTGATACGCCAATAGCAGATCGCATTGGTCGCGGCATTCTCACTCTGCCACTTTTCCCTGGCATGGCAGATGAAGATATTGGCCGCATAGCTGGTGGATTAGTCGGAATCCTCAAGAAACACCACAAAAACTAGCCTAATTGGGCTTAGCCCCAAGAATCAGGCAAAATTGCGGCATGACTGCAAATCTCGTTGCAAATCCAAAGCTTTCTATTGTTATTCCCGTTTACAACGAGGAAGATGGTCTTCAAGCACTTTTTGATCGCCTCTATCCATCTCTGGATGCCATAGTAAGCAAGCGCAACATTTCTTATGAGATCGTTTTTGTAAACGACGGCAGTAAAGATCGCTCAGCGGGCATTCTGGCGAAACAAGTGGAATTGCGTCCTGACGTTACACGCGCTGTTTTATTCCACAGCAACTTTGGTCAACATATGGCCATCATGGCTGGTTTTGAATACGCCAAAGGTGAGTACATCATCACCTTAGATGCAGACTTACAAAATCCTCCTGAAGAAATTGATGCTTTGACTGAGCAATTATTAAAAGGTCATGATTATGTAGGCACCATTCGTGCAGATCGGCGCGACAGTTTTTTTAGAAAAATGGCTTCACGTGCTATGAATCGTTTACGTGAAAACATTACCCGCATCACAATGACTGATCAGGGTTGTATGTTACGCGGCTATAGCCGTCGCATCGTTGACTTAGTGCGTCAATGTGACGAGAACAACACTTTTATTCCTGCATTGGCTTACACCTTCTCGGCCAACCCGATCGAGGTCAATGTAAAACACGAAGAGCGTTTTGCCGGTGAATCAAAATACAGCCTCTACCAGCTTATTCGTTTGAACTTTGATTTGGTAACCGGCTTCTCAGTGATGCCACTGCAGATCTTCTCTATTTTGGGGATGCTGCTAGCGCTTGCTGCAGGCAGCTTGTTTGCATACCTATTGGTGCGCCGCTTCCTTTTGGGTGCTGAGGTTGAGGGAGTCTTCACCCTCTTTGCTTTAAACTTCTTCCTGATTGGCGTCATGCTCTTTGGCCTTGGCCTCTTAGGCGAATACATTGGCCGTATTTATCAGCAAATCAGAAATCGTCCACGTTATGTTGTGCAAACTGTTTTAGAGAAAAAATAATTGCACGCGGTCGTCTTCGCTTACCACGATGTTGGTGTCAATTGCCTTAAAGCCTTATTAGCTGCAGGCATAAAAGTGGATCTTGTAGTTACTCACCAAAATGACCCCAATGAGAATATTTGGTTTGGCAGCGTCACTAAACTCTGCACTGATCAAAATATTCCCTACATTACCCCCCATGCAAATGAATTAGTCGATTTAGTTCCAAAACTACAAGCCTTCGCACCAGACTATATTTTTTCTTTCTACTACCGCCATATGGTTCCTGCGCAGATTTTGGCTTGCGCGAAGATTGCTGCTTTAAATATGCATGGCTCACTACTGCCAAAGTATCGCGGCCGTGCTCCTGTGAACTGGGCAATTTTGCATGGAGAAACACAAACTGGCGCTACCTTACACGTCATGGAAACCAAGCCCGATGCTGGTGATATTGTTGGTCAATCTGCGGTCAGTATTGGTCCCGATGAAACTGCTACTGATGTTTTTGGCAAGGTAAGCCAAGCGGCGGCAGTAGTCATTAAACAAGTTTTACCTAGCCTGATTCAGGGCAAGGTACCTCGCCAGCCTAACGATCTTCAAAAAGGCAGTTATTTTGGTGGCAGAAAGCCTGCGGATGGGCAAATTCATTGGAATCAGAAGGCCATTCAGGTCCATAACCTAGTCAGGGCCGTTGCACCCCCTTATCCAGGCGCCTTCACAGATCATCAGGGCAAGACCATGATTATTGCGCGCACGAGCCTCACAGGACCCTTTCCTAGCACTCTGGATCTTGGTATTGAAGGTATCCAAGTGGTTGATAATCGGGTATTCGGTATTTGTGGTGACCACCAGGCAGTTGAAATCCTGGAATGGTTTCCTGTTAACAAATAAACACTGTATTTAGCAACCCCAAATTAGATTAAACGAGGCAGTAAAGATGAAAAAAGTACTCATTCTTGGTGTTAATGGTTTTATTGGTCATCACCTTTCCAAGCGCATTCTGGAGACAACCGACTGGGATGTCTATGGCATGGATATGCAGAATGACCGCCTAGGTGATTTGATTAATCATCCGCGTATGCACTTTTTTGAAGGTGACATCACCATCAATAAAGAATGGGTTGAGTATCACATTCGCAAGTGCGACGTTATCCTACCTTTGGTTGCGATCGCTACTCCAGCCACATACGTACAACAACCATTAAAAGTATTTGAGCTCGACTTTGAAGCCAATCTTCCTATCGTGCGCTCTGCTGTTAAATATAAAAAACATCTGGTATTCCCATCTACCTCTGAAGTCTACGGAATGTGTGAAGATGATGAATTTGATCCTGCTAAATCCAATATGGTCTACGGCCCAATCAATAAACCGCGCTGGATTTACGCTTGCTCCAAGCAACTAATGGACCGAGTGATCTGGGGTTATGGCATGGAAGGCTTACGTTTTACTCTCTTTCGTCCATTTAACTGGATTGGCCCTGGTCTTGACAGCATCTACACAGCCAAAGAAGGCTCATCCCGTGTAGTGACCCAGTTCTTGGGCCATATTGTTCGCGGTGAACCCATTAATTTGGTGGATGGTGGCGCTCAAAAACGTGCCTTTACTTATATTGATGATGGCATTGATGCGCTCATGAAGATCATCGATAACAAAGATGGTGTTGCTAACGGCAAGATCTATAACATCGGCAATCCAAAGAACAATCACTCTGTCCGCGAACTAGCCAATCAAATGCTAGAGATTGCTCGCAGCATTCCTGAATATGCAAAGACTGCAAATTTAGTAAAGATTGTTGAAACTACTTCTAGTGCGTATTACGGTGAAGGCTATCAAGACGTTCAAAACCGGGTACCAGCAATTGACAACACGATGAGCGAGTTGAGTTGGAAATCAACTACTACGATGAGTGATGCCCTCAAGAATATTTTTGAAGCCTATCGTCAGGATGTAGAAAAAGCCCGCTCCTTAGTAGATAAAGAATAAGAAAATACATTCAAGAGTTCATGGCTAAGATTGCTCTCAAGGTTGATGTTGATACCTTACGCGGGACCAAAGAAGGTGTGCCTAACCTAGCTCGCACTCTGGAGCGCTTTGGCCTCAAAGCTACGTTCTTATTTAGCCTAGGTCCAGACCATACTGGCTGGGCTTTGAAGCGTGTCTTTCGTCCAGGCTTTTTGAAGAAAGTCAGTCGTACCTCTGTTGTAGAACACTATGGCATCAAGACTTTGCTTTATGGAGTTCTTATCCCCGGTCCAGACATTGGTAAAAAAGCTGCTGACCAAATGCGTGCAATCGATAAAGCTGGTCATGAAACCGGCATTCATACTTGGGACCATGTCGCTTGGCAAGATGCAGTACGCAATCAAGATTCACAATGGACTAAAGCGATGATGCAAAAAAGTTGGGATCGCTTTATAGAAATATTTGGTCATGCGCCAGTCACTTATGGAGCTGCTGGCTGGCAAATGAATGAAGCTGCGTTTGAGCAACTGGATCAATGGGGTATCGCCTACTCTTCTGATGGCAGAGCTGAACCTAATCTTATGCCCTATCGCTTAAATCTCACTTCAGGCAAAGCAAAGCACGTGCAATACCCAACCACCTTACCAACCTTTGATGAGCTCATTGGCATCGATGGCGCAGATGAATTCGGCGCAGTCAAAAAACTCCTAGAAATTACCAAAAGCAACCCTAATGATCAAGTCTTTACCCTGCATGCCGAACTTGAGGGTCAAAAGCTATTGCCAGCCTTTGAAAAGCTTCTAGCTAGGTGGCTAAATCAAGGCCATGAGCTAGTTACTATGGGCGAACTACATCATTCTTGGGAAGTCACCAAACAACTCGATAAAATAGCGGTATTACCATTAACGTGGGGTGAAATACCCAACCGCAGCGGTGAGCTGATTATTCAGAATACTTAATTAATACAATTTAGAGACAAATAACAAAGGATCATCATGACAATAGCTATCGGCCAATCTATGCCTCAGTGCGCTATTCCAGCAACATCGGGCCTGACCTTTTCTCCTTCTTCAGCTAAAGGCAAGAAACTGGTTCTCTACTTTTATCCAAAAGATATGACTCCTGGCTGCACAGCAGAGTCCGGTGAATTTCGTGACCACATTAATGCCTTCACCAAGGCCAATACCTTGGTCGTAGGAGTTTCCCGAGATAGCCTGAAATCGCACGATAACTTCCGCAGTAAATTAGGCCTCCCTTTTGAGCTCGTTGCCGATACCGAAGAAAAGCTGTGCCAAATCTTTGGCGTCATGAAGATGAAGAATATGTACGGCAAGCAGGTCCGCGGGGTTGAGCGCAGCACCTTTCTATTTGACTCCTCCGGTAAGCTTGTCAAAGAATGGCGCGGTCTTAAAGTTCCAGGCCATGTGACAGAGGTATTACAGGCAGCCCAAGCCGCTAAATAATTTTTACAACAATTTGTTCTGAGGTGCTTGCAAACCCCAAAATTTGGGGTAAAGTAAAGTCATATGCACCGCAAACGACGGGAAAGTCTGACAATCCGTTTGAATCAGCAACCTGAATATTTCAGAACAGGTTCGGGGAGCAACCCCCGCTATTTTTTAGATCTCACTTCAACTAGTTTCATCATCAGCCGCCATAGCAAATCGCTTGGCGGTTTTTTCTTTTAGGAGAGTCTGCATGCCACTGCCACCCATCCCAACTCAAATTGCTGATCAAGTCAAACTGACTCACAAGGACACACCAGATTTAAAGAAACGTCCTGCACCAGCAAAACCAGTCGTGATGGAAACTGCAGATTGGGCCAATGATGCAGAAGAAGATTTATCTGCAGCAGAACTAGCTCTCGAGAAAATTAAAGCAGATCATGCGCCTACTCGCAATGAGGACAGAGTAGTAGTACCTGCAAAACCCAAACGTATTATTCGCACTGGGCCACCAAGCTTATTCGTTTTAGATACCAACGTTTTAATGCATGACCCTAGCTCTCTGTTCCGCTTCTCAGAGCATGACCTCTTCTTACCAATGACTACGCTTGAAGAGTTAGACAACCATAAGAAGGGCATGACTGAAGTAGCCCGCAATGCCCGCACCGTTAGTAGATCCCTAGATCAACTAGTCGCGGGAACTAGCGGCACATTAGATGAGGGCATCCCTCTTAATAAGCTTGGCAATAAGGATGTTTCTGGGCGCCTCTTTTTCCAAACCAAGTTATCCACCCAAGCATTACCTGAAGGGCTGCCAGAGGGTAAAGGCGACAACATGATTTTGGCGGTAGTTAGCGAACTGCAAAAAACTCGCAATGGCCAAGAAGTAGTGCTGGTATCCAAAGATATCAATATGCGCATCAAAGCGCGTGCACTAGGTTTACCTGCTGAAGATTATTTCAATGACCAGGTTTTAGAAGATCGCGACTTGATGTACTCCGGAATCATGGCTTTATCGGCTGATTTCTGGCCAAAGCATGGCAAGGATATGGAAAGTTGGTCTGACCCTAAGTCTGGCACGATGTTCTATAGAGTGACTGGTCCTGCTGTTCTAAGCATGCTGGTAAATCAATTTGTTTATCAAGAGAATCCTGACGGATCTACGCCGTTCTATGCCCACGTCAGAGAAATCAATGATAAAACTGCCCTGCTTCAAACCCTCAGGGACTTCTCTCACCAGAAAAATAATGTGTGGAGCGTCACCGCTCGCAATCGTGAGCAAAACTTTGCCATGAACTTACTGATGAACCCAGATATCGACTTTGTGACCCTACTAGGTCAAGCCGGCACTGGTAAAACCTTATTAGCCTTAGCTGCTGGACTTGAGCAAGTATTGGATAGCAAACGCTATAACGAGATCATTATTACGCGCGCTACCGTTCCTGTTGGTGAAGACATTGGCTTTCTGCCAGGAACTGAAGAAGAAAAAATGCAGCCATGGATGGGTGCATTTGACGACAATCTGGAAGTTCTGCAGCGTAATGATGATGCTGGCGAATGGGGTCGTGCTGCAACCCAAGAGCTTATCCGCTCACGGATTAAGGTAAAGAGCATGAACTTTATGCGTGGCAGAACTTTTGTTAGCAAGTATGTGATCATTGATGAAGCGCAAAACTTAACGCCTAAGCAAATGAAAACTCTGGTTACTCGTGCAGGTCCAGGAACCAAAATAATTTGTCTAGGTAATATTGCACAAATTGATACGCCTTACTTAACTGAAGGCTCATCAGGCCTGACTTATGTCGTTGATCGCTTTAAGGGTTGGCGTCATGGTGGCCACGTCACTCTTGCGCGTGGCGAGCGGTCACGTCTTGCGGATCATGCTGCTGACGCACTCTAAACAAGCCCTTCCATGCCGCACTCTGATTGGGTGCGGCATTTTTATTTGCGTCATTGCATTCACCGGATGTAGTACCTCCGGCCCTAAATCAAACCCCTCTAAGGTTTCGCAATTCAAGCAAGATACGAGCGTAGGCACTGAAGATATTTCGATTGCAGCACTTGGCTTAGTAGATGTGCCCTATCGCTATGGTGGCAATACTCCAAAGGGCGGATTTGATTGCAGCGGGCTCATCGTCTATGTCTATAACAAAGCAGCAGGTATTAAGCTGCCTCGCACGATTTTACTCATGAGTAATCAAGGTCAAAGTATTGATGGTCAGCCACCTGCCCCAGGAGACTTGGTATTCTTTAATACCACTGGAGAAAAATATTCACACGCTGGTATCTATGTAGGACAAGGGCGTTTTGTGCATGCCCCGAGTGCAGGCGGAACCGTACGTCTTGATTACATTACGGCACCCTATTGGGCTGCTAAATTTACTGAGGCACGTCGTATAACGCCTCGCTGAGAATGATGTTCTTAGAAGGGTTCGTAACCACCAGAAGAATAAGCAACTGACCCCATCGCCAAGTTATCAAACTTGGTATACGGGCCTTGCCAACTTAATCTGACTGTACCGATTGGACCGTTACGCTGTTTGCCGATAATGATCTCTGCCATCCCTTTATCAGTCGTTGTATCTGGGTGATAGACCTCATCACGATAAATAAACATAATGACATCCGCATCTTGCTCGATCGCGCCTGACTCACGCAAGTCTGACATGATGGGGCGCTTATTCGGGCGTTGCTCTAAGCCACGATTTAATTGGGAGAGCGCTACTACTGGGCACTGCAATTCTTTTGCGAGCGATTTAAGGGAGCGCGAGATTTCAGAAATCTCAGTCGCTCGATTTTCCTGACCAGAGCCACTCATGAGCTGCAAATAGTCAATCACTACTAAGCCTAAGGTGCCGCCAAAATTTCGGGCGATTCGACGTGCTCTTGCGCGCAATTCAAGACTGGATAAAGCGCCAGTCTCATCAATCAAAATTTGGGTATTACTTAAACGGGCAATGGCATCGGTCACGCGTGGCCACTCATCATCTTGCAACTTACCAGTACGCATACGACTTTGATCAACGCGCCCTACTGAACCGAGTAAGCGCGATGCTAGTTGTTCACCAGACATCTCCATTGAGAAAATCACTACTGGCAACCCTTCAGAAAGCGCAACATTCTCTGCAATATTGAGTGCCATCGCCGTTTTCCCCATTGAGGGTCTGCCGGCTATGATTATCAAGTCGCCTTTTTGTAAGCCACTCGTTTGCTTATCTAAATCAATGAAGCCTGTGGCAATACCAGTGATGTCGCTACCACCTTGACGGTTATATAACTCATCAATTCTGGCTACAACGGAGCGAAGTAATGGCTCAATCTCGAGGTAATCGGCTTTACGACTACCATCTTCACCAATTTGCAAAATACGGGACTCTGCTTCATCCAGAAGCGTCCTGACAGAACGTCCTTCTGGAACAAAGGCTGAGTTAACGATGCTGTCTGAAACTTCAATCAAGCGACGCAAAATACTGCGATCACGAACAATATCGGCATAGCCTTTAATGTTTGCAGAACTTGGAGTGTTTTGCGCTAGTGAATTGAGGTAATCAACGCTGACTAAATCACCACCCTGCTCAGATTTAATTGCATCATGAACGGTGATGACATCAGCTGGATGATTGTCGCCAACTAAACGCGTAATGACCTTATAGATCAATGCATGTTCAGGACGGTAGAAATCTTTATCGTTTAATACGCCACCTAAGCGATCCCAGGCAGTGTTATCGATCAGTAGACCACCGAGCAATGATTGCTCGGCTTCTACAGAATGAGGCGGGACTTTTAAAGCCTGCACGACTGCATCCCCAGAGCCCGCCATGCCGGGATTCAGCGTAACGGAACGTGAACGAGATTCAGCCATGAGGCTAGTTTACAGACTTAAATTAAGCTTGCTCACCAACTACACGAATGGTGATATTAGCCACTACATCGGTATGAACTGCAACCGCTACAGGGTGATCACCAACCATTTTTAACGGGCCAGTAGGCATGCGAATCGAAGACTTCTCAATCGTAAATCCTTTGGCTTTCAGGCTATCAGCAATGTCATGGTTGGTTACAGAACCAAACAAACGACCGTCAACACCCGCTTTTTGACCGATTTCAAGAACCAAGTCTTTGAGCTTTGTGCCAACCGCTTCAGCCGCAGCCAATTTCTCAGCAGCCAATTTTTCTAGCTCAGCACGACGAACTGCAAAGTCAGCAATAGCTGCTTCAGTCGCACGACGCGCTTTACGTTGTGGGATTAAAAAGTTACGAGCGAAACCGTCTTTAACGCGAACTACGTCACCGAGGTTGCCCAGGTTTGTTACTTTTTCTAAAAGAATGATTTGCATTGAGGGCTCCCAATTATTTCTTATGTTGATCGGAGAATGGCAATAAAGCCAAGAAACGAGCACGCTTAATAGCAGTGTCTAGCTGACGCTGATATTTTGCTTTTGTGCCTGTCAAACGAGCAGGAGTGATCTTGGCGTTTTCGCCAATGAAGTCCTTCAATGTATCTACATCTTTGTAGTCGATTTGCTCAACGCCACCAACGGTGAAACGGCAATAACGCTTACGCTTGAACAAAGGGTTCTGAGCTGGTTTCTTTTTGAAATCGGGTTTCTTTCCAAACGCCATGATGATTTCCTCTTTAATTTTTCAATTGAATATGGTTAATATGGAAAACAAGTCTTTGATTACGTAGAGTCTTGGGTGCTAAGAATCCTTCAAACACTGCCTCAGTTCCTAAATCCATTTGCTCTAGATCCTTTTGTATCGGACCGATTGCTATGGCTTCAACGCTCATCAAGATTTTCCTTGCCACTCCTACCTCATTTGCTTGGCCACTATGTTCTAGCTGACAATGCATCACCGATATTCCTGCTGGTGTAAATCGAATTGCGTCTTTAAATACCAAGATTGCAGTGAGGGTGAAATGATTCAACGCCGCTCCGCTTCTCTGATACGTTTTCTAGTCTGTGTATTCCTCTTCAAATTTCTAACTTATTCCGCTGCTACAGGAGCTTCGGTTTGAGCTGATTTGCGCGCTTCTTCACGTTGTACTTCTTTCATCATGATCGAAGGCTCAGTTTCAGCTTTCTTAGTCTTGATGATGAGGTGACGCAAAACAGCATCATTAAATTTGAACGCATGCTCGAGCTCTTCCAGAGTTTTCTGGTCGCACTCAATATTCATGCAAACGTAATGGGCTTTAGCAAGTTTGTCGATCATGTAAGCCATCTGACGACGACCCCAATCTTCCATGCGATGAATTTTGCCGCCAGCAGCTGCTAATGTAGCTTTGTAGCGATCGATCATCGCGGGCACTTGCTCGCTTTGGTCCGGATGGACGATAAAAACGATTTCATAATGACGCATCTAACACTCCTTAAGGATAAAGTCACCTGAGCGTCTTGCTAACTTCCGATGGTTTTTGAAGTTAGCGCCAGTGTGACAAGGTAGTAACAAATTGTAAGTACTGCTACAACACTTTTACAGCCGCTTTTCAGCGCTTACCTAATCTCAGGCAAGACAGCTATTCTAGCAAAAAAATCCTGCCAAGTCAGGGATTTACCAGCTAATTGAGCCTGTTTTTCAGCATTCAGGGCTAATTGAAGGGCAATTCTGGCCCTAGGGCCAGAAAGACTGCCTGAAGCCAAGCATCCATCAAGGTCTTTTTCTGGGATATCAGTCAAAGTAGCGCCAGCTCCGGTTCGAGTGGTTCGCACTAGCGCAACGCCCTTTTTTAGAGCCGTTACCAAAGTATCTCTCCAGGCATCATGAAAGCCCCCCATACCTGATCCAGCGAGGACCAAGCCCTTAACCTGGGAATTGAGCCAAAGCGTAATCGTCTCAGAACGCGCGCCCGCATGGCTCGTCAAGATTTCCACCCAAGGCCATTCATTGCCATTGGGGATAGGTAAATCCTCAGTCCAAGCAGCCTCTTTAGCCTTCACGCCCCAGAGCCATGAAGGATTAATTAAGCCGACAGAGCTACTAGGAGAGGCTTGAATCGGTGCATTCAGTGCAGAGCCATGTCGTTTAGCCAAGTCCATCGCCATGCAACCCCTGCCATCCATTACAGCGTAAATACCACCAGGACAATTATCTAATGGAGTAGATGCCCAACGAATTGCATCCAGCAGGTTAGAAGGTCCATCTGCTTGGGGGGCGTTTGATGGCAACATAGCGCCGGTTAAGATCACCCGTTTGCCTAAAATTTGAGCATAATTTCCACAGGTGAGCTGCAAAAAGATACCTGTCTCCTCAATCGTGTCCGTTCCGTGAGTAATCACTAACCCTAAAACCGCCGGATTAGCAAGGGAAGTTCTAACAACTTCGCCAAGATCACTTAACAACTCCTCTGTTAGGTTACGGCTGTTGATATTGGCTACTTGCTGAGAGACCAGCTTAACGCCCTCTGGAACACCAGATTGGATATGGGCCAGCAAAGACTGCACCTCCACCTGTCCAGCCTCATATTGCAAGGGCTGAGCAGTTGGGTTTGGGGCTAAACCAGCTATAGTACCGCCCATCCCTAGAACTAAGATATGGGGAGAATGTTCAGGTTTAGCTTGATTTGGACTCATACCCCATTATCTCCCCTAAATGGCTTGAAAAATCAAATAGTGCTGTATACAATCCCAGTATGGACATAAATACAGTCGATTTACCTGAGGAGCTGACTGCCCTCCCCAAGCTCACTTCACGCCAGAATGAGATTTTGGAATTAATCACCACTGCCATCGATGAGAGTGGCTCACCACCTACTCGCGCAGAAATTGCCACCCAGCTTGGTTTTGCATCAGCCAATGCTGCTGAAGAACATCTTCGCGCACTCGCAAAAAAAGGCTATATCGAATTAACGCCTGGCACTTCTCGCGGCATTCGGATTCCACAACGTTTTAATCAAACGCATCACACCAATAAATATCGCCAGATGTCATTGCCATCAGGTGCATTACAACAACTCACGCTTCCCTTAATTGGACGTGTTGCTGCTGGCTCACCCATCATGGCGGTGGAGCATATTGAAAAACAAATTCCAATTGATCCAAGCTTATTTAGTAAGGGTGCTGACTACTTGTTAAAAGTAGTTGGTATGAGTATGCGAGATGCTGGAATTTTGGATGGCGACTATTTAGCCGTTCGTAAAACTAGCGAAGTTCGTAATGGCGATATTGTGGTTGCACGTCTTGATGATGAAGTGACGGTAAAGCGTTGGCAGCAAAAGAAAACTGCTAACGGGATGGTGATCGAATTACAAGCAGAGAACCCAGACTTTAAAAACATTGTGGTAGATAGCCGTCAACCCAACTTCGCGATTGAGGGCCAGGCTGTTGGCCTCATTAGGGCTAGAGGGCTCTAAGCCAATCCCTGTAAATAAAAAGGCCTCCACTGGAGGCTTTTTTATTTACCCCATTTGGGCTAAGTATTGAATTTACTTCTTGCTTGGTGCTATTACATTTGCATTCTTTGGCGACGAAGTAATGATGATGATAGTTTTTGGTCCAGTTAAAGAGCCTTCACTAAGCTCTACAGTAGCGGTGCGGTCACCTTTTGTAAAAACCAAAATACTCGTTTTAGATTTCACTGCGCTAATTGTTGTCCAGCCGGCTCTTGGATACTCAGATTGGAAAAAAGCATAAATATCTGTTGGTGTTTGTACGCCCGATAAGGTGACACGACCTACCCAGCTATCACCACGACCGATGATTAAAGAATCTGAACCAATAATTTTTGAGCCTGCTGGTAATGGCATATCTCCTAGGAGTTGAGTCTGAACCTCCTGAACCTCACTGGGCGTTCCAGAAGGAGAGTCACCAGAGCTAGCGCAAGCGCCTAGAAGGGCAGAAAAGCACAATGCCAGTGTTCCGACTTTAAGAGTATGAATTGTGATCATTTTTCGCTTTACCTGATTAATGAGTATTGCTTGCATTACTTAAAAGTATTTTAGGGGATGCCCCCATTTCGTCAAGCGAAATTACTGGAGGCGCGTGAGGGAATCGAACCCCCGTACGAAGCTTTGCAGGCTCCTGCCTAACCACTCGGCCAACGCGCCAGATACTTAAATCAAAAATGGGAAGCTTTTCAGGGCTTCCCATCGAACTTGGAGCGGGAAAGGAGGTTCGAACTCCCGACCTATACCTTGGCAAGGTATCGCTCTACCAGCTGAGCTATTCCCGCATAACAGGGCGACAGTTTAACAAACAATCGAAGAGAAAGCATTATTCCTTCGAAAGGCTCAATTGGCTGGGCTTTACAAGAGTTAATCAATCTTGCCAGCTAATTGTGGCAAAGCCTTTTTCAAGTAATAGAACATTGACCAAAGTGTTAAAAACGAAGCTACCCAAATCAGCCAAGTACCAATTCTGGCGCAGTCCAACCATCCAAATAAAGTGTCATTGAGTAATAAAAACGGAATTGCTATCAATTGCGATGTCGTTTTTAATTTCCCAACCAAATGAACGGCCACGCTTTTGCCAGCACCCAACAAAGCCATCCACTCTCGCAAAGCAGAAATCGTAATTTCTCTTCCGATAATAATGAGAGCAACCCATACTTGAACACGATCCATGTTCAGCAACACCAATAAAGCAGCTGCCACAATGAGTTTATCGGCGACGGGATCCAGAAATTGCCCAAAGGCAGATTCTTGATGCATACGTCTCGCCAAAAATCCATCTAGCCAATCTGTGAGTGCAGCAAATACAAAGATGACCGTTGCGATGACATTCTTCTCCAGCGGCGATAACCATGTGCCTGGAAGATAAAAGATTCCTATCAGCAATGGAATTGCTGCAACACGCAACCAGGTTAGGGCGATGGGAAGATTAAATGGCATACATCAAGCATAAACTAAGTGAGTGACTGATTCGCTAGTGGAGCTGGCGATAAATCTGCTCAGCAAGAGTAAGTGAGACTCCCTCTACGCTAGCAATCTCTTCGATGCTTGCATTAGCAACCCCTTTTAAGCCACCAAAACGGGCTAGTAGCTTTTGGCGTCGCTTTGCGCCAATACCTTCAATCTCCTCTAAACGAGAGACCGTTCTTGCTTTAGCTCGCTTGGCGCGCATACCGGTGATTGCAAAACGATGAGCCTCATCACGAATCTGCGCAACCAACAACAAAGCGGCACTATCAATACCCAGTTCTAAGGCTTTACGCCCATCAGCAAAGATCAGTGTTTCCAAACCTACCTTGCGCCCCTCACCTTTAGCCACTCCCACAATTAACCCCACATCCATACCGAACTCTGCCAGGACTTGCCTTGCCATCTCAACCTGCCCTTTACCACCATCAATCAAAATGACTTGTGGAATCTTATCTACTGGGAGCTCTTGAAAGTTGGCATAGCGTCTTTGCAAGACTTGTCGCATAGCGGCATAGTCATCGCCTGGAGTAATGTCGGTAATATTAAAACGGCGATATTCACTAGACTGCATCACGTTCTTTGCATAAACCACACAAGAAGCTTGGGTTGCTTCCCCAGAGGTATGACTAATATCAAAACACTCGATTCGTAATTGCTCAAGGCTTTCTAAGTCGAGTGCCAGAATATCTGCTAAAGCACGTGCTCTGGCCAACTGCCCGCCAGTCTCGACCAAGCGCTTAGTCAAAGCAATCTTGGCATTACCCTCAGCCATTGCAAGCCAATGCCGTCTTTGTCCGTGGGGCTGATGTAAGAAGGTAATTTTTCTGCCAGCCTGAGCATTTAATAACTCATGCAAACCTTCAGGGGGTGCGTCACTCAACTTAGATACATCATCACTGATCGATTGCAGAGCGTGATTTAAAACGAGTACAGATGGGATCAAATTAGTCCTTGCTCCAGAGGCTACCTCATCCATATTTTCTTCTAAGTAATGTTGCGCAATAAACGCTTCCAGAATTTCTGGGGGCGACGGTAACTCGCCAGAGGTCGTACGCAATCCTTTGGGGAAGTAAGCCCTATCGCCTAGGTGACGCCCACCCCGCACCATTGCTAAGTTCACACAAACCATTCCCTCCATTTGCGCAAGCGCAATCACATCCACATCGCCCTCACCCTCGGCAACGGTATCCATCGATTGTTGCTGCAGAACACTTGAGAGATCGGCAATCCGATCTCTCAGAATCGCAGCCATTTCAAATTCCATCGCTTCACTATGTACATGCATTTCTTTTTCAAGCTCTGATAACACCCGACTGTGATCGCCTTCTAAAAATCGGGTTGCCTGAGCCACATCTTGACCATACTGCTCTATGCTCAGCCTACCGACACACGGGGCGCTACAACGATGAATTTGATGGAGCAAACAAGGGCGACTGCGATTCTTAAAGACAGAGTCTTCACAAGTTCGTAGACGAAACACTTTTTGCAAAATCTGTACGCTATTGCGCACCGCCCAAGAATTTGGAAAAGGGCCGAAGTAATGGTTACGTTTATCGATCTTGCCGCGGTAGGAAGCCAGCCGAGGGAACTGGTGGCCCGTTAACATTACATAGGGGTAAGACTTATCATCTCTAAATAGAATATTAAATGGCGGAGCCAACTCTTTAATGAGATTGTTCTCTAGAATGAGGGCTTCGGTTTCGGTCCGTGTTACTGTTGTTTCGTAACGGGCGATTTTGCCCACCATGAGTGCTATGCGTGGAGAAAGTTGTTTGCTTTGAAAATAACTGGAGACGCGTTTTTTAAGGTGGCGAGCTTTGCCAACATATAGAATCTGCCCCGCTTCATCAAAGAAGCGATACACCCCCGGCAATCCGGGTAGCCGTTTAACGTCCTGCTGAAGGTTTTCAAAAAAAGAATTACTCATGCGTTGGGATATTTTCTGCCAAATCGTAGACAACTATGGTGATGCTGGTATTTGCTGGCGTCTAGCCCGAAGCTTATCAAGTCTTCATGGCCAAGAAGTACGCATTTTCTGCAATGACTTGCCAACCCTTAATTTACTCGCTTCTGGCAGCAATGAAGCTCTCAGCCACAAAATTGATCTGCAACCATGGGAAGCTAGCTATAACAACGCCAGGCATCCCGTGCAAACTCCGGATGTAGTCATTGAAGCTTTTGCTTGCGATTTACCAGAGCGTTATCTTGCAGGACTCTTTGTTGCACCCGTAAAACCCATCATTATTAATTTAGAGTACCTCAGTGCTGAGCCCTGGATTTCAGAATTTCATGCAAAGGCATCGCCGCAATCTCATGGCATTTCGAAGTATTTTTTCTTCCCAGGATTTCAGGATGATGTTGGTGGCCTACTACTGGACCCCATTCCTCCTGAAGGAGCACAAGTTACCCATCTCGTTCCGAAGAGTTTGCAATCGATCTGGTTAAAACTGCGGCCTGGGGCAAAACGCATCAGTATTTTTTGCTACCCCGGAGCGCCCTTACGCAAATGGCTTGAAGACTTAGGCAATCTTGGAGAAAGCATTGATATATTGCTGACCCATGGGCACGCAGAGCTCTTAAATCTACCCGGTGAAAAAGCTATTCACTTACCTGCGAACATTCAACTCCTCTCAATGCCATTTGTATCGCAAGATGAATATGACTGGGTGCTTTCCCAGTGCGACTTTAATATTGTTCGGGGTGAAGATTCATTCATTCGCGCACAACTTGCTGGCCAACCATTTATTTGGCACATCTATCCCCAAGAAGATTCTGTCCACGAAGTCAAATTAGCTGCCTTTTTAGATCTATACCTAGAGAATGCTAGCCAAGAACTTAGATTAGCCGCGATTGCTGCAATGACTTGGGCCATGCCCAGTCAATGGCTCCAATCTCTAGATGCCTGGCATAGCCACTCTATTGCCTGGCGTGCCCACATCCTCAAAAAACAAGACGATGGCGGTCTGGCTGCACGCTTAATGCGCTTTATAGCCTAAGCCCTGCAATAAAGGCTTGTGGGCGGTTACAATCTTGTTTTTGATAAAAACCGCAGAAAAATAGCTCTGCACCCAGGAATAGCAAGATGAAAACAGCACAAGAACTCCGCGTTGGTAACGTAGTAATGATCGGCACCGATGCCATGGTCGTTTTAAAAGCCGAATACAGCCGCTCAGGCCGCAACTCCTCAGTTGTGAAAATGAAAATGAAGAACTTGTTAACTGGCGCGCCTAACGAAGGTGTTTATAAAGCCGATGACAAGTTTGATGTCGTCATTCTCGAAAAGAAAGACTGCACTTATTCTTATTTCGCAGATCCAATGTATGTCTTTATGGATGGTGACTATAACCAGTACGAGGTTGAAGCTGAATTCATGGGTGATGCATTAAATTACCTCGAAGAAAGCATGCCATGCGAAGTGGTATTCTACGAAGGTAAAGCACTTTCAGTAGCAATGCCAAACTCACTTGTTCGTGAAATCATTTACACAGAACCTGCAGTAAAAGGTGACACCAGCTCCGGCAAGGTGTTGAAGAATGCAAAACTAGCTACTGGCTATGAGTTGCAAGTTCCATTGTTCTGCAACACTGGTGACAAGATCGAAATAGATACTCGTACCGGTGAATACCGCAGCCGTGCTAACTAAATAAAAACTGAGTTGCAAACACTCAAACAAAAGCCCAGCATGCTGGGCTTTTTTATTTTGGTGCTTAAGGCCATAATATCGAAATGATAAATAACATCCCACACACAATCAGACCCCTCAAGGTTACTGATATTCCGCAACTCATAGACTGTGTAAGGCGCTGCTATGGAGATAGCTATCCTTTTCATGAAATGTATGATCCGGTAGCACTGCAAAAAATGGTGGATGACAAATTAATGCACTCCGTTGTTGCCATTCATGCAGATGGTCATCTGATAGGTCATTGCGCACTTACTTTTGACAGCGATAACAATACCTCCCCAGAAGCTGGCAAGATGATTGTTGACCCAGATTTTCGTGGTCATCATATTGCCGAAGAGATGGCAAAAGTTCGTATTGATATTGCCAAGCAATTAGATTTAGTAGGATTTTGGACTGACTGCGTTACTAACCATCCTTATAGCCAAGATGAAATGATTGCATTTGGCGCTCAAGAGACGGGGATTTTACTGGGCGCGTCCCCCTCTCGGGAAATGGCTGGATTGCAAAACTTTGCTGACACTCGCATGTCTTTTCTATCTTGCTATCTCCCACTAAAAGAAAATGTCAACACGATTTACCTCCCAGAAAATCATTTTGATTTTATAAATGATTTAGCTACGAGGGTGAACGTCAAAAGAAAGATTGCGATATCCAATAGTTTAGGATCCGGCAAATCAGCATATAGCGTCAAAGTTAATCCTGCGACCCAAATGGCTAATTTTAAGGTGCAGCATATCGGCGAAGACTTTTCCTCAGCCATGAGTACTGAGCTTGCAAAGCTCGACTCACAGAACTTAGCTTTTACGATGCTGAACCTGCCCATATCTCAAGAAGCAGCTGGTTTAGCTTTTTCTCAGCTAGAAGATTTGGGATTCTTTTGGGGTGCCTGGCTTCCCAATTATTCAGCTCAAGGCGATGTAATACGTCTGCAAAAACTTCATGAATCAATCAACGTAGATGAGATCATTTGCGCAAGAGCCCAGGGCGAGGAAATTAAAAAATATGTTATTTCCGAATGGAATCGGGTAACGCCTAAAAATGAAAGAGGCACTTACTAACAGTATTGATTAAATCAATCTGAATTGTTTTAATAAATCTTTTGCATGTAGATACTGCGCCTCATCTTGCAAATCATCCCAAGCTAATGCGGGTGACTTTGGCATTAAGCAATTTAAACGCTCCATAGATTCTGATTTTTTAGCTTGAGATAGCTTCAGTTTTGCAAGTAATTGATCAGCTAAATCTGGGCGATTACAAATCAGGACTGCATCACAGCCAGCATTGAGTGCCAACTCAGCACCCTTCACGACAGAGCCCGCAACACTAGCTCCCTCCATTGATAGATCGTCACTAAAGATCACGCCCTCAAATCCCAGCTCCTGGCGTAGGATTGAATGCAGCCAGATACTAGAAAATCCTGCGGGGTTCTTATCTACCTTGGGATAGATGACGTGAGCAGGCATGACTGCTGCCAAACTAAGATCTAACCACTCATAGGGCTTAGCATCATTATTCAAAATTTGAGCTAAGGAACGCTCATCTACTGGAATGGCTACATGAGAATCTGCTTCTACCCAACCATGCCCTGGAAAATGTTTACCACAATTAGCCATAACAGCTAAACGCAAGCCTTCATTTAGACTCTTTGCTAAGGCAAACACAATTTGTGGATCACGACTAAATGAACGATCACCAATCACTCCACTTCGACCAAAATCTAAATCAAGAACAGGAGTAAAACTGAAGTCCACACCACAAGCCCGCAGCTCAGCAGCCAATATGTATCCGCAAGCAGTAGCTGCCGCCATCGCAAGCGCTGCTGATTCAGCGGCATGGGTCGATTGACTCTTAGCACCCCATAGCTCACCCAACTTTCGCATTGCTGGAAGATGGGTAAAGCCATCAGTCTTGGCGCGCTGCACTCTCCCGCCCTCATGATCAATTGAAATGAGTACATCAGGTCGTAGCTTTTTGATTTCAGCAGTGAGTTTGGTGAGCTGCTTGCGATTAGCAAAGTTTCTACCAAATAAAATGACACCACCTGTCAAAGGATCTCGAATACGACGACGATCTTCGGCATTTAATTCAAGGCCTTCAACATCTAATGTGACTGGGCCTGGATTCATAGTGAATTTACTCATTTCTTCCCCTGGATATTTTTTGCTTATGACTTTTATTTTTGAGTAACAATTACATGGGCAATGGCCATATCCTGCTCGTCACTGACAGTAACTTGTGCTTCCCAATTCTTTTCCGCCATAAACTGAGCTAGAGCACCTAAATACGAAGTCACTGGCTTGCCACTGGGTTCATTTAAGATTTGTAATGAGCGCCAAGTCATTGGCATTCTCATTCCTAGGCCGATCGCCTTAGAGAAGGCTTCTTTAGCTGCAAAGCGTGTCGCCAAAAAAGCAATCCCTCGCTTGTGATTTCTGGCAAGGCGATGTTTAAATATCAACATCTCATCAGGGCCCAAAATTCTCTCTGCCAGACGACCATTGGTGCGGTCATAAGCTGCTTGTAAGCGCTCAATCTGAAGAATGTCTGTGCCGATACCGATGATCATTTGGATTATTTCGCTCTTGCTTGAGCCATTAAGGATTTCATATCGGTGATGGCTTTTTGCCAACCCTTAAATATTGCCTCAGCCACAATCGCATGCCCGATATTCAGTTCAGATAACTCAGTGATAGCTGCAACAGGCATCACATTACCTTCATGTAGCCCATGCCCGGCGTTCACTCTTAATCCAATACTTTTCCCAAACTGAGCTGCCTTACGAATACGCTCTAATTCTGTCACCTGATCTGCACCCAATAAGTCTGCATAACGACCAGTATGTAACTCCACCACTGTGGCCCCAGCTTCTTTTGCGGCCTGAATTTGTTTTTCTTCTGGATCAATAAAGAGTGATACCCGAATTCCTGCCTCTTGTAGTTGCTTTGATGCAGCCTTCACTGCTGCAAAATGTCCTGCTACATCTAGACCACCTTCAGTAGTCACTTCCTCTCGCTTCTCAGGGACTAAGCACACATCGTGTGGCTTTACCTTACAAGCAATCTTGATCATTTCCGGGGTAACTGCGCACTCGAGATTCATACGCGTTTTGATGAGTGGCCGGAGCGTTAATAGATCAGCATCTTTAATATGGCGGCGATCTTCGCGCAAATGCAGGGTAATTAAATCTGCACCAGCTTCTTCAGCCAATTGCGCTGCCTTAATAGGATCTGGGTAAACCGTACCCCTGGCATTACGCAGTGTGGCTACATGATCGATGTTGATACCAAGTTCTAGGGTTGTCATGGCTGTAGATTACTAGATTTTTTTAAGATCAATCAGAATTTGTCTGGTGGTCAAGACTTGGTCTTGCAGATGCAAACCCAGGAGATAGCGCATGAGCTGCTTACTCTCCGATAATGTTTCTGGATCAGAAAAATCTCCAACTGCAATTGCGAGTAGGGATTTACCGGTCAATATCGGCCAATGCCCCGGATCATCCTCCTGGGCTGGACGAACACCGCGCTCAGGTTGGTAGACATACCGAGTCTTAGCATCGGGCAATTCATTGGTTTCAACACAGCGATCCAAAGCAGCCGCATAACCGGTTTCTTGCAAGAGTGATAGCTCAAATGGGCGCAAGATCTCTTCTAGGCCTTTAGATTCAAACTCAAGATTTGATAAAGCATTGATCGTTTCTGTATAACGATCATAGAGTTTTTCGTAGTCGTCTTCGCGCGCTAAAAATTTGACGAGTAATTCATTGAGATAGAAGCCGCATAGTAGTGCATCACCAACTAATGAAGGCATCCCACCCACCCACTCAGACTTTGTAAGCGTGCGTAACTCCGACTTGCCACTCCAAGAAACCAAAAGTGGCTGAAAGCGTTGTAATACAGGGCGCAATGTCGAGTGTGGGCGCTTTGCGCCTTTAGCAATTAAGGCCATGCGGCCATATTGCCGCGTGAAGACATCCAGAATTAAGCTAGTCTCTTTATAGGGAATGCTGTGCAATACAAAAGCAGGCTCGTCAGCAACGCGAATCGAGGCCATCAGAATTTATTCCAGACCCTGCGCCCGTAATTCAGCGCGATCATCAGCCCAACCCCGTTTTACTTTAACCCAAGTCTCTAAAAAGACTTTGCCATCAAAGAGCTTTTCCATATCAATACGGGCATCAGTAGAGATCTTTTTGAGACGCTCACCCTTGGCACCAATAATCATGGCTTTATGGCTATCACGATCAACCAAAATAGTTGCAGCGATACGGCGCATCTTGCCATCCATCTTAAATTGATCAATCACCACTGTACTGGTATATGGCAACTCTTCACCAGTAAAGCGGAAGACCTTCTCACGCAGAATTTCAGCAGCGAGGAAGCGCTCACTACGGTCGGTAATGGTATCGCCATCGTAGACAGCCGGTGCTTCAGGTAAATAACCCTCTAATACATCTAAGAGTCTTTGAATATCGCCAGGGCTTTTCGCACTCATCGGCACAATTTCTGCAAACTCAGACTTTTGATCTTCATGGCCACCCAACTCATTCCATGGCCGTGCCATATCTTTCATAAAGTTCAGTAAAGCCTGATCACGTTCAGAAGGTGTCTGAAACCGGCTATTAAAAAGATCTAATTTATTGAGAACCAATACCACCGGCAAATCATCTGGTAGTAGTTTTAAAACTTTCTTATCGTCTTCGCCAAAGTATCCAGCTTCAACTACAAAGCAGGCTACGTTGACATCCTGTAGCGCTGTTGTCACTGTGCGGTTCAAGGCTTTATTAAGCGTATTCATCAGACGAGTCTGAAAGCCCGGTGTATCGATGAAAATAAATTGTGCCTCTTCACGATTCTGAATACCCAAAATACGGTGGCGTGTTGTTTGAGCCTTGCGAGAGGTAATGCTAATCTTTTGGCCAACCAAAGCATTGAGCAGGGTTGATTTGCCCATATTAGGACGCCCAACAATAGCGATAGTGCCGCATTTAAACACGATTAGCCCTTCAGCTTAAGATTCAACTGCTCTTCGGCTACTTCTTTTTTGGCTGCTTTTTTCTTAGCCGACCGAGTTTTCTTGGGTTTACGAGATTCCTGCGGCAAAGCCTTGGGAACTGCTAGCAAAGCCTTCTTCGCGGCGGACTGTTCAGCCGCGCGACGTGATGCACCCTCACCTTTTACGGATACCTTCAGGCTAGGAATTAAGCATTCGACTTCAAATTGCTGGTTATGAGCAGCGCCAGTAGTGCCAGTCACGTTATACGTAGGCAAAGGCAACTGATAACTTTGTAAACATTCTTGCAAGAGTGTTTTGTCATCCTTACCTAAAGTCTTCGGATCAACTTGCGCGAGGATAATCGAATATAACTTTCGCAGACATCCTTTGGCGGCATCAAATCCACCATCTAAAAAGATGGCGCCAGTAACTGCCTCTAATGTGTCAGCCAAAATTGATGGGCGACGAAAGCCACCACTCTTGAGCTCACCCTCACCCAGACGCAAATAGTCTGATAAAGACAAAGTTTGTGCAATCTCATATAAAGCTTGCTGCTTAACCAAATTAGCACGCACACGCGAGAGATCGCCTTCATCTAAATCGGAGTAACGCTCATACAGTAAATCTGCAACCACGCAATTGAGAATTGAATCTCCTAAAAACTCCAAGCGCTCGTTATTTTTCTTGCTGTGACTGCGGTGAGTCAAAGCTTGATTCAAGAGCTCGGGCTTCTTGAATGTATAGCCAAGACGCTCTTGCAGTGGTGCGGTTTCGATAACGGCGCGCGCGTTCATGATATTTACTCGAAGCCGCCGATGCGACCCAGGTTGCCGAGATTTAACCAGACAAAGAAGGCTCTACCCACAATATTTTTGTCAGGTACAAAGCCCCAGTAACGAGAATCAGCACTGTTATCACGGTTGTCGCCCATAGCAAAGTAATGCCCTGGTGGCACAGTGCAAGTTAAACCCGCTTGCTGATATTGGCAAAAATCTGAGCCTGGAAAGCGCTCAGTCGGAAATACGGTTGCAGGACGATCTGGATCATTCAATATTTCGTGACGATTGCCCCCCAAATCTACTGGGAATGTCTCTACATAACGTTTTGCATAACGCATGTTCTCAGGATCAAGATAGGACTCGCCACCACTGTAATCCAATGGTTGACCATTAATCGTCAGGCGTTTGTCTTGATAAGTAATCACATCGCCCGGTAAGGCAACCACGCGCTTAATGTAATCAACAGACTCATCACGTGGGTAACGAAAAACTACTACATCGCCGTGCTTTGGGGTACCAAGTTCTACGACCTTTTGATTGATCACCGGTAGACGAATTCCGTAGGTAAATTTATTGACCAAGATGAAATCGCCAATTTGTAAAGTTGGGATCATTGAGCCCGATGGAATCTTAAAGGGCTCAACAATGAAGGAGCGCAGAACAAATACTGCACAGATCACTGGGAAGAAACCTGCGGTGTACTCTAACCATAAAGGCATGCGGTCGATACCCGCCATGCGTCTTTGGGGTGCAAAGTAGAGCTTGTCAGCGGCGTAAGCAATGCCAGTGATAATGACCAAGATCAAAAGAATTAGCGCAAAGTTCATTAACCCTCTACCTGCAAAATAGCCAAGAAAGCTTCCTGTGGAATTTCCACATTACCTACTTGTTTCATACGCTTCTTACCTTCTTTTTGCTTCTCTAGCAGCTTGCGCTTACGAGAGATATCGCCACCATAACATTTAGCTAAAACATTTTTACGCAAAGCTTTGACGTTTTCACGCGCCACAATATTGCTACCAATCGCCGCCTGAATAGCCACATCAAACATTTGACGCGGAATAATGCCGCGCATCTTAGACACTACCTCGCGACCACGGTGCTGACTATTGCTCCTATGGATAATCACCGACAAAGCATCAACCCGGTCACCATTAATTAAAATATCGACTTTGACTACATCAGCCGGGCGATATTCTTTAAACTCATAGTCCATCGAAGCATAGCCCCGTGAAATCGATTTCAGGCGATCGAAAAAGTCCATCACAATCTCTGCCATTGGTAATTCATAAGTCAGTTGTACTTGGCGGCCTAAATAATTCATGCCCGTCTGAATGCCGCGCTTACCAACACACAAGGTAATGATGGAGCCTACATACTCTTGAGGCATGTAGAGATTAACCGTCACGATCGGCTCCAGGATGATGTCGACTTTACTAGTCTCAGGCATCTTCGATGGGTTATCTACCATAATGATCGTGCCGTCTGATTGCTGCACTTGATACACCACGGTTGGTGCGGTGGTAATCAAGTTCATGTCGTACTGGCGCTCTAAACGCTCTTGCACAATCTCCATGTGAAGCAGGCCCAAGAATCCGCAACGGAATCCAAAACCTAAAGCTTGAGACACTTCTGGCTCATATAAAAGAGAAGCGTCATTGAGTTTTAACTTCTCCAGAGATTCACGCAGCTGATCGTACTCACTTGCTTCGACTGGATACAAGCCAGCAAATACTTGGGATTTGACTTCTTTAAATCCAGGCAATGGCACGATAGCGGGCATGCGACCTACTTGTCCCACAGCATGTGTAATGGTATCGCCTACTTTTGCAGCCTTAAGCTCTTTAATACCTGCAATGATGAAGCCTACTTGACCAGCACTGAGCTCAGGCCGATCAACTGACTTAGGACTGAAGACGCCGACATGCTCAACTAAGTGCGTTGAACCATTAGCCATCAAAGTAATTTTGTCTTTGGGCTTAAGAGTGCCGTTCACAACGCGCACTAACATCACCACACCAACGTAGTTATCAAACCAAGAGTCAATGATGAGGCACTGCAGCGGCGCACTAGCATCACCCTTTGGTGGTGGCACACGACGAATCATTTCTTCAATGACTTCGTGAACTCCCAGACCAGTCTTTGCAGAACAAGTGACGGCATCAGTAGCATCAATCCCAATCACATCTTCAATTTCTTGAATGGCGCGTTCAGGATCAGCTTGCGGCAAATCAATCTTATTGAGAACGGGGACTACTTCAACGCCAAGCTCAATCGCGGTGTAACAGTTCGCCACCGTCTGCGCCTCAACACCCTGACTGGCATCAACCACCAATAAAGCACCTTCACAAGCTGATAAAGAGCGACTAACCTCGTATGAGAAGTCCACATGCCCAGGGGTATCAATCAAATTGAGGTTATAAATCTTGCCGTCTTTGGCTTTGTAGCTTAGTGCAGCAGTTTGGGCTTTAATCGTGATGCCGCGTTCACGCTCAATATCCATTGAATCGAGAACCTGGGCTTCCATTTCGCGATCAGAAAGACCGCCACAAAGTTGAATAATGCGATCCGCAAGCGTAGATTTGCCGTGATCAATATGGGCGATGATAGAAAAATTGCGGATTAAATCCATGGCGTCTTAATAAGTCATTCAAAAAACGCCTTGTCAGAACGCACCACAATGATGCGCTGCAAAAAGTCGTCTTAAATGGATTGTAATGGGTGGCGCCTAAAAGGCAGCAAACCCCATTTTTTAGCCTAAAAAGGGCCTATTTTGGCCTTACTGGAATGACCAAGGTGCTATCAGAACGGCGAATAAAGACTGGGACAGCCTTATTGGCATCAAGGCCTTTCACCAGAGCTTCAAACTGCTTCACGCCCGTGATATCGGCATCGGCAATCCGAATAATCACATCGCCAGGGCGAACTCCCGCTTTTGCCAAAGGACCATCGCCCAGGCCGGTAACCTCAACACCGCCCTTGATATTTAAATCTTTCTTTTTAGTATCGGATAAGTCAGTGACTGTTACTCCAAAGGCGCTGACACCGTTGCTATTTGCAGGAGGGGCATCTGACTTTTTAGCAGCCGCTTGCGCAGAATCTGTATCCGCAACAGTGACAGTCAAATCACGCGTACCGCCCTTACGCCAAACTTGTACAGTAGCCGTAGTACCTGGTTTAGTTTCACCAACAACACGCGGTAAATCAGTGGACTTATTAAGCTCGCGCCCATTAAAACTGAGGATCACATCGCCAGCTTCAATGCCGCCAGCTGCTGCAGGACCATTAGGCTCAACATTACGCACATAAGCACCACGAGGTTTACCTAAACCTAAACTCTCAGCAACCTCTTTTGTCATTTCGCCTAAGGCAACACCAATTCGACCGCGCGTCATTTTTCCATTAGTACGTAATTGGTCAGCCACCCGCATCGCTTCATCAATGGGGATTGCGAATGAAATTCCCATATAGCCACCCGAGCGACTAAAAATTTGAGAGTTAATGCCGATGACTTGCCCAGCAGTATTTAATAATGGGCCGCCAGAGTTACCAGGATTGACCGCAACGTCAGTCTGGATAAAAGGTAAGTAATCTCCAGTATCACGACTCTTTGCCGACACAATGCCTGCTGTTACGGTGTTCTCAAGGCCGAACGGAGAACCGATCGCCAAAACCCACTCGCCTACCCTGACCTTCGAAGAGTCACCCATGGGCAATCTTGGTAAGTCACGCGCTTCAATTTTTACTACTGCTACATCAGTGCGTTTATCTAAACCTAACAACTTGGCTTTGAACTCACGCTTATCCGTTAAGGTGACATAAATAGTGGTTGCACCCTCAACAACGTGTGCATTAGTCAAAATCAAACCATTGGATTCAATAATGAAACCAGAGCCAACACCACGATCTGCTTCTTGCGGTTTACCAGCATTCGGTTGAGCTTGTTTTGGTCCATTCGGATTGCTGGGAATCGGTACACCAAAGAAACGGCGAAAGAATTCTGCTTGATCCTCAGGCATTCCTGGGATGCCGCCTTGAGACTGCTGAACCATGACCTTTTCAGTGGTACGAATATTCACCACAGCTGGACTGGCGCGTTCAACTAAATCCGCAAAATCCGGAATCATGACCCGAGGATTTTGTGCGGAAGCATTGGGTATTAATGTAGTTTGCCCAAGACTAAAAATAGCTAAGAGCGCGATAAGGTACTTTTTCATGATGCTATAGACCTACTTGGTAAAAAACCAAAAAGTGGAGATAAAGAGAATATTAGGTCAGCTTACCAAAAATCAAGGTGCCGTTAGTACCACCAAAGCCAAAGTTGTTTTTGACCGCATGCTCGATCTTCACGTCCCTAGCGGTATTGGCGCAGTAGTCCAAGTCACACTCAGGGTCCTGATTGAAGATATTGATGGTTGGTGGGGATTTCTGGTGATGGAGCGCCAGAATAGTGAAAACAGACTCCAAACCGCCTGCGCCGCCCAAAAGGTGGCCAGTCATCGACTTGGTTGAATTAATTAAAACCTTTTTGGCTTGATCGCCCAAAGCCGCTTTAATGGCTTCGGTTTCATTCTTATCGCCCAGTGGCGTAGAGGTGCCATGGGCATTCAAATACTGAATTTGGTCGGGATTTAAATGGGCATCACGCATGGCATTGACCATACAGCGGCGTGGGCCGTCCATATTGGGTGCAGTCATGTGATACGCATCGCCACTCATACCAAAACCGAGTAGCTCGCAATAGATTTTTGCGCCACGTGCTTTTGCATGCTCATACTCTTCGACTACCACCACACCAGCACCTTCGCCAAGAACAAAACCATCACGGTCTTTATCCCAAGGACGAGAAGCAGTGGCAGGATCATCATTGCGGGTTGAGAGCGCTCTTGCTGAAGCAAAGCCACCAACACCTAAAGCTGAAATAGTAGATTCAGCACCACCGGCAACCATTACATCGGCATCGCCGTACTGAATTAAGCGGGCAGCTAGACCAATGCTATGCAAACCAGTAGTACAGGCTGTAACTGCTGCAACGTTTGGGCCTTTGAGACCAAATAAAATACTGAGATGCCCAGAAATCATATTGATGATTGAGCCAGGCACAAAGAATGGTGAGATACGACGAGGGCCGCGAGCCAATAGCTCAGCCCCAGTTTCCTCAATCATTGGTAGGCCACCAATGCCAGAGCCGACCATCACGCCTACGCGCTCGGCATTTTGCTCATTGATCTCTAGACCGCTGTCACGAATAGCTTGCGCACCCGCAGCAATACCGAAATGGATAAAAGTATCCATATGGCGTGCTTCTTTGGCAGAAACATATTCTTCAACGTTGAAATCTTTCACCTCTCCCGCGAAATGAACGCTGAGTGGAGTGTGATCAAACTTCGTGATCGTAGCAATGCCAGATTTGCCCGCAAGCAAATTAGACCAAGCTACATCAACTGAATTACCAACAGGTGAGATGAGACCAAGGCCGGTAACTACTACCCGGCGTCGGCCATTTGATGCTGACACAGTAATACCTAGGCTAGGGAATTAACCCTGAGCTTTTGATTTAGCGAAGTCGATCGCGAGCTGAACTGTGGTGATTTTTTCGGCTTCCTCATCAGGAATTTCGATACCAAATTCATCTTCCAAAGCCATTACCAGCTCAACAGTGTCAAGAGAGTCAGCGCCCAGGTCATTCACAAAAGAAGATTCATTTTTGATATCTCCTTCAGCGACGCCCAATTGCTCAGCGACGATTTTCTTAACGCGTTGTTCGATGTTATCCATTAAGTCCCCCAGGGGTTGTAAAAAAACGATTGAAGAATTTTATCAGCTTGGCCGAGTAATTTAGCAAATTCGCCTAAAAATGGTCAAATCCTTACTTTGGCCTTAGGCTAAATAGAGTCCGCCATTGACGTGTAGGGTATTACCCGTAATGTATCCAGCCGCTGGAGAGGCCAAAAATGCCACTGCCTGGGCCACATCCTCAGGACTCCCTAAGCGCGCTAAAGGAATGTTCACTTTTAGGGCATTTTGCTGTTCTTCACTCAGAGCACGGGTCATATCGGTATCAATAAATCCAGGTGCTACGCAATTAACAGTGATATTACGACTACCAATTTCACGAGCCAGCGCACGGGTCATCCCAGAAACCCCTGCTTTTGCAGCGGCATAATTCGCCTGCCCTGCATTGCCCATGTGACCCACGATTGAAGTGATATTAATAATGCGGCCACCACGTGCTTTCATCATCGGGCGTAAAACAGCTTGAGACAAGCGAAACACTGAACTCAAATTGGTATCAATCACATCAGCCCATTCATCTGTCTTCATACGCATTGCTAAGTTGTCGCGTGTGATGCCAGCGTTATTCACCAGAATATTGATGCTGCCATAGTCTTTCACAATCTGCTCAATCATTTCCTCGCAAGCATTTGCTGCCGTGACATTCAAAACTAAACCACAGCCACCCGAAGGCTTTAAGCGTGCATCAATTGCTTTAGCACCATCAGCAGAAGTTGCAGTACCAATCACCTTGGCGCCACACTTAGCCAATTCATCTGCAATCGCTTGACCGATACCACGTGATGCGCCAGTTACCAGAGCAATTTGTCCACTTAAGTCAAGATTCATATTTGTATTCCGCTATATCAATAGTGCTTATTTTAAGGCAGCCAGTACTTCATTCAGACTGGTCTCATCAAATACTGGCACGCCAGTCACCTGATCGTTAATTCGCTTAGTTAATCCCGCTAATACCTTGCCAGGACCGCACTCGACCACCTGAGTAATCCCTTGAGCGGCCATCGCCTGAATTGTTTCTTGCCAACGTACCGGCTTAGCAGCTTGGCGCACTAAGGCGTCCTTGATGGCGCTTGGATCATTCAAGATTTGAACATCCACGTTATTAATCACGGAGATTATTGGTGCTTTGAATTCAATCTTTGCAAGATAGCCTTTGAGCTTTTCAGAAGCGGGTTGCAATAAAGAAGAATGAAACGGCGCAGACACTGGGAGAGGTAATGCACGTTTAGCGCCCGCAGCTTTTAGCAACTCACAAGCCTTAGTCACCGCATCGCTTGCTCCAGCAATCACGACTTGACCAGGCGCATTGAAGTTCACTGCCTCAACAACACCTCCAGAGGTAGCACTAGCTTCTGCGCAAACCTGAATGACTGTTGCATCATCTAAACCTAAAATCGCAGCCATACCACCCGTGCCTACAGGTACAGCACTTTGCATTGCTTCTGCACGAAAACGCACTAAAGGCACAGCGTCTTTGAAGGAAATAACACCAGCAGCAACTAAGGCTGAGTATTCACCTAAGCTATGGCCAGCCATCACCTTCGGTGTAGGCCCGCCGGCAGCCAACCAAGCACGATAAAAAGCTACGCCAGCAGTCAACATCACTGGTTGAGTATTGGTCGTTAACGATAGCGCCTCTGTAGGGCCTTCGGCAATTAACTTAGCAATATCTTCACCCAAAGCTTCTGAAGCTTCTTGTAATGTTGCACGCACTTCAGGGCGCTCAGAAATAGAATTGAGCATGCCTACAGATTGGGAGCCTTGACCGGGGAATACGAATGCAGATGTCATGTGATTAATTTAGGAAGTAATAAAGAAAATAGTTTTAATACTTGAGTGCAACCGCACCCCAAGCAAAGCCACCACCTACACCTTCTAATAAAAGATGTTGTCCACGTTGAATTTGGCCAGAACGCACACCAGCATCTAGTGCCAAGGGAATCGATGCTGCAGAGGTATTGCCATGTTCATGCACTGTCACAATCACTTTATCCATGGACATCCCCATCTTCTTAGCGGTGCCTTCCATAATACGAATATTGGCTTGATGCGGTACCAACCAATCAATTTGTTCTGGCTTGAGATTGGCTTTTTCTAGAACCTCATGAGCTACTTGCTCTAATACTTTGACTGCCAATTTAAATACCGCTTGGCCATCCATCGTCATAAATGGGGAGCCGTGAACTTCGCCATTACCGGCGCGACCAGGTACACATAATATGTTGCGCTGACTACCATCAGCATGCAAAGCGGTAGCTAGAATGCCGGGTTCATTCGAGGCTTCAAGCACGACCGCACCGGCCCCATCACCAAACAACACACAAGTACCACGATCTTGGAAATCTAAAATGCGTGAGAAAGTCTCAGCACCAATGACCAAGACTTTTTTATAGGAGCCAGTCCGAATAAACGCATCTGCAGTAGCAAGGGCATAGGTAAACCCTGCGCACACTGCTTGAACATCAAATGCAGCACAGGCGGTATGAGCACCTAATTTGTCTTGGACTACACAAGCAGTGCTTGGAAAGCCACCCAAATGATCTGGTGTAGAAGTTGACAAGATGATCAGATCTAAATCTTCTGAAGTAATGCCGGCACTCATTAATGCGGCTTGTGCTGCTTTGACAGCAAGATCACTCGTCAGCTCATGTTCAGCAGCAAAGTGACGTGCAGAAATACCGCTACGAGTAGTAATCCACTCATCGCTTGTCTCTAAGCCGGATTTAGCCAAATGCTCCACCAAGTCTTGGTTAGTTAAGCGCTGCTCAGGAAGATAACTTCCGGTTCCGGCTACTCTTGCAAAGGTACTCATTCTTTCGTCTCCACCGCAAAGGCTGCAGCAATGCGCTCAACCATGCGATTTTTAGAAGCTTCATAGGCACGATCTAAAGCAAAACCAAATCCAAAGCGGTCAGCTGAGCCGTGGCTCTTAATGACACAACCGCGTAAACCTAACAATACAGCACCGTTGTAACGACGATGATCTACACGCTTACGTACACGCAGCAATGGCACCATAGCGCAGATAGCCATCAATTTGGTGAGCCATGAGCGATTAAATTCTGACCGAATCAAACCACTCATCATTTTTGCCAAACCTTCGCTGGCCTTTAGCACCACATTACCCACAAATCCATCACACACCACAATATCGGTAGTGCCTTTAAAAATATCATTGCCTTCTACGTTGCCATAAAAGTTTAAATTGGTTTGGCGTAGCAACTCACCGGTTTGCTTCACTACTTCATTGCCCTTAATCACTTCTTCGCCAATATTGAGAAGGCCAATTGAGGGGTTTTGCTTACCATCTACCACCTGCACCATGACGCTAGCCATTTGGGCAAACTGCACAAGATGCATTGGCTCACAATCCGCATTGGCGCCAAGATCAAGCATGGTTGTACCGAGCCCCAACTCATTCGGAATGGCAGTTGCAATCGCTGGACGGTCAACACCATCAAGGGTTTTAAGAATGTAGCGGGAAATGGCCATGAGTGCGCCTGTATTGCCAGAAGAGATCACCGCATCCGCTTTGCCCTCTTTGACTTGTTCAATTGCCACACGCATGGACGAATCTTTTTTGCGACGCAAAGCAACTTCGATGGGATCGTCCATCAACACCACTTCGCTTGCGGAAATAATTTGAATACGCTCCATAGGAACGTTTGGAGATTTACTCAAGACTTGCTTGATTAAATCGGAATCACCCACCAGGATAATTTTTACATCAGCATGTTTTTCTAGAAAATCGCAGGCGGCAGGAACCGTCACTACGATTCCATGATCTCCGCCCATGGCATCAATAGCTAGAGTAACGCTCATAAACTCATTAATTGCTGCAAGTGATTTATCTAAGAAAAAAGCGGCTTTTTTGGGAGCCGCTTCGATCTATTTAGACTAAAAAATTAGTCGTTTTTAGTTTTAACAACTTTACGACCACGATAGTAGCCATTTGGTGAAATGTGGTGACGCAAATGAGCTTCACCAGTTGTGGCTTCAACAGCCGTAGCAGGTGCGGTCAAAAAGTCGTGCGCACGATGCATGCCACGTTTGGAAGGTGATTTTTTATTTTGTTGGACGGCCATATTGAACTCCTAAGCAAGGCGACATTCTAGCATGAAAAAGCGTCTAAATGCTTGATTTATCGATCAAGAATACTTAAAACAACAGGGAAAGTAATGCCCTATTTATGAGTTTTTCTTCATATTTTTCAATATGTTAAAGGGATTTTCACGCTCATCGACCCCCTCATCTTCATCCTCAAGCCCAAACACCGTAGCATGAGGCTCACAAAAGCCCTCTGGATGCTTTGGAATCAAGGGTAAAGATAGTAAAACCTCATCCTCCATAGTTTCTAAGAGATTGAAATGCTGGCTGGCAACTAAGGGTTCTTGCTCCTCATCCTCTAAGGGGTAGGCATCCGCCTCGGCCTCTGAAGCCACTAGAACAAAGCGACGCTTCTCCTCTAAATCCACAGCGCAATCTTGCAAACAACGCTGGCAAACCAAATGTAGGCCACCATTTAAGGCTAGGTTCAAGATTTGGAGAGGCTCGCTACCAGGCGAATCCTCAAAATGGGTCTCCATTTCCCAGGCAAAGCCATCTCCTGGATTAATGCTCGCAACCTCCTTGGCAAGCCTTGGCATATCCGTAATCGCCAAAAATCCAGCCCCCCGATAGGTTTGTGGGGCACAAAAATCGACCTTTTTTAAAGCAATTGCTTCGGCCAATAACTGGACTTGAGGTAAAACTTGATTACGATTCATGGCATCAGTCTAAATCAAGGCATCCTCGAAAGTCAGCAGCAATGAGTAACTTAATGAATTCATCCAAAAATCCACCGCTCATCTTGGCGTCTACCTCGGTATATCGCCGTGAGCTTTTAGAACGCTTACGCATTCCTTTTGAAGTGGTCTCTCCCAAAGTGGATGAAACACCTCTGACTGGTGAAAGCACTCTTGAATTAGCATTACGTCTTGCCAAAGCAAAAGCAGCAGCAGTTGCAAAAGAACATCCTAACGCATGGGTCATCGGCTCTGATCAAGTAGCTGATTTGTGTGGCGCTGCAATTGGTAAGCCTGGTAATTTTGAGAGAGCCTTAGCGCAACTACAACTCATGCGCGGCCAAACCGTGACTTTTCATACGGCGCTGTGTTTAATGAAGGGTGATACACAAACTACATTAAACGTTCCCACTGAAGTGACGTTTCGAAAACTCTCTGATGATATTTTAGAAAGCTATCTACTTGCAGAAAAACCTTATGACTGCGCCGGTAGTGCTAAATCAGAAGGTCTAGGCATTAGCCTTCTAGAGTCGATCAAGAGTGATGACCCCACGGCCCTGATTGGCTTGCCGCTGATTGCTTTAACGGGTTTATTGCGTGACGCTGGCTTTGTTATTTCAGCATGACAAATTTAGGCACCCTCTTTTTAGTTCCCAATACCTTGGGTGATGATGCGCGCAGCGAACAATTACCATGGGTATTGCCGACAGAAACTATTATTCAAGCTGCAAAACTCAAACACTGGATTGTGGAAGATGCTAAGACAGCGCGCGCTCTATTAAAAGCTGTTGACAGTATTTCTCCACTTGCTTGCACTATTCAAGAGATGCAAATGAGCGAATGGCGAGGTGCAGCTCGTAATGCAAAGTATGGTGATGCTGTGAAGCCTGCCGACTTACTCAAACCACTGCTGGCTGGTAACGATATGGGACTGATGTCTGAAGCGGGTGTACCCGGAGTTGCTGACCCTGGCGCAGAATTAGTCCTAGCGGCACATCAACTTGGGGCTCGAGTAAAGCCTTTGGTTGGTCCAAGCTCGATCTTATTGGGCTTGATGGCCAGCGGTCTGAATGGCCAGCGCTTCGCTTTTCAGGGTTATCTGCCGCAAGACACGCATGAGCGCAGCGCCAAACTCAAGCAGCTTGAAGTGGAATCTCGAAAACTCCAACAAACCCAGATTTGGATTGAGACACCCTATCGCAATACTGCGATGCTGATGGCTTGTTTGAATTCTTTAGCACCGCAATCCTTGCTTTGCTTAGGAGTAGATCTTAGTCTCACATCCGAGATGATCACAACGCTTTCGGTTGCAGGTTGGCAGAAACGCTATCCAAATGAAGCAGCATATGCCCCATTGCAAAATAGGCCAGCCGTATTTCTACTACTGGCCTAATTGTTTACTTGAGATCTGGTGTCCTGACTAAAGCCTTACCAGCAGCTGCACCAGCCTCTGCGCCAAAGCGCTTAGCCACTCGCTCCGCAAAATTTTCTTTCATGGTGTAGTCGAGAATATCCGGGGCTTTAAAGATATCGCGCGCTACGGTATCTACCGTGCCATAGCCATCTACTAGACCAATCTTGACGGCCTGCTCGCCATTCCAAATGCGGCCAGAAAATAATCCAGGCACATCTTTTAAGCGCGCTCCACGGCCGTCTTTGACGACCGCAATAAATTGCTGATGAATTTCATCGATCATGGTCTTCACCATTTCAACTTGCTTAGGATCTTCTTTGCTAAAGGGATCCAGCATGCCTTTATTAGAGCCCGCAGTAATCATGCGACGTGTCACCCCAACTTTATCCATCAAACCTGTAAAACCAAAGCCTTCCATGATCACCCCGATAGAACCAACGAGGCTGGCTTTGTCTACCAAGATCTGATCACCGGCAACTGCCACGTAGTAACCACCTGAAGCGCAAATATCTTCAACCACTACATAAAATGGTTTGTTCGGATAAAGCTTGCGCAGGCGATGAATTTCATCATTGATCATTCCTGCTTGCACTGGAGAACCGCCCGGACTATTAATGCGTAAGACAACGCCAGCACTGTTTTCATTCTCAAAAGCAGAAACCAGTGAAGAATTGATATCCAAGGCATTGGCCATGGAGCTTGATGAAATCTCACCCTCTAGCGTCACCATCGCTGTGTGCTTCTCTGTACCCATGCCGCGCCCAGGAAGATGAAAATCAAATACTGAAAGAATCACTCCAACAATTACCACTAAAGTGAGTACACGCAGCACAGCTCTCCAGCGACGTGCCTTACGAGTCTCTTTCAAATTCTCTAGCAATAAATGCTCTAGAGCTTGACGTTCCCAATTTGGATTTGGATTATTTTCCATCTTTGATTCCTTAGTAATACCTGTTCAGTTACAGATTCTGTTTAAGCCATTGTGACAGTTCTGCCACATTATCGACATGCGCTAATGATTTTGAGGTCTTTAGGGTATCCGGGGGATGAGCGCCGTAAGTCACTGCAAGCGCATCTACTCCAGCATTAGCCGCCATATCTAAATCGTGGGTGGTATCCCCAATCATCAGTATCCGGCGAGTGGGCACTTGGGTTACATCCGATAACTCTAGCAACATCCCGGGATGGGGTTTTGAGAAAGACTCATCGGCTGTCCGCGTTTCATGAAAGAGATGACCAATTTGATGATGCTTTAAAGAACGATCTAAGCCTACCCTAGATTTGCCAGTTGCCACACCCAAGAGATATTGATCGGCCCGAAGCTTTTCTAGTAGCTCACGTATGCCAACAAATAAATCAAGCTCATGGTCCTTGGCTAAATAGTGGAAACGGAAACGATCAGTCAATTTTGGAAAATACTCCGGCTCAATCCAAGGAACTGCTCTGCGTAGTGAGTCGGCAATGCCCAAACCAATCACTGAACTCGCCAATGCATCATCCGGTGCTTTGAAGCCCAAGTCACGACAGGCCTGCTGAATGCAATGCACGATGGTTGGTGTGGAATCCATAATGGTTCCATCCCAATCCCAGACAATCAGGTCATATCGGCGATCATGCTTGTTCTCGTCAATCATCTTGGCTTTACTTACTATCTTTACTTTTACTTACTACTCAAAGTTTTTTATCATGGCTGTAAATTCAGCCGGTAAGGGAGATTCAATCCGCATCTTCTCACCAGTACGTGGGTGTGTGAAGCCCGCAAGGTGGGCATGGAGATAGAGACGTTTGGATTTAATTAGTTTATCTTGATCCTCAAAGCCATATTTATCATCACCCAAAATGGCATGGCCCAGTTTCTGAAGATGTACCCGGATCTGGTGGGTGCGCCCAGTTTTTAATTGAGCCTCAGCCAGAGTAATCGCGACTTTATCACGCTTCATCGTTTTCGTAACGCGCAGGGCAGTGTGACTTGGCAAGCCTTCGGGATCCACGCGCACTCTGCGCTCACCATTGGCTAAAAGATATTTATGCAATGCGTACTTCAGTTGCATCACTTGGGCGCCTTGCGCAATTTCTCCATGGGCAAGCAAGTAATAACGCTTATCAGTTTGACCTTCACGAATTTGACGATGGAGCTCGACTAAAGCACTGCGCTTTTTTGCCAGCAGCAATACGCCAGAAGTATCTCGGTCTAGACGGTGAACCAATTCTAAGAATTTCAATTCTGGGCGGGTGATGCGTAAAGTCTCAATCACTCCCAAGGCAATTCCAGAGCCGCCATGCACTGCTAAGCCGGGTGGCTTATCCACGATTAAGAGAGCGTCATCCTCAAAGAGGATTGGCATTTTGTCGGAATAGCTGTGGGCCCGAGATTTTGTTTGAGCACTATTGACTGCTGCCATTTGGGCAGGTTCAGCAATTCTGACCGGTGGAAGCCGCACAATATCGCCTTCGATAAGCCGAGTGGTTGGTTCGGCCCGTTTCTTGTTGACCCGCACCTCGCCCGAACGAATAATCCGGTAAACATGGCTTTTGGGAACCCCTTTAGCCCAGCGCAGCAAGTAGTTATCCAGGCGCTGACCAGCCTCTTCAGGACCAATAGTCTGAAGATGAACTTTGGCCGGAGTATGGCCTGAGACTGCTTTTGGCTTTGATATGGGGTCAGATTTCATGATTTATCTCTCTTGCCAGCTCCATAGAGGACGACAAGGGACTCAACAATACCCCATTGTCATTCAACTTGTGCCGTATAATCAACGCTCTAGCCAATTTATTGGCCCGATATGAGCCTAATTCAGGTTTGCATCGTGGAGCTTGGAGTCGCCCTTTAAAAGACTCCCGGGGTCGCCCCTCCCCCGTTGTAATGAGGCGCAGGGTTGGTGTGCCGTATGCCGCGACCCGCGATTAGAAGACAGTTTTCAGGCGCGCGCCTGCATTGATGACCTAAAGGAGGTCTCTGCGGCGATCGTCAAGTGTGGCACCGATTTAACCAACAGTTAACTGGGTGAACTGAGTAAAAGATGCTCAGATTTGCATGATCCACACTATTCAACCGCCATAGGCTGTGCCTTGGGCGGTATCTAACTGGTCTCCTACGCAGCGCGCAACGACATCCTCCCCCATAGGAGAGTGTTATGAAACGCATGTTATTTAATGCAACTCAACAAGAAGAGTTGCGAGTTGCCATCGTTGATGGTCAAAAACTCATCGATATTGATATCGAAGCTGCCGGTCGCGAACAACGCAAAGGCAATATTTACAAAGGTGTTATTACCCGCATTGAGCCTTCGCTGGAGGCTTGCTTTGTCAACTACGGTGAAGAGCGTCATGGCTTTTTGCCATTTAAAGAAGTTGCCAGAACCTATTTCAAAGAGGGTATCGACGTTCGTAGTGCTTCCATCAAGGATGCTCTTCGCGAAGGTCAAGAAATCATTGTTCAGGTAGAAAAAGAAGAGCGTGGCCAAAAAGGCGCAGCTTTAACTTCCTTTGTCTCCTTGGCTGGCCGTTATTTGGTATTAATGCCAAACAATCCACGCGGTGGCGGTGTTTCTCGTCGCATTGAGGGTGAAGACCGTCAAGAACTCCGTGATGCCATGTCCCAATTAGATATACCCGATGGCATGAGCATCATTGCTCGTACTGCTGGTATTGGTCGTGATGCTACAGAATTGCAATGGGACTTAAGTTACCTGATGCAGTTGTGGAAAGCAATTGATGAAGCTGCTAAAGGTAACTCAGCACCACTATTGATTTATCTCGAATCTAGCCTGGTCATTCGCGCAATCCGCGATTACTTCCAGCCTGATATCGGTGAGATTCTGATAGATACCGATGACATCTATGAGCAAGCTGCAGCATTTATGTCGGTAGTAATGCCAGATAATTTGCCAAGAGTAAAGCGCTATCAAGATGATGTGCCTTTGTTCTCACGCTTCCAAATTGAGCACCAAATTGAAACTGCGTACTCACGGACTGTGCCATTGCCATCTGGTGGTGCGATTGTGATCGACCACACTGAAGCCTTGGTTTCTGTGGACGTGAACTCTGCCCGTGCAACCCGCGGTTCTGATATTGAAGAAACAGCGACTCGGACCAACTTAGAAGCTGCCGATGAAATCGCCCGTCAAGCTCGTTTACGTGATTTGGGTGGCTTGATCGTGATCGACTTCATTGATATGGAATCGAGCAAGGCTCAGAAAGATGTTGAGAATCGTCTGCGCGATGCTCTCCGTCATGACCGTGCCCGCGTTCAAATGGGCAAGATCTCCAGATTTGGCTTGATGGAAATGTCACGCCAGCGCTTGCGCCCTGCTCTTTCTGAAGGCAGTCATGTGACTTGCCCACGTTGTAATGGCACAGGCCATATTCGTGATACCGAGTCTTCTGCATTGCAAGTTCTGCGCATCATTCAAGAAGAAGCAATGAAAGAAAACACGGCCGCGATTCATACACAGGTACCAGTCGAAGTGGCTGCTTTCCTCTTAAATGAAAAACGTGCTGAAGTAATTAAGATTGAGACCCGCTTCAAAGTGAACGTCTTGATGGTTCCAAACAAGCATTTAGAAACACCTCATTACAAATTAGAGCGTTTGCGTCATGATGATCCACGCCTTGACGATCAAAAGGCGAGTTATGTGATGGCTGAAGAAGCTGCTCGTGAACTCGAGACTGACACTACCGTAAGTCGTAAAGATGCTGATGTGAAGGTTCGCCCTGAAGCAGCTGTGAAGGGTATTACGCCAACACAACCTGCACCCATTAGCCAACCGCGTCCAGCTCGTACTGAAAAAGTAGTAGCTGAAAGCTCTGGTGGTTTATTTGGATTTATCAAGAAGTTATTCTCCTCATCTCCTGCAGTAGAAGAGAAACCAGCAGAAAACATTGCCCGTGGTCGCAATCAGGGACGCAATGGTAATAACGCCAATGGTGGCGATCGCAACCGTGGTCGTAATCGTCGTGGTGAGCGTACAGAACGTCCAGCAGCAAATGCAGCTGAGGGCGCTACCGAAGGTAATAGTGGTAACCGCAATAACCGCAATAATCGCAACGGCAATCGTAATCAAAATGGTCCAAAACCGGAGCGTCAAGTAAACCCCGCTGCAGTCACTCCTGCAACTGAGGCTGCTCCTGGTAGTGAAGCTACACCAAACGCTGATGGCGAAGGACCTCGTGGTCGTAGTCGTAACCGTCGTGGTCGCGGCCGCGGCAGAAATGAGCGCGACGAAAGTGCTGACCGTACTGAAGCTGATGCATCGAATGTACCTTCAGTATCAGCAAGTCCATTTGCAGGCCCACCAGTAGGTATGGCTGGCGCATCCGCATCGATGCCGATTCAGAATCTTGCAAATAGCTTTGGTAATGCCAAGCCTGCTGCCCAAAAACAAGAAAGATCTGAAAGAGCACCACGTACGCCACGTCCATCAAATCGTCCCGCACAGAGCGCTCCGGTAGCAGTTGTTACCGCAGTTTCTACTCTTGAGGTGATTGCTAAACCTGCACCAGAACTTCCGAAGGTTGCCTTCCAGGCACTTGAAGAAACTCCTTTGCATAGCGTTGTGCAATCTGCTGGCATGATCTGGGTTGCTACTGATGCCTCTAAGCATGCAGAAGCACAAGGTCAGATTCAGCCTGAGCCAAGCAACTTAGGCAGAACACCTAAACCTGCAGCAAGTCTTCCAGAAGAACCAATGGTTTTAGTTGAAACTGGTGGCCAAGAAAAAACGGTTTAACGCTGATTTCAGCTTTTCTCCAGACTGTCATTTATCCCATAAAGATATTTGACAGTTTGGCAGAAACACCGTTTCAAAGCCATAATTCAGAATATGGTTGAAAAAGCAATCCCCACAACGTCCAAGGTCATTCCGATCCGCATTGATGAAGGCGGGGGTCTGACGCCGTCGATTGGGGCCCAACTCGTCACACCTCACGGTAACACCCAAGATAAACGTGGGCGCATCTTGCGTGACCTACGCATCTCCGTCACTGATCGCTGTAACTTCCGCTGCACTTATTGCATGCCTAAAGAAGTCTTTGATCAAAACTACCCTTATCTGTCCCACAAAGAGCTTCTGAGCTTTGAAGAAATTACTCGCTTAACTTCCATCTTTTCTTCATTGGGTGTTGAGAAGATTCGCTTGACTGGTGGTGAACCACTCCTGCGCAAGAACTTAGAAGTGCTGATTGACATGCTGGCAAAGGTACGAACACCAGACGGTAAACCACTGGATCTCACCTTGACGACTAATGGCAGCATCTTGCGCAAAAAAGCAACTGCCTTAAAAGCTGCTGGTCTTCAACGACTCACTATTAGCTTAGATGGTTTAGATGATGGCATCTTTAAGAAAATGAATGATGTTGATTTTCCGGTGGCTGATGTTTTAGATGGTATTGCCGCTGCGCAAGAGGCTGGCTTTGAAAACATCAAAATCAATATGGTGGTGAAAAAGGGAATAAACGATCATGAGATCGTATCCATGGCAAAACACTTCAAAGGTAGCGGTGTCACTCTACGATTTATTGAATTCATGGACGTAGGTAGCTCTAATGGTTGGAATATGGCAGAAGTGTTGCCTTCCAAAGAAGTAATCGCCAGAATTCATGCAGTCTTTCCACTGGAAGCAATCGAAGCCAACTACTCCGGCGAAGTAGCCCAGCGCTGGCGCTATGTCGATGGTTCGGGCGAGATTGGTGTCATCTCTAGTGTTACCCAAACCTTCTGCCACGAATGTACTCGCGCACGTATTTCTACTGATGGTCAAATGTATCTCTGTCTTTTTGCGAATGAAGGATTTGATTTCAAGACCCTATTACGTTCAGGCAATAGCGATGCAGAGATTGCGAACGCCATCCTGAATACTTGGGCGGCACGTGACGATCATTACTCTGAGATTCGCGGCTCACATACTGCAGGCCAATCGACTGGTTCTCGTAAAGTCGAAATGTCTTACATCGGCGGCTAATGATTTCCTTTGAGCAAATCACTGGCCTCATACTGGCTGGCGGTCGCGCCCAACGTATGGGTGGTATTGATAAAGGACTCATTCCTTTTCTTGGCAAACCATTAATTGAATCTGCTATTCAAAGACTGGGGAGCCAAGTGGGTCCAATCCTCATTAATGCTAATCGCAATATTACGAAGTACGCTAGCTATGGCCACCCCGTCATCATGGATGAGACGCCTGATTTTTCAGGGCCGCTAGCTGGCTTTGCTGCTGGCCTCAAGGTGTGCAAAACTCCTTATCTACTGACTGCGCCCTGCGATTCACCTTTACTCCCAACCGATTTAGGTATCAAGCTAGCGACTGAAATGACCCGCGGGGACTTTCAACTGGTATATGCCTCAACTAAAGAGACGGATGGCAAGGTCTGGGCGCAACCCGTTTTTTGCTTAATGCGAACCGATCTTCAAGAGCCCTTGGAGGCGTTTCTACAAAAAGGTGATCTTAAAATTGATCGTTGGTTCAAAGAATTACGGAGTAGTACTGTCGTGTTTGATGATGCGCAAGCGTTTGCCAACGTCAACACGCCAGAAGAATTAAAACGCTTAGAAGAGGCCTTCGTATGAAGCACTCACCAAATAGCCCCATTCTTATCACCTCATCACTACACGTCGATGAAGCTCGGAAAGCCATTTCTCAATTAGTCAATGAACTGATTGAAGAATCCAAAGCAATTGGCGATATAGCTGATCTCGAAACCGTTTCTCTAGATCAAGCAATCAATCGCATCCTGGCTGAAGATTTACTGTCACCCATTGACGTTCCTGCGGCTGATAACTCAGCGATGGATGGCTATGCCTTTAATGGTAAATGCCTTGGTATTACTGACGCTACTATCTCCTTGAAAATTGTAGGGACCGCCTTAGCTGGCAAACCCTATGAAGGCGAAATCAATTCTGGGGAGTGCCTCAAGATCATGACTGGTGGCGTAATGCCGAGTGGCTGCGACACCGTGATCCCACAAGAATTGACGAGCTCCCAAACAGAAATGCAGATTGAGTTCCCTCAGAATCAATTAAAACTTGGTGAGAACCGTCGCTTGCGTGGTGAAGATCTCCAACAAGGCAAGAGCGCAATTGCAGTAGGTCGTTTATTGCGTCCTTCAGATTTAGGTTTAGCGGCATCACTCGGTATTGCCACTCTCAAAGTGAAACGCAAACTCAAAGTGGCGATTCTGTCCTCTGGGGATGAGTTGCGATCCTTAGATCAAACCTTAGATGCTGGCAGTATTTATGACAGCAATCGCTATAGCCTGACTGGCTTACTTAATCGGCTCAACCTCGAGATCATTGATTGCGGCATCGTGCGTGATGACCCAGCATCACTCAAAAAAGCATTTATTGATGCAGCCACAAAAGCAGACGTCCTCATTTCTTCCGGAGGTGTCTCTGTTGGTGAAGCTGATTTCACCAAGCAGATCATGCAAGAGCTGGGAGATGTCGGGTTCTGGAAAATTGCGATGCGCCCTGGTCGACCAATGGCTTTTGGGATTTTGAAGGCCATTGCTGGTAAATCATCTGCACGCAAAACCTTGTTCTTTGGCCTGCCTGGTAACCCAGTAGCAGTAATGGTCACTTTCTATCAATTTGTGAGGAGCGCGCTCTTGCAACTGAATGGTGCAAACCAGACCGAGCCACCAATCACTCAAGCAATCTCCGAGGCGCCTATTCGCAAAAAACCAGGCCGCACCGAGTTTCAACGTGCCATCTTAGGGCGGAGTAGCGCTGGACGCCCAAGCGTGAGGCTAACTGGCAGCCAAGGCGCTGGTATTTTGCGCTCGATGAGTGAGGCAAATTGTTTTGTCATCCTCGCTCACGACCAAGGAAATATTTCTGCTGGTGACTGGGTAGATGTGGCGCTTTTTGATGGACTGCTTTAAGATTGCGTCATCATGAAACTTAGTAAAAAAGAACTTGTCTTCCTCGACCCGATGCACACCGCCAAAACATTGGTTTTGGTATACCTCTGCTTCTCCGTTCCAATCGTCTTATTGGCGCTATTCGTTGCCTTCATACGTGATGGTGCTATCCCCGGATTTACAGTCTTATCTGCCCTCATTCTAAATGCCTTGTTAGGCTTTGGCTTATTGTGGATCGCCTGTAAGGTCTACAACTGGGTTGCTGGAAAATTTGGTGGTATCGAATTAGCCTTACGCGACTTACCAGAAGAAATTGACGCTGAGTAATTAGCATAAAGCAGCTAGCTACAAAGTAATAAAGCCGAGCAATGCTCGGCTTTATTTTTTATCACTCCACTTACTTGAGTTTTATTTTTATTAGACTTTAAACACTTCCTGATTAATCAGGCTTGGTGGCTTCCTGCCAGTAAGTGCTGCACGCAAATTTTCTACTGCTAAATCTACCATTGCTCTGCGCGTTTTTTCAGTGCCGCTGGCGATATGCGGAGCTAAGACTACATTACTCAGTTTGAGTAAGTCAGGATTTACTTTTGGCTCACCCTCAAATACATCTAGGCCTGCAGCAAAGATCTTTTTCTCTTTGAGTGCTTGCGCCAAAGCCGCATCATCCACAATACCGCCACGTGCAATATTTACCAGGGTCGCAGTCGGTTTCATGAGCGCGATTTCTTTGGCTCCAATGGTGTGATGATTCTCTGTTGTATATGGCAATACCAAGATGACGTGATCAGCCGTACGAAGCAATTCCTCTTTAGAGACATACTTTGCAGCGCAGGCTTTTTCATCAGACTCAGGTAGACGACTGCGATTGTGATAAATCACATTCATTCCAAAACCAAGAGCACGCTTTGCAATGCCTTGACCAATGCGACCCATACCAATAATGCCAAGTGTGCTGTGATGTAAATCCATACCCAAAGGATTAGTCACAATCGACCACTTATCCCACTTGCCATCTCTAATCCAGCGCTCAGACTCGGTAACACGCCGTGCTGTTGCCATCAATAATGCAAAACCAAAATCAGCAGTGCTATCGGTTAATACGTCCGGTGTATTACTAGCCATCACACCTGCTGCAGTAATTGCAGGCACATCAAAATTGTTATAGCCCACTGAAATGTTAGCCACTATCTTTAAATTTTTAGCGCTAGCCAAAGCAGTCGCATCAATGCGCTCGCTACCCGTTACCAAGGCACCTGCTACGCTGGAGAGCTCTTTTTGCAATTCCTCAGCTGTAAAAACTTGATCAGCTTGATTGGAACGAACTTCAAAAGACTCCTCTAACTTTGCTAGCAAATCAGGGAATATTGCTCTTGCTACTAAAACTTTAGGTTTGTTGCTCATTTCTTTCCTTGTATTAATTTGGTAACCAACAATTTCACTGCATGAATTTTAAGTGACCTGAGGAGATTCTGCGATCACTTCTTTGAGAGAGGCCTCGAGAATATCCAAGGGCTGTGCGCCTTGCAATGAATACTTACCATTTAATATCAAGGTTGGCACCGCATTAATACCCTGACCTGTATAGCGGGTCTCTTGGGCTTTTACCTCTTTGGCGTACAGTCCATCCTCTAAGACTTTATTTGCTTCACTAGGATCCAAATGCGCTCTTTGTACTGCATCTAACAAGTGCTCACGTTTATCAAAATCAGCCGCAAGACAAAAGTAAGTGTTGAAGAATTCCCTTTTTAGATTGAGCTGACTAGCTAGGCCATGCTCGTGGCCAGCCCAATACAACAAACGATGGGCATCAAAGGTGTTGTATATCTTTTTTCGTCCCTCAGGATGAAAATTAAAACCTGCGGCTGCAGCACGCTCGCGAATATTGGCTTGATTAGCTTTGACCTGTTGCTCAGAAATCCCATATTTTTTACCGAGATACTCGATGGCATTCTCGCCGCCAAGTTTCATCTGGGGGTTTAGCTCAAATGGCTCAAAATGAATTTCGAAGCCCGCCTGATCTTTGAGGCGCTCCATTGCTTGTTCTAGGGTTCCCAGACCAACTGCACACCATGGGCAGCCGATATCGGATACAAAGTTGATTTTGATAGTGGGTTTCATGTGCATCTAGTGTACTGATGCACCAGAAGCTTGAAGGCGCAAATCTAGGATTAAATTGGGTATTTACTGGATTTTTATTGCTGCAATGCACAATAAAAATCCCTCCTAGTCAAGGGGAAACCCTCAACCCTATTTACCCTAATTTAGAATAAGCTCTATGTAGGATTTGTTTCATCCAGTAGTTAATTTTATATAAAAATGACCTTAGGAGATTTAGATGTCAGACACAAAAAACACTAGCCCTCGCCGTAAGTTTCTAAAGAACGCGGCTGTTGGTAGCGCCGGCGCTGCTGCAATGGGCTTCCCAATGATTTCTAGCGCACAAACGATTAATTTGCGCTTTCAATCCACTTGGCCAGCTAAAGATATTTTCCACGAGTACGCTAATGATTACGCAACTAAAGTAAATGCGATGTCAGGCGGCCGTCTCAAAATTGAAGTGCTACCTGCTGGTTCAGTAGTGAAGGCTTTCGATATGTTGGACGCTGTATCTAGCGGAACATTGGATGGTGGACATGGTGTTTTGGCATATTGGTATGGCAAAAGCCCGGCACTAGCGCTATGGGGATCCGGTCCTGCTTTTGGTATGGATGCCAATACTCTCCTGTCCTGGAACCAATATGGTGGCGGTCAGCAATTGCTTAATGATATCTACAACGACCTTAAGCTCGATGTAGTTTCATTCCCTTATGGCCCAATGCCAACACAGCCATTGGGTTGGTTTAAAAAGCCTATCGCTAAAGCGGATGACTTGAAAGGCTTGAAGTACCGTACTGTAGGTCTCTCTATTGAGATCTTCACAGACATGGGTGCATCAGTTCAAGCTTTACCTGGTGGCGATATTATTCCAGCAATGGATCGTGGCGTATTAGATGCAGCTGAGTTTAATAATGCTTCTTCAGACCGCTTGCTTGGATTCCCAGACGTATCTAAAATCTGTATGCTGCAAAGCTTCCATCAGTCTTCAGAGCAATTTGAAATTATTTTCAATAAGAAGAAATTCAACTCCTTAGCTCCAGATCTTCAGGCTATCTTGTCATACGGCACTCAAGCAGCCTCTGCCGATATGTCATGGAAAGCAATTGATCGCTACTCCAAAGACTTCGCTGAGCTACAAACAAAAGATAAGGTGAAGTTCTACGCTACACCGAAGTCTATTTTGGTAGCCCAGTTGAATGCTTGGGACAAGATTATTGCCAAGAAGTCTGCTGAACTCCCAATGTTCAAGAAAGTACTTGATTCACAAAAAGCCTTTGCTCAACGCGCAGTTCGTTGGGATTTGCTAGTAAACGTGGATATGAAGATCGCTTACGACCATTATTTCAAGGGCTAATACCCTTTAAAGCCCTATGGGCTTATGTAATAATGTGCCCTAATGCGCATCTTGACCGGACGGCATCCCCGTCCGGTTTTTTTATATTTCCCCAAAGAAATATTTGGTTGTCTTAGGAGAGTGGTTCATGGATAAATTCATGCTAAGAGTAGATGAAATTAGCACCTTCGTAGGTAAGGCGGCTGCCTGGTTAGTCGTTGTACTGATGCTGATGGTGTTTACTGACGTCGTCAGACGTTATGCCTTTAATTCCCCATCTGCATGGATTGGTGAGTTATCTGTCATGGCGTATGGCACCCTATTTATGATGTGCGGCGCATATACGCTCGCACAAAATGGTCACGTTCGCGGCGACTTCCTTTATGGGTCAATGAAGCCACGCACGCAAGCCACCTTAGATTTAATTTTGTACATTACTTTCTTCCTTCCAGGAATTGCCGCTTTGATTTATGCCGGTTACACCTATGCAGCAGAATCATGGCGCATTGGTGAGCACACCACTCAGATTGCAAACGGTCCGCCGCTTTATCCCTTCAAGACCATTATTCCGATTGCAGGAGCCTTTGTCATGCTGCAAGGTGTAGTAGAAATCTTGCGTTGCATCGTTTGCCTTAAAACAGGCGAATGGCCTGCACGCTTAAAAGATGCTGCAGAAATTGATGTGATTGAACAGCAATTGGCTGCGTCAACTCACGTTGACGAAGAATCCCGTCAAAATGCAATCAAAAATGCTAAATCCATCGATGAAGCAGCACACCATCGCATTGGTCAAACTAAAGAGATAAATCATGAGTGATCCAATTCTTGGCTTAGCCATGCTCGGCCTGATTATTGTTGTAATCATGCTGGGCTTCCCAACGGCCTTTACCCTGATGGGCTTAGGCATGATGTTTGGTTTTGCAGCCTTTTACGACCCGTCGCAAAGCTGGACTGCAAACAAAGTTTTTACCCTCATGGTGCAAAGAACTTTTGGAGGTATGACTAACGATGTCCTGCTATCCATTCCGCTCTTTGTATTAATGGGGTACGTGATGGAACGAGGGGCACTGGTAGATAAGATGTTCTACAGTATCCAGTTAGCATTCCGCCGTGTACCTGCTTCATTGGCTGTAGCTACTCTGATTGTTTGCACCTTCTGGGGTATTGCAAGCGGTCTCGTAGGTGCTGTTGTGGTTCTCATGGGCGTGATCGCTATGAAGCCGATGCTCAATGCAGGCTACGATACGCGGCTTGCTGCTGGTGTCATTACCGCTGGCGGAACTTTGGGTATTTTGATCCCCCCATCAGTCATGATTATTGTGTATGCAGCTGTTGCAGGCCAATCTGTAGTCAAACTCTATGCCGCCGCAATGGTGCCAGGCTTCTTCCTTGCCTTCTTGTATTTGGTGTACATCATCGGCTGGGCTTTAATTAATCCTAAGGTTGCGCCTAAGCTTCCTGCTGAGCAATTGATCGTACCAGTTCCTGCATCTATTCGGTTTTTGGGTGAGCACTATTCAAGAAATATGTTGCTTGCGTCATTTAAGGCTTTGTTTTCTCCAGCCAAATTACTCAATGCACCAACTGAGGCAAGAGTCTCATTCAAGGGCATTTTCAAAAATGTACTGGCAGCATTAACCCCATTATTTTTGATTGCACTGACTATGTGGGGTGTATGGTGGTACGTCATCATTCACCAACAAGCAGAGAAAGATGCGTTGAATGTTCCAGTGGCTACTCAAGTTGCTAAAGCAAAAACCACTAGCGCTGCGGAACCAGTTGAGGAAACTCTGGTAGCTATCGATGCTACCTCTAGTAAAATTAAATCTAAAGAGGTTGAGGAAGATGCGCCTTTGGTTGCCTTAGATGCAGCTGCTGGCGATGACCCAATTGAAGCTGGAGCAGTAGCAGAAGCAGATACTGGGCCGCCAGAAAACTTTGCGCTGTATTTTGGTTTGACTTGCGTACTCTTCGGACTGCTATTGATTTACTACTATCTTAAGTTTGATGAAGAGCAGTTTGAGATTCTCAAGCTACTGATTGAGTCAGTCATGCCTTTGGGGGTTCTTACCATCTTAGTGCTGGCCGTGATCTTACTGGGCATTACCACTGCTACCGAGTCTGCAGCAGTAGGTGCATTGGGTGCTTTCATTCTGGCGTTTCAAGCTGGCACTTTGGACTTTGAGCGTACCAAGCAGGCAGTTTTCTTGACAGCTAAAACAACGTCCATGGTGTGCTGGTTGTTCGTAGGTTCAGCGCTCTTCTCAGCGGTGTTTACCATTTTAGGCGGTCAGTCGATCATCGAAAAATGGGTACTCATGTTCGATCTAACACCAATTCAGTTCATGCTGGTCTCTCAAGCAATTATCTTCTTCTTGGGATGGCCTTTAGAGTGGACTGAAATTATCGTGATTTTCGTGCCGATCTTCTTGCCTTTGTTAGCTCACTTCAACATTGATCCACTATTGTGGGGTACCTTGGTGTTTGTGAACTTGCAAGCAGCGTTCTTGTCACCACCAGTAGCGATGTCTGCCTTCTATCTGAAAGGTGTCTCGCCACCAGGCGTCACACTGAACCAGATTTTTGCAGGCATGATGCCTTATATGTTCATCGTGATCGCTTGTATGGTCTTCATGTATATCTGGCCTGGTATGACATTATGGCTACCGAAGTTCCTCTACGGAGGTTGATAGATCAGTTAGTTTGCCTAGTAGTTTTACTAAAAGAAAAGCGCTCTTCACGGAGCGCTTTTTTTATGTCTACTACTAAGATGAACTAAGTAGCTTGTTTTAATAACTCACTATTAGTCTTGCCCAAGGCAATAGTAAATAAACCTTGCCAGTAATTGTATGATGCCAACTCATCTTCATCTAACTCCATCTCAATAAAAGCTGGATGACGAATTAAAGAAAGCCAAATTCGGCAAAACATCTTATCTTCAAGACCGGAGGGTTTGCTAACAAAGAGAATTTCTTCCAGCTGGGGAATTATTTCGTAGACGTCTGTATCCACCATCTCTTGCTTATCCCTACTTAAGCGCATCATTTCCAGCATGACTCGACCTAGCTGATCATAATGTCCTTGCCAGCAAATGGGGGTTGCTGCGATCTCTCTGGTTGTCTCTAAATACTTACGGGCAAACTCGCTCCAGGCATGTGCTAAGTCAAACTCCGTCTTTACTTTGGCGTTTTGCAAGGCAGTAGGCAAGTTAGTGGATTTCATTAACTCCAGACTTCGATCGCCCCCAAAGGTGTAATCGATAATCAATAGTGGCTTTGCTGTTTTATCGATCTGTAGCCGATACTCTTCCATGGTCCATTCTTTCTTAGTGGGGATTGTTAATGCCAATGCCTAAAGTGTAATCAATTGAGGTAGCGCTTTTGAAAAACTAAGCCCTAGGGAAAGCCCTTGCTTAGACCCCATGCTTACTTTCTACAGCCATATGGGTAAAAGCGATTTTTAATAGTGGGCAGTCGATTGATTCATTGCTAGCAAAAGCAATCAAATCGCCCAAGATATGTTGATGTTCATTTTTCTTGCCTGCTAATAAATCTCTGAGCATCGAAGCGGTAAAGGGTGATCCTTCTTTCGTCAGAATCTCTTCGGAAGTCAGTTGAGTCTTTTGGGCAATTGGGTGTTTTTGACTCGCAGCAATTGTGCAGCACTCTGCAAACATGCGCTTACTCAACTGTTTGCCATCAGGAGTTGCAGCAATCTCGCCAATCGAGCCACGACAGATTGTGGTCATGCCAGCCAGAGTTGCTAAGAACACCCATTTATCCCATAGAGCTTGCTCAATATTCTCCTTACAAAAGGAGTCGAAATCGGCTTTTTGGCATAGCGCAAATAATTCTTGGCAGAGCGCTACTTGTTCCGGCGTTCTCGGGCCGATAGTTAATGAGCCTAGTTCGGTAAGCTGCTTTACTGAACCTGATTCAGAAATGGTTGCCGCAATATGCGCTACGCCGCCCATGACGCGCGCTTTACCAAACTCACGATCCAAGGTTTCAAGATGTGTAAAGCCATTCAAAAAAGGGAGGATGACGCCCTTTGAACTCGCTTTGGAAATAGACTTTAAGGAGTCATTCAAATCAAAAGCTTTGCATGCCAAAATAATCAAGTCATAAACGGGCTCTAACTGATCAGCCAAAACCGTTTTTGGATGAATCGTAAAACTCCCCTTAGGAGTCTCAATAGTCAGGCCTTGACCCTCAATCAATCGCTGCCGCTGCTCGCGTAATAGATAGGTAATATCTGCGCCAGCCTGTTGCAGTTTGGCCCCAAAGAAACCGCCGATACCGCCTGCCCCAACAATGAGTATTTTCATAATAGATGCTCTTTTTGCTTAATTTCGACCCCCAAGGATAGCCCTCATTTTATAAAGCCCCCAAAAGGGTCTTTAGGCTTGGAAATCAGGTCTCGCCTGAAAAATTGGCTATTTCGGCTAAAATTGAGGTTTTATAAATCACAGCCCTAGTTAGGGACTCTTTAAATTAAACATCATGACTTACGTTGTTACTGAATCCTGTATCCGTTGCAAATACACCGACTGTGTTGATGTATGCCCAGTTGACTGCTTTCGTGAAGGCCCCAATTTTTTAGTAATCGATCCAGATGAATGTATTGACTGCGCCGTCTGTGTTCCAGAGTGTCCTGTAAATGCGATTTATGCTGAAGATGATGTTCCCAGTGATCAACAGGCCTTTATCAAGATCAATGCTGACCTCTCTTCCTCTTGGACTTCCATTACCAAGTCAAAAGCAGGGCTTCCTGATGCGGATGAGTGGAAAGATGTTAAAAATAAACTCGATCAGCTAGTAAAGTAATTTCTTAATCTCCCCTTCGAGAATTCGTGCTGCACTCACCCACACAAACCGACGCTGTCATTATTGGCGCGGGGCCCGTGGGTCTTTTTCAAGTCTTCGAACTTGGCCTGCTAGAAATAAAAGCGCATGTTATTGATTCTCTTCCAGAGCCTGGCGGACAATGCATCGAGCTTTATCCAGATAAACCAATCTACGATATTCCAGCAATTCCTGTCTGCACTGGACGTGAGCTTACTGAAAATCTACTCAAGCAAATCAAACCATTTGGCGCTCAATTTCATTTGGGGCAAGAAGTGACCCAGATTGAGAAACAAGCCGATGGTCGTTTTTTAATTACCACCTCTAAAGACCAGCACTTCTTAAGTAAGACTGTCTTTATTGCTGGTGGCGTAGGAGCCTTTCAGCCTCGCACCTTAAATCTTGGTGGCATAGAAGCTTTTGTGGGTAAACAGCTTTTCTACAGCGTTAAGAATCCTGAGCAATTTACCGGTAAAAAGATTGTGATTTGCGGTGGTGGTGATGCCGCTTTAGATTGGGCGCTATATTTTGTAGATAAGGCTGCCAGCGTCACTCTAATTCATCGTCGTGATGACTTTAAAGCAGCACCTGCATCGATTGCCAAAATGCGTGAGCTTTGTAATAACAAGCAAATGCAATTACTCATTGGTCAAATTACCAACTACGAAGTTGAGCATGATCAGATCTCAAAAATCAGTGTTACTGATATTGATGGCAAAGAGCATCAGATTGCAGTAGATGATCTGCTAATCTTTTTTGGTCTTTCACCCAAGCTTGGGCCGATTGCCGATTGGGGTTTAGATATTGATCGCAAGCAGGTGGCTGTCGATACCGAGAAATTTGAGACTAGCATTCCAGGAATATATGCGGTCGGGGATATCAATATTTATCCAGGCAAGAAAAAACTCATTCTGTCGGGATTTCATGAGGCGGCATTGGCGGCCTTTGCTGCAGCTGCTTATCTCAACCCAGAAAAACATATTCAGCTCCAGTACACCACTACCTCAACAAAGCTTCATAAGGTTCTTGGGGTGAGCCCGCCCACATTCGAGTAAGCTATAACTAATTACCCATTTTTACCAATATTTATATGCGCCAATATCACGATCTCATGAAAGAAGTCCTTGCTAAGGGCACCCAAAAGTCCGATAGGACAGGTACAGGCACTATCTCGGTATTTGGGCATCAGATGCGCTTTAACTTAGCTGACGGCTTTCCGATGGTCACGACCAAGAAGCTTCACCTCAAGTCCATCATCTATGAATTACTCTGGTTTCTCAAGGGCAGCACCAATAACAATTGGCTTAAAGAACGTGGCGTATCGATCTGGAATGAATGGGCAGCCCCTGATGGCGAACTGGGTCCTATCTATGGTTACCAGTGGCGCTCATGGCCAGCACCAAACGGCAAACATATTGATCAAATCTCTGAAGTAGTAGAGTCCATCAAGAAAAATCCAGATTCACGTCGCATCATTGTGTCTGCATGGAACGTAGCAGATATTCCTCGCATGGCTTTAGCACCTTGCCATGCCTTTTTTCAGTTTTATGTAGCCGACGGCAAGTTATCCTGCCAGCTCTATCAACGCAGCGCTGATATTTTCTTAGGCGTCCCGTTCAATATTGCTAGCTATGCCCTGCTTACACATATGATGGCGCAGCAATGCAATTTAGAGGTTGGCGATTTTATTTGGACCGGTGGCGATTGCCATTTGTACAGCAACCACTTGGAACAAGTAGATCTCCAATTATCTAGAGATTTCTTCCCATTGCCAAAGCTCAATATTCTGCGTAAACCAGATTCTATTTTTGATTACGAATTCGAAGATTTTGAAATTCTCGGCTACGAATCACATCCGCATATTAAAGCTCCAGTAGCAATCTAAGAACAAGAGAATAATAATGACGCAGCCTGCTATTTCGATGATTGTTGCGCGCTCGCGCAATCACGTCATTGGCCGTGATAACCAAATGCCCTGGAAGATCTCAGCAGATTTACAATTCTTTAAGCGCGTTACCATGGGACACCCAGTCATCATGGGCCGCAAGACTTGGGAATCAATTGGCCGCCCACTTCCTGGCCGCCGCAATATTGTGGTGAGTCGTAATGCGCAGTTTCAACTGGAGGGTGCAGAGCTTGCAGGCTCTTTAGATGAAGCCTTAAATCGCTTCAGTGAAGTGCCACGCGTATTTGTAATTGGTGGCGAGCAACTCTTTACACAAGCTTTTGCCAAAGCAGATCGCCTTTACATCACAGAAATTGATATCGACGTAAATGATGGCGATACTTTTTTTGAGGTTCCAGATGGCGCCTCTTGGAAAGAGATAGAGCGCACCCCAGGAGCTGAGGGTGACATCACTTTTAACTTTGTGACGCTTGAGCGTAGATAAGAATTGATTCAAGCAATAAAAAAGAGCTCCAAGGAGCTCTTTTTCCATTCTCGAGAACGCGATTTACTGAATCACGATCTTGGATTCCTTAGCAATCTGTGACAAAAACTCAAATTGCTTTCTTTGGGCTAAGCCATTCCGAATCGCAGGCTTAGCTTGTTCGAATGAGGGTGGCTTACTACTTCTCTTATCTTCAAGCTTCAGTAAATACCAGCCCTGCTGCATCTGAATAGGGGCTTGTGATACCTGCCCTTTAGCCAGATTTAACAATACCGCTGAAATCTGTGGTGCAAGCTGCCCGGTCTGAACCCAACCCACTGCGCCACCTTGAACTTTATTGGGCGCAAGAGAGACACTCTTGGCCACCTTATCAAAAGGCTCGCCCTTTTTAATACGACTTAATGCTGCTTGCGCATCTGCTTCAGTAGCAATCGCTATATCACTCACCTTATATTCGACCATCATCCCCCCAGGACCAAGCGAGGCAATCTCTTTGTTGTACTCAGCTTGTATATCAGCCTCACTGATTGGGTTTTGCGCCATAAATGTAGATAGCTCAAGATCTGCCAAATAATTTTGACGAATCAACATGAGTTGAATGTTCGCTTTTTCAGAGTTTGCCAAACCATCTTTTTCAGCACGCTGCGAAAGCAACAATACTTCAATGTATTTCTGGACTACTGCTTTACGCAGTTCAGGAGAATCTTGCTGACCTTGTGAAATAGCGATCCTAATGCCCTGCTCCACCATATCGTTAGTAATGATTGCGCCGTTCACAGAAGCTGCCGCATTAATTGGCAAACCACTGAGTTGAGCAGATACACTACCGATTAATCCTGCTGATAAAAAACTAGCGGTAAGTAATATGCTTAATTTCGATTTAAATTGGGGAGAAAATAAATTCATGAGACTGAGTCTTTCTAAAAATGAACCTTAATATTAACAGTAGCCTAAAGCTAGAAGCGATAAACAGGCGTGCTTATTGGGGTATATGGATCAGCTGATTGGGTTTCAATAGCCTCTGCCTCTTGCTCACCCTGTGGGGGGCTGAAATACTTCGAATTCTCAGGCGGCTTTTTTGTCACACCCATCTCACGTTCAGGAGTCGCTACTGGACCAAAAGGTCCTTCAATTAGAGCTACGGGTTGATTATTGAATTCTCGTAATTGCTCAGAAGTATAAGCAGGCCCGGTCTGTGAACCCTTGGGCGGTGGACCTTGAGTCGCTGAGCAACTGATTAAGGTAAGGCAAAAGATGAGTCTAAGGTAGGTATTCATGAAGCCATTGTATGAGAGTCATATTCCGCACTCTAAAATCAGGTGCGTAGTTTCTGAAGCCACATTCGTAACCAAGGCAAGCGACATAGAAGCAACAGCAAAATAACTGTTCCATAGATAGAAACTGTCTGTAAATCATTCTTACCAGCCTTATGCCACCAATAATGGATCACTGCTGTACAAGCAATCACATAAACTAGTTTATGAAGTAGGCTCCAGCGCCTGCCTAAGGCACGGACAGCCCAGTGATTGGATGTCAGAGCTAAAGGAATGAGTAGCACAAATGTCGTAAAGCCCATCGTGATAAAGGGACGCTTGACTACATCAGCCCACATCGCCTGAAGATCTACATTTTGATCAAGCCAAAACCAAATTGCAAAATGCATACAAGCATAAAAGAAACAAAAGAGACCAAACATCCGGCGCCACTGAACCCAAGCAACCCAACCAGTGAGTAAGCGCATTGGCGTCATTGCCAAAGTGATGCATAAAAATACAAGCGCCCAAGTGCCTGTAGAGCGAGTTACAAACTCGATGGGATTAGCCCCTAAATCATTATCAAAGCCAAGCCATATCAAACGCCCTAATGGCAATAGAGAAATAAAAAATAGGATGCTCTTGAGATACTTCATCAGTGCATATTAAACGACCCACCGTTTAAAGGATGGGTCGCGTTCATCAAAAACTGTACTAGCGCTCTAGGCTAAACTCAAACCCTCTCTACTGAGGGGGAAGTTACGCACTGGCCTGCCTATGGCTGCAGAGATGGCATTGGCAACTGCAGGGCCAACAACGCAGATCGTCGGCTCACCTACGCCACCCCAAAAATCATAAGTCGGTACTAGAACGGTCTCAATCCTTGGGGTAGAGGCCAGCTTAAGTAGTGGGTAGGTATCGAGGTTTTGCTGCTTAATTCGACCATTCTCCACCGTGATCTCTGGATTAAATATAGCTCCTAATGCCATCGCTACAGAGCCTTCAATCTGCTCACGCGTCAAATAGGGGTTAACTACATGACCACAATCCAATGCAAAGACTAGGCGACTGATATTGACAACATTATTCTTCACTGACACTTCAGCAACGCAAGCAGAATAACTAGCGTAACCCATGAACTGTGCGACCCCACGATAAGTACCTGCAGGCAATGGCTTATCCCAATTTGCCTTCTTGGCAGCAGCATTCAAAACACCTAAATGCTTCGGATGACTTTGCATTAATGCTTGCCTAAATTGCACTGGGTCTTTACCCGCTACCTTGGCGCACTCATCCATAAAGCATTCCATAAAGATGCCATTCTGATTGGTATTCACACCACGCCACGGGCCTACAGGGACGTGTGTATTCTTCATCACATATTCGGTTAGCAGAGTTGGGAAGGTATAACCCAACTGGGCATCAGGACCCTTCTCATAAAGACCTTGCAGTTGACGCTCATCCTTGCCATTCTTGATATTTTGCGGTGCAAGAGTGGCATTGATAGATTGACCTGACACTTTGATATGCATACCCGTCAGGTTACCTACATTATCCAGACCGGCACTCATCTTCGCCATCGCAATTGGATGGTAATAGTCCTGCGTTAAATCCTCTTCACGACTCCACACTGCTTTTATTGGAATCCCTGGAAATTGCTGTGCTACTTTGGCTGCAAAAGTAGTGAAGTCTTGTGTAGATCCACGACGGCCTAAACCACAACCAGAATCTAATTTATATACTTCGCAGTTAGCAAGTGGTATTCCTGTTGCCTCTGATAGTGCTGCATGTGAGCCTTCACCATTTTGGGTTGGAACCCAAGCCTCCGCACGATTGCCAACAATTTTGACGGTGGCATTCATGGGCTCCATCGTGACGTGGGCTCTAAATGGCGTGTAATAAATTGCCTCCACTTTTTTATTGGCACTATTAATAGCCGCAGGTGCATCCCCCACTTTTCGCTGCCAAAAATCACCTTGCTCATCTAAGCCATCACGGAGCATTTTTTCGATGCCTGCTTGTGAAGCGCTTGCGCTCTTACCTTCATCCCAGACAATTGGCAATACATTGAGTGCAGTATTGGCACGCCACCAAGTATCTGCAACGACGGCAAGTGTGCTGTCGTTAATTTTGACAACGCCTTTTACACCACGCATGCCTGCAATTTTGGCTTCGTCGTAGCTAACTAACTTCCCACCAAATACAGGGCATGCTTTAACAGAGGCGCACAGCATATTTGGCAACTGCAAATCAATGCCATATACCTTTGTGCCATTCACCTTATTCGCTGTATCAATACGTGCATAGGGCTGACCAGCAACCTTCCAATTCCGAGGATCTCTCAAAGTAATCGATTTAGGATCAGGAGGCGTCAAAGTGGATGCTAATTGCGCAACCTTGCCATAAGTTGTGTTTCGCCCTGTTGGAGTGTGGGTGATAACCCCTTTATCTACCTTGAGTTCGCTAACTGGCACATTCCATTGCTTTGCTGCCGCCTCTAATAGCATGATGCGAGCTGCTGCTGCACCACGGCGCACATAGTCTTCAGAAATCCGAATGCCCCGACTACCGCCGGTACCATGCTCTCCCCACACACGTTTACGAGTGAGACTATGCCCTGGTGTTGCTGATTGAGTTTTAACTTTCTTCCAATTACACTCCAACTCTTCTGTCACAAGTTGAGCTAAGCCAGTACGCGTACCCTGCCCCATTTCTGAACGGGCAATTCTGATATAGACAGTTTCATCTGGAGCAATACTGACCCAAGCATTGACTTCATCATCACCGAACTTGGTTGGGGTATTTGGATCATACTGAGCGCCTGCTGCATAAGCTAGATCTGGTATGGCACCAATTCCTAGCATCAAGCCCCCACCAATAAGCGTACCCTTGATAATAAAATCGCGACGTGCAAGATTCTCTAAGGAAACTTTTTTATTATTTTTTGTCATGTTGTTCTCCTTAACCCCGAGTCGCAGGGGTAGCGTCATACTGCGCCAAGACATCTACTAATTTCTTTTGACCAGAGGCAACATGAATGCCATCTCGAATCTTTTGATAAGTGCCACAACGACAAACGTTAGCCATAGCACTATCAATATCAGCATCGCTAGGTTTTGGAATTTTCTTTAAAAGAGCAGCAGCCGCCATTACCTGGCCAGATTGGCAATAACCACACTGTGGAACATCTAGCGCAATCCAGGCCTTTTGAACTGGATGTGAATTGTCTTTGGAAAGCGCCTCAATAGTTGTGATCTTGGCCGAGCCAACAGCTGAAACCGGTATGGCGCAAGAACGCACTAACTCACCGTTGAGATAGACGCTGCAAGCGCCACACTGCGCAACACCGCAGCCATACTTGGTGCCAGTCAGGCCAACGCTCTCACGAATTGCCCATAACAAAGGCATATTGGGTTCGACATCAATATTATAAATTTGACCATTCACATTAAGCTGCATGCTGCCTCCTGTTTTTTTATTCTCGAATTACTATAAATGATTATTGGCTTGCTGCAGTCGCACAAGATTTCACTAAATGGAAAGTCCAGTAGCCCTAAGACCCAAGCACTAGTAGACGGGCTGTCTTAGTTTCCCCAAAAACCACCAAATTTGGCTGTAATTTGCTATTCTGAAGCACCAATTAAGGATAAATATGACTGACAACGACCAAAACCAAAATGACGAAGATTTTGACTATGGCTGCGAATGTGCAATGACCTTACTCAACGAGCCTACAGAAGACTGTCTAAATGACTTAATTGACGAGCTCGATGAAGACGGCATGATCTCGACCGAAGTGGTATACGGATTACTCGCAACCATCTTGATGAGTATTAATGAAGAAGATCACGAAGGTGATGAGCATTAATGACTAGTGTTTAACCTTCACTTGTAGGGCAAATATATCCATCGCCCTAGCCATCTGAATATCTAAGTCAGTCAAACCTTTGCTCGAATGGGTGCTTAAATGAACGGTTACCTTATTCCAGGAGTTTGACCAATCGGGATGGTGATCAATCTCTTCAGCGTGCTGTGCGCATAAGGTCATAAATTCAAAAGCCTCTTTGAAATCAGCAAAGATAAATTCACGAGAAATCGTTTGTCGAGACTCATCTAGCACCCACAATGGGATACTATTCTGAAAATCAAAATCTTCTGGTAAGAGGGTCTGTTTCATTTAAGGGCTGACACTTTCTGAGAGTTGCTGTAAATCTTTTGGGTATAACCAACGCCATTGCCCCTCTGCTAAATCTGCAGGCATGACATAGGCACCGATTTCTACACGGTGAAGTTTGGTAACATGATTACCTACTGCAACCATCATCCGTTTGACTTGATGATAACGCCCTTCCACTATCGTCATCGCTAGGGTATTTTCTGATAGTTGTTTACAGCCTGTAGCAAAACACGGTTTTGGATCATCATCCAAAACAACCCCATTTAAGAGATGATCTATTTGAGCCTGCGTTATCGGGTCTGGTGTTGTGATTTGATAGACCTTGCCAATATTTTTTTTAGGCGTCGTCATTTTATGAATAAACTGACCATCATCCGAAATCAATAGTAGCCCAGTAGTATCAAAGTCTAAACGGCCCACACATTGCAAGCCGCGCTCTACAAAGGGAGTGGGTAGCAAACTATAGACACTGGGATGGTGAGTAGTTTTATGAGAGCACTCGTAATTGGGTGGCTTGTTAAATGCAATATAAGCCTTTTCGTGATATTCCCAACTCTGCCCTTCGACATTCAAAACTAATCCTTCAGTTGCAATGCGTTCTTCAGGGTCTTGGGCCAACACACCGTTGACTTTTACCAACTCGGCAAATACCAAATCAGTACAGTAGCGACGCGTGCCAAAGCCTTGGCTAAAAAGAATTTTTTCGAGGGGAATGGGTTTTGCCATATGCCGTTCAGAATACTATAGAGAGGCCCTATTTTGGGTATCGAGCCTCTTTGGAGTTCAATTCGTTATGATTGAGTATTCTTACCGATTATCTACAGGCGCCATGCTTCCTGATCCAAAACCCCGTAGCCTACTACACACGCGTGAAGTCACTTTTTACGGCTACACGAGAGAAGATGGTCTTTGGGATATTGAAGGCCATCTCAAAGATACAAAGGCACACCCTTTTGTTACAGGTTCAAAGACTTGGGCCCCAGGTGAAGCGATTCACGATATGTGGGTGCGAGTGACCTTAGATAATCATCTCACAATCAAAGATATCGCCGTAGCGATGGATGGACACCCTCATCCAGAATGCCCCTTGGTCATCCCGCCAATGGATACCTTAATTGGCGCAAGGATAGGCAAAGGTTGGCGTAAAACCATTGAGACACACTTAGGTGGAATTAAAGGTTGCACTCACTTGCGTGAGCTACTCAACAACATTGCAACTGCAGCTTATCAATCTATTCCTGGCGCACTCTTTGATCCTGATGAAAACAAGCCACCCTTATATCTCGGAACATGTAAGTCTTGGGATTTTGAGGGCCCCGTGGTTATGCGCGTGTATCCCCAGTTTTATCAATGGAAAAAATAAGGGCTTAGAGCTCTCCCCGATAAATAGAAGTGCCAGTAAATGATTGTGCTATTGGCATAATCTCGACGGCATTGATATTCATATGCGCAGGTAAGGTTGCTGACCAAAAAATAGCTTCGGCTATATCATCGGCGCTCAGCGCCTCTACGCCTTCATATACTTTCTCTGCTTTCGCATCATCACCCTTAAAGCGCACATTAGAGTATTCAGTCCCTGAACTTAAACCAGGCTCTACACAGGTCACCCGTAAACGGGTACCGGTCAAATCGGCTCGCAAATTAAGACTAAATTGCTTCACGAACGCTTTACTTGCACCGTATACATTGCTACCAGGATAAGGATAGAGGCCTGCAACAGAGCCCACATTAATCACGTGGCCACATTTACGCTCAACCATGCCAGGTAAAAAAGCTCGGGTCATATGAATGAGCCCCTTAATATTGGTATCAATCATACGATCCCAATCGGTAATATTAGTTTGATGCGCTGGCTCTAGACCCAATGCGAGTCCGGCGTTATTCACAAGAATCGTCAGCTTGGCAAACTCTGCAGGCAAAGTCGCCGCTAAAGAATCTACCTTGGCGCTATCGCAAATATCTAATGCCAACGTAAGCAGTTTTTGTTGCTGATCTGCAGGTAGCGATGCTTTGAGTGCATTTAAGCGCTCTAACCTTCTGCCCACTGCTATGACCTTATGACCATGCGCTAAAAAGCGCCTTGCAGTTGCCTCACCAAATCCAGCAGTAGCGCCAGTTACTAAAACGGTATGTTCCATATGCTTTCTTTAAATAAATTTAACATGAACTGTATTTTAATCTGTCTATTTTAAAGAATGAGTACTTAATGCAGATTAATGAACCTTAAACATTAGATTAAATTACATCTTTGTCCCGTAATGCTGTAATTTCTAGCGGGCTCAATTTAAGTAAGTTAGATAAAATCTCATCAGAATCTTGGCCTAGTTTTGGTCCTAGCCAATTTATTTTCCCTGGTGTTGCTGAAAGTTTTGGGACAACATTGGCTACTGCAATAATTTGATCATCTGAAATACGCTTCTCTTCAATATAAGCTATATTTTTCCTAGCAATAAATTGTGGATCTTCAAAGATCTCTGCAATAGAATTAATAGGACCACAAGGCACTTGCCCCTCAAAGCACAGTGACAATAATTGGTCGCGATTTAACTGTGAGGACCATGCAGTCACATATGCATCTACTGCAATACGATCTTTTTCACGCTGCTCAAGCGTCCCCCACTTACCATCCCCTGAAAATTCAGGGCACCCCATTATTTTGGCTAAACGAGCAAAAATTTTATCTCCTGTACAAGCAATAGCGACCCACTTACCATCCTGAGTGGGATAGTGACTATGAGGTACTACATTTACTGCACCCGCTCCCATGCGTTCACGAACAAAGCCGCTGAAATGATAAGCGGGTGCGAGCTCATCCAGTATGCGAAATATAGATTCATATAAAGCAACATCAACCACTTGACCCTCTTGAGTATGCTCTCGCGCTTTTAACGCCACGAAGGCACCCATTACTGCATACATACCGGACAAATAATCGGCAAGAGTTGCAGATCCAGGGGAGACTGGAGGGCGATCTGGATAGCCAGATAAATAAGAGATGCCGCCAAAAGCATTTGCAATGCGGCCAAATCCCGGTTGTGGGCTCATGGGGCCCGTCTGTCCGTAAGCAGATATTCTGACCATAATTAATTTCGGGTTATATTTTTTTAACTCATCCCAACTCAACCCCCAAGACTCAAAAGTACCAGGCTGAAAGTTTTCAATCAAAACATCGCTCTCAATAACCAGTCTTTTTAGGAGTTCTGCGCCCTCCGGTTTTCTGAGATCAATCGTCAATGATTTCTTGTTACGCCCTTCAGAAAGCCAGACCAATGAATCACCACAGCTAGTTGGAGTACCAAACTTACGGGTTGGATCTCCAACTTTAGGTAATTCAATCTTAATTACCTCGGCACCAAATTCAGCAAAAAAAGTAGCACAGTAGGGGCCTGCTACAAAGGTAGCGCAATCAAGAACACGTAAACCAGCTAAAGCTGCTCCGGTTGGCATATCTGTAGTTTTCATTAAATTATCTCCAAAGGGAATATTGATGATGCTTAACTACAAGTAGAGTTTTTAGCTACTAAATAAATTTATTCATCCAAACAGGCCAGCATTATTTGATTAAAGTCATTGGCATTTTCATATTGAACCCAATGCCCTGCATTTTTTATTAGATTTAAACCTCTAAAATTAGATGCCTGTCTCAAAGCTTCTTCAACCTGATCAAATTGAGTGGTACACAAAATATCCTGATCGCCCCAAATACCATATACCGGACAAATAATATTCTTCAATGCAATTTTCACAATGTCTGTTTTTGCAAGACAACGTTTTTTCATTCTGTCTTGGTCTAAATTTTTACAGTGGATATGAATAGCGAGTTCATCAATAGATGCAGAACTGAATATCAACAATTCTTTAATATTAGAAATTGCAGTAGCTCTTCTATTCTCAAGAGAATCCTCAGCGATCCAATTTTTAATGATAAATTTCTTCTTAGGAACAATGCCTAATCCTGCGCCACCCACCAAAATTAATTTAAGGATATTTTTAGGGTACTGGCTTGCCATCATTGCAGCTACCAGGCTTCCAAATGAAAAACCAACTAATTGATATGGTTCGTTATTGATGATCTTCGTAAATGCAATATCTAATAATTTTGGTAGATCATCGGCATCAGCATAATCCTTAAAGGTCTTTATTGGTATTCCAGATTCGCCAAAGCCAGGTAAATCTGGAATGATCACGCGTTTTCCGTGCTTCACTAAAAATGTAATATTTTTAACCCAGTGATTCCAGCTTCCTGACCCCCCATGCAATAACACCAAGGGAGATCCACTACCCCACTCTCGCCAAACTATTTTTACGCCATCAACTTCTATTTCTGATTGAATAGATAAAGCATCTAATCGAATACTATCTTCTATATTTTCTATGGAATGGGGCAGCAGCAGACTGTTGTTCATTCTCAAATTCGTTTTTTAGTTTTGCATTACTTCGTTACAAAAAGTTTTTTGAGTTGACTGCAGTTCATAAATACTTGCTTCACTTGCTACCAGTAGAAATGGCCTGATGAATGGCTAAGGTTTTTTGAGCTTTATATAAGATGGGGTAATCCACAAACATCCCATCAACCTGAATAGCGGCTAAGCCTTTCTTTTCAGCCTCTAAAAAGCTGTCTACAATTTTTTGAGCACGCAAAACTTCATCTGCAGTGGGGGTGAATACTTGATTTGTAATGCTCACCTGATCGGGGTGAATACATAATCTTCCCTGAAAGCCAAGATTCAAACTTCTGACAACTGATTTTTCTAGACCCTCATGATCTTTGAGGTGAATCCAAACGGTATCAATAGGCGCCTCTAAATTAGCTGCTCTGGCCGTCACAATGCATGCATTTCTAACGACATCTAATTCTCTCTCGTTTGAAGTCCACAGCATTCCGACATCATTGCAAAAATCACCAGCGCCAAAAGTAAAACGCTTTACCCGCTGATATTCAATACTTGATCTATAGCGATGGTCTATAAATATCTTATTGAGGTTGGTAAAACCTTTTGCTGTTTCAATAATTGGTAGTAGATCTATGCTGCCAATCTTTAAATCCCGTTCTCTTTCAAGAGTGGCCAATAACCAATCTATCGTTTCGATATCCTCTGGCCCCTGTACCTTAGGCAGCACCACTCCATATAAACCTGTACCCACTACTGCCTGGAGATCTCCCAGAGTCCACTGGGTATCCAGTGCATTTACTCTCACGTAAATTTTGGATCGACTGCCACTTTTGATTGCGACAATCGCATCCTGTCTTGCGCTCACTTTCTCGCTATTCGCAACCGCATCCTCCAAATCCAGAATGACGGCATCCGCATCAAGACCAAGTGCTTTGGTCACTCTTCTTTCATGATTTGCTGGAGTGAAAAGAAGGGTTCGAAGCAAATTATTTTTAGTGTCTGTATTCATTTTTGACCGTATATGAAGATCTAACTATATAACACCATCTTGACGTAGGCTCTCTATTTCTTCAGGCTTTAAGGCTAAAATACTTGCAAGTAAAGAATCGACATCTGCCCCTAGTTTTGGGCCTAAAGAATGAATCTTTCCAGGAGTTCCCGAGAGCCTCGGAACGACATTGGGCACGGCAATGACTTGATCTTCTGAAATTCTAGGCTCTTTAATAAAGGCGATATTCTCACGTGCAGCAAATTGCTCATTGGTGAAAATTTCCTCAATTGAATTAATGGGGCCGCAAGGTACCTCACCCTCTGAACACAGTTTTAATAATTCTTGACGAGTATATTGGGTAGTCCAGTCTGTTACAAATTGATCGATAGCAAGGCGATCTTTTTCGCGATCAATAATTTTTCCCCACTTACCATCTCCCGCGAGTTCTGGGCATTCCATCAGCACAGCCAACCTCATAAAAATCTTATCGCTAGTACAAGCAATCGCAATCCATTTTTTATCTTTAGTTTGATAATGACTATGTGGAACGACATTCACCGTTCCCGCCCCCATTCGCTCTCGTACATAGCCATTGAAATGATAAGCAGGCGCTAACTCATCCAAAATCCGAAATACTGACTCATACAAACCAACATCAACCACTTGACCTTCTTGAGTTTTGTCTCGAGCTTGGAGCGCTACCAAAGCGCCTAGAGCACCATACATTCCCGATAAATAATCTGCTAAGGTTGCTGAGCCAGGTGAGACTGGGGGTCGATCAGGGTATCCCGATAAATAAGAAATACCGCCAAAGCCATTGGCTACCCTACCAAAACCCGGCAGCGGACTTAGCGGTCCAGTTTGCCCATAAGCTGAGATCCTGACCAAAATCAACTTAGGATTATGTTTCTTTAACTCATCCCAACTCAGACCCCAGGACTCAAATGTACCTGGTTGAAAATTTTCAACCAGCACATCACTCTTCTCAACTAATTTTTTTAATAGATCGGCGCCTTCTTTTTTACGTAAATCAATCGTGATAGATTTTTTATTACGACCTTCAGAAAGCCAAATCAAAGAATCGCCACAAGGTGTAGGCGTTCCAAACTTGCGGGTAGGGTCGCCAACCTTAGGGAGCTCAACTTTAATTACTTCAGCACCAAATTCAGCAAAAAAGGTAGCGCAATATGGGCCAGCAATAAAAGTTGCGCAGTCTAATACACGCAATCCCGAAAGTGCTCCGGGCTGTAAATTATTCATATCGTTGTTCTTTGCTCACCTATTTAAACTGGTACCGCGTATTTTGGATCCGGAAGTATGGTTGTTCTCTTCATGAGACGCTCTTGCTTGGGATCAAATGGCTCCCGTCTATGCATAGTACAGGCGTTATCCCACAAAACACCATCACCTAATTGCCAAACATGCGAATAGACAAACTCAGGTTTAACAGACCATGCAAAGAGTTCTTGCAATAAATCATCACTAGTTGACTTATCCAAGCCAACAATTTGCGTAGTCATTCCAGGGCAAATATAGAGCGCCTTTTTACCAGAATACGGATGGACTCTGACGATGGGATGCTCGATATCAGGAGTTTTCTTTTTCTGCTCAGCGCTGGTAGGCACACTATAAAGCGCATTAAAAGCCTCATAGGATTGAAGTGCTTTTTTTCCATCAATCGTATTTTTAATAGACTGCGGTAAAGCCTCATAGACAGCAGACATATCAGAAAAAGAGGTCTCGCCACCAGAGCTTGGCAGTATTACCGAAAATAGAAATGATCCTACCGCTGGCCGTGGCAAATAGATTTGGTCGTAATGCCAACCCACCTCAGAATCAGCCAAAATTCCTACTGGCTTTCCTTCTTTAGTCATGTTTGAGATATACAGAATTTCAGGAGACTTCTGCGATAAAAACTCTTTCCGGATATGAATTTCAAGATCTCCAAGCTGCTTTGAAAATGAAACGATTTCAGCTTCATCCATCACTTGGTCTCTAAATAGCAGAATCTCATATTGATGCCAGAGTGACTTTACTTCATTAATAGTTTGAGAATCGAGGGGTTTAGATAAATCTAATCCACTAATCTCAGCTCCAAAGGTCTTTTGTAATGGTCGTATCTTTAAGCCCATCTTCTTCTCCTAGTGAACTCTCAGTTGATGCAGGATATTTGTGAGAGATTGTTGATGCTCTAAATTTAAAAAGTCTTTAGTAAAATTATTTGCAGCTTCGTGACTGATGACGCCCTCTGCATTTGAATCAAACTTTCTCAGAACCTCTTCCTGAGATAGCGGGTTAGCACTTGAGCCTCGATTCATTTGCTCGCGATGAATGAGGACTTCGCCTGATTTCAGTTCAATCTCTACTTCGCCAGAATAAAACTCTGGAAATGCAGACTTAGGATCCAGTTCATATTCAATTTTTTGACATAGCGCCAGAATTTGCGGATCAAAAATCGTATCGTCTTCTAGTTCTTTGAGTGTGAATTGACCTTTGATCAAGCTGGTAGCAATCACAAAGTGAATAGAAAACTGAGCCTCATAAGAATTTTTTGGCATTCTTTTGCTAGCCTGAGGCTCACAAACGACTTGCACTTGTTTTTCGCTGATACGCGCTTTGATGCTCTTGATATTGTCGATCTCAAATCCATTCTCATTACGAAGAACAATCGCGGCATCAGCAAAGGCATGGTTGTAATGGCATGCGGGATAGGGTTTCAATGAAATGTTTTGCATCTCCCAAATCTGCCCAAGACCATTCGTACATTTTTCTAGACTGGCGAGATTGCCAGAGTTAGTATGGGTATTAAACAAACCATAGCGGCCTTCAAAAGCATTTCGCGGGCCAATAAAACCATTTTTAGCCATGGCGCAAGCTGTCACAGCTGACGATGCAGCCCACCCAGGGTGCATTCGCTTAGTCCAAGCTCCGCCCTCTAAAAATTCCATCACTCCAGAAGCCATCGATAAAGCGATACCCAGTGCATTAGTTAACTCATCTATCGTCAACTTCATTACGCGTCCAACTAATACTGTTGCACCAAAAATACCCACTAGGCCAGTTGGATGAAATCCTTTTGCATGAAATCCACCGTTGGCAGCTGATGCAATCCTGCTAGCCACCTCAATTGCAGCGAGATAAGCAACCAGTGCTTCTTGCCCGCTGATCTGATAGCGCTGTCCAACACTCAAAAGCGCTGCCATAGCGCTTGATGAGGCATGAATCACTCCAGCTGCATGCGTGTCATCAAAATCTAAGCCATGAATGTAGGTTCCATTAACGAGAATGGCATCGCGCATAGATAACTTATGTGGAACTCCGAGAACTGGGTATTGCTGATCATTACTCTCTTGCAAGGACATTAATGCATGAAACGTTTTTTTAGCAAAATCATAGCTACTAGAGGCAATGCCTATGCCAATAGTATCTAGCATATGCAGTTTTGCTTGCGCACTAACTACTGTCGGAATTTCCTCAAACTGAAGAGTGAGCGCAAACTCAGACAATCTCTCAGAAATTGTCGCTACAGGTTTTTCCTGTGATCTATTTAATATCATTAGGATCTATTTAAGCCTTGAGATTGATCATAGTTCAGGCTCACTTGATAGGTATATTGGTCTGCCCTATAAATACTATTAGTCACTAGCAAGAGCTTATTTTGCGAGCCGTAATAATGCCGAATAATATTTAGCCCTGCTGAGCCAGCCTTCACCCCTAAGTGTTTCGACTGATCTTTAGATATCAAGCAGCCTGAAATTCGCTGATCGACTTTGGTAATCTTAAATCCAGTAATTTTTTCCAGTAAAGCATAAATGGGTACTTTCAGACTAGCCAAGTAGGTTTCAACCCTGCTGTAAACCACTGGCACATAAATTTCACTTGCTACCAAAGGTAGCGCAGGCTTAATTTTCTGACGCAGAACTTTGATTTTCTTCCACGTAGCGCCCATTGGTAAAGCTAAGTCATTAAACTGTTTTGCGGAAATACGCACTTCTTTTGACTCTAAAACGATGAGCTTAGAATTTTTAATGTAAGTAAAAAGATCATTGATAGATCCATGACTTTGTACAAAGCTACGCTCTTCATGCACAGAAACAACAACAGATCCTGTTTTTGGCTTTCGTGCAATTAAGCCCATGGCAACCAGCTCGCGTAGAGATTCACGTACCGCATAACGAGATGCATTAAATTTTTGCTGTAATTCGTGCTCCGTGGGCAATACAGACCCCAAAGGGTAATGTTTTGTCCGAATCTGATCGATCAAACAACTGGTGATTGGCTCTTTAACTTTCACAAAATTCCTTATTAATACTATTGTTCGAACAATATAAGCTTAGCAATTGAAAATACCCACTAGGGATAACCCCAGCTTTGAATGTATTTATAAAAAATCACTCTAGAATGAGAAAAAATAAATTAAGGAGACAAACTGATGTGGTTAACCAATCAATCGCAAGCGACTAAATTTGTAATTGGGATTGCCCTATCTGCATTAGGACTTTCATCTTTTTCGGCGCTTGCTGATAGCTATCCCAATAAACCTGTCAAAATTGTGATCCCGTATGCAACTGGCGGGGGCTCAGATGCGGTGGCAAGAGTTATGTCGCCACACCTTAAAAATATTTTTAATCAATCTGTTGTTTTGGAAAACAAAGGTGGGGTAGGAAGCACAATAGGAACGGAAAGCGTCGCTAAAAGTGAGCCAGATGGGTATACGCTGCTTATAAATACTGATGTGATTGCAATCATGCCTTTACTATTCAAAAAATTAAATTTTGATCCTCAAAAAGACTTTATTCCAATCTCTTTCATTACTACCGCTCCAATGGTTTTAGTTGCCAATCCAAGCTTTCCAGTCAATTCTGTAAAAGAATTAATTGCCTTAGCAAAGAAAAGTCCAGGCGAAATATCGCTCGCAACCCCCGGCGCTGGTAGCCCTCAAGACTTGGCCTCTATTCTCCTTGCCAACAAGGCGCAAATTAAATTTAATGCAATTAACTACAAAGGGAATGGTCCGGCATTAGTAGACGTATTGGCAGGCCATGTAAATGTTGCCATATTTACACTCTCCACCGTTAAAGAGTTTGCGAAAAGTGGAAAATTAAAAGTCTTAGCTGTCATTGGCGCCAAAAGATCATCGCTTGCTCCAGAAATTATTTCCTTGACTGAAGCAGGCCTTCCAGACGTCGAAGTGAGTTCACGATATTTAATTTTGGCACCAGCTAAAACACCAAAAGAGGTTGTTCTGAAACTTGAAAAAGATTTTGCAAAGCTCGCTGATAATAAAAATTATCAAACCGATCTTTTGAATCTTGGATTTGAAACTTTATCGACGACTTCAGCAGAAACGACTGAAATCCTGAATAAGGAGATTGTCAAATGGTCACCTATACTAAAAAACCTAGACATTTCAATCCAATAATTTATCTTATTCCCAGTCGAATTAACCCCAACGGAGTATTTCATGCAAATCATTAAGCCAAAAATTCATTGTCTTATCGCCAGTGGATTGATTCTTTTCTCATCCCTTGCTTTCTCCCAATACCCAAATAAGACAATTAAATTTGTAGTGCCCTTTCCCGCTGGACAGGCAACGGATATCTTTTCAAGAATTGTTGCTGACGAGCTCTCCCAAACACTCCCACAAAAAGTAATTGTGGATAATAAAGGTGGTGCAAATGGCATACCAGGAACTCTTTATGGGAAAGAGGCTGCGCCAGATGGTTACACTCTCACCATGGCTTCAAGTAGTACGATTGCTGTAAATCCTGCACTCTATCCAGGCTTACCGTATAGCCCAAAAGATTTTGAACCAGTAAATGGAGTTTTTATTGTTCCTCTTTTGCTAGTAGCAAATCAAAACTCGCCCTTCACTACACTAAAACAAATTGTTGACTACGCCCAAAGCAATCCCGGAAAACTCGAGTGGGCATACTCCGCACCCAACCAACAGCTCGCAGAAGAATTATTAAAAACACGTGCAAAAATTGACATTCTTTCTGTACCGTACAAAGGTAGTGGACAGGCTGTTACTGATTTAATTGGGGGTCAAATTAATTTAGCCGTAGAGACCTTACCTACAATCGCTCCACATATTGCCTCTGGCAAGGTTCGCCCAATTGCTGTGATGACAGCAAAGAGAATTCCTCAACTACCAAATGTGCCTACAGTTGCTGAACTCGGTTATCCAGGCTTTGAGGGCCCAGGTTGGGGTGGCATTCTTGCCCCTAAAGGCACCCCAAAAGAAATTATTGAAAAACTCAGTAAAGATATCCGCGTAATCTTAGCTAACCCAGAAGTTCAAAAGAAAGTGAATGACCGTGGGGCGATTGTTGACAGTCGGGATTCTAAACAATGGGGTGAGTTTGTAAATGCAGAAGTGGCTAAATGGGCTGAAATTGTCAAAATAGCCGGCATACAAGGGCAATAAATTCAGGCCAAGTTAGCTACTTAACTTGGGGTTGGAGGAGGAGTATCGGAGCAATTCCATATCTCCTCCAGTAGCCATGTACGAAAATCTTTCGCTTGTTGACTTTCATTTTTACCCAAAGGCGTTAATAGGTAATAGGTGAAACTTTCACGATTTAAAAATTGAGGGAATGGACAAACTAACTTTCCATTTCTCAATTCAGATTCCACTAAGAAATATTGCGCCATTGCAATCCCATGCCCTTCAATTGCAGCCGAGTAGCATAAGGCTGAACTTTCATAACTTAGGCGTGAAAAATCTTCAAGCTTGACATTCATCCCAATGGAGTTAAACCAAAGATTCCAATCATCAGGACGGCTAATAGTATCCAATAGCTTATATCGACTAAAGTTGTGTGGGTTTGCAATTGGACTTCCTACTAGCAGGGACGGGCTGCAAACTGGAAGAATAATATTGGAGACCAATCTTGTGACATTTGCATCGCTCCAAGCGCCATCACCCAATCGAATTGCACAATCCAGATCCTCTTGATCAAAATTGACTGGGTCCATTGAAGTGGTTAACACCACCTCCATTTTCGGATGTAAGGCTAAAAAACTGGAAAGTCGCGGAATAAGCCAACGAATTGAGAATGTTGTATAGCATCTCACCTTCAGTTGATTCTGATTACGCCCAGAAAACAAACGCTTGGTTGATGACTGAATTTCAGAAAGGCATTTGCTGATATCTTCGTAGTACTCGCGCCCTTTCTCAGTCAGAATTAAATCTCGATGTTTACGAGAAAATAGCTGAGTTCCTAGAAATGCCTCCAAGGCAGCCAGTTGTCTGCTTACTGCGCCAGGAGTGACATTGAGCTCATTAGCTGCCCTTGAAATACTCAAGTGACGAGCAACTACCTCAAAAACTCTCAAGTTATTTAAAGGGGGTAGTTGTTCTCGCTTATTGGGCTGCATACTATCTCAAGTTTATGATAAAAATTGTCTCAATTGAATATAAATTACTCTTATAAACAAAATGGCAAGTATAAAAATATTATTTCTAGATTTTGACGGCGTTCTTCACCCCCTTAATAGTAAGAGGGAAAGCTTATTTTGCAATGTTCATTATTTAGAGAAATCATTAGAAGGTGCTTCCTGCAAAATTGTCATCACGTCAAATTGGCGACTAACTCATAGCATTGATGCGATGCGAGAACTATTACCTCAGAAAATTAGCGAACTGATTATTGGTGCTACGGATATTGCTGCTGGAGTGAATCATCAGAGATTTGTGGAGATTCAGAATTACTTAAATATGTATATCGATTCGAATCCAGTAGACTGGCGCGCTATTGATGATACCTCTCAAGATTTTCCAAGCGAATGTGAGAATTTGATTTGTTGTGACACCCATTCAGGCATGGGTAGCGCAGAACAAATTCAGATTACGCAATGGTTAAAAAGCTAATGGCGCCTCTTCACGAAGATCTAGTAGCTGCTGATCCATCCAAAGATGAACGTCATAACTCCTGACGTGCCGTCTTAAAGAAATCATCCGGTTTCTTCTCTCAGCATCGCTCATCGATATAGTTTTATTGAAGGCGTCAATGGCATCATTCTCGTTTAATGGATCGTAGATTACTGCATCGCATAACTCTTTTGCTGCTCCTGCATGCTTAGATAGCATTAACACTCCATCCTCATCATCCCGAGAGGCAATAAATTCCTTACAAATCAGATTTTGACCATCCGCTAAGCTTGATACCCAAAGACAATTTGCCGAACGATACAAGTAAGTAAGTTGCTCTTTAGTCAGAGTATGACGCTCCGAAATAATTGGCCGCCAATCACTCGAGCCATATTGATGATTGATTCTAGCTATCAACTCTGTTATCTGTGATTCATACTCTCTAGACTTCAGTACTAATGGTCTTGTTTGCACATAAACTTGTATGAATTGAATGTTTTTTATCAAAGATGGATTTAAATCCAATATTTTTTCAATTGCATGAAGGCGCTCAATAATTCCTTTTGAACAGTCCACCCTATCTACACTTAAGTAAACATAATTACTTGCTTGTAATTGATACTGTTTAGCAATGACAGCCCGGCTTTCAGCCATAGATACCTGCTGTGAAGTTTTTAATACTGGCCACTCTATTGAAGCTGGATAAACCCCTAGATTCGTTGCGCCCTCAATGTTCCGATCATCTGGCATAGCACTTATAAAATAATCTCTATCTTGGCTCGTCTGAAAGCCAACATTATCAGCGCCTAATATTCCATCGATCAACTCTGTGCGCCATGGACAAGCTTTTAGTCTACCATGTGCTGGCCATGGAATATGCCAGTAAAATAAAATCTTTGCATGGGGTAGTGCAGACCTGAGTAGCTTTGGCAATAGTGCTAATTGATAATCATTGATAAAAATAATTGGCTCAGCGATATCCTCTGCGCAACGAATGACTTCACTGGCGAATAACTGATTTACTGCAACATAGGAATTGAAATCGCTATCTCTAAATAGGGGCTCTATATTCTGATGATGGCAAAGCGTCCACAAACCCCCATTACAAAAGTCATCGTAATAAGATTTGTATACCGGTGGAGAGATGCTAACTTTTCTTAGCGCCACCCCTTCATCTTCATCGGTGCCCTGATTTGTAATGCCATTACTTGCTGAAATCCACGTTGCCTCAAACCGCTTAGCCAAAGGCTTTATCAAAGAGACGACGCCCCCGACTAATCTGTCTGGGCCACTATTCGATACAAAAATGACTGTTTTCTGATTCACCATCCTGTGTATTGTGTCGGTTTTGTGTTGGCGGCATCTATATTTCAAACAATGTAAGCTCCAACTCATAATGATTGAGTATTTCTCAACAATCGATGATTTTTACTCGCTTGACTAATTTATCAATCTACTCAAGAATAAGGGTTACTTTTATAAAAATCTATTAAAAACATGGACATAACCCCACACTACTGGAGCCAGAGCTCATCCCCTAAGCCATTAGGTAGTATGCATAAAAAGTCAAAGGAAATCATTTTTCCCCCATTCGCAGAAGACTCTCCACTAGCCAATGATTACCTTAGCCAAGAATTAAATCCCATTGGTACTTTATACAGCTACACCGTGATTCATCCCAGCCTGAAATCAGGCATTCAACCCTATGCAATTGGATTTGTGGACCTACCCGATTTTCCAGTGAGAATTTTCGGGCGACTCATTCAAGATGGAGGCCCTGCTATTGGCAATCAATATTTAATGAAGCCAGACACTGAATTTGGTCATATTTTCGAAAAAATAAATAATCCATGAATAAAAATATGATCTACATCGAAGGCGTAGCAATGACGCGCTTCGATAAGCAGCCAAATACTCTGGCGCCTGAACTTGCGCAAGGCGCGATTCTCAATGCCCTTCGGGATGCCAATTTAACCCTAAACGATATCGAAGCAATCTATTGCGCAAACGTATTTGGGGGAATGATTCTTGGTCAGCTGATTGTGCGCGATCTCCAATTACAAGGAATTCCGATCTACAACGTTGAAAATGCCTGTGCAAGTGGGGCTACGGCCGTCCATCTAGCAAAGCATGCTTTATTGGCACAGCAATATAAAACTATTTTAGTAGTTGGGATCGAGCAACTCACCCAACTTGGTGGCGGCACAATTCCATTGCAATTAAATGACCATAAGACCCGGGTTTATTCAAACTCTGGATTGGTGTTACCTTCAATTTATGCAATGAGAGCCACGCGCTATCTGTATGAGAGGAATGAAGATCCTAGTCTCTTAGCGCAGGTAGCTGTAAAAAATAGATTTAATGGCTCTCTCAATCCCTATGCGCAACAAAGAACGCCTACGACGATTGAAGCAGTTTTATCTTCTCGCATGATTGCTGAACCTTTAACACTCATGCAATGCTGTCCCTCGCAAGTTGATGGTGCAGCAGCTCTCATTCTCAGCACCGAACATAACAATGGTCGAAAGCCCGTTAAATTGTTAGCGTCAATCGTTCAGTCTGGCATGCAAGAAAAATACACTGACGATATTTTGGATGCAGAAATTACCGCTAGGGCTGCAAGAATGGCCTATGAACAAGCAGGTATTGGACCAAGCGATATTGATGTCATTGAATTACATGACGCCTTTACCATTGCTGAATTAATTTATTACGAAGCGCTAGGCATTGCAAAGCCGGGAGAAGGTCCACAATTATTACGCTCTGGAGAAACTGAAATTGGTGGAAAAATTCCGGTGAACCCCAGCGGTGGCTTACTAGCAAAGGGTCATCCTCTCGGCGCCACCGGAGTAGCACAAATGGTAGAGCTGACATGGCAACTTGAAGGCCGCGCCAAGGAACGCCAGGTTAATAAACCCAAAATTGCCCTTGCACAATGTACAGGCGGTGGTATTGCTGGTGTTGATCACGCTGCATCCTCCGTCCATATTCTAGGAACTTAATATGCCTTTGCCAGAAAAAAGAATTGCTATTGTTACAGGAGCAGCACAAGGTATTGGCTTTGGGATTGCCAAGAAATTAGCTACCAATGGTATTGATGTTGCATTAATTGATTATGACCAAGCAAAACTGAGCGCAGCCATTGAGCAACTGAAGGAATTTGGTAGCAAAGTGATTGGGATATCTGCGAATGTCAGCAAAATTGATGAAGTGCAGTCTGCGATTCAACAAGTGATGGCTTGGGGCGGGCAAATCGATTACCTCGTTAATAATGCCGGCATTATTCGGGATAAAAGATTACTCAATATGACTGAGGCAGATTGGGATGATGTGATTGACGTTAACCTCAAATCCCAATTTCTATTTTGTCAGGCTGCAATCAAAGAAATGCTGCCGCGTAATTTTGGCAGAATTGTTAATATCTCATCGCGCGCATGGCTTGGTGGCTTTGGCCAATCAAACTATTCAGCCTCTAAAGGTGGCGTCATTAGCCTGACTAGAAGTCTTGCTATTGAATTCGCCGCCAAAGGGATTACTGTCAATGCAATTGCTCCGGGAATTATTCAAACGCCATTATTTGATGGTTTTGATGCAGCGATTCAAAGCAAATTAAAAGAATCTGTTCCTGCTAAGCGTATCGGTACTCCTGATGATGTTGCCTATGCCGTAATGACCTTTTTAAATCCAGATGCTTCTTACCTCACTGGACAAGTACTGTATGTATGTGGCGGAAGAAGTCTCTCTTCCCCAAGTGTATAAGGAAACTCCATGATCACTTATGAAGCTAACAATTCAACTGCAATATTGACTATCAATAGGCCACTGAAAAAAAATGCTTTAGACCTTGCAAGCTTAAAAGATCTTCGCGATAAATTAATGACTGCTAGGGACGATGAACAAGTAAAAATCATTATTCTTACTGGAGCAGGAAATGACTCGTTTTGTGCCGGCGCTGATCTAAAAGGCGCAGCCTCTTCTACTGCAAGTTATGCGGAAGCCTTCTTCAAGGAACCCAATAAGGCGTCTGAACAGGGTCTCTACATTCGAATGATGGATCTGACTGATCTCCATATTCATAAACCATTGATTGCCGCTATTAATGGCTATTGCTTGGGTGGTGGGTTGGAGTTAGCACTGCAATGCGACCTCAGAGTAGCCTCAGATAACGCTACATTTGGCCTACCTGAAGCCAAAGTGGCATCTATTCCTGCCGTCTTAGGATTGCACCGCCTGCTTAAGGCAATCTCTTCTGCACATGCGATGAAGATAGCTCTAACAGGTGAGTCGATTAAAGCCATCAAAGCATTAGATATTGGCTTAATTTCAGACATGTTTAACGCCAAAGATCTGATGCCAGAGACTTTAAAAATTGCGCAAAAAATTGCATCCAACGGCCCGCTAGCAACTCAAGCAATTAAAAAATTATCCAAAGTCACGGGGCACCTCAGTGATATCGATGCGCAGCAAATGACGGAACTCTATTGGGGGGTATTGCGAGATACCGAAGATCGAATTGAAGGTCGTCAAGCGTTTACTGACAAACGTACCCCTATCTATAAAGGGAAATAAGCTGATGACCAATACTTCTTGGATCAGTCCGGGCCCCCTGAATGGTAAAAAATTAATTGAAGTCAGTCATATGCTGATGGGGCCTTATTGCGGCATGCTACTGGCCGACTTGGGTATGGAAGTAATCAAAATTGAACCGCCTGATGGCGATATCGCTCGAACCCTTGGCCCACACAATATTGACGGACACAATGCGTATTTCGTCAGCCTCAATCGTAATAAAAAAAGTATTGTTTTAGACCTGACAACAGACGAAGGTCGTACAAAGTTTCATGAATTGGTTAGGCAAGCTGATGGGCTCATTACCAATCTTCGACCAGGAGCAATAAACTCACTGGGGCTAACCTATGATCAGTTAAAACATATTAATCCTCAGATTGCTTGTGTTGCAATGACGGGCTTTGGTTTAGATAGCATTGAGTCTGAGCGGCCAGCATATGACTACATTATCCAAGCGCTGGTAGGAATTATGGATCTGACTGGCGAGCCAGATGGCTACCCCACTAAAGCAGGCTATTCAGCTGTTGATAATTCAGCAGGAATTATGGGTGCTCTTGGCTTACTCGCCCGCATCATCGAGGGTAAAGGCGGCCAAGTGGATATTGCGATGCATGATGTCATGCTGTCTCAGTTAAATTATCTAGCAGGCGCATGGCTCAATGCACAAGAAAAACCAGTACGGCAATCAATGTCTGCTCACCCCTATATCGTTCCAGCTCAAGTATTTGAATCGGCAGATGGCTGGCTGACTCTCTTCATTACACATGATAATTTTTGGATTAAATTCTGCGAAATCATCAATCAGCCAGAATGGATCAAGGATGAGCGCTTCTGCACAATGAAAAAACGCGGCGAGCATCGAGGCTCTCTGATCCTGCTATTGAATGAGGTGATGAAAACCAAAACTTCTAAGGAATGGGAGGAGCTCCTCATACCGCTTGGAATTGTGATTGCTGGCATTAAGAACCTAAGTGATGCAATCAATTCGCCGCTAACCGAAGATAGGGAGATGGTCATTAAACTCAAAGATGATGAAACTCATTTCCTAGCGATTGGTAACCCCATAAAAAATATCGGCCACCAAACCTCTTATAGTATCTCGCCAAAACTAAACCAAGACCCAAACGCCCAATTTGAATCATGATCGAACAAGCCCCAGACCACCTCCTCCCTATTATCGAAAAAATTGAGACTTTTTATACTAAAGAAGTTGAGCCGCGAGAGCATCAACTTCGCCACAGACTTAGAAATAGTCTGGAATATATAGATCGAACCGGTAAATTACATCCAGAAATACAAGCAGCAAGACGTGAAATCATGCAAGCATCTGGAGAGGCGGGCTTATTTTCACTTCACCTGCCTCAATCGATTGGTGGTGGGGGGCTCTCAAGAACGGAAATGTTCTTCATCGAAGAAAAAGTATATTCCTATGGCATTGATTTAGCGCCAGGGATCTTATCGTGGACTGATGGATCAACTCCAAGACTCATTTTTGTCAGAGAAGACTTGCAAGATCAATTTGTAAAACCGCTAATCTTGGGACAAAAAACCAGTTGTCATGCTGTCACAGAGCCCGATGCCGGCTCTAATTTATTTGATATGAAAACAAATGCTGTCCAAAAAGGGGATCAATGGATCCTCAATGGGCACAAAGCCTACATCACTAACCCATTTGAAGCAGATATTGTGAATGTACTTGCCGTTACTGATCCAGGTAATGGTAAAAAAAGTTTTAGCTACTTTCAATTTGAATCTAAGGACTATTTAGGTAAAGGCTTCAAGCATGGTCGGCTCAATCGAACCATGTTTGATGATGGCTTAACTGGTGAGTTACATTTTGAAAACCTGGAGCTCCCGCAGAGCGCAATGATTGGAAATCGTGGTCAAGGTTTTGAGATAGCGCTGACATCGATCAATTGGACCAGAACGCGCCGTGGCGGAATGTGCTCTGCTTGGTCAAAACTCCTCATTGATAAAACTCTCGATCGCCTTAAACATAGAAAAGTGGGCGGTAAGCCTCTAGGTCGCAACCAAGGTCTGCAGTGGATGGTCTCGGACATGTATCTAGACTGGTATAGCGCCCGAGCAACCTCATTGGCATGCTTACGAGATATCGAAAAGTTTGGACCATGGTGGGATACCAATCGCCCTCAAGAGCAAATCCGCCTTTTTGCATTAATGAAAATCGTCAATGATGAAGCCTTTTATCGTGTTGCTGATAAGGCATTACAACTGCATGGTGCCACCGGGATCATGAAAGATACTGTAGTAAATAAACTGTTCCAAATTGCACGCAATCTTCGCATTCCAGGTGGTACTGATGAATCTCAACGAAATACGATTGCGGAAACATTGGGATTAAACGCAAATATGTAATGAAAAAAATATTACTGATTCTTCTGGATGGTATTGGCGATCGGATTTACAAAGAGTTAGGAAATTTAACTCCACTGGAGTATGCCAACACTCCAAATTTAGATCGTATTGCCAAATTAGGGGCATCAGCATCAGTCTATCCAATCAATCCTGGCATGGTTCCCCCATCTGAATTGGCTCACTTTCATTTATTTGGCTACGAGACAGATTTCTACCCAGGTAGAGCAGTATTTGAAAGCATGGGCTTTGGTATTACACCGCCCTCCAATGTTGCTGTAGCACACTTAGGTTTACGTCATGTGACCCCATCAAATAAAGGACTCATGATCACTCCATGGTGGCCAGCATCGGAAGCCCAAGATGCCCAACAATTAGTGGAGTCAATCAGTCAATTTGAATCTTGTGGCATTCAGTTTGAAGTGAAATATATTGGCAACTCTGACTCTTTACTGATCATGCATGGCGGCTGTGAGGACATTACAGATTCAGATCCGTTCATGCATACAGGTCGACCAGTACTCGAAATTCAAGCGCTTGATTCCAGTAAAAACCATAGCGGTGCTCAGAATACTGCTAAAGCATTAAATCATTATTTAAGATGGACTCATGAGGTACTCTCAAAGCACCCCATTAATTCCCAAAGGGTTCTGGATGGCAAGTTGCCCCTGAATATGACTGTTACTAAGTGGCCTGGTAAGCATCAAGAGCTCATGAGCTTCTATCAAAAAACAGGTTTAACTGCTTCTTTAATTGCATCAGCGCCAATGTATAAAGGCATGGCCAGCGTATTGAAAATGAATTACATCGAAGTTGCTGAAGGCGATCCTAGCTGCGAAATGATTGATAAGTTAGTAGCAGCTAAGCATGCTTTTGATCATGGCTGTGATTTTGTGCACCTTCATACTAAAGCTGCCGATGAAGCTGCACACAGTCATTCTCCTCTGAAAAAGGCCCAAGTCATTGAGGCTATTGATGTTGCCCTTTCTGCTCTTTGGGATTGGGGAAAGCTACAGGAGGACTTCCTGATAGCGATTACCGCAGATCACTGCACTCCAAGTCATGGTCCAATGCTCCACTCGGGTGAATCTGTACCCCTTTCCTTAATGGGCGAAGGGGTTCGGGTTGATTCTGTAAATCATTTTTCTGAAAGGTTGTCTGTTGGCGGATCGCTTGGTCAACTATGCAGCCGCGATCTAATGCCCATACTCTTAAACGCATCAAACCGGTCTCATTTTTTGGGCGGTAAGCCAAACTCTTATGCGAGTTTTGGAATTACCTCATTTAAGGCATTATAAAAATGCAGCCGCATAAACCATTTAAATATGCTGTTGTTCATGGCCGCTTTCAACCTTTTCATAATGAGCATTTAGCGTATTTAAGATGGGCTCATAGCTATGGGACTCATTTATTTATTGGTATTACTAACTTCGATCGGACTGCTATTCAAAAAGAGAGCACTAGCAACCATCGTCATACAGCATTTGCAAACCCTTTTAGCTATTGGGAGCGCGCAGCAATGATTCAGGACGTACTATTAGAAGCTGGCGTTGATCCAACCCAATTTACCATCGTTGCCCTACCGATCCATGCACCAGAAAAATGGCCTGAGTTTGTGCCAACTGATCCAAATGAAAGTATTCATTTACTACGCGTATTCTCCGAATGGGAGCAAGAAAAAGCCAACCGCCTGCAGTCAGCAGGCTACCAAGTGATTACTGAAATAGGTTCACCAAAATTGATCAGCGCCTCCACCATCAGGGAAGCGATTCTGTTTGACAAAAATTATTCTGATCTCGTGCCACCAGCAGTAGCAGTGTGGCTAAAAAGAATCAATGCTAAATTGAGATTAGAAAATTTGAATGCTTTAGAAAGCCAAGAGTAATGATCAAAAAAATTCTGATCATTACCTATTTTTGATTATCTTTAGGATATTTTTGAATTGTGGATGCTCAGAGGTTTTAAGCCACTCAAAGATGAGCATTTCAGAACCCAGCATGACTATTTTTTGCTGGCTCATACGGTCCATAGCCAATACCTTGTCTTGTACCCTTCTGCTACCGCAGGCCTCTGGCACTACTGCCACCTCATAGCCTAGCGCCTGCAAGCCTAATGCCGTTTGCATCAAGCAGACATGCGCCTCACAACCAGCCAGAACTAATTGAGTAATAGCGGGATTAATGGCCTTGATATCCTTTGCTAAGCCATCTGCCGCTCCATTAAAGGAATGCTTTACGAAGGTCTGGTCGCAAAACACTTTAATATGCTCATCGTTTGGCCCTAGCCCATCTGGATTTTGCTCAGTTCCTAAAATGGGGATCGCTAGAGCTTGCGCTACCTGCGCAAGGAAGAGTGCTGATGCAATTACTTTTTCACCCTCATGAATACTTGGCATCAAACGGGTTTGATAGTCAATCAGAATGAGAGCGCTAGTGTCTTGGTTGATCATCATGAAGTTATTATTTTTTAATGGGCAAGCGTAGTGCTAATTTATCTAGGTAGTGGGTAATTAATTCATCAGCGCCCTTACCAAACATCCGAATGCGGCCTGTATGATTTAGTAATAGTACGCCAACAATGTGCGCAAAAATAGCGGTTAACTCTGTATCTACCTCTTTTTTACTACAGCCTAACTTGATCAGTGCTGCCTCCTGATGTTGCATTGCTGCTCTGAGGCGTGTATTTAACTCAGAATCCCACTCGTTCGTGAGTCCTCTAGGTTTAAGTCCCTGGAAGAGATAAAACCCTAAGTCCAAATCACGTGGATTGTCTCGGTAGAACTCATAAAAAGCTAAGGCACTTTTACGTAGCTCCTCAAGTGCAGTCTGCTGCTTCTGATTAACCGAACTATCTTCTGCAGCCAGATTCACGAAATCATTTAAACGCTCAAGCGATTCAGCCAGTAAGGCACCGTAGATTTCTTCTTTGCTCGCAAAGTAACTATAAATAGCACCAGCCGTATAACCCGCTCGCTTTGCAATTTCTCGCATGCTGACGGCCTCTAATCCCAACTCAATAAATACTGCTCTAGCAGCGCTCAAAATGTGCTCACGCCGAGCATCAGCCAAAGCTTGTTGACGCACATCTCTTGGGGATGCGATGGCTTGATTTAGGGCTTGACTCATCATTTAATTATACATTTATCTTAATAATTGAACAGTGTTCAATTTATGTGTATGATTGGATCTATAAGCAATTTAACTCACGATTAAGGCACGATATGAGTCAAAGCACCTCCCAATTTATGACTAGCAAAGACTATCAAGAATCTTTGCGCAAACTAAAGCCCGTCGTCTATGTTGATGGCCGCCTAATTGAATCCGTAGCGGATGAAGCAATGTTAAGGCCTGGGGTGCAAGCTTTGGGGGTTACTTATGACATGGTGCACGACCCTGCTTTAGCACCTTTAATGTTAGCAAGCTCTGATGGCAAAACAGTTCCAAGAATGTTGCATATCAACGAGTCCTCAGGTGATCTGCTGAATAAATTAGAAGCGGTTCGGGTCTTATGCCAAGAAACTGGTTGCGCGCAACGTTACCTGGCGCACGATGCCTTAAATGCACTTGGACAAGTATCCGCTCGGATTGATGATGCTCACGGTAGCAATGATCATCGCGCCAAGTTTGCAGAGTATCTTGCCCATGTACAAAAAAATGATTTGGCTTTAGGCATTGCAATGACCGATGCTAAAGGTGATCGATCATTAAGGCCACATGAACAAGCAAATCCGGACACCTATGTGCATATTGTTTCTCAAGACGCCAAAGGGGTAGTGATTTCTGGTACTAAAGCCATCGTGACTGGCGCGCCCTACATGCATGAGTTCTTAGTGATGCCAGGTCGCAATATGAGTAAAGAAGATGCAGCATTTGCAATTTGTTGCGCAGTACCAGTAGATGCCAAAGGCATTACTATCGTTGCCCGCCCTGCAGGGCGCCCAGGTGAAAAGGTCGAGCATGGTAAGCCTCTCTTTTCTAGTAAGTATGGCCAATCCACTGGTGTAGTGATCTTTGATAAGGTATTTGTTCCCTGGGATCGTGTTTTCTACGCAGGTGAATGGGAGCACTCGAGTGTTTTAACTTATAGCTATGCTACTCATCATCGCCATAGTTGTATTGCTGCGCGAGCTGGCTTTGGTGACCTCTTAATTGGCGCTGGGGCACTGATGTGCGAAGCCAATGGCTTTGATCCAGAAACTAAATCTAATCTGCGTGACCCGATGGTTGATCTCATTAAGATCACTGAAGGCTTTTATGCTTGTGGTGTTGCTGCCAGTGTGTATGGCACACAAGACCCTTACAGCAAATCCTTTATGCCTGAACCCGTGTTTTCAAATATCGGGAAACTCTTATTAGCCACCCAAATTTATGACATGCATCGTCTTGCTCATGAGGTATCAGGCGGCTTAATTGTGGCTCTACCTGGACCAGACGAAGATCACAATCCTGCAACAGCTGCCACCTTGGCCGAAGTATTGCGTGCCAATCCTGCAGTTCCTTACGACAAGCGTATTGAAGTCGCGCGCTTTATTGAAGATTTGACAGCCTCTTATCAAGGTGGCTGGTACTCCGTCATTAGTCTTCATGGCGGCGGCTCGCCAGCAGCCATGAGAAAAGAGATCTATCGTCAATACCCTATTGGCAATAAAGTTGAGCTGGTCGAGAGATTATTAGACCGTGGTGTTCTCACTAGCAATCAGGAGCGTGCTATTACGAAGAATAAGCAGCCAGGACGCTGCTGCGATCAAGGCTGTACCACTCCAGGTCAAGCAGTGATGGTGCCACTACCAGAACCAGGCAGACGAACTTAATAGTTCAGTGAGCTTGATTACTATTTAATAGAATTTCTTGAGATCCATGCCGGCATACATGCTGGCTACCTGCTCACCATAGCCATTGAACATTTGAGTTTTAATCTTTGGTGCAAAAGCCCCTTTAGCGTCACCAATGCGCCGCTCCATCGCCTGGCTCCAGCGCGGATGATCCACCTGGGGATTCACATTGGAATAAAAACCGTACTCACGGGCATCAAACTGACTCCAACTCGTTTTGGGCATTTCTTCAGTAAAGCGAATCTTCACAATGGACTTTGCACTCTTAAAGCCATACTTCCAAGGAACTACTATGCGTACTGGAGCACCATTTTGTTTGGGCAAGACTTCACCATATAAACCAAAAGTAAGCAGAGTGAGTGGGTTCATAGCTTCGTCCATACGCAGGCCTTCGCGATAGGGCCATTCAATAATATTGCTCTTGATTCCTGGCATTTGTTTTTTATCTGCCAGAGAAATAAATTCTACAAACTTGGCAGAGCCTAGAGGCTCGACCTTATTAATCAATTTGGATAGGGAATAACCATCCCAAGGAATCACCATTGACCAACCCTCAACACAGCGCATACGATAAATACGCTCTTCCATTGGCGCCAGTTTTAATAAAGCATCGATATCTAAAATCATCGGCTTTTTGACTAAGCCTTCAATCGCAATAGTCCATGGGCGAGTTTGCAGGGTATGCGCATACTCAGCAGGATCTGCTTTATCAGTTCCAAACTCATAGAAGTTGTTATAGCTCGTGACATACTTATAGGGTGTGAGCTCATCTTTGGATGCATAAGTTGGGTTGAGTGCAGCAGTCAACTTTTCTGGATTAGCAGCGAATGCTTGCCTTGAAAACCAAGGGGCTAATGCCATGCCAAAGCTTCCTGCTGCGGCAGCCTTAATCAGATTGCGACGGTTCTCAAAAACAGCTTGAGGGGTGATATCACTCGGATGAATTGTCTTATCAATAAATGGCATGGGATATCCCTAATGAATGTAATGCGCTTATTTTGCTACTGATGAGAATTTATTGCTTGCTGATCTTCATGAACCCCCAAAGAAAAAGGCAAACCCGAAAGTTTGCCTTTTGATGCCCAGCTAGATTAGCTCTTAGTAGCTTTGCGTGATTAAGCCCTAGCAGCCTTTAAAGCAGCATTGAAAGTAGCGCTAGGACGCATTACAGCCTTGCACTTCTCTGTATCAATCACAAAGTAGCCACCGATATCCGCTGGCTTACCTTGCACTGCTTTGAACTCATCAACAATCTTCTGCTCGTTTGACTGCAGAGATTTAGCTAAAGGCGCGAAATAAGCTTGCAATTCTTTATCTTCAGTCTGAGTAGCTAAGGCTTCTGCCCAATACATTGCCAAGTAGAACTGGCTACCACGGTTATCTAATTCACCGGTACGTGGAGAAGGTGACTTATTGTTTAGTAATAATTTACCAGTAGCCTCATCCAAGGTACGGGCCAATATCTTCACTTTAGAATTGCCTGTCTTATCGCCCACATCTTCTAAAGATACTGCTAAAGCCAAGAACTCACCGAGTGAATCCCAGCGCAAGTGATTCTCTTCAACCAACTGCTGCACATGCTTCGGCGCAGAACCACCAGCACCAGTTTCAAAGAGGCCGCCACCTGCCATCAAAGGCACGATGGACAACATCTTCGCACTAGTGCCTAATTCCATAATTGGGAATAAGTCGGTGAGGTAATCACGCAAGATATTGCCAGTAACAGAGATGGTGTCCTTGCCACGAATCACACGCTCGAGCGTGTAACGCATTGCGCGAGTCTGCGACATGATCTGAATATCTACACCCTTCAGATCATGGTCTTTGAGGTAAGTATTGACCTTCTTAGTCAACTCAGCCTCATGTGGACGGTACTCGTCCAACCAAAATACTGCTGGAGTATTGGAGAGGCGCGCGCGATTAACAGCTAACTTCACCCAGTCACGAATCGGCGCGTCTTTCAGTTGGCACATACGCCAGATATCGCCCTCTTCCACATGTTGCTCGAGCAATACAGTGCCGTCATCAGCAACGATACGGGCTACGCCCGCTTCGGAGATTTCAAAAGTCTTGTCATGTGAACCATACTCTTCAGCCTGTTGAGCCATCAAGCCCACATTGGGTACGGTACCCATAGTAGTTGGATCAAAGTTACCGTGCGTCTTACAGAAGTTAATCATTTCTTGATAGATACGTGCAAAGGTACTTTCTGGAATAACCGCTTTAGTGTCATGTAAGCGACCATCAGCGCCCCACATCTTGCCGCCAGCACGAATCATTGCTGGCATAGAAGCATCTACGATCACATCGCTTGGAGAATGTAAGTTCGTAATGCCTTTCGCAGAATCCACCATCGCTAATGCTGGGCGGTGTTCATGGCAAGCGTGCACATCTTCAATAATTTCTTCGCGCTTTGACTCTGGCAGAGTCTTAATCTTTTCATATAGACTGCTCATGCCGTTATTGACATTGACGCCCAGCTCTTCAAACAGCTTGGCATGTTTCGCAAACGCATCTTTATAGAAAATCTTCACAGCGTGACCAAACACAATCGGGTGAGAGATCTTCATCATGGTGGCCTTTACGTGCAAGGACCACATCATGCCGCTCTTATAAGCATCTTCGATTTCTTGTTCATAGAATTCGCACAATGCTTTTTTGCTCATGAACATACTGTCGATGATTTCGCCAGCAATTAAAGAGACTTTTGGTTTGAGAACGATAGTTTTTCCGCTTTTCGTAACCAAGTCCATCTTTACATCGCATGCCTTAGTCATGGTCATTGACTTTTCGCCAGCGTAGAAGTCACCGCCATGCATATGCGATACGTGAGTACGAGAAGCTTGGCTCCACTCGCCCATCGAGTGAGGATGTTTACGCGCAAACTGTTTCACTGCATTTGGTGCGCGACGATCAGAGTTGCCTTCACGCAAAACTGGATTGACTGCGCTGCCTAAGCATTTGGAATAACGGGTGCGAATGACCTTTTCTTCCTCGCTCTTAGGATCGTCTGGGAAATTCGGGATCTTGTAGCCCTTCAATTGCAATTCTTTAATGGCTGCCAGTAATTGAGGTACAGAAGCACTGATATTGGGCAGCTTAATAATGTTGGTGTCTGGCAATAGGGTCATCTTGCCGAGGGCGGCTAAGTTATCAGGTACTTTTTGCTCGGCCGTCAGACAATCGGAAAATTCAGCCAAGATACGGGCAGCAACAGAAATGTCGCTCTTCACAATCTCCACGCCAACAGGTGCTGTAAAAGTTCGAATAATCGGCAGAAATGCACAAGTTGCCAAGAGTGGCGCCTCATCTGTCAGGGTGTAAATAATCTTTGATTTTTCTGCAGCCATGAACGTTTCCTTAATATTGAAAAATTACAGGGCTAGGTTTTTACCCAGCCAGTCTCACATCCGCATTTTGCAAGCCGCTTTTAGCGCACCCATTGCCAATGTGGGGAGCCTTCCATTTTAAATCATTGGACTTGGCAAAATAGGTAGATTTAGAGCATAAATGCCTTAGAGACGCACAATTTCAGGGAATCTATTAAAACAGCTAAAGTCGCTAGATTGCCCGTAAACTCTATCTGATGAGCAACAAGCACCCCTTACTCAATAAAAACCTCTTACTGCTCATTGTTTGCCAGGGTCTTTTCCTCACCAATAACGTTACCTTTATTGCCATCAATGGTTTGGTGGGTTTTAGTCTTGCGCCGGTCGCCTGGATGGCTACCTTGCCAGTCATGGGCTATGTCGTAGGTGGCGCCTTTTCTACCTCGATTGTTGCAAAAACCCAAAATTACTTTGGTCGGAAGATTTCTTTTCAGTTAGGGCTATTGGTAGCAGTGCTCTCGGCGCTCTTATGCGCTTACGCAGCGATTACTAAGAGTTTCTGGCTCTTGGTAATGGGCACCTTCATTGCTGGCTACTATAGCGCTAATGGACAGCTCTATCGTTTTGCTGCTGCCGAACTGACTGAAGCTAGCCAACGAGATAAAGCCGTATCTTGGGTTTTAGCTGGCGGTATTTTGGGCGCTGTGATTGGGCCTAACCTAGCCTCTTGGACCCGCGATCTTTTCGATACTGCATTTTTGGGTGCCTACCTGACGCTTTCAATAGCGGGACTGCTTGGGATCTTCGTCATGCAGTTGATTCACTTTCCAGAAGAATTCAAAACTCCGCATGCACTGTCAGATGGTAGGTCTCTAAAGACCATCCTACAGCAGCCCGTCTTTATGGTGGCCATCATTGGTGCTGCCCTTGGTTATGGTGTCATGAATTTACTCATGGCAGCAACACCACTGGCAATGCAAATCTGTGGATTGCCTTTTTCAGATACAGCCCTAGTTTTAGAGTGGCATGTGATTGGGATGTTTGCACCAGGATTTTTTACTGGATCTCTGATTCAACGCTTTGGCACTCTGAAAATTATGGGGGTTGGCGTACTTCTTAACTTAATTTGTATCTTGATTGCATTAACTGGCACCGATCTTCATCAATTCCTCCTTGCACTCTTTTTACTGGGGGTTGGTTGGAACTTTTTATTTACTGGGTCTACCTCTTTGGCGATGACCGCTTACAAACCCAATGAACGGGACAAAGCTCAGGCTGCAATTAACTTTTTTGTTTTTGCTACGATGGCATTCACCTCATTTGGATCTGGTGCGCTCATTACTTCACAAGGTTGGGACTTCCTCAACCTAGGATCAATCTTTCCTGTCGTGATCACTGCAATAGCTTTGTTATGGCTAGCTAGCCAAGATAAGAAACAGAAGACGCAGAAAAAACACCTGTCAGCTTAAGAAGTTTTTGCGAGCGGTAAATTAAATAAGAGGTTTTGGGGTTTGAGCTTAAGTTGCTTTTGCTCATTCATGGCGATTGCCATATAGACCGGCTTGCCTGCCTGCGTCTTAGCTAGGGCTGCCTCATCGATAAAGTCTAGACGGAACAGACAGATCACTTTCTCTAACTCATCTGCTTCAACAGACTCCTTGTTGTATAGCTTATTGAGTATCTCAGTCGCCACTGCATCTAAACCTACATGCCATGACCACTTGGGATCGCTAATTTGTTGCATGGGAGTAATGCGAACCTTGGCTCCCAAAAAATGCTCTATCCATTTTTCCAAGACACGGCAAAAGTGATTAATTGGTTCATGTCCAAAGTTCAGCTGTACTGCGAAATCAAAATCTTCATTTCGGGTCCAGTACTCAGTGGCATTTTCTTCATACAAGACATCTAAATCAGCTGACCTCATCGTCATGGATTTACCTTTGAGTAAGTCCATGATGTTCCCGGTATCGCCTGCTTTGGCATTGCGGGCTATCACTTCTTCGTCCGCGCCCATCACAATCGCGTCTTCGAGTACGGTAATCTTTTGAGTTCTGAAGAACAGTTCGCCCACACGTACTTCCAGAGGATGGGCTTGGTCACCCAATATATGCCTTACAAAGATCTGGGCTAATTGGGCTACAAATAAAGGCGGTACATCCACTCCCTCGCCCTTGAACAAGCTCATATAAAAACTCTCTAGGGAACTGGCAGCCAATAGCCGCGCTCGATAGCGCAACCAAACCCGGTAGTTTTCTTGTATGTCCTCATCGGCCATAGTGGTAATTTCATGGTCGGCAATATCGGCACGGGGGTTTTGTAGCAAACGCTGATGCAAGGATTGCTCGATAGCACAAGATTCTGGAACCAAGCTCAGCTCAGGCCTATACAAATAGGTTCGTAAAAAGTCATCTGTCACCAAGAGTTGATGGTCTGGACTAACTAAGAGGGTGTTATATGCGGAATTGGGCCAATAATTTGTCATGTAATGGAGCCAAATGAGGCTCACCATCAGAATCAGTAAGCTCAGAATATACTAGCTAGTCAATTTTTGTGAAATAGGAAAAATATCATGAGTGAGCTCAAAAAAATCGATACCGTCATAGGTGACGGCAAAGAAGCGGTAACTGGTAACCACGTTGACGTGCATTACATAGGATGGCTCTATGACGACAAAGCAACTGACTATAAAGGTCAGAAGTTTGATAGCTCTCTAGATCGCGGCCAACTGTTCAGCTTCCCATTGGGCGCTGGTCATGTGATTAAGGGTTGGGATGAAGGCGTTGCTGGTATGAAGATTGGCGGCAAACGCACACTCATCATTCCTTCTGACATGGGCTACGGTCCACGCGGTGCAGGTGGCGTGATTCCACCAAATGCCACTTTAGTTTTTGATGTAGAGTTACATGGCGTCAATTGATTGCGATGTCATCTGCCCTATTGAGCGGAATGTAAAAAGGTCACCCTAGGGTGACCTTTTTTATCTCATTGCTTCTATAAATTGAGGTATCACTTAGCTCAAGAACGGGAAGCCTTACCATTTAAGGTCAAACGATTGGTGGAGCCGCTTTGGCAAAGGCTAATGAGGTGATTTCTTTCGGCGATTACCTTGTCAGCGTAACCACCATCATTCTCGGCATTGGCAGCGCCCACGTAGTACTTCAAACCATTGCGCAATGAACCTGCGGTAGCGATCAAGTACTTCAAAATATAGGCGCCCACCCGAATATTCACTTCAGGCTTCACGGCTTCAGTCGTGCCGCCATACAAATCATATTTATCTTTATGCACTGAAGTCATGACCTGCATGAGACCTTCGGCGCCTGCATGACTCTTGGTATTGGGATTGAAGTTTGACTCTACTGAAATCACAGCCAACAACAGCACTGGATCAATATTGACTTCTTTTGCAATCAAAATAGTGTTCGATACGTACTCTTCGATCTTGGCACGCTCAAGCTTGTATTTCTTCTCAAAGAAATCGGCAACCGCACGTTGATTTTGAATCGAGCCCATCAAGTTGCTATCTAACGCTTGGGGGTCAATCCTGGAAGTCGGAATCCGATCGGCTAAATGGGAAATCGATTTGACCTGCATTTGCGCAACTGATGGCATCAATAAAGCAACTGTTTGCTGCTTGGCGCTGCTTAAGCCAGCTGAGATTGGATTGGATTTACTGTAGAGCACAGCTGCGATTTCAGAATTTACCGTCTGGGTAGTGCTGTCGTTTGCTGTTTTATATTCCTCGAGCATGCTAAAACCATTGCTCCAAACAATATGACGGGCTTCATCTGGAACTAAGACTCGGGCTAAATCAAAAGCACCAGCATTAGTACCGTTACCAGAAAGCCAAAGACCTACCACCATGAAGACAGCGACAACGAGAACGCCATTGATGACTCGGTAAACCGGAGTCATGGCATGCGCTAGCAGATCTTTAAGCACCAGGATTACTGGCTTCTGATCTTGCGCCCCACTCAAATTGTTCGTTAAACATTTACTCATCTATTTATTTGCGACACCCCTAAAACCCAGATACTGATTTATGTTGCATCGCAATACGTAAAAAACATGGGTCATCCTAAGAAGGTTCTTATATCAAGTCAAGAATAAAGAAAGTCATTTTGATAACTTTTTGATCTTGAAATACGGGATCTCCTGTATATGCCTTCTCATATTGATATTTAATCTATTAAAATCAATCACTTATAGAAGTTAGGGAACACTAATTTCATAGTGTAAAAAAATGCTTAAATTCCGACTTTTTTACGATTTGGTCTAAAAAATAGACCCTAAAAATCGTACATCTAGTGTTTTGGGGTCAAATTATTTCTACTGGTAGTACTACGCGCAGATTGCTGCAAGGCATTATTTTTAATGCATTTCTTAATAAATAAGCTGCTTTTATCGAAACCCAACTCCCTATTATGGCTTGATTCTAATTGGCTCCACAGCTAGTGCGGATGAAAAGGGAAGAAAGATCTGGTGGCTCGTCCTACACTGACATCCTATGAAAATCCTTCGCAAGTCTCTTGTCCTTGGCGCCCTTCTCAGCCTGCTCAGTCCCCTGAGCGCCTTTGCCTTATTTGAAGAATGCAAAGATCTATTTCCCCAGCAACAAACACCCAAGACCCAAGCAGTAGGACGTGATCTCTGTTTTGATAGCTTTGCGATCTATTACTCGCCTACCGATAAGAAGCCTATCTATACAGTCGAGAAGCTGAGTAAAGAGCAGCTATCGGCACCTCACCCTAAAAGAACTAATCAGTTTTATGAGGAGGCTAGGCTGCCTCTAGCAGAGCGCTCCTTACTCTCAGACTATCGTGGCAGTGGCTATGACCGTGGCCATAACGCTCCTGCTGGTGATATGACTAATGAGCGGGCAATGGCTCAGTCCTTCTCATTGGCAAATATGATGCCTCAGGCCAGACAAAACAATCAGGGCATTTGGGCTAAAAATGTGGAAGAGCCGACTAGACTCTATGTCAAAAGAGTCGCTGGTGATGTTTTTGTCTACACCGGATCAACTGGTAATAGTGGCAGTATCGGCAGTAGTCGCGTAACTATTCCCAGTCATTTATATAAATTGGTATACGACGCAAGCAAAAATACGGCATGGGCATACTGGATTGAAAATACCAACGAGTCCCCTATGAGGCCGCCCATCTCTTATCAAGAGCTAGTTCAAAAAACAGGGATTGATTTTCATTTGCCACTAAATACTGAGGACACTAAATCCAAAGTAGCGCGTTCGGAAACTAACCCAAGTAAGGCTATCGTCGGCGGCTGGTACCCGGTATTTTTTGATGACTACTCAGTCGTCAAGGTAGACCAACTTATCGATAATATTAAAGAAGGTCGAGTAGGGAGTATTCAGATTCAATATGACCGTAATAGTGAGCTTGCCAAAAAAATTGTTGCTCAAGTTGAATCGCAAACATCAATGATGCCAAGCTTACTTCAAAGCAGTCCGCCAGATTCTGCAACAGTGACTTATGAACGTAATCGGGTCACTGCAATCGTGCGCTCAAAGTAATGACGATCTAGCTTTCAAACCATGTGCTCGGGCAATGGGTACCAACAGTCCACGCAAGCCGTTGTGATCTAGCGTGTGCATTAGCTCTAGCAACTGACCCAACTCTCCTTGAGGAAACCCCTCACGCGCAAACCAGGCTAAATAATTTCCTGGCAGGTCTGCTAAAGTACGCCCGGCATATTTGCCAAAGGGCATTTTCATTAAGACCAGTTTCTCGAGGGCTTCTGCATTCATTAAAGAGAAATCTTACAAGCAAAGCAGATAAGCCCTATTAATCTCGCCATTAATCAAGTCATGGTCATTTTTACAAATGAGAATGATTCTCATTTGATGATATATTGAAAATTATTCCTATTTAGATTTTTTCAACCACCAACCTGAGATGACTATGAAATTAACCATCAAAAGACTGATTGCCTTTAGCTTTATTCTCGCGACCGCCCTTCATTTCTCCTTTGCCCATGCAGGCGAAGGAGTATTCGGCTGGATCTACACACTAGACCTTCAACCCAAAGGTAAGTTGGAATTTGAACAACGTTTGCAATTAAACCAACAGCAGGCAGCTGGAACCTATGAAGCATGGACAGCAAGATCTGAGTTGGAATACGGCCTAACAAATGATTTGCAAATTGCTGGATACATCAATTCGTATTACACCAATGCAAGTCAGAACTACACCAATCCTGAAGCATGTGGAGAAGACCCCAGCTGTACGGGTGGCTATGCAGTACCTTCCTCACATGATCCTGCCACCCCTTATAGAAAGAGCGGTATTGAAGGTGGCTCACTCGAGGCCATTTATCGACTCACCAATCCAGTCACTTCTCCTGTTGGCGTTGGCTTTTATCTAGAACCGACCTGGGGGAGAAATAAAGATGAGCTCTCAGCAAGGCTTTTACTACAGTCCAACTTCATTGATGATCGTTTAATACTTGCTGGTAATGTCGTCGTGGCAAATGAGCGTTTAAAGTTTATTGAGAACGGCAATGTTCCTGAATCCATGCTTGATTTTTTAGTGGGCGCTAGCTATCGTTTTGCTCCAAAGTGGTCTGCAGGGGTAGAGGCACGTTTTCATAATGATTACTCAGAACTAAACCTGCGCAACCAAGTGCAACGCGCCACCTTTGTTGGCCCCAATATGCACTATGCCGCTAAAGACTGGTGGGTGACTGGTGCCTGGCGTTACCAATTGGCAGGTGGTAACTGCATGGGTGGCGGCGAAGCTGAATGCTCTGACGCTCGGGTATGGGATAGCCATACCGTCAATGAATTTATTGTCAAAGTTGGCTTTCCATTGAACTAAAGATAAAGAAATTCATGAACTGGAAACCCAATCCCTTTGCGATTGTTGGTCTAGCAATGGTAAGCGCACCTATCATTGCTCACGCTAAAATTTATGTGAGTGCAGAGCGAGTACAAAAAATATTCTTTCCTACTAAACAGCTCAGTCAAGCACCCATCATTATTAGCGAGGATTTACAAGAAAAGATGCGGGTGGCATCTAGTATTCGGCACCCCTTTCGAGGGGATCGCATCTGGAAAACATCTGATGGTAGTTGGCTCATCATTGATGAAGTAGTCGGTAAGCACGAGATGATTACATATGCTGTCGCTATTAACCCAAACGGCAGTATTTTAGGAATTGAGATTTTGGAATACGTTGAATCCTATGGCTATGAAGTAGCAGAAGTGCAGTGGCGAGAACAATTTGTAGGTAAGACTGCGAAAGACCCCATCAAGCTTAATCAAGATATTCAGAATATTGGTGGCGCCACCCTTTCTTGCAAACACATTACTGATGGTGTGAAGCGAGTAGCCGTTTTATATGAGTTAGCCTTGAAAAAATAAATCATGCAGCGCTGCCAAGCCCTTTTAGGTACATATGTAGAGATCTCTACTGATCAAGACAATAGCCAAGCAGTAGATAAAGCATTTGCTGAAGTTAAGCAAGTTCAAGACTTAATGGGCTTTCATCATCCTTTTAGCGAACTTAGCCAAATCAATCGTTGGGCTCACCAAGTTTCGCTTGAGCTACATCCCTGGACCGCACAAATTCTCAAGCTTGCTAAAGAAATTCATCAGCAATCAAATGGTTTATTCAATTGTGGTATTGGTCACCGACTTGTAGCTGCTGGGCTCCTGCCACGCCATATTGACTTATCTAGCCACAAAGTCGGCGGCATCGAAGATATCCACTTCCTGGACTCACAGCTCATTAAGGCTACCAAGCCCCTCTGCCTAGATCTTGGAGGCATTGCCAAGGGCTTTGCAGTCGATAAGGCTGTAGAGAGTTTGATCTCTAGCGGAATTCAATCTGGCTGCGTAAATGCCGGAGGCGACTTGCGAGTGTTTGGCGATACCCCAAGATCAATCCAAATTCGGAACCCAAACCAACCAACGCAGTTAATCGACATTGGCTCATTGCAAAATGGGGCCATCGCTACCAGTGGCTTGTATTTTACGAATAGAGATCAACAGCAAAGCCCCATCATTAATCCGTTTGCGCAAGATGAATCTGAAGTGCACATCTATTTCTCAGGCTCTTATTCCATACTGGCAAACGAATGTGTTTATGCAGATGCTCTCACTAAGGTATTAGCGCTCTCTCAGATGACTAACCATCCTTGCTTAAATTACTTCTCTGCGAAGGCTATTAGGATTGCTGTATGAGTCGCTTAGGCAGAATGCCGAGTTGGCAAAGATTCTTTGTGATTGGTGGCATGCTTGCTTGCTCTATTAGCGGTACTCTATATCTCATTGGCCATGAATTTCATATACAACGAAACACGTTTGGTAATCGCTATATATTAGCTGCTCACGGCATCTTTGCGATCTTAGCAACCCTTGCTCTAGGCTCGGTCCTATCCTTTCACCTCAAGGCTGGAATTCAATCGAAAAAGAAGTGGCTTAGTGGCTTTAGCCAATTAGGTTTTTTGGCAACGTTATTAACTACTGGAGCCTTGTTATATTACGGACCTGCAGAAATTCGAGATGGCGTTGTGATCACCCATTGGGTATCAGGGTTGATATTCTTTGTCGTCTTTTTATTGCATGGGGTCAGAATAGTAGAAATTTTGCGCTCTTAACATTTGTTGTAGCAATGAGCTTGATGGTCAAGCGTGTCAAAAGCTATCATTAAGCTATGAAAAGACCTCTTTCATCCCTACTCTTTATACTGAGCCTGAGCCTTATAGGAGTTTTAATAATGACTATTAGCAAGCCAAGCACCTTTTTAACGACCCCCTTATATGCCATCTCAGGTACGGTCAGTAATCTCAATAATGAATTACTCGAATACGTAAATCCAGAAAAACCAAGCCATGATCATTCATCGGTCTATTACCAGCGCTTTTATATTTCTAAGTTCAATTTGGGTGATAGAGCAATTGAAGCAAAGTTCTCTACCCCCATGAAGATTATTGATGGTGACTCATTAACTGTATCGGGCTATGAGAAAGGTGAAACTTTCCAAGTGTTAGCCTATCAAAACTCTAGCCAGCAAGTGAGCGCTCATGAAAACTGGATTGTATTAGCGCTGGGCGCTTTATTCTTTTTAGCAGTTGCCTTAGGTTTACTCAATAGTCAGATAGTGGTAGATGGTGATCTCATTCCTAAACTATTTTTATTTGGCTTTACTTTGGTAGCTATCTATATGGGCTATCGCGCACTTCTCATTCGGGAAGCAATTAAGGTTTTATCAAGCTCATGATGTATCTTAAGTAAAAAATATTTCTCACTATTTTTTTCTAAACCACTTTTTCAAGCTGGGCCAGAATAAGTTCACAACCAGGCCAGCAATCACCAAGCCAGCGGCCAAAATTTTCCACAAGGGTAATGACTCGTTCAAGAAATAAGTAGACGCTCCCATCCCAAAGATCGGCACCAATAATGGCGCTGGAGCAACCACTGCTGCAGGATGCTTAGAGAGTAGCCAAGCCCAAGCTGCGTAACCAAAGACGGTGTTACCCCAGGATTGCCAAAAGACGCCGATCCAAGCTCCTATGGGTGCAGAGATTATTGAGCCACTGATCTGCTCCCAGCCACCTTCAAAAATCCAGGAGAGCAGAAAGAGGGGTGGAAGTGAAAATACACTGGCCCACACCACATAAGACAGCATATTGATAGAGCCGGCGCGACGACTCACTGTATTGGCGATACCCCATGAGAGCCCCGCGATCACCACTAAAGCCAATCCCAGAAATGTCGTGTCTGCATCAGTATGGAGTGCAATGATGGCTAGACCAGTCATGGACACGAAGACTGCTACTGCTTGATACAGTCTCAAACGCTCCTTTGCAAAAAACATTGCAAAGCCAATTGTGAAAAATACCTGGGTCTGAATTACCAACGAAGCTAATCCTGGAGAAATTCGTCCATCAAGCGCAAAAAACAAGATCCCGAATTGCCCAACTCCAATAGCCAGACCGTATGCACAAAGATTGATCCAAGAAACCTTGGGCATTGGGATGAACAGTGCTAATGGCAAAAAAGCAAAGGTATAGCGCAGCGCTGCAAATAAGAATGGAGGGAAGGCATCTAAAGAAAGTTTGATTACTACAAAGTTGGTGCCCCACACCGCGACAATCGCTAAAGCTAGTAAAAGATGGCTTAAGGGTAATTGATAACTTTTATGGCTATTCACTAGTGAGCAACTCCGCAACACGCTCTGCAATCATCATTGTGGGAGCGGCGGTATTACCCGAAGTAATGGTGGGCATAGCAGAGGCATCTACTACCCGCAGATGATGAATGCCCTTTACCCGTAATTGAGAATCTAGCACTGCCATTGGGTCATCAGCACGCCCCATCTTGCAGGTACCTACTGGGTGAAAGATCGTAGTTCCAATATCGCCTGCAGCCTTCACCAACTCTGCTTCGGTTTGATACTGTACGCCAGGTTTATATTCTTCTGGGGAGTATGGCTGGAGGGCTGGGCTTTGCACAATTTGACGGGTGAGTCGTAATGACTCAGCTGCAACCTTACGATCTTCTTCGGTCGCTAAGTAATTAGGCGCAATGACTGGCGGCGCTTCAGGATCCACTAAATTAATATGCACACTACCACGTGATGTTGGCCGAAGATTACAAACACTGGCCGTAAACGCATTAAAAGAGTGTAAGTCTTCGCCAAACTTATCTAGTGATAAGGGCTGAACGTGGTATTCCACATTGGCACGCTTTTGTGTTGGCGAGCTATAAGCAAAAGCGCCCAATTGGGAAGGCGCCATCGACATCGGCCCAGAGCGCTTGAAGAGATATTCCAAGCCAATCATGATTTTGCCAAACCAAGAGTTTGCTTGGGTATTAAGCGTCTTAATGCCATTGACTTTGTAAACCATCCGTAGCTGCAAATGGTCTTGCAGATTTTCACCAACGCCCGGTAAATCTGCGATGACCGGGATACCTAATGAAGATAGATGGCTAGCTGCGCCAATACCAGAGCGCTCTAGTATTTGCACACTGCCAATCGAACCTGCGCACAGGAGTACTTCGCCACCCTGGTCAATTGAGCACAGCGCCTCACTAACCATGCCATCCTTTAAGTACTCAAGACCATAGCAATTCTTAGTGGTGGGATCAATTTTGAGCTTAGTGACTACTGCCTCAGTAATCACCGTGAGATTGCTACGCTTAGCAGCGTCCTTTAAAAATGCCTTGGCAGTATTTAATCGCAATCCAGCGCGCTGGCTCACATCAAAGTAACCTACGCCAAAGTTATCACCCTGATTAAAGTCATCCGATGCTGGAATGCCTGCCTCTACAGCAGCATCTCTGAATCTATCCATAATGGGCCAGCGCAAACGTTGCAAAGATACCGTCCACTCACCACCTTTACCATGCCATTGATTGGCGCCGCCATGGTAATCCTCAAACTTTTTGTAACGCTCTAGCGCATTTTCCCAAGACCAAGCATCATCGCCAGTTGCCTCTACCCAAGAGTCGTAATCGCCTACTTGGCCACGCATATAGATCATGCCGTTAATAGAGGAGCAGCCACCCAGGACCTTGCCACGAGGATAGAGTAATGAACGACCATTAAGACCTTTCTCAGCAGCAGTCTTAAAACGCCAATCCGCTCTAGGATTGTCAATGCAGTAGAGATAGCCCACTGGAATATGAATCCAGATGTAGTGATCGCTCTTGCCCGCTTCAATGAGCAATACCTTCTTATTGGGATTTTCAGTCAAGCGCTTAGCCAACATACAGCCAGCGCTGCCTGCCCCAATAATGATGTAGTCGTAGGTATTTGCTTGAGTCATGTATTTAACATCATATAGAGCGCTATTCGCTTTAATGCCTATTATTTACCAATACAAAAAAACAGGCATTTCTTGTCACTTTTGTTGATTTGATATAGAATCAAATTTGATCTAATATTAGAT
>Ga0194051_1000001_pt1 | contig 171820 bp, 155 predicted proteins | sample SepL2320m_MetaG_FD_161275 | JGI IMG/M metagenome (GOLD analysis project Ga0194051, IMG submission 161275) | Anoxic zone freshwater microbial communities from boreal shield lake in IISD Experimental Lakes Area, Ontario, Canada - Sep2016-L239-20m | ecosystem: Environmental > Aquatic > Freshwater... | reverse complement strand
CCCACCGCCACCGCCAACGATGAGAGGTCCCCCCGGGCGCACTTCCCGGGGGGACCTCTCATCGTTGTTGAAGGACGCAGCGGGATTTGGGAGGAGCGAGCGCAGCGAGCGACGGTTCCCACCGCCATAGGTTCAGCCACGTCCGAAGGGCGCCCCGCAGGGGCGCCCTTCGTCGTCTGGAGGTGGTGCGTGTATGCCGGGAGGAGTCCCTCACCGATTCTTGACGCGGTTGGTCTCCTAACTTACTGCCGGCGGCTGGCCCGCTGCAGATGAGGCCGCGGCAGATGGCACCACGGCGCCTGCGCAGCCAGCGCCTGTCGCGGTCGGCTGTGGCTTAGCGAGGGCCGCATCAACCTTCACTTGTGGAGCAACCGCCTTGAACTTCGCTCCGAGGACAACGTCGATGGTTGACCCGCTGCGCTCGTCGGGCACCAGGGTCGCGCCGGGGAGGTAATAACGCATCAGTGTTGCGTTGTCCTTACCGTCCTGGCCGTAGCGAATCTCGGCAATGCCCTTCACCGACTTGCCAAGTGGATCGTTGGCCGTCTGCGAAATCGTGAAGCCGCGTGCTTTGAGTTCGGTAGCGGTGTCTCGGGCAAGGCCGGCCCGGCTCGTGCCGTTGTACACGTTGACAGTGACTGTGCTGGGTGCGGGGAGGGTGCTGACTGGGTTGGTTGTGACGGTGACGCAGGGCTGCGCCGAGGTCTGTGTCCCGCTGGGTGAGTTGGTGCCGCCCTTGACGAGTCGCACGGCCAAGAAAGTTGCGCCAAACAGGACGGCCATCATCACGATCACGATGAGTGCAGTGGCCAGCGGATGACGCTTGCGTGAGCGTGAACTGAATCCGCCACTTGATCGCATACTCATCTGGCGCTGGCCCTTTCGACTGGGTCAACCAACCGAGAAGCCCAGGCAGGGTCGTCTAGGTCGAGTACTCGAGCGTGGATCACTGGGCGACCGTAAAGCGCGGTGCGAAGTGCCCGGTGCAAACCGTCTTCGAGGTAGAGCTCGTCTTGCCACTGCACGACATGGGCGAACAGATCGCCGTAGAACGTCGATTGCTCATCCAGCAGGGCCTCAAGGTCAAGGTGTCGTTTGGTAGTTATGAGGTCGGCGAGTCGGATCTGACGTGGCGGCAACACGGTCCAGTCAGCAAGCCCACTCCCGTGCTCGGGGTAGGGCCGCTTATCACCAACCGCCTTGAAGATCACGTGTCGAGTTTAGGACCGTATCCCTGTCGCGCCCGAGCGCAGCGCCGATCGCTCGCCTGAGGATCTGGGCAGTGAGTGACCCCCCGCACACCCATCAGAGCTCACTTACCCTTGCTGCCTTCCGGCCCTGGGGGAGTTCAGCGAGATGACGCCGCACGGGGGGTCGGGGTGCAGTCTACGCGAGGTCCGAGCCGGTCCAAAGTGGGCACGATTTCAGTCAGGACGCATAGCCACGTATTCTGCTCTGCGGAGGATTCGCCTAGTGGCCTAGGGCGCACGCTTGGAAAGCGTGTTGGGGGCAACCCCTCAGGGGTTCAAATCCCCTATCCTCCGCCAGATCATCGGCGGGCGAGGTGCGATACGCACCCGCCCGCCGTTTTGATCCCCCCGGCGCAAGGTTGTCGCCAGTCTTGTCTCGTCTGTGTCCGCGGCGGCGACTAGGGTGCTGATGTGTCCTTGGCCCTTTACCGCACCTATCGCCCCGGGCAACTGTCCGATGTCATCGGGCAAGAGCATGTCACTGCCCCTCTCGCACGTGCTCTTGATTCTGGGCGGGCACATCACGCCTACCTGTTCACTGGGCCGCGAGGCTGCGGGAAGACCTCCACCGCGCGCATCCTGGCCAGGTCCCTCAACTGCGCTCAAGGGCCTACCTCGGTTCCGTGTGGAGTGTGCGCTAGTTGTATCGACCTCGCCCCTAATGGCTCTGGATCCATCGACGTACTTGAGATGGATGCCGCTAGCCACCGTGGTATCGACGACGCACGCGAACTCCGCGAGAAGGCCATGTATGCGCCCGCGTCGAGCCGCTACAAGGTCTACATCATCGACGAAGCGCATCAGCTCACCACCGATGCCGCCAATGCGCTGCTCAAACTGATCGAAGAGCCTCCGCCCCACTTGAAGTTCGTCTTCGCGACTACCGAGCCCGACAAGATCCTGGCCACGATCCGTTCCCGCACCCACCACTACCCCTACCGGCTCGTGAGTGTTCGCCGATTGCAGGAGCACCTGGCTTGGGTATGCGAGCAAGAGGGCGTGCCAGCGGAGGCTGAAGCATTGGCGCTCGTCGCGAAGGCTGCTGCGGGCTCGGTTCGAGATGCCCTGTCAATCCTGGGGCAACTCGTTGCTGGATCGGGGGCCGAAGGTGTCACGTACTTCGACGCGGTGGCCCAACTCGGCTTCACTGATTCGGCGTTGCTCGACACCGTGGTGTCGTCAGTAGCAGTCGCAGATGGCCCGGCCTTATTCCACGTGATTGACCAGGTAGTTGAGGCGGGCCTTGATCCCCGGCGCTTCGCTTCCGATCTCCTCGAACGGTTGCGCGATCTGGTCGTACTTCATGAAGTTCCGGACGCAGTTTCCGGCGGTTTGATCGACGTGCCCGATGGTCAACTCGCGGCGATGCAGCAGCAGGTGCAGATGCTTGGGCTTGCTCAACTCTCCCGTGCTGCTGATTTGGTGAACTCCGGCCTGTCGCAGCTCAAGGGCGCAACAGCACCCAGGCTCCAGCTCGAGCTTCTTTGTGCCAGGTTGTTGCTGCCCGCGGTCGATGATTCGCACACTGGGTTGCTAGCCCGGGTTGATCAACTCGAACACCGGTTGCAGTTCGCCTCGCCCGTGGCCGCTGCTGCGCCGGCTGCTGTGTCACCGCCCGTCCGACCGGCTGCTGTAGCTGCTGCTGCGGCTGCGGTTCCGTTAGCGGTGGCGGTAGCTGAGCCTGCGGTCGAGCCCGAGTTGGCGAGTGTGGTCGAACCGGCTGCACCTTCACGTGTGGAGCCGCAAAGCGAGACTCCCGCAAGGGATTTGGCGCCTCTTCCCACTGCGCCCGCGCCTGCGCCGGCTCCGGTCATGCCTGGTCGTCGTTCACCGGCTCCGGCCGCGAGTGCGCCTGTGTCTGCCACGAGTGCGCCGCCGGCACCTCCTCGACTCTCGAACGTCGCGCCCAGCACCGCCAGTGCACTTGAGCCGGATGCGCCGGATGCGCCTGAGGGTCAACCGCAGCCCGTCGAGGCCCAGCCCGTCGAGGCCCAGCCCGTGGTAGCTCAGCCTGTCGCGGCCCAACCCCCTCCGGTGTCAGCCGTTGCGACGTCTGCGCGCGAACCTGCGGCCTTCGACCTCGGCCTTGTCATCGCCTCCTGGGCGGTAGTGCTCGACGTCGTGAAGAACACGACTCGCGTGGGCTACACGTTGCTCGTCGACACGATTCCGGTGAGCCAGTCCGGCACCACCTTGGTCATCGCGCACCCAGATTCGTCCAGGCTTGAGCAGTTGCGCGCTCGGGCAGGGGTCATGGAGATGGTCCGCGAAGCCGTGTTCAACGTCCTGCACCTCGAGCTCGATCTCGATTATGTTCTTGACCCTGGCCGCGCGACCTCGACTGTCGCTCCGGCTGCTGAGCCGCAAAGCCTCGGCGACAACAACGGCTCGTATATCGACACTGCAATGCAGCAGCAGCCCTCGGCGCGTGCTCGCGCAGAGGCGCTAGTGGCCAGCGAAAACGCAGTACCCGCCGCCGACGACCTGCCCAGTGACGATGACGAGGATGTCGACGATTCTGGTCTCACCGGGCTAGCGCTCATCGAGCGCGAGCTCGGCGGCACCATCATGACCGAGTACGACAACGGCTAGATCGGATCGGTGGACCACAGGTGTACGAGGGTGTAGTTCAAGACCTCATCGACGAGCTCGGACGGCTGCCAGGCGTTGGCCCAAAGAGCGCACAGCGCATAGCTTTTCACCTGTTGCAGGCCGACCCAGTCGACGTTCGTCGGCTGGCCCAAGTGTTGCTCGAGGTCAAAGAGCGCGTGCAGTTCTGCACGATCTGCGGCAACGTGGCCGAGGCTACCGAATGTCGAATCTGCCGCGACCCGCGCCGCGACCTCACCGTGCTGTGCGTCGTCGAGGAGTCCAAGGATGTCGTGGCGATCGAACGTACTCGCGAGTTCCGTGGTCGCTACCACGTACTCGGTGGCGCGATCAGCCCGATCGAGGGCATTGGCCCCGACAATCTGCGGGTCAAGGAACTTATGGTTCGACTCGCCGACGGCGCAATCACTGAGCTGATCATCGCCACTGACCCGAACCTCGAAGGCGAGGCAACTGCCACCTACCTGGCCCGCCTGATCTCGCCCATGGGTCTTGTGGTTACCCGCCTCGCGAGTGGGCTACCAGTGGGCGGTGATCTCGAATATGCCGACGAAGTCACCTTGGGTCGGGCATTTCAGGGACGCCGCCGCGTTGACGTCTGACACAGGTGCGCTGTGACCACTACCGCTGATTTCAGCGACGACTCTTCGCCGGTGGCAGCTGATCTGGTCGAGCTCGCGCAAGACACCGCGATGTCGGCGCGATCATTCGTCGAGGTGGTCGATGCGATCGCATTCGCGCAGTCTCCTGATGAGAGCCTCTCGATCCTTTTACTCGAGCTGTCCGCGCTGCTTGTTGCGGGCGCGCCGTTGGGTGCGATCGTTGATGTTGCCGCCGAGGCCTTCGAGCCCGACCCCGACTCCGAACCCGACGTGAGTGACTTGCGACGCAGGCTCCACCAACTCCTCGGCCCAGCCGATGACTATGCCCGGGTCCTCGATCCGCACCTGGGGGTTGAGGTGATTGTCGCGCGGCTTTCTGATGACCTCAGCGACATCTGTGCTGCCCTGATGCGCGGGCTGGCGCACTATGCCAGCGGACGTGACATTGAGGCACTGCGCTCGTGGCAGTTCTCGTACCTGGCTTTCTGGGGTCAAGCCGCGGCATGCGCATTGCGCGCAGTGCAGTCATTGGCGGCACTTGTGCGCGCCGATAGCGGTTGAGCCAGCGAGCGGCCAGCCGTAATCCATCGGGCGGGACATCGGTTGGGACGCGGATCCCAAAATACGGACGTCACCGAGCGTAGATCGAGGCGCCGGTACGCTATGTGAGTCAATTGCGATCGATCAGTGAGGTGGATCTCCACCGTGGGACTCATTGTCCAGAAGTACGGCGGCTCATCAGTCGCCGATGCGGCCAGCGTCAAGCGGGTCGCTCGTCGCATCGTCGACACCAAGAACGAGGGCCACGACGTCGTGGTCATTGTGTCGGCGATGGGTGACACCACTGATGAGCTCATCAATCTCGCTGAGCAGGTCAGTCCGTCACCGGCCGCTCGCGAGCTGGACATGCTGCTCACGGCAGGCGAGCGAATCTCGATGGCGGTGCTCGCGATGGCCATCCACGATCTCGGAGTCGAGGCGAGGTCGTACACCGGCTCGCAGGCGGGGCTGATCACCGATTCGGCGCATGGACGAGCCCGAATCATCGACGTCACGCCCGGGCGTATTCAGTCGGCACTAGCCGATGGCGCGATTCCGATCGTTGCCGGATTCCAGGGCGTAGCGCAAGACACCAAGGACATCACCACGCTCGGCCGAGGTGGTTCAGACACCACCGCGGTGGCTCTCGCAGCGGCGCTGGGCGCCGATGTGTGTGAGATCTACACCGACGTCGATGGTGTGTTCTCGGCTGACCCGAGGATCGCGCCCAAGGCACGACAGGTTCCGCGGATCACCTACCAGGAGATGATGGAACTCGCGGCGAACGGGGCGAAGATCCTGCATCTGCGCTGTGTCGAGTACGCCCGGCGGTTCGACCTCCCGATTCACGTTCGCTCATCTTTCTCGGCCAAGAACGGAACGTTCGTGGTCTCCGATTCATCAGTATCCGAAGGAGAAGCCATGGAGCAGCCGATCATCGCGGGAGTCGCGCACGATCTTGGTGATGCCAAGGTCACAGTGATCGGCGTACCCGACAAGCCCGGTGAGGCGGCAGCGATCTTCCGCGCCCTAGCCGATGCTGAAGTCAACATCGACATGATCGTTCAGAACATCTCCACTGCCGCCACCGGTCGCACTGACGTCACGTTCACCTGCCCGATGTCCGACGGCCAGAAGGCAACCGCTGCCCTCGAGGCAGTCAGGCAGCAGATCGGTTTCGAGTCGCTTACCTACGACGACGGGATCGCCAAGATCTCACTGGTAGGAGCGGGTATGCGCTCCAACCCCGGTGTGTCAGCCACCTTTTTCGAGGCACTTGCGCAGGCGGGAGTCAACGTCGAGATGATCTCGACTTCCGAGATTCGGATCTCGGTTGTCACTCGCGCCGAGTCAGTCGCGACCGCGGTGCAGGCAGTGCATACCGCGTTCGGTCTCGATGCAGATGGTGAAGCCGTGGTGTACGGGGGTACGGGTCGATGAGTCGAAGGCCCACCGTCGCGGTTGTCGGAGCCACCGGCCAGGTGGGCGCGGTGATGCGTCGATTGCTCGATGAGCGTGACTTCCCTCTTGGTGAGATCCGCTACCTTGCCTCAGCGCGTTCAGCGGGTAGTACTTTGCCGTGGCGCGGCCGTGACATCGTGGTGGAAGACGCCGCGACTGCTGATCTGACGGGTATCGACATCGCCCTCTTCTCGGCAGGTGGCTCGACCTCGAAGGAACTGGCGCCAAAGTACGCTGCTGCTGGTGCGATCGTGATCGATAACTCGTCGGCATGGCGCATGGATCCTGATGTGCCGCTGGTCGTGAGTGAAGTCAACCCACACGCGATCAGCGAAATGCGTAAGGGCATCATCGCGAATCCGAACTGCACCACGATGGCTGCAATGCCGGTGCTTCGTCCGCTGCACGCAGAAGCCGGGCTTCGCCGGCTGGTGGTTTCCAGCTACCAGGCTGTCTCCGGTAGTGGGCTCGCTGGAGTCGCTGAGTTGGAGACGCAAATTCGCGCCGCAGTCACGCAGGATCTCGGCGCGCTTGTGCATGATGGCTCGGCCCTTACCATGCCTGATCCGCAAAAGTACTTGCGCGCCATCGCTTTTGACGTGATCCCACTCGCGGGAAGCATCGTCGATGATGGCTCGGGCGAGACCGACGAAGAACAGAAGCTGCGCCACGAGAGTCGTAAGATCCTGGAGATTCCTGACCTTCTAGTGAGTGGCACATGCGTGCGCGTTCCGGTATTCACTGGGCACTCACTGTCGATCAACGCCGAGTTCGACCGTGCCATTACCGCCGAGCGCGCCCTTGAATTGCTTGGCTCCGCGCCCGGAGTTGAGGTCACCGACGTTCCCACCCCGCTGCAGGCGGCAGGCGCTGACCCGTCGTTTGTTGGGCGGGTACGTCAGGACCAAAGCGTTGCCGACGGCAAGGGCTTGGTGTTCTTCGTCAGCAATGACAACCTGAGAAAAGGTGCGGCTCTCAACGCGGTGCAGATCGCGGAATTAATTGCCCTGTCTCGCACCGCCTGACGTGTCTGTCTCAACGGTTGGCCCTCGCGGGTTAAGTGCGGCAGAGGTGGCCTTCGTGCTTGCTACTCCGTCCAACACGGTGACCGTGAAGCGACATCTATCGACTAGGTGCAATTCGATCCCGGGACCCTTCCGGATCACTGCGGCGCTAGCGCGGGCCCAAGGAATCCACCGGTAGCCCCAGCCGCCCCACTCCAGCGGGTCGACCAGAACCGAGCGCGCTTCGGGAATCTGGTCGATGCCAATTACGCGTTGTGGCCAGCCGCGGGGGTCCGACTCGAACCCGTGCACAGCTGCTTTCGGGCCGCCGCCGGCCGAGCATGGTGAGCACCTGCTGCGCGACCTCGTCGCCCACCTCTCCGGCGACGAGCACCCGGCCTTGCTGCAGGAGGCCATCGCGCACGTTCAGTTCGAGACGATCCACCCGTTCGCCGACGGTAACGGCCGCAACGGCCGTGCCTTCATCCAGCTCGTCCTGCGCCGCCGTCGAGCGGCTGCGCGCAGCGTACGTCGTGAATCAGGTAACGCTCGGACGTCGCAACCGAGCGTTCGGGCGGTCGGGATCATCGAGGCGTTCAACGGATTCGAGCGAGTCCTTGCGAGTCCCGACTCTGACTCTCGCCTCTCGCCTCTCGCCTGTCGCCTCCGGCTGGGCCGGTGCCCGCGCGTCCCTAGACGCGGAACGAAAGCACCGCCAGGGCCTTGGGTTAACTCTTCGCGAGCCCCAACGGGGATCAGCTGCGAGATGGCCATGCCTGACCTGGTGGTGGGGGATGGGGCAGTGGATCACGTCAGGGGAGGTATCCCAGTTTCCCAGTGCGCTGGGGTGATGCGTGCCTACACTTTTCAGACCACATCGATGACTGGGGAGCATGAGATGCCGAAGAACAAGCCGAATATCCTCGTAATCTGGGGCGACGACATCGGGATCTCGAACTTGAGCTGCTACAGCGATGGGTTGATGGGCTACCGGACGCCGAACATCGACCGGATCGCCGACGAAGGCGCCCGGTTCACTGACTTCTACGGCGAGCAGAGCTGCACCGCTGGGCGCGCGGCGTTCATCTGCGGGCAGAACCCAGTCCGTACTGGGTTGACCAAGGTGGGCCTGCCAGGCGCGGAGATCGGGATCAAGCCGGAAGACCCCACGATCGCAACGGCGCTCAAGGCGCAGGGCTACGCAACCGGGCAGTTCGGGAAGAACCACCTAGGCGACCGTGACGAGCACCTGCCGACGATGCACGGATTTGACGAGTTCTTCGGCAACCTCTACCACCTCAACGCGGAGGAGGAGCCTGAGCTCGACGACTACCCTGCGCCCGAGGCCTTCCCGAACTTCCGCGCCAACTTCGGGCCTCGCGGCGTGCTGCACTGCTGGGCCAACGGCGACGGGACCCAGCGGATCGAGGACACAGGGCCGTTGACTAAGAAGCGTATGCAGACAGTCGACGGCGAGTTCCGCGACGCAACTGAGTCGTTTATCCGCGACAAGGCGGCGTCCGAGACCCCCTTCTTCGTCTGGTTCAACGCCACGCACATGCATTTCCGCACCCACGTGCAGCCGGAGAGCAAGGGCCAGGCGGGTCGGTGGCAGTCGGAGTACCACGACGTGATGATCGACCACGACCGGCTCGTGGGGTCACTCCTCGACTTGCTTGACGAGCTCGGTCTCGCCGACGACACGATCGTCGTGTACTCGACCGACAACGGCCCGCACATGAACTCCTGGCCCGATGCCGGCACGACCCCGTTTCGCGGCGAGAAGAACACCAACTGGGAAGGTGGTTATCGCGTGCCGGCCGTCGTGCGTTGGCCCGGGCGAATCCCCGCGAGAACCGTCCTCAACGGGATCATGAGCCACAACGACTGGTTCCCGACCTTCCTGTCCGCCGCAGGTGCACCCGACATTGTCGGCCAACTCAAGGCTGGTGCTGACCTCGACGGGACCATCTACCGCGTGCATCTCGACGGGCACGACCAGCTGCCCTACCTCACCGGCGAGGGGGACCGCAGCCCGCGCAACTTCTACTTCTACGTCAACGACGACGGCGATCTGGTCGCCATACGCTACGACAACTGGAAGATGGTGTTCCTCGAGCAGCGCGTCACCGGCACGCTGCAGGTGTGGGCCGAGCCGTTCGTCCAACTTCGTGTGCCGAAGATCTTCAACCTCCGCACCGACCCTTACGAGCGCGCCGACACGACGTCCAACACCTACTGGGACTGGATGCTCGACCACGCCTTCCTACTGGTTCCCGCGCAGGCTTTCGTGGCCCAGATGGCGGCATCATTTAGGGAGTTCCCGCCCCGTCAGGAGTCCGCCACATTCGGCATCACTGACGTGCTGAACAAGCTGAAGGCTGGGTTGCCCAGCGCATGACCGATCCGCACGACCTTGTTCCGATCCCCGCCGGCACCTTCCAGATGGGGTCGGACGAGCACTACGCCGAGGAGTCACCGGCTCGAGATGTCGAGGTCGGTGGCTTCCTGATCGCGCGCGCCGCCGTGACGAATGCCCACTACGCCGCATTCGTCACGGCGACCGGCTACCTCACGGTGGCGGAGCGTCCGCTCAACCCCGCCGACTTCCCGAACGCACCCGCCGCGAACCTGGTCCCCGGGTCGATGGTGTTCAGCGGGACGCCGGGTCCGGTTGACCTGCGTCACCTGAGCCAGTGGTGGACGTGGACGCCCGGTGCCTCCTGGCGGCATCCAGAAGGTCCCGGGAGCGACGTCGAGCATCGGGCGGAGCACCCTGTCGTGCACGTCGCGCACGAGGACGCGCGCGCCTACGCCGACTGGGCGGGGCTGACGCTGCCGACCGAGGCGCAGTGGGAGCGCGCCGCGCGGGGCGGGCTCGAGGGCGCAGCTTTCACCTGGGGTGATGAGCCTGAGGGCGTTGGTGAGCGCCGTGCGCACTACTGGCATGGTGACTTCCCGTGGCGCGCCGACCAGGGCTATGGGACGACGACCCGGGTTGGGAGCTACCCGTCGAACGGGTTTGGGCTGCACGATATGGCGGGCAACGTCTGGGAGTGGACGGACGATTGGTACGTCGAGGCGCGCTTCGCCGACGTCGCCCCGTGCTGCGCCCCCCGCGATCCGCGTGGTGGTTCACCCGAGGACAGCCTGGACCCGAGGCAGCCGACCTTCCGCGTGCCTCGAAAGGTCATTAAGGGCGGGTCGTTCTTGTGCGCAGACTCCTACTGCCTGCGCTATAGACCAGCTGCGCGACGTCCGCAGATGATCGACACCGGGATGAGTCACATCGGCTTTCGTTGCGCTGCCGTTCTGACACCCCGAGCCCCGTGAGCAGTGACATCCGGGGTGGCGGGACCCGTCGCTCCGCCTTGCGGCGTCGTTCCTCCCGAATGGTGCGCACCGGTGGGACAACAAAGGACCGACCCGAAGGTCGGCCCTTTGTTGTGTGTCGGGGTGGCGGGACCCGTCGCTCCGCCTTGCGGCGTCGTTCCTCCCGAATGGTGCGCACCGGTGGGACAACAAAGGACCGACCCGAAGGTCGGCCCTTTGTTGTGTGTCGGGGTGGCGGGACCCGTCGCTCCGCCTTGCGGCGTCGTTCCTCCCGAATGGTGCGCACCGGTGGGACAACAAAGGACCGACCCGAAGGTCGGCCCTTTGTTGTGTGTCGGGGTGGCGGGATTCGAACTCCAACAAGAGGTGCTTTCCGGTGCTGGCGGGTCGTGCCCTGTGATGCATCGTTGCAGGTCAAAGGGTTGTGGCGTCCGGGCAGACTCAGGCGATTCCACCCGTTACCAGAGTTTCCGTGACCATTTCTGTGACCACTCCGGACACCGCAACTCCACCGATGAGATGTAGGTCGCTGCGCCCCTCCCCAGCGGTTCCACAGCGTTTGGACAACCCACCAGAGGTCCGGCCAAGCCGTGATCGGGCACAGCTGCGCGAGCGCACGCGCCTCTTGGGGCAGTTCAACGAGGGTGCGTTCGTAGAGCTCGACGGCACGTCTAAGCCATTCGCGCAGAAGTCCGTTCCGGCCGAGGGAATGACGGATCACTCGTGCTTCTCGAGCGCCTCAACGAGGGCAGCCGGACGAGCCGCCCAACGTCGCAGCGCTCACCTCACGTCCCCTCAGGAGCACAGCGTCTGTGGGCAGGCTGGAGACGTCCACCTGCTGGCTGTAGTAGACGAAAGTTGACCCGTTCGACACGCGAACGCTTACTTCGACCCTGCTCAGGCCGGCGTAACTTCCCTCGACATTCGTTAGCTGCGCATTTCCGTTTGCTAGCTCGATACCGCCGAGAGGGTGACCCACGATGTCGGCCGTCCACGCGATGGCGCTGCCGACGTCGCGTTTCGCATCCAGGACTGAAGCGTCCACAGGATCGCCGGGGCACGCAGGTAGCCAAACCACAATCGAGGTGCCGGCGCGAGACAAGCCAAGATCACCATACTGCGGCTGCGGTGGGCTATCGCAGGCGGCCAGGAGTGACAACAGGGCGAGCCCGGGGACCGCCAAGAGCCCGACTCTCATCCGCATTGGTTGTAGCCGCCGTCTCTTAACCCCGCAGATCGCTCCAGCCACATGCGACAAGGGTTTCCGTGATGGACTGCATAGTCGATGGCATACGCCGCCACCATGTAGTGGCCAAGCGAACGCCATTGCTTGACGTGCCGTCGCTCATGGACCAGCAGGCGAGCTTCTTCCGTCGCGCTCCGGGCGCGGTAGTCCGTAACGAAGGTGTTGCCCAACGTTGTGCCTCCGCCGCCGAACAGGTGCCACCTATTCTTGCACTCCCAGATGTCCTTCATCCGCTGGCACCTTCCACCGCCGACGTGAACGAGCGCTCGATAGCCGAACCCGACCGCCGACGTCGTGAAGTTGTTTGCTTGCCGTACGACCCCGCACACCCAACCGAAGTGGTCCCAGCACCGACCATCGAGGTCGTACCCGTTAACCGGGTCTCCGGGGTAGCCGTATGAGTTAGCGTTCCCGCCGTACACTACGTCGACAGACTCGAAGGAGCCGGTCATCGGGTTGTAGATCCTGATGCCCATTTGGGCGAGGCCGGTGGTGGTGTCCGTGATGCGGTTGTGGCCGCCGACCCAGCCGTAGACCGAGCCGCCGGGGGTGATCGTGTTGCCGTATTCGTCTGTGTCGTTGATCGCGCCGAGGCTGGCCGCGGTGGCCCCGGTCGTGTCGGGGATCGTCGCGGTGATGTCGCCGTGCGGGTTGACCAGCTGGACGACTGCCGTGGTTGCGGTGCCTGCCCCGGTGGTGCCGGTCGCGATGATCCCGATAACCCCTGCGGGTGAGGCGGTTTGCCTCGTCCAGGTACCGGCACCGGTGCCGGTCCAGGTCGGCGAGTCGCCCGAGTCGTCGTAGTGGTTGACCGTGGTCGTGCTCGTCGCGCCGGCGGTGTCGATCCACGACCCGAGCCGGTTCACCGCGTCCAGTGTGTAGGCGCGGGTCGTGGTGCCCTGGGTCTGCTTGGCGGCCAGGTCGTTCGCGAAGTACCCCAGCGCGACGTCGTGAGCCTTGTCCTCACCGGGCACGTCGACGCCCGGCAGGGTGATGACCCGGCCGAGGGCGTCGTAGCCATAGGTGCCGCTACCGGCCCCCGTCCCGGTCACGGTGGTGGCGGTGAGCTGGTCGAAGCTGTTGACGGTGCCGGTGCGCTTGCTCGACTCGACCCCGGGCGTCGTGGTCGGGCAGGTTCCGTCACCGGGTCCGGTCCAGGTCGACAGCCCGGTACGCGCGGAGTCGGTGGTGAACGTGTATTTGCGCACGGTGCACACCGCGCCGAGTAGGTCGCTGACCTGGATCAGGCGTCCTGCGGCGTCGTAGGTGTCGGCTTGCGCTCGGGCCCCGGCGGCTGAGGGTCCGGCCTCGGTCGCGACCTGGCCGTGCAGGGTGTAGCCGCGGGTCCAGGACGCGACCGGGGTGCCGGCGGAATCGGTGTAGCCGCGCGCAGTGAGGTTCCCGGCGGGATCAGTGACGTCGGCCTGGACGACACCGTTGGGGAACGTAAACGAGGTCAGCGCCCCGGCCGCGTCGTAGACCAGGTTGCCGTATGTCGACGGCAGCCCACCGCCGAGACCCACGGTGAGGCCGGTGAGCAGACCACGGTGCTCGGTGGTGGAGTCGTAGGTGTAGGTCGTGGTGCCCTTCGCGTCGGTCACCGTGACTGGGCGGGAGTCGATGTCGTAGGCGGTGGTCGCGGTGTTCGCGCCGGTGCCGTCGGTCTGTGAGGTGACCCGGCCCAGGGCGTCGTAGGTGCTGGTCGCCGTCCCAGCGGTGCTCGAGCTGGTCTTGGGCAAGCCGGTCAGCGGCCAGAAGCCGTAGGTCGCATCGGGAACCGGGGTGTCGGCGGACCCAGTGGGCTCAGCCGTGACGACCTTGGTCACCCGACCGGCAGCATCGAAGGTGGTGTCGGTCTGGCGCAGCAACGTCCCGGTGGCGTCGCGGTCGGTCACGGTGGCTGGGGCGAGGAGCATCGAGTACCCGGTCACGGTGCTGGTCGGCAGGGCTGCGCCCGTGCCGGCCTGGTTGGTCTGGCAGACCAGCCCGTCCCACTCCGGGCGTCCCCCGCAGCCGGGGACCGCCGCGTTCACTGCAGCCGTGTAGTACACGGTGACTCGGGTGCCTTGGTCGGTGCCGGTGCTGGCGGGTTGCCGGTTCGCCCGCACCCGGCCGGCCGGATCGAACAGTGTGCGAGTGGTGATCGACCCCGCAACGGTGACCGCAGTCGGCTGTCCAAAGACCCAGCCCGACGTCGGTCCAGTCACCGATGCACCATCGATCGGGTCATACCCGTTGGACGTGGTCCGCGTGTCGGTATCAACCCCACCGGACAACGCAGCCGGATCAGTAAGGGCGTCGATCACGTAGCCGCTGTCCGTGACGGTGGTCGGCAACCGGAGAGCGGTCACGCCCAGGGTGGTGGCGAGCCCGGCCGGTGCGCCTTCGTCGTAGGTGGTTGCCTTGTGCGCGCGCGACGTCGCGGTGGTGCCGTCGGGCAGGGTCGCGGTGACGGCGGGGCCGAAGGTGTCGGTGACCTCGGTGGGGTCCGTTGCCGAGTACACGGTCTGGTTGGAGAGGAGGATGGCGCGCTGGGTGCCGGGCTGGGCGCAGACCAGGGACGCGACGAGGTCGGGACAGCTCGTCCCGGACAGGGCGATCGCCCGGTTCCCCGGGGTGAGTGAGGACACGACGCGGCCGGCGTTGTCGTAGACGGTGGTGGAGATCCGCCAGTCCGCGGTCCCGCTCGCGACGCCGTAGGAGGCGGTGTTGACCGGGACGTTCGCGGTGTTGAGGTAGGTGATGGCCGCGTAGGGCCAGTCGGTGCTGGTGGGGGTGGCGGCCGGGACGTGGTCCGGGTTGAACACCGCGACTGCGGTCACCGGTGCACCGCTGCTGGGCTGGCCCCAGGTCGCCACGTCGGTGGCCGCCATCGACGGCAGTCCGCTGCCGGTGAGCGGGACCCCGTAGGCGACGGTGCTGGTCGCGGTGTCGTTCGCGGGGTCGACCCGGGAGACAGTGGCCAGCCGACCGGTCGTGTCATAGGTGAGGGTCCAGGCGTTGAGGCCGGGCGGGGTGATCGAGGTGAGCCGGTTCGAGGAGTCGTATCCGTAACCGGTGATCAGGTGGGTGCCGGTGGTGACGTCGGCGCGGGGGTCGTAGGTGCCGACGAGGCGTCCGAGGTGGTCGTAGCTGAACACGGCGGTGATGACGGTGTCCAGGCCGGCGCCGCCGGTCTTGGCGGCGTTGTAGGCGGTGTAGACCTCCTCGCGGACCTGACCGGGGTAGGGGCCGGGTGCGGCGTCGGTCGGCGTCGCCGTCGCCGGGCCGGCGTAGACGACGGTCAGCGCTCGGCACCCGACGATCACCGTTGTGCAGGAGACCCCGGGCGCACCCTGCACGGTCGAGGTCCAGGTGTCTCCGATGACCGCGCCTGGCGGGAGGGCGCCGGTGTTCGTGGTGACGGCGGAGGTGGTGCCCTGGCCGCCGACCTGGGTCTCCGGCTCGGTCACCCCGCTGGGGGTGAAGGGGCCGGGCACGGTCGTGCGCTTGAACGTGGTGACGGTGCCGTCGGGGTCCTGGATCGTCAGCGTCTTCTGGTCGATCGAGAGTGTGACCGTGGTCGCGGAGGTGTCGGTGTCGCCCTGCCCGGTGTAGCCGAGGACGACGGGGGCGGTGCCGAGGTGGGTGTCGCCGGTGCCGGGGACCCAGGTGGGGTCGGTGTAGGTGTCCGCGGACCCGTCGGGGTAGCCGACCTCGATCGTGCCGTCGTTGCCTGACCCGGCGGTGAGGTGGTCGGTGATGGTGGAGTCGAGGTACCCGGCGTCCGGGGTCGGCAGGGTTGCCGCCCACCCGGGGCCGAAGGGTCCGGGCTTGGCGGCGACGGCGTCGAGGGAGAGCAGGGTGCGCGAGACGCCGAGGGATCCGGAGTAGCCGGGGACGGCGGAATCGGTGGCGGTGTAGGTGAACTCGCCGGTGGCCAGGGCGACGGACCCGGGGCCGATGCTGGAGGTGGCGGCGGTGTCGTGCGGGACCCGTTGCACGGTGACCGGGGTCGTCGCCGAGGAGCAGGCGGCGGGTCCGGTCGGGTAGGTCAGGCAGAGCTGGAGGTCCACGCTGACCGGCGCCGCCGGGACCCCGGCCCCGACCAGGTCGACGACCAGGCGAGGCGTGGTCGAAACCCCACCCGAGGTGGTGATCCCGGTGCCGGTCCAGATGGTGCCGTTGCTGAGCAGGTTCGCTGCGGGGACCTGGGTCCAGGTGGCGGCGCCGCGCGGGGACCAGCGCAGGTACCCACCGGTGGCGCCGGTCGGGCCGCTGCCGGAGATCGGGGCGTAGCCGGCGACCTGGGTCTGCTGGGTGGTGGACAGCGCAGTCGGGCCGACCCCGAAGGTGAACGGGGTGGTGGTGCCGACGTTGCCGGCGGCGTCGGTGCCCCGCACGTTGAGGGTGTGTCCCCCGGAGGTCGGCAGCCAGGCCAGCGACGCCGCACCGGAGGTGGCGGTCTTGGTGGTCCAGGCCCCGCCATCGAGCTGGTACTGGAACGCGGTGGTGTCGGTCGTACCGGACGGCTGGGTGAAGGTGAACGTGTTCGCCGTCGGCGCCGTGCTCGTCCACTGGCCGTTGCTGAACCCGGCGGGGGTGCCGGTCGTGGTCACGGTGGGGGCGCCGGGGGCGGTGGTGTCGACGTGGAACTGGAAGTAGTTCGACCAGACCTTCGACTGCGCCGGCCCGGTGATACCCCAGACCCGCACCGTGTACAGGGTCCCGGCCGCGAGCCCGGCGGAGGCGGGGACGGTGACCTTGCTGGTTCCCGAGCCCTGCACGGTGTTCCCGAGGCCGGACCAGAACAGGGTGTTGCCGATGTAGATCTCGAACCTGCCCTGCACCGCGGCGCCGGAGGAGTTCCCCACCGGTGCCGACAACGTCGGGGTCGCGGTCTTCGTCCAGTACGACGCCGGTGCCGTCCCGGTGGCCGGGCTCATCACCGGCATCCCCGGGGTGTTCGGGTAGATGTAGTAGGTGGCGTGCAGCGCGGGGATCCCGGAGCCGACTTCGGAGGAGTAGAACTCCTTCCACCCCGTCGTGGACGTCTCGCTCGCCGAGACCTGGAGCTGCTCGAGGTGTCCCGGGTTGTTCGCCCAATCATTGATCAGACCCGTGACCGGGATGTTGTCGTACGCCGTGACGCCGGTGCACGACTGTCCGGCGGGGCCGGCGTGCGACCACGTCCCGGTGCCCTGCAAGGTGACCGGGTTCGGCTTTGAGGTCCACGTCGTGGTCGAGGTGAAGGGCCCCGAGAGGGAGTACACGTAGACCGGCTTGGCCGTGCAGGTCGAGGAGTACGAGTTGTACAGCTGCAGGTACGCATCCGAGACGTAGGTGTACTTCATCGCCGCCGGCTCCGCGAAACCCAGATACGTGCGCGCGACAGTCGCACCGGCATCCGGGGTCCCGACATAGAGCCGGGTCGCCGAGTACTGCGACGTCGACACGTTCGACTTCACATACGTGTCGGCGTTGTCCACGAACGCGAACGACGGGTCGACCGTGACCGGGTAGGTCACAGACGGGTCGGACAGGAACGACAGGTCCGGGGACAGCGACCACGTCTCCGAGGTCCCCGACCCACCCGAGGTCCCCGCAGACGTCCCCGCAGGGGAGGACACGCTGGCCAACGAGCCGGCCTTCGCCGCCGACAGTCCCGCCGCGACGCTCTGGCGACGGGACGGGAAGTCGGTCCCGGGCATCGTGGCAGCACCGAACATCACCGGGGTCCCACCGGTGCCGACCGTGGCACCCTTGGCATCGGTGATCCGCAGCGAACCGTCCGCCTGCTGTGCCGCCGACAGACCCTTCAACGACAACGTCAGCGGCAGGCTCAGCGCGGTCGACGGCTTGGACCGCACGACGAAGTCGGCACTGAACCCGGTGCGGAGTGCCTGAACCACGAGGTCCACCCCCGGAGACACATTTGGGTACGTCGCGGTGCTGCCCGACAGTGTCGGCACCGGCAACGCGGTCGGCCACCCGACCTGCACCGTGCCACCAGCCACGTTCTCACTCGCCGCCACCGTCGACCCGCCCGCCGACAACACGAACGGTTGCGCCGACATCCTCGGCGCCAGCACACCGTTCGAGGACACCAGCGTCAGATCCACCGCCGCCCAGGAACCATCCGCCTGGCGCACCCGAACCGGGCCACCATCCTGCTCGGTCGAGAGCGACCCATCCGGGTTCGCCGACGTCGTCGAGGTCTCCGTGGTCAACGACGACAACTGCACCGGTGAACCCTGCGACCGCGCCGCGACCATCGCGGAGTACAAGTCCGGCTTCGCGGTCACCGTCGCCGTCGCCGCCGCGGCGTGCGGCACCACAGCGCTCGGGACGGACTCCACCGCCGAGAGCAGCCCGGCCAACAGCACCGATGCGCAGCCCGCCGCGACCACCCGGAGCGGGCGAGACGACGTGACAAGACGCAGATCACAACGACGCACTAGATCCCCCGTAACAAAGGCTTGGATAACCCAGGCGCACCTAACCGCCCCTGTACACCCAACGTCAGTGGAGTTAACTTGAGATAAGTCCGGGAGTCAACCTGTGCGCCGTTCGCTGGGGCGCCACCACGGCAGGCAGGGGGTCTGGCATGGTCCAACCGGACGACCGGGGGCTCGGACCTCGACTGCGACGCCTTCGCGAGGAGCGTGGTCTACGGCAGTCAGACCTCGCCGGCGCCTCAGTGTCCGCGGCGTACGTGTCCATGATCGAGCACGGTCGACGACGGCCTTCGGCCCGCGTCATCGGGGAGTTGGCGGGTCGACTGGCCATTGATCCTGAGGAGCTCACCGCGGGCGGGGATGCCGCCATGCCTTGCTCCGCCGACCCGCCGTATTCGGATCGATTGATGTCCTCGGAGCGCGCCTCGGCGTTGTTGACTCACACGGCCAGCGCCCTGTTGCTGGGTCGAGCTGAGGAGGCACTGAGTGCCGCGGAGGCGGTCGTGAGCATGCTGCCCGACGACGATGACGGCATGCGGCTCAGCATCGCGCACCTGGCGTCCGCCCAGGCGCGATGGCAGCTCGACGACCGCGACGCGGCACTGGACAGCCTGCGTGCGGCGCTGGCGGCGCTGAACGCCGTGGCGACGTCTCCGGGTCGTGCGCCGTCAGTCCCGCGCTCTCTGCCGGCTCCTCGAGTCGGTGATCGCCTCGCCTGACGGTGGTGCCGTGTTCGCGCTGAGGTCCAGCGCGGCGCGGTAGGCCGACATGGCCAGGGTGGCATCTCCGAGCGCTTCGTGGACCTGTCCCAGCTCGCGGAAGCCCAACGCCGTCCAGCGGGTGACCGGAAGCTCGCGCAGGCAGGACTCGGCCCGTGCCGCACTGACCCTGGCCTCGTCCGTCGCGCCGAGCGCGGTGAGCGCCGCGGCTCGCACGAGCCAGGCCGACGCCGACTCGGCTTGGACCTGCTCGCCGACGGCGTCGACCGCCGCTTGGGCTTCGATCAGTGCCTCCGGTGCTCGCCCGAGGATGAGCAGAGCCTGACCGGCCTCCACCCGCGTGTAGGCGAGATCCGTGACGCTGCCGGCCTCCTCGAACACCGACCGCGCCTGCAACAGCAGGCCCAACGCCTCCTCGGCCCGGTCCCCGTCGCCGCGCAGCATGAACCAAGCGCAGGCGGTCTTGGCGCGAGCCAGCATCCGGTCATCGTCGTCCTCGCCGAGCAGCACCACCGCGCGCTCCGACATCGCCACTGCGGCGGCCAAGTCCCCTTGTGCCTCGGCCACCCCCGCTGCGTTCCAGTACGCGGCCGCCCGGGCCCGGCGCGTCCCGGTTCTCTCGACCAGGCTGATCAGCTCCTCGGAAACGCTCGCAGCCGCCGCGATGTCGTTGAGCATGTACAGCAGCGACATCTGCGTCGAGGTCAGTTCCGCGTAGCCATCGGTGCCGTCCAACCCCGCCGAAGCAGCATCGCCGCGCGCGGCGACGACCAGCTCGAGTGCACCCGTGACGTCCCCGAGCTGAGTGCGGCAGCGGCCCCACGCGACCGCGACCAGCATGGCCTTCGCGGAGTCCACCGCGACCGGGTCCGCACCACCCGGCGAGACCATCGCGTGCAGCCCCGCGAAGGCCGTGGCCGCAGACCTCAGGTCGCCGACCGACTCCAGCGCCCGGGCCCGGACCCATCCAGCACGCCACCCAAGCTCGGCGTCTTCCGCACCGCTTGCCGCTCCGGACAGCAGGGGCAGGACGCCCTCGACTGCGCGCAAAGCCTCCCGCGGCTCTCCGTTGTGCAGCGCGATCTCGGCGTAATCGACACGCAACCGCCAACCGGCGCGGGTCTCGGCAGTCGGGCCGCCCTGCAGCTCCTCGATGCTGCACCCCAGCCGTGCCGCCAGGTGGCCGAGCACCTCGAGCCCGGGAGTGCGCTTGCCCGCCTCCACCATCGAGACGTAGGCCACCGTCACCTTGTCTCCGGCGAGGTCGGTCTGGCGTAGACCGCGGCTCAGCCGCATCGCCTTCACACGGGCGCCCAGCTCCGGCTGTTGACTCACGACACCATCCAGTGTTAACTCCAGTGAACTTAACTCTTGTTAACTCACGGAGGTTCCTTCATGCGAGTCCGAGTGTACGCAGTCGTGCTGACGAGCCTTGCCATCCTCGCCGCGTTACCCACAGGCGCCGAGGCAACCCCGACGAAGGCCACCACCTCCCCCATCGTGCATGCCGACAACTGGCCGAACTGCTGCTGACAAATCGAGGGCCCGCACTCGCTGCCACAGGGGAGCAGCGAGCGCCCAACCCGGTCGATCGGACCGCCTGGATCCCACCCGGCGTCGCCCGTCGCGCCATGTGGCTATCTATCCCACACGAAGTCGAAACTGGAGGCCGAACGTGAGCTACCGAAACAAGACCTACGTCGCATTCGCCAGCGAGAACATCCACCTGTACCGGCTGATGGAGGCCTGGCGGGAGAACGAGAGGATCGACTTCTCCTTCTTCGACGCCCACGACCTCTTCATCTCGCGCGACACCAGCAAGCCGGAGACCATCAAGGCCAACCTCCGCCAGCGCATGGGGAACGCGAAGCAGGTGGTCCTCCTCGGAACCCCGGAGGCAAAACGGAAGGGAGGCGACGGACGGTCCTTCCTGGCCCACGAGGTCGGCATGGTGACCGAGCTTGGGCTCCCTGTCGTGGTAGCCAACCACGACGGAGATCGCGGCATCGACCGTGCGCTGATCCCCCAGCCGCTGCTCGACGCCGACTACTACACCGTGTCGGTGTCGTTCCAGCCGGCCATCATCAAGTACGCCCTCGACAACTACGTCACCGCGTTCAACGCCGGCGGCAAGAGCGGTCCTCACTACTACAAACCCGAGATCTACAAGAAGCTGGGCCTCTGACACGCATGGCGCAACTCTGGCGGGACGCGCACCGCCGACGCTTCTGGGTCTACCTGGCCCGCCAGTTCCTGTCTGCAGTGGGACTGGCCGCGCTCGCGCTCGGTCTCAGCGGCACACTGTTCCCGGACGCCCTGACGGGAAAGGGAACCAGCATCGTCACCGTCGTCCTGATCGGCTCCATCGGGTTCGCGGTAGCGATGGCGTGGCCGCGCGAGATATCGCAGACCTACGATCGGCCCGACATCACCATCCGAGTCGTGGAAGGCGATCTGTTCGACCGCAGCGGCCACATCATGGTCGGGATGACCACCACCTTCGACACCGAACAGCCCTACATCGCCGCCACCAGCGTCCAAGCCCAAATGCTCACTCGCGAATACCGGGGCGACCGCGCCGCCCTCGACGCGGACCTCGAGACAGCGTTGGCGACAGTGACGCCCATCGGCGAGATCTCGAAGGCCGGAAAGACCACGCGCTACGAACTCGGCACGATCGCGACGCTCAACCGCGGGTCGCGCCGCATCTTCTGCCTTGCGTACACGGAGATGAACGAGAGAAACGAAGCGCGGGCCACCGTCGACGATGTCTGGCAAAGCCTGGATTCACTGTGGACCGCGGCCTGCGCCCACGCGAACGGCGAAATCCTCTCCATGCCAGCCATAGGTGGCGGGCAGTCGCGCCTGTCGCAGGTCCTCCCACTCGAGAGCTCGATCCGCCTCACGGCCATGTCCTTCATGCTGGCCTCCCGCAGAGAACGCGCGTGCAACGGCCTCGACATCGTGGTCCATCCCGATCAATACGCGCGGCTGGACCGGTGGGAGCTGAAAGCCTTCCTGCGTTCTCTGCATCGATGAAATTGAGTCGCGCGTTCGCTTGACCTCCGCGTCATTCACTGGATCGGCACGCCCCATGACGACGGGCCGCTGGCGGGAAGCCTCGTTCGGGCCGGTGGCCGACGCTGAGCGCAACGGGCATCGCAACGGGCATCGCGACACCCCCTGTCCCCTGGCACCGTGCGTTGTCGACACTGCAGGACCCCTTCACGGAGTTGAGGTAGCGCTCCGGGGTGCCGTTGACGGCGTCACCGCGACTTCGTGTCCGGGAAATGAGGATCGCGGGTCCGCCCGGTCACGTCGACTCAGGCCGACGGTGACTTGCACACTCCCCCGGGTCGCTTGTCGGGATCCATGTTGCAGCCGTGAGACATGATCAGTTCCTTGGACTCCTCTGACTCTCGCGGGTCCGAGCGGTTTCTGCTGGCGCCACATGAGGCGACGAGCTCCGAAGTCCACGAAGACTCAGATCACCGACTCATCCGCCGTCAGCGATGTGCGACACGCGCGAGCGCCACCTGAACTTTCGCCGTCGACCACACGAGCGAAGTCGTCCACGTCCGTCCGTTCGAGAGCGGCCACGGCCAACCCGTCACTGACCGGTCATCGCGTCCAACACGTGACAGCCACCTGCCAAGAATCGAGGCAGACATGTGCATCGGCGGCGAGTACTGTCTGGCCCTGATTCCATTGTGGCTCAACGGTTTTCCGGGTTGTGATGTTTCGTGTTGTCCAGTGCGAAGATCGGCCGTTCTTCGTGGCGGTACTACCAGCGCAGTGTCGCGGGTGGTGCGTGCGAGTACTACGCCGAGCACGGTGACGCCCCTGGCCGCTGGCATGGGTCTGGCCTCACCCAGCTGGGCCTCACGGCAGGTGCCGAGGTGCAGGAGCGTGAGCTCGAAGCGCTGTTCGGTCGCGCGTTGTCCCCGACGACAGGTGTCGCGTTGGGGTCTGCGTGGCGTTCGGATGCGGTGACGGGGTATGACCTGACGTTCTCGGCACCGAAGTCGGTGAGCACCCTGTGGGCGTTGGGCGACGCCCGGACGATGACGGCGATCGACGCGGCACATGCCGCGGCGGTCAACGCCGCGCTCGGCTACCTCGAGGTTCACGCGTCGCTATCCCGCCGTGGCCGTGACGGTGTCGAGCAGATCTCCTCGGCTGGGTTCGCGGCCGCGTGCTTCGATCATCGGACGTCGCGGACGGGGGATCCGCAGCTGCACACCCATGCCCTGGTGGTGAACAAGGTCCGCTGTACCGACGGGGCGTGGCGGACGTTGGACGGGCACGAGATCTTCCACCACAAGAAGTCCGCGGGTGTCGTCTATCAGACCGCGTTGCGGGCGGAGCTGTGTGCGCGGTTGCCGGTGTCGTTCGGGCTGGTGTCCGAGCACGGTCAGGCCGAGATCGCCGGCGTCCCCGAGGAACTGATGACCGCGTGGTCGTCGCGGACGAGCGCCGTGCTGGCGGACGCGGTTCCGACGATCGCCGACGCCGAGGACGCCCTGGGTCGCCCGGTGTCGGCGGCGGAGCGGGCGCGGATCATCAAGACCGCGGTGCTCTCGACGAGGCCGGCGAAGGACGCACCCGTCCCCGACGGTGACCGTCGCGCCCACTGGGCCACGCAAGCAGAGGCACTTGGGTTCGCGGCGGAGGCGGTGACGGACTCGGTCTGGATCGCGAACGCCATGGCGACGACCACGCCGGTGCCAGCGGACTGGTCGGGGAGAGTGCTGACGGACTCGGTGACCGAGGTCGGGCGGCGCAAGGCGATCTGGTCGCGCGCGGACCTGACCGTCGCGGTCGCCGCGCGAGTCCCTACGACGGGGGACGCCCGGCTGAGGTCGGCGACTGATGCGGTGACATGGGTGGAGGAGCTCACCGACATCGCACTCACCCAGGTCGGGCTCTCCGGCGCGGTCGCCCTGGGTGTCGACCCGTCGGGGGTGACCGCGCGGGCGTCGGATGCCCGGTACGCCTCGCGTGAGCTGGTCGCGATGGAGGCGCGGATCGTCGAGCGCACGGTCGGGGGTGGGTTCTACCCGGCGAGGCAGCTGCGACGGGAGGAACTGCTCGAGTTCTTCACCGGACCCGCCGCCGAACTGTCGGAGGAGCAGCGTCGGGCGGCGGTGCGCTTGGTCGCCTCCCGGGACCTGGTGACGGTGATGACCGCGCCCGCTGGTGCCGGGAAGACGACCTCGCTGGCGGCCGCGGTCGCGGTGTGGTCCGGGCAGCACACCGACGTGGTTGCCCTTGCCCCGTCGGCCCGGGCCGCCGCCGAGCTCGCCGCGGCGACGGGGGCGCAGGGCCAGACCGTGGCCCGCTGGCTGGTCAAGGAGGCGACCGATCCGACCCCGGTGCTGAGGCCCCGCGACGCGGGGTACTTCCGTGGGGAGGTCATCATCGTCGACGAGGCCTCGATGCTGTCCACCGCGGACCTCGACCGGCTGACCCACTACGTCGCGACCCACCGAGCCCGCCTGGTCCTGGTCGGGGACCCCGGCCAGATCGGTGCAGTCAACGCACCCGGAGGCATGTTCGAACACCTCACCGTCAAGATGGCCGGCCAGGTCATCGAGCTCACCGAGCTGCACCGCTTCACCCACAAGTGGGAAGCCGCCGCCACCCTCCGATTGCGTGCCGGCGACCCGGGCGTCCTGGATACCTATGCGGAGCGGGGGCGGGTCCACCCCGCGACGTCGAGCGAGGATGCCGCGGATGCGGTCTTCGACCGCTGGCACACGGCCACCATCAAGGGTGCGGATGCGTTGATGCTGGCGCGGGCGTGGACGGACGTGAACGCGCTCAACGCCCGCGCCCGCGCCGTCGCCATCGCCACCGGTGCCGTCACCGGACCCGACCTGGCCATCGTCGCGACCCGGTCGGCATCGACCCGTGGGCAGACCGAAGCACGGTCGTGGCGGGCCGGGGACCTGCTCCTCGCGAAGAAGAACGACACCCGCACCCGCGTCGGGGGCGAGACCCTGCGCAACGGCGACCGCTTCCGCGTCCTGGGGGCCAGCGACACAGGTGGGCTGGTCGTGGCGGACCTGCGCGGTCGCGGCACCCTCACCCTCCCGGGCACCTACCTGGCTAGGCACGCTGAGTACGGGTGGGCGGCCACCATCGACGGCGCGCAGGGCGCCACCGCCGACATCGGCATCGTCCTGGCCCGCGCCGGCCTCGACCGTGAGCACCTCTACGTCGCGATGTCGCGCGGACGCCTGGAGAACCACGTCCACACCACCCCCGAGCTGGCCACCGGAGACGCCGGCCCCCACCACCACACCGCGCCACCAACCGGCACGGATGCCAGGGCATGGCCAGGGTCGCGGCAACCCCACCCGGTCCATGGCCAGACCGGTGGCAAGGGGTCGGCCAGACCGGTGCCCGGTGGTCAGCTCGCACTGCCCGACATCGACGCGGCGCTCGAGATGCTCGCGCGGGCGGTCGCAACCAGTGGGCGGGAACGCGCCGCGCACTCCCTCCTCGACCCCGCCGTCCAGGCCGCGCGCGAAGAAGCCTGGGCCCGCTACGACGCAGCCCAGCCGAGACAGATCCCACCCGAGCACCAACGCCACCGCGATGACCTCGAGGTCGCGCGGGCTCGCCGTGACTCCGAAGCCGACCGCGTCGCCCGAGTCCGGGCCGAGCTCGAGTCCCGGCGGGCCGAACTCGAGCGGGTGCCGTTCTGGGCCCGCAAACGCCGCACCACCGCCGCCCAGGCCGTCAGCCGCTGGGAGGGCGACCTCGACCGCGCCACGAATCGGCTCGGCTCCGAGGACGCCACCGTCACCCGCCTCGCAGCGGTCCTCGACGCCGAGACCACCCAGCACGGCATCGACGAGGACCACGCCCGGCAGCGCCGCTACAACACGTGGGCCGCGTGGGGCACCACCGAGATGTATGACCCCAACCCGCACACCGGCAAGGACGACCCCCGCCTACAACCCGCGCAACCAGCCTGGGCGCAGAAGCCGTTCACCGTCGACCACGACCCACCCCACCGCAGCCACGCACGCGGCCACGGACGCGACTACGGCATCAGCCGATAACCGCGCGGTAGCACGTGACACGAGACGACACCGCCTGTTCCGCGCAGTGGCTGATCACCACACGGCGCGAGGCACCACCACCCGTCCCAGGGGACTGGAGAAGAAACCCGTAGACGGCCGACCCCGGTTTCGGGGGTGTCCCGTGCACTCCTCCTAGTAGAGGGCAAGACACGCCACAGCCCGCGACACCACTACCTGGAGGCCGATCATGACCCGCGACGAGCTCGACGCACTCCCACCCGTCCTCGACGTCCCCACCGCCGCCAAAGTCCTCGGCATCGGACGCTCCCTCGCCTACGACCTCGTCCGCCGCGGCGACTGGCCCCCTCCCGTGCTACACGTCGGGAAGCTCATCAAGATCCCCAGCGCCCCACTACTGGCGTTGCTCAGCGAGCAGCCCGAGGTCACCCTCCACGCCGATTTCGGCGAACGGTTGCGAGCCTGATCGGACAGATTCGTCCGATGCGGATCGTGTCCGGATCGTGGCCCAGCGAACTCGGTGTTGCCGGTATGTCGTGCACACCTCCAGATAGAGGGACTCATCAGGTCCCAGCCCGAGACAACCCCACCCGGAGGCCGAGATGAACCGCAATGAGCTCGACGAACTCCCACCCGTCCTGGACGTCCCCACCGCCGCGAAGGTCCTCGGCATCGGCCGCTCCCTCGCCTACGAGCTGGTCCGCCGCGGCGAGTGGCCCACCACCGTGCTGCACGTCGGGAAGCTGATCAAGATCCCGACCGAACCACTCGTGCGGTTGCTCGGTGCAGGTGAGCCCCCAATCGACGCAGGCGACGACTCATGACGAACTCCGTCCTCCACGTCCAACTCCTCGCGTCATTGATTGGTGTCGCAGGGCGGAGGGACACTCGACGTCCACCCGCAACCGCCTGCCCGCTCAACCTGAGCTGCAGCCTCCGGAGCCCAGGGTGCTAGCTCGCAGCGGAAGGCAGGCCACGTCATGAGCTATCGAGAGGGTTCGCCGACGGCATCAGCCGGCCGCCGCGGCAGCGTCAAGCAGAGTGCGAACGGCAGCTGGTACTTCGTCGTCGACACCACGCCGCTCGGTTCGCTGCAACGGATGCAGACGCGACGTCGTGGGTTCGCGTCGCGGCGAGCGGCACAGTCGGGGTTGACGAAGACGTTGCGGGAGCTCGGCGACCAGACCTATGTCGCCCCGCAACGGCAGAGCCTCGGCGACTACCTGCAGGTCACCTGGCTGCCGGCGATCCGGTCGACCGTGCGGCCGAGCACGTACGACAGCTATGCGCGCAACATCCGGATCCACGTCGCGCCCAAGCCGATAGCCGGTGTCCCGATCCAGCAGATCCAGCCGCCGATGCTCAACGCCCTGTACTCGGAGCTGCTGGCGGGGGAGAACCGGCGTGCACTATCGCCCCGGACCGTGTCCTACATCCACACCATCCTGCACCGAGCCTTCCGCGACGCCGTCCGCTGGAACCTGTTGATCCGCAATCCGTGCGACCTCGCCGACCCACCGCGCGCGCGGCCCGCAGATCAGGTCAGGGAGCGGACCTGGACGAGCGGCGACGTCGCACGCTTCCTACGACTCACCTCCTCCAGCCGCTACGCAGCGCTCTGGCGTCTCATCGCCGCCACCGGGATGCGACGCGGCGAAGCGCTCGGCCTTGGATGGGACGACATCGACCTCGCGGCGGGTCGACTCTCGATCAACCGGACGCTCGTTCAGTCCCACGACTACGCGAGCGGCGACACCGGGCTGAGTTGGGGAACCCCCAAGACCGCCCGCGGCCGCCGCGCGATCTCGCTCGATCCGGACACCGTCGCAGCGCTCCGCGCGCACCGAAAGGCACAGCTCGCGGAGCGGCTGAAGGCCGGCGACGACTACGCCGTCAACGACCTCGTCTTCTGCACCGGCAGCGGCGAACCGCTGCATCCCAAGATCGCCTCGAACCTGTTCCGCAAGGCCGTGATCCAGCACGACATGCCGAGGCTGTCCGTGCACGGACTCCGTCACACCTGGGCCACGCTGGCCCTCCAGGCGGGAGTCCACCCCAAGATCGTCCAGGAGCGGCTCGGTCACTCCACCATCGCGATCACGCTCGACATCTACAGCCATGTGAACCCCGCGATGGACGCCGAGGCTGCCAACACCGTAGCCGCGCTCATCCGCGAGCAGAGCTGAACCGTCCGGGCAGATCCGGCGTGTGCCGGTGACCACTGGCACCGTCCGTGTAGTTCCTGTGACCACTTCTGTGACCAACGGGCCGTTTTGGCCCCGAATTACACCAGCCGGTGCCTCTGACCTGCAGAGACACCGGCTGGATCTTGTCGGGGTGGCGGGATTCGAACCCACGACCTCTTCGTCCCGAACGAAGCGCGCTACCAAGCTGCGCTACACCCCGATGGAGCGGGTCGAGTCTATGGGCGTCGGCGTGTGGAGCCAAAACGGGCTACGCCGTCTAGGGCGAGGTGTGCGCTGTCGGCGATGTGTCAGCCGCGCGCAGTGAGGGTGAGCAGGGTCGCCTCCGGAGGGCAGGCGAACCGCACTGGCGCGTATGGGGAGGTGCCCAATCCCGCCGAGACGTGCAGGTAGGCGCGGTGCGTCTCCGCGGAGGAATCCCAGGTTTGCGCATCGCTCGGATGCCGAGACAGTCCCTTGGCGCGTGCCGTGTCTAGATCGCAGTTGGTGACGAGTGCACCGAATACGGGTACGCAGATCTGGCCACCGTGGGTGTGGCCGGCCAGGATCAGATCGGCTCGATCCGCACTCATTGCATCCAGGACACGCAGATAGGGCGCATGTGTCACTCCCAGAGCAAGGTCGGCAGTGACGTCGAAGCGGCCTTGCACGAGGTCGTATCTGTCGCGCTCGATATGTGGATCATCGACTCCGCGGATGTCGAGATCGCGGCCGGCGACCTCAATTCGAGCCCTGGCGTTCGACAGGTCGTGCCAGCCGCCGCTGGCAAGGCCCTTGACTAGTTCACCCCACGGCAGCGGTGTGCGGCCTACGTCAAGTTCGCTCGGAGCCGTGAGGTAGAGCCACGGCCGCACGAATCTTGGCGCGAAATAGTCATTCGAGCCAAGGACAAACACCCCCGGCCGGCTGAGCAACGGCTCGAGTGCTTTCAGGGCTGACGGCACGGCCTCGGGGTGTGCCAGGAAGTCTCCGGTGACGACCACAAGATCGGGCTGCAGCGCTGCCAGGGAGCGAACCCACGCAATGCGGCCGTTGTGGCGCGGTGTCAGGTGCAGGTCAGAAAGATGCAGCACGCGAAGCGGGGCCTGACCCTCGGCGAGAACAGGCACAGCTATTCGTCGAAGGATGTAGTGATGTGCCTCTGCTACGGCGTAGGCCAAGCCGGCCGCGCCTAGCGCTGCAGCACCTAGCAGGCCTCGGCTCGCACGATTCACTGTGTGAGGATCGCACGTCGGCGTGGTTGTGTGCGAGCGCATGCGGGAGGATGGCGCAATGAGTTCACTGGAGAAGCAACTGCGCGACGATCTCACCGACTCGATCCGTGCGCGCGACGAGCTGCGTTCTGCCACGCTACGGATGGCGCTAACTGCTATGAAGAACGAGGCAGTTTCGGGAGCGGAGGCGCGTGAACTCACCGACGCCGAGGTGGTCACAGTGCTAGGCCGCGAGGCCAAGAAGCGGCGTGAATCAGCCACGGCATACGACGATGCTGCCCGGCCTGAGCTTGCCGACCGTGAGCGCGCCGAACTTCAGGTGCTCGAGGCTTATTTGCCCGCGCAGTTGTCCGATGACGAGCTTGCAGCACTTGTGGCGGCTGCCGTGGCCGAGAGCGGCGCAGATTCCCCGCGCATGATGGGTGCGGTGATGAAGGTGCTCACTCCCAAGATCGCGGGACGCGCTGACGGTGGTCGGGTTGCCTCAGCAGTGAAAGCAGCGTTGGGCTCCTAGCTCAAGTGCTGCCGGCCGTGCCTCGGCACTCGTCCAGTAGTCGCGCAGTCGGGCCGCTTTCCCAACTGTGGCTAGAGGACCGGACCGCTCATGGTGGGCTGCGGAGTTACCGACACGGTGGGGCTCGGGGTGGGCTCCACGGTAGGCGTGGGGGTCGTAGAGGGCGCCGGCGTTGGCGATGGAGTAGCGCTCACCGAGACTGATGCGCTGGGGCTCGCCGAGACTGATGCGCTGGGGCAGGTCGAGCCAGACGGTAGCCCCGACGGTGTCCATGATGGTGCCCCGGAGGGTGCTCCCGAAGGTGGCACACAGGGGTCGACAGGGCCGGTGTAGGTACTGATTCCGTCCAGGGCTAACAGGTCGAAAGGTGTCTTGGGAGTGTTGATGAGCGCGGCGAGCATTGCTTCGCGCCAGATCGGGCCAGGCAGGCTCGAGCCGAAGACCTGGGCGAAGTAGTGACCGCCGATGACGATGTTCTTCATCGGGTAGCCATATCCGCCGCGTGGGTCATAGGTGGCAACGGCAGCAGCAAGGTCAGGTGTGTATCCAACGAACCACACGGCGGCGGAGTCATTGATGGTTCCAGTCTTTCCAGCGGCGTTGCGCCCCAGACTCATGCGCGCGCCGGTGCGACCGGGCAGTGGCCCGTCAATTACTTGCGACAAGATGCCTGTCACTGAGTCGGCCACCTGACGGGTTACCGCGGGGGCGCAACTGGCGGACGGGACTGCGATGCTCTTGCCATCCCGGTCGGTGATCTTTGTAATTGCCACGCTGTCGCAGTGCACTCCGTGGTTGGCCAGGGTCGCATACGCCTCGGCCATTCCAAGCGGCGTTACCTCCTGAGTGCCCAGTGTGAACGAGGGCACGCGCTGCAATGCTGTGCCGTCTCCTCGTCGCAGGCCGAAGCTTTCGGCGATGTCAGCAGGCCGGCAGACACCTGTCATTTCTTCGAGTCCCATGAAGAAGGTGTTGATCGAGTACGCGGCGCCTTGCAGCATGTCGAACCGTCCGGCGCCCGTTGAGTTGTTCACCGTGTACGGCGGGAACTTCGCACCGTCTTGACAGTTGACGAAGTTGTCGAACGTCTTGCGCTGTGGCGAGTCGATGACCTGGAAGGGCGAGATCCCCTTCTCGATAGCAGCCGCGAGTGTGAAGGCCTTGAAGGTTGATCCGGCCTGCGCGCCCAGGCTGCCACCGAGGTCGGCGCCGACGTTGAAGTTGTAGGTGGTCGTGCCTCTCCCAGTGGTTCCCCAGGAACGGTTTTGCGCCATCGCGACGATCGCGCCAGTACCTGGTCGAACCATCGAAATGGCAGCCACCTTGCGGCTGGCGTCCTTTCGCGGGATGTGGGTGTCAACCGACTTCTGGGCAGCCTTTTGGGCAACCGGGTCTAGCGTGGTGCGGATCGTGTAGCCACCGCGCCGCAGGAATGCTTCGCGATCGGCTGGTGTCTTTCCAAATGCCGGGCTGCTCTTGAGAATTCGGTAGACGTAGTCGCAGAAAAACGGTGCGTAGGACGTCGTGCAGCCGTTGCGCGACTTTGTTGGCTTGAGGAATGAGGTGGTAGGGATGACCTTGGCCTTGTTCGCCGCTGCTTGGGTGATGTAGCCCATATCGACCATGCGGCCTAGCACCATTGCGCGTCGCTTCTGCGATGACAGCGGGTTTCGAGTTGGGTCGTAGGCAACGGGCTGCTGCACCGCTCCGGCCAAGGTGGCGGCTTCCACCAGTGATAGTTGGCTAGCCGACTTGGAGAAGTATCGGTGGGCCGCTGCCTCTACTCCGTAAGCGCCCGCTCCGAAGTAGGCGATGTTGAGATACCGCTCGAGGATGTCGTCCTTGGACAGTTGACGCTCAATGGCAAGTGCGTACCGTATTTCCTTGAGCTTGCGTCCGATACTGCGGGCGCGTGCCGCGGTGGCCTCGGCTTGGGTCGCTGCGCTGTTAACGAAGACGTTCTTCACGTACTGCTGAGTCAGTGTTGACCCGCCCTGAGTCTGCGAACCTGAGCCAGCATTTCCGACTAGGGCGCGGAGCAGCCCTCGTGGGTCGATTCCGTTGTGTTGGTAGAAGCGACCGTCCTCGATTGCCACGATGGCCTGGCGCATGACGGGCGCAATCTCGGCCAGCGGCACCTCGATTCGGTTCTGTTCGTAGATGGTCGCGATGAGACTGCCGTCTGCGGCGAGGATTCGTGATCGCTGGGGTAGCGGTGGCGTTGTCAGGTGATCGGGTAGGGATTCATAGCTGGTGACGAGGCCCCGCGCGGCGACTCCGGCTCCACCGAGAAATGGCAGGACCGTTGCCGCTGCTAACGCCCCGGCGAGAAGGCTGACAACCAGGAACAGCGCGAGTCGGCTAAACGAGTCGCGCAGCCGTGGAGAGCGCGGCGCGAGTGCGTTCGGTGCTGGAGTAGTGGACATATTGAGACAAGCCTACGTCGTGATTTCCAGGGACATGCATAGTGGACGTTCGGCTCAGTGGAATCGTGCTACTGGCCAGTAGCAATTCTGAGCAGGGGATAGTCATAAATAACTATTAAGGATAGTCTTAAATGGCCTAACCGAATCCACGGTCTGATGCGTAAATTCGTAGGTGTCGAGGCAAAGTGGCCTCGGCCCGATCTGTCGTTGTGATCGAGCCTGGGTCATTGACCTGGCCTGGTTTAACTGCAGGTCGAGGTCAGCAAGCCTATGGGGGGAGTCCTGCGATGACTTGGACATCGGAGTGGACGGCGGGTGCGGCATGCCGCACTACTGATCCGGATGAATTGTTCGTGCAAGGAGCTGCGCAAAACCGAGCGAAGGTTGTGTGCCTAGCATGCAACGTCCGTACGGAATGTTTGTCAGACGCGCTCGATAACAATATTGAGTTCGGTGTGTGGGGCGGCATGACCGAACGCGAGCGGCGCGCTCTGCTGAGGCGTCGACCGCACGTCACGTCCTGGCGTCGTTTGTTGGAGACGGCGCGTGAGGAGTACGAGGTTGCACTCAGCGATCACGCGGAGATCGACCTTCGCGAGCGGCACGTCGCAGCTGGCTAGTTCCGGCTAGTAATACAGGCTCGCAAAAAGGTGGGTAGGACCGATGTGGTCCTACCCACCTTTTGTTGAATGGCCATGTGCGCTCAACGCAGCCCCAACGGCGCGCAGGCTGTCAAGATCGATGACGTCGGCGGCCATAGCGGGAACTGTTGATACCGCCACCTTGCGATGTGCCGATGTGAATCGTTCAGCTAGCCGACGTTGGCGATCGAGTGCCGAAGCCCGCTCGGCATGGATGCGCAGTAGCGCCGACGTGCGTCCGTCTGACTCAGCGTCAAGGCGGTGCGCGCTGGCAATTGATGTCGTGGCATCGAGCTCGGGGATATCGGTTGAGGCAACTCGGTTGAGCACTAGCCCGGCGAGGGGCATCGACTCGGTTTCGAGCCGCTCGACGAAGTACGCCGCTTCACGCAGGGCATCGCGCTCGGGAGTGGCAATTACCACGAAGGCGGTGTCGTCGGCCTGCAGCATGGCGAAGGTTTCGTCGGCGCGTTCGCGGAAGCCGCCAAAGAGGGTATCGACAGATCCGACGAAGGCTTGTACGTCCGAAAGTACTTGGCCACCAAGGAGTTTGCCGAGTATGGAGGTGAATACTCCGAAGCCCGCAGACAGCAACTTGAGATACGCGCGGCCACCTGCCTTAGCTGGTGCTGCGAGGAGTCGGATGAATCGGCCGTCCAAGAATGACCCGAGTCGACGTGGGGCATCGAGGAAATCTAATGCTGACCTAGACGGTGGTGTGTCGACCACTATGAGGTCCCACGCGCCGGTCGAGTCGGCGAACGCGCGCAGCTGACCGAGCTTCTCCATCGCCATGTATTCCTGCGTGCCCGCAAACGAGCTAGACAGCGATTGGTAGAACGGATTGGCCAAGATTGTGGCTGCTCGTTCGGGTTCGGCGTTTGCCTCTACGAAGTCATCGAACGTGCGCTTCATGTCGAGCATCATCGCCGACAGCGTTCCGTCGCCGGTGGTGCCAAGGACGAGTCGGGGCTCGTTGTCCAGTTCGGTCAAGCCCATCGACTGAGCAAGCCTGCGTGCGGGATCGATAGTGAGGACGACGACCTTCCGGCCGCGCTCTGCAGCGCGTAAGGCCATCGCAGCTGCTGTCGTGGTCTTGCCGACACCGCCAGATCCGCAGCAGACGATGATCCGAATTGATCGATCGTCGAGCAAGCGATCGACGTTGAAAGCTGGGCTGCGGGGAGCTACCTCGTTGGCCGCGTTCATGCCATGCCTTGCCCGCGTAGTTCTTCGGCGAACTCATATAGGGATCCGACGTCGACTCCGTCGCTGAGGTAGGGCAACTCGTATATCGGTCGACTCAGGGAACGCAGGGTCGCGCGTTCGCGCTGCTCAAGCGCGAGGCGTTCGGCATGTTCGCGGGCTTCGAGTAGCAATGAATCGATGAGGTGATCTGCGGGGATGTCAGAGGATCCGACGAGGGTTCCACTCGGGGTGAGGACGCCAGCGCGGATGAGATCGGCGCAGATCGTGTCGCGATCCCACGTGCCAGCGAGCGCTGCTGTCTGGCTGTCTGCGTTGAGCAGTGGGCGGCGTACCTGGTTGACGATGATCCCCCCTACTGGCAGGCCGGCTTCGACAAGATCGGCGACCCCGTCGGCGCACTCCTGCACCGGCATCTCCTCGAGCAACGTCACGATGTGTACGGCAGTGAGTGGTGATCCGATGACGTCCATCACGGCGTCCGCCTGTGTGCGGATTGGACCCGAGCGGGCAAGCCCCGCGACTTCGCTGTTTACGTTGAGGAATCGAGCGATGCGACCAGTGGGCGGCGCGTCCATGACAACTGCGTCGTAGGCGAGTACGCCGTCGACCTTGCGTCGCACGGCCTCCTTCGCCTTCCCGGTAAGCAGCACGTCTCGAACGCCTGGAGCGATTGTGGTTGCGAAGTCGATTGCGCCCATCTTGCGCAGTGCAGTGCCGGCGCGGCGCAAGTTGTAGAACATTTCGAGGTACTCGAGCAGCGCCTCTTGGGGATCGACCGCGTTCGCGAACACTTCGCCGCCGTCGGGCGCAATGGCTACGCGGCGTTCGGCGTACGGCAGAGGCGGCACGTCGAAGAGTTGGGCCAAACCTTGGCGACCCTCGACCTCGAGGACGAGCACACGCTTGCCTCCGGTCGCTAGCGCGATGGCAAGGGAGGCGGCGACGGTCGTCTTCCCAGTGCCACCTTTGCCGGTGACAACGTGCAGGCGTACCCCATCCCAGTCGATGTCGTTAGGAGCAGGCACGTCTTGAGGGTACGTCCCCCATGAGCGGTCGGCCCGGTGGGGCGCGCGCATCGGGTCCGGCTCAGGGCCTAAGGTCGGGCCATGACAACGTGGGAGTACGTAACAGTGCCGTTGCTGGTGCATGCCACCAAGGCGATCCTCGATAATTGGGGGCAGGATGGTTGGGAACTCGTTCAGGTAGTTCCCGGCCCCAACAGCGAGAACATGGTTGCCTACCTCAAACGACCGAAAGCGTGATGTAGATGAGTAACGTCGAAGATCGACTTGCCCAGATCGGCCGCACCGTCCCTGAGGTAGTTCCGCCAATCGCGGCGTACACCCCAGCCGTGCGGTCAGGTAACTACGTCTACACCTCGGGTCAGTTGCCCATGGTCGCCGGAGCGATGAGTCTCACCGGAAAGGTTGGGGCCGAGGTCACAGCAGATCAGGCCAAAGAACTCGCTGCCATCTGCGCCATCAATGCGATCGCAGCCGTGAAGTCGGTTCTCGGCGATCTCGACAAGGTAGTTCGGGTGGTCAAGGTCTTGGGTTTTGTTGCCTCAGCCAGTGACTTCACCGGGCAAGGCGCGGTGATGAACGGTGCCAGTGAGTTGATTGGTGTGGCTTTCGGAGACGCGGGTATCCACGCTCGTTCGGCGGTTGGTGTCGCTGTTCTGCCGCTCGATTCAGCAGTCGAGGTCGAAATGATCGTCGAAGTTCGCGACTAGGGCGCGACTACGAACGTGAGTACCGCTGTGGCAACGATCCAGCCCGTGGTCCCACGGCACGCGGCCACCGTCTGCTTGCTTCGCGACGGCGAGCGCGGCGTTGAAGTCTTTGTGATGCGACGCAAACCTTCGATGTCGTTTGCCCCTCGAATGTACGTCTATCCCGGGGGAGCTGTCGACCCCGAAGATTCGACCGTTCCGATCGCCGCACACAGCGATCTCGTCGAGGTTGGTAAGTCGCTGTCGACCTCTGACCCCGTGTCGATTCTCGCTGCCGCTGCGCGCGAGACCTTCGAGGAATGCGGTGTCTTGATCGCACTTGATGCACACGGTGAAGCGGTGGATCCGGCCACCGACCTTCGGGCTGACCGTTCGGAGTTGGTGGCAGGTCGAACCTCGTTCACCCAGATCCTTGACCGTCGTGGGCTGGTGGTTGATGACGGCAGCCTCGTTCCGCTCACGCATTGGATTACTCCCGAGGATGAGTCCCGCCGGTATGACGCCAGGTTCCTCGTCGCGGGTATCCCCAAAGGACAACGCACCTACGAAGTCGACGGCGAAGCTGACCGGGTCGCCTGGATTCGGCCGATTGACGCGATGACCGCCTGGCAATCTGGCGAGCTGGACATGTGGATCCCCACTGTTGCAACCATGCGACTGCTCACAGAGACTGATTCGGTGACTGAGGCACTCGCTGCGGCGCGAAAGCGGACCATCGTTCCGAGGATGCCCCACCCGGTGGAGACCGACGGGCAAGTGGTCTGGCGAGTGATCCACGCGAGCACCCGTCAGATCATCGATGACACCCAGCCCTTGACCGAGGTGGACCTGGGCGAGAGTGGTCTCATATGAGCGGCAGTATTCTCCCCTTGGGCGGCCTTCCTTTGGGGGGCGATACTCCCTGGCTCGGCGGCTTGGTCACTGCGCGAGCGATCTGCCTGCTGGCCCCCAATCCCTCGCCGATGACCCTCGATGGGACAAACACCTGGATATTGGCCGAGCCTGATTCTGGCTCGGTGTTCGTGGTCGATCCGGGCCCAGATGATCTTGATCATCTGGGGTCAATCGTTGCTGCGACGGCTGGGCGACGGGTGGCGCAGATCCTGCTCACACATGGGCATTCGGATCATTCCGACGGTGCGCGTCGTCTCGCTGACCTGACGGGTGCTCCGGTCGCGGCACTCGACCCGATGTATCGATATGGCAGTGAAGGTCTTCAGGGAGGGATGATTCTTGATGTCGATGGTCTGGTCGTTGAGATCATCGCGACCCCCGGGCACACCGCGGATTCGCTGTCATTTCATCTGGTCGCCGATGGCGCTGTGCTCACCGGCGACACCGTATTGGGCCGCGGCTCAACCCTGGTCGTACCGCCCGATGGTCGCCTTGGCGACTACCTTGAGTCGCTTGTACGCATTGGCGCGCTCATTGAGTCGACCGGGTCCTCGTGGATTCTGCCCGGACACGGCCCAGCGTTGGCCGACCCATTGGCTGCGGTCGCTGGGTATCTCGCGCACCGACATTCACGGCTCGAGCAGGTGCGCGGTGCGCTACGGGCCGGCGCGGTGACCGCGGATGAGATCGTCGCAATGGTCTACGCCGATACGCCGCCGCAGTTGTGGCCGGCTGCGCGTATGTCGGTCACTGCGCAGTTGGACTATCTGCACGAGACGAACTAGCGAACTTGGCCCTACTCAGTTCGCTGCCTGTGGCTGACCCGGCATCTAGGGTGCTGGTTCAGCGAGCGCGACGTTGCATGCGCTCAATGTCGATGAGGACCACCGAGCGCGACTCAAGTCGGAGCCAGCCGCGTGACGCGAAGTCAGCGAGCGCCTTGTTGACCGTCTCACGGGAGGCGCCGACCAACTGTGCTAACTCTTCCTGAGTCATGTCGTGCGTGACATGTAGGCCATCGGCCCGTACCTGACCAAAGCGTTCGCCCAAATCGAGCAGTGCTTTGGCCACCCGGCCGGGGACGTCGGAGAAGACAAGATCTGAGAGAGCTTCGTTGGTGCGGCGGAGGCGCTGGGCCAAGGCCTGCAGCAGTGCCTCTGCGACTTCAGGGCGTCCAGTGAGCCAGGGCCGAAGCGCCGCGTGGCCAAGTCCGAGAGCGGTGGTGTCGGTGAGCGCCGTGACTGTGGCAGTTCGGGGGCCGGGATCGAAAAGGCTTAGTTCGCCGAACATCTCGCCCTCACCCATCACCGCGAGGAGGGTTTCTCGTCCGTCACCGGACGAATGGCTGAGTTTTACTTTGCCTTCCGTCACAACGTAAAGGCGGTCACCAGAGTCGCCCTCCGAGAAGAGCACTTCACCTTTGAGGAGCCGACGCTCGTCCATCGAGGACTTCAGTGCCGCGGCAGCTTCTACGTCGAGCGCCGCGAATAGAGGCGCCCGCATAAGTACATCGTCCAACAGGGTCCTCCCGAGGCAGCGTCACCAAGTGTGAGGTCAACATACCGGTCGTTTGGGGATCGGCTGACCGAGGACAGTGTGACGCATCGAAGATCACGACGGTAGGGAGGTCCGTGCACGGGTAGGTGGCTGGGCTAGTCGAGGCCAATGGCCTTGCACAGCCCAACATTAGCCCGCTACCCCTGAGGTCCGGGACTTCGAGGTCAAGGGCCCTGTAATGGGTCGTGCGGCAGGATCTGCAGGGCCAAAAGTGGCTGCTCGCGGTAGCGAGCAATGAGTTCGGTCGTTACGGCGTCGATGTTGCGATGTAACTCGACTCGGAAGAACGACAGCTCTCGCTCGGCCCGCTCGAGGTCATCGATGAGCCGCTGAAGTGCAAGTGGATCTGCTGGGTTTGCCTGACGTGCCCAGACTTCCGCCAGGTCGGGTAGCGGTGGAATGTCTCCCACTGGGAATACCGACAAGTTCGCTACGCGGCGGTGCGACGATCGAGCCTCAGTGAGCACCCGGGTGAGGTCCGCGACCTGGGTCGATTCGGAGATGTCTGAGCGCACTACGTCGAGCCTCGCCTGGATGATCCGTCGCCAGTAGGAAACCCGGGTCTCTTCGTCGGCTAGGTCCGCGCGCGTGCGCCGAAGATCGTCAAGGGAGAGGTGGTCGAACGAGGCATCACGTTCGGGCGGCGGCGTGGCCGCTCGGGCAGCTTTACGGGCCGCACGACGCGCCTTGGCGGCGTCTGCGCGGTCATCAGCATCAAGGGCGGCTGGATCAAGGGCAGATGTGTCGATATCTGCGCCTAATTCCGGGTCCTCAAGCTTTGCTCGATCGGTCGATGTGGTCATGCAGCCCTCCGTTTTGACAGCGCTCCGGATGCCCTACCAATCAAAGTAAGACGCGCCACCAACTCCTTCATCGGCACATTGGCCATAAACTTGAGCCCTCGCTGGGTACGAGTTCAGCCGTTCGGCCCCGTAGGCTGACCGCGATGACCGCTTCACTCTCGACCACGCCAACAGGGGAATCCCCAACGGCGCTCGTCCGGCGGGCTAGGCGCATGAATCGGCTCCTCGCCCAGGCCTACCCAGATGCTCACTGCGAACTTGATTTCACCACTCCACTCGAATTGGTCGTGGCCACTGTCTTGTCTGCGCAGTGCACCGATCGACGAGTCAATCAAGTGACCCCGGCCGTCTTTGCCCGGTATCGCAGCGCGGCTGACTACGCGGGCGCCGACCGCGATGAACTAGAGGACCTCATCCGGCCCACCGGCTTCTTCCGAGCCAAAACCAACTCGATCATCGGTATCGGGCAGGCCCTGTGTGACCGCTTTGACGGGCAGGTACCAGGGCGCTTGGTCGACCTTGTGACCCTGCCAGGCATCGGACGTAAGACGGCCAACGTTGTTCTAGGTGATGCCTTCGGCGTGCCTGGGATCACTGTCGATACGCACTTTGGCAGGCTCTCTCGCCGCTTTGGTTGGACGCAGGAGACTGATCCGGTGAAGGTTGAGGCCCAGGTCGGAGAGCTAGTTGAACGTCGTGAGTGGACCATGCTCTCGCACCGCGTCATCTTCCACGGGCGCCGTTGCTGCCATGCGCTCAAGCCTGCGTGCGGTGCTTGTCCACTCGCTCGGATGTGCCCGTCCTTTGGCATCGGACCAACAGACCCGGTGGTTGCTGCTGCGCTGGTTACGACCGAGGGTCGCAAGTGAGCGCGGGGGTGGTTTCGCCGTGACCCTTGAGCCTGATCGGGATCCATCAGATCTTGAGGTCGACCTGCCCGAGTGGCTGCTGCCGCTGCGTCACCTGCAGCGCACCGTCACCGCAGAGCAACTGTCGCGATGGGTGCCGCCCGACGAAGGTGGCCGAAACTCGGCTGTGCTGATGCTGTTCGGCGAAGGTGTCGACGGCCCGGATGTGCTGCTCATTCAACGTTCGTTGACCATGTCCAGCCACCCCGGTCAGCCGGCCTTTCCCGGCGGGGTCGTCGACGACACCGATATCGACGTCGTCGCGACGGCGCTTCGGGAGGCGGAGGAGGAAACCGGGCTGGACCCGGCGGGGGTTCATGTAGTTGGGGTGCTTCCTGCGCTGTGGCTCCCCCCATCGGGGTTCATCGTCACTCCGGTCGTTGCGTGGTGGCGCGTTAACTCCCCCGTCGGAGTCGTCGATCGGGGCGAGGTCGAGCAGGTTCTGCGTGTGCCGATGAGTGAGCTGCTCGATCCGACCAACCGGTATTCGGTACGGCATCCCTCGGGATTTGTCGGCCCGGCCTTTGATGTGCGGGGTTTGCTCGTGTGGGGCTTCACCGGCGGCTTGTTGTCGCGGGTGTTTGCCCTCTGCGGTTGGGAACAGCCTTGGGATGAGTCCGCGGTTCGACCGCTGCCAGAAAAGTGGCTATGAACGTCCTCGATTGGGTCATCGTGGTCGCCGCGGTGTTGGCGGCTTTAGCTGGCTGGCGTACGGGCCTTATCGGTGGGGCATTTGCTGCGGTTGGGTTCGCCGCTGGCGCAGTGTTGGGGGCACTCGTTGCCCCACGCGTGCTTGACAGCGTGTCCGGTGGCCTCGGTCTGGCGCTAGCGCTGGCCGTGGTCCTAGGCGGTGCTGCGATTGGTAAGGCAGTGGCTGCGCTGGTGGCGCGCAGGGTGCAGGGCTTGTTGCCGTGGCGCCCGATACGCACCTTGGATTCAGTCATTGGTGCGGCTTTCGGAGTGTTCGTGGTGGGGCTCGTGACATGGGTGCTCGCGGGGGTTGCGATCACGGTTCCCTGGGCGCCGGTGTCCTCTCAGGTGCGGGGGTCGGCAGTTATCGGTGCTCTTGACCGCGTGCTGCCGGGCAAAACGCACGGGTTGATGTCGGGGCTGCGGTCTGCGCTCAATGCCACTGGCATTCCCAACGCGCTCGCTGGGTTGCCCTTCAGCGCCGCGGCTCCCGTTGATCCTCCCGACCCAGCCTTGCTCAACAATCGGGCTGTACGCCATGCCTGGGGATCGCTGGTCAAGATCGAGGGCTATACCAGCGACTGCGACACCCACGTTGATGGATCCGGCTTTGTCTATGCATCTGATCGCGTTATGACAAACGCACATGTGGTTGCCGGTGTGGCCAATCCTGATGTCCTTGTGCGCGGTACCGGCCAGGTGTGGCCCTCATCGATCGTGTATCTCGATCCGGTGCTCGACATCGCCGTCCTGCTCGTACCAGGGCTGAACGCTCCGCAGTTGGAGTTCGTTGATTCGGCTCGGCGAGGGGATGCAGTGGTGATCGCTGGGTTCCCGGGAGGGGGCGCTTTAGCGGCATCTGCGGGGCGCATTCGTGCCGTCCTGTCCACCCGTGGCACCGACATTTACGGCGATGGAGTAACCACTCGTGAGGTCTACTCCGTGCGGGGGACGATCCGCCCCGGTAACTCCGGTGGCCCGCTCTTGTCGCCTGATGGCCTAGTCGACGGTGTCATCTTCGCTGCGGCTGTTGATGATCCAGACACTGGCTATGCGTTGACGGCGCATCAAGTGGCAGAGGCTGCTCGTCGCGGGGCTACGGCTTCGACACCGCTGGACCCTGGCTCCTGTGCCACCAAGCAATGATCGCGGCCAGCCTCGGGCAGACCTGCTACCCAGTTTCCTCAACCTGAACTGACTTCAACCAGGGAATGAGTACCTCGTCGAAGGCTACCGGCGACTCTTCCTGTGGGAAGTGCCCCACTGAGGGCAGGTCGGCTCGCGTATAGCCGGCGCCGGCATAGCGCTCCCCGCCGTCGACAACGCGCGGCAAGATCGCCCCGTCTAGAAGCCCATGGATCTGTAGCACTGGCACCGTGAGCGGCTCAGCAACTACGGACTGGAATCGTCGGCCATCGCGGCGTGGGATGGAACGGACTGCCCATCGGTGGTATTCGACCGAGCAGTGAGCGGTATTCGGGATGAGCATCGCGGCTCGATAGGTGCGGGCCGTGGGTGGGTCGGGCCAACCGGGTGCGCCCCATGCTCGCAAGTAGGTCTCTACCTGCGCGGCATGGTCGTGTACTAGTCGACGTTCGGGCAGGAAGGGTACTTGCAGACCCCAGAGGTAACTCCCGAGTCGACGTTGCTCCGAGTCGTTGAGCAGCGCATGGCGCAGTAGGGCGGGATGTGGCATCCCCACCACGGCGATGCCGCGAAGAAGTTCAGGTTCCAGCGCCGCAAGAGTCCATGCGGTGATGGCTCCCCAGCCTTGGCCTACGACGACCGCGTGGGGTTCGCCCAAGGCTCTGATCACTCCCGCTACATCGGCTGCCAGGGTCAGCGGGTCATAGCCGTGCGGGGTGTGGTCGCTGCCGCCATAGCCGCGGACGTCCATTGCGACGACGCGGTAGCCAGCTGCGGCAAGCGTGACCAGTTGGTTGCGCCAGGTCCACCAGAACAATGGAAAGCCATGCAGGAGAACAACAAGCGGGCCTTCTCCGGCTTCGACGATATGGAATCGGCAGGCATGCGCGGTGATGTCGCGGTGCGTCCAAGGGCCGTCGATGCGAATGACATCGCTGGAGTCGGGTAAGTCAGAGACCGTCACGCAGACTCAGTCGTCGTTCGCGACAGCAACTCTCGCGTCTTAGCCAGGGAGGCTGGAGAGCGTTCGAGTCCCTTCGCATTCTCGAGTTGCTTTCGTCCCAGAACCGCCAGGGCAACGGCAGTGGCAATCAACACCAGAGCGACGATGAAGAAGCCGGCCCAGTAGGGCAGACCAAGTTGGACGAGGACCCAGGCGGCCGTGACGAGCAGGAACAGCACGGCGAAGAATGCGACGCCAGCTGCAACTACTAGCAGCCCGGCCCCTTTGGAGGCAGCCTGAGCGGATTCGCGGATCTCGGTCTTCGCGAGCTCGATTTCACCGCGGATGACAGCAGAAAGGTCCTCGGTGACACCGGTCACCAAAGTGCCGAGCGACTGCTTCACAACCATGGCCTGATCCTCCTCGTGGGCACTGAATGCGGCGAGGTCGTGACCTACGTCTCGCACTTGCTCCCCTGCAGGGTAGCGACTCTGCAGGGGAGCCGGTGCCAGTCCGGGCAAGACTCACACCATCGGTGGACCGATCAGTCTTCTGCGCCCTTGGCAGCGGTGAGGCCCTCGCCAATCAAATGCATGACCATCGGATCGGCCAAAGTTGTGACGTCACCGATTGATCGGTGCTCGGCGATATCGCGCAACAGGCGTCGCATGATCTTGCCCGAGCGGGTCTTGGGGAGTTCGGCGACGACCAGGATCTGCTTGGGTCTCGCGATGGGTCCGATTTCCTTGGCCACGTGATGTCGCAGGGCCACGCCGATGTGCTCGTCCGGTTCGACGTCCTGCCGCAAGATGACGAACGCGACGATCCCCTGGCCGGTGGTCTCATCAGCAGCACCGACGACCGCTGCTTCTGCCACGGCAGGGTGCGATACGAGGGCGGACTCGACCTCGGCAGTCGAAATGCGGTGGCCCGACACGTTCATGACGTCATCGACCCGGCCCAGGAGCCATACGGCACCGTCGTCGTCGAATTTGGCTCCGTCGCCAGCAAAGTAGGTATTGGCAAACCGCGACCAGTACGTCTCGGCGTAGCGTTCCGGGTCGCCCCAGATTCCGCGAAGCATCGAGGGCCACGGCTCAGTGAGGACGAGGTAGCCGCCGCCGCCCTTGCCCACTGGGCGGGCCTCGTCATCGATCACGTCGGCCCCGATTCCGGGGAGCGCGTGCATGGCTGATCCAGGCTTGGTGGCGGTGACGCCGGGCAGCGGGCTGATCATGATTGCGCCGGTCTCGGTTTGCCACCACGTATCCACGATCGGACAGCGATCCCCGCCGATCACGTGCCGGTACCACATCCAGGCTTCTGGATTGATCGGCTCACCGACAGAACCCAGCAAACGAAGGGAGGACATGTCGAACCCATCTGGAACGGCGCGGCCCCACTTCATAAAGGTGCGGATCGCGGTCGGCGCGGTGTAGAGAATCGTGACGCCGTACTTCTCGATGAGTTCCCACCATCGACCATTGTGCGGAGTGTCGGGGGTGCCTTCGTAAATTAACGAGGTTGCGCGGTTGGCTAGCGGACCGAAAACAACGTAAGAGTGTCCGGTGATCCAGCCGACATCCGCGGTGCACCAATAGACGTCAGTGTCGGGCTTGAGATCGAAGACATTCTTGTGTGTGAACGCAACCTGCGTGAGGTAGCCACCGGTGGTGTGCAGGATGCCCTTCGGCTTTCCTGTGGTACCGGACGTGTAGAGGATGAACAGCGGGTGCTCAGCGTCGAATGCCTGCGCCTCATGGGTTTTGGGCTGTTCTGCAAGCTGCTCGTGCCACCACAGGTCCTTATCGGTCCACGCAACTTCCTGCCCTGTACGTCGTACGACGAGCACGTTACGCACGGATGGCGACAGCGCAACGGCATCGTCAACCGCCTGCTTGAGCAGCATTGGCTTGCCCTTGCGGTTGCCCCCGTCGGCGGTAATAACGAGCACTGCCTGAGCATCCTCGATGCGCGAGCGAAGGGCTTCTGCTGAGAACCCACCGAACACCACCGAGTGGACGGCGCCGATGCGGGCACAGGCCAGCATTGCCACAACTGCCTCGGGGATCATCGGCAGGTAGATCGCAACGCGATCACCGGCCTGGACTCCGAGCGCTTCTAGCGCGTTGGCTGCCTGTGAGACGTCGTGCAGCAACTGTGTGTAGGTGATGGTCTGGCTATCGCCCGGCTCACCTTCAAAGAAGTAGGCCACTTGGTTGCCGTGGCCTGCAGCGACATGTCGATCGACGCAGTTCACCGAAACGTTGAGCTTGCCACCATCGAACCACCTGACGAAGGGCGCGTTGGACCAGTCGAGCACCTGGGTCCAAGGAGATTCCCACTGCAACTCACCTGCCTGTTTGGCCCAGAATACGAGCCGATCTGCGTCGGCCTCCTCGTACATGTCGGCCTTCGCATTTGCCGCTGCGGCGAATTCCGGGGTCGGCGGGAAGTGCCGGTTCTCGCGCAGCAGGTTTTCGAGTGCTTCAGTACTCATTGGCCTATCTCCAGTTCGAATCGTGCGCCTTTGCGGCGGACGGGTTCTCAGGGACGGTGGTCGCGTGCCAACGGTACCGGGCCAGTGGTTGGGTACCAATTTGCGAGGTCTGCGCGGCGCCGAACCTTGTTCGAGCTAGCGGTGGCGCTCGGCGTGGGTGCCCCCCTTACCTCTGACCATGCTCGGCTCGTACCGTGACCCTGTGACATCCGATGCCCTAGCTCCACTAGTCGACCTGCCGGGCGTTGCCGAGGCTGCCGACCGGGCGCGTGCCGCCGTCGATTCCGTGCTGTGGGATCGCGGAATCCGCAGCCGCGCTGCGGAGGTCGTCGCTGCCTCACGTCTGCGTGGAGGTTGGGCCAGTGCGGCGATGGACGGTGCTGAGGTTCGCCCTGATGCGTTGGTGTCAGGTGTCGCACTCGACGATTCACCGATCGGTCGAGTGCTGGCTGCGGCGCTCGCGCTGCAGGCAGAGATCCCACGACAGGTCGAGGTGATCGGGCGTGCGCCGCTGCAGGTCCTGTCGGGTTTGCACTCGGTGGTGGCAGCGGGATTCGTCCCAGACCACGAGCGCGGTCGCATCCGTGCGGGGGAAGTTGCCGATGATCCGCTTCGGCTTGCGTTGCTGCCCACGGCTGCTGAGGTAGCGCGGCGGATGACTGCGCTCAGCCGCCTACTTAGCCAGCCGTCGGTGGCTCCGGCGATCGTCATCGCAGCGGTTGCCCATGCCGAGATCGCCGTGACACGCCCCTTCACCTGGGGTTCTGGCCTAGTCGCAAGGTCACTGACGCGGCTGCTCTTGGCAGCCCGCGGGGTAGATCCAGACGGGCTAACCGTTCCTGAAGCGGGCCTGTTCGCGGCGGGGCGTCCGGCTTACTCACAGGCGCTTCGTGCTTATGTCGAAGGCACTCCCGAAGGCGTTGCCCAATGGCTGATCCTGCATGCCGAGACTGTTCGAGTGGGCGCTGACGAGTCGCGTCGCATCCTCGCCGATCTGGTCTGACTCGCGGCGAACGCTGGCCTGACTCTCGATCCCATGGGTCTGACCCAGGTCTGGCCTATGAGATCAAGTTCGAACGGCGTCGTGCCGCGTACCAGGCGAGACCAAGGGCCACTGTGGCAGCCCCGACTCGGAACGCCGCCCGACGGTTATCGGCGGTGTTGATTTCCGCGGTCATGTCCGCGAGACGCCTGCGGACAGTGGGCATCGAGACGGGTCGTTCGAAATCCAAGATTGGCCATTCGCGCTCGACTGCGATCTTGCGCAGGCCACTGTCTGGGTTAACGCAGACTGGGTGCCCTACGGCATCGAGCATGGGCAGATCCGTGATGCTGTCGCTGTACGCGTAGCAGGTGCTCAGGTCGTAGTCGTTCTCGACCGCCAAGGCGCGCATCGCCTCGGCCTTCCCCTCGCCATACGCATAGAAGACGATCTCCCCCGTGTACTTGCCGTTGACGATCTCGATTTGGGTGCCGATCGCGCGATCGACGCCGAGCCGCTCACCGATCGGCTCGACCACTTCGGTCCCGGACGAGCTGATGATGATCACAGCGCGTCCAGCTGCGCGGTGCTCCGCGATGAGTTCAACCGCCTCCTCGTACACGACCGGGTCAATGATCTCGTCGAGCGTCTCGGCGACGATGGCGCGCACCTGGTCGACATCCCAGCCAGCCACGAGGCTGGTGAGGTACAGCCGCATCTGCTCCATCTGATCGTGGTCAGCGCCCGATGCCAAGAAGGCGAACTGTGCGTACCCACTCTTGAGTACGTCGGCCCGGCCGATGAGTCCGCCCTTGTAGAAGGGGCGCGCGAATGCCAGTGAGCTCGACTTGGCCAAGATCGTCTTGTCGAGATCGAAGAACGCCGCTGAACCACCCATGCCTAGATCGTAGGTGTGCTGCAACTTAGTGGAGCGTTGTGGCGCCATCCACAGGCCAGCAGATTCCCCGTGTCGTCCCCAGACCGGCGTGCTTGGCCCTGATGTGGGCGCCAGTCGAACAACAGGGTGACCAAGTGACTGAGCGAGGACGTCCCCTAGTGCTAAGTGCTGACCCCGATCTCGTCGATGACATTAGGCGCCGAGTCGTCGCCTCCGGGTCCGACGCCGACGTCGCATCCTCGGCCCTCATGGCACGCGGCCGGTGGCTACATGCTCCTCTCGTGCTGGTCGGAGATGACCTCGCCGACGATCCCGACATTGCCCTTCTGCCACGCCGCGCCGGAGTCGTCGTTGCAACTCGTGATCCAGCGTTATCGCGGCCCTGGCAACTGGCAGTGACCCTCAGCGCAGACTCGGTCGTCGACCTCTCTGCCTCACCGACCGCGTTGCTCGATCGGCTCACTTCCCTTGACACCACTCGTGCCCGGGTCATCGGTGTCATCGGCGGACGGGGCGGCGCTGGCGCCAGTGTGTTGGCCGCTTTGCTGGCCATGGCAGCTGGTGCAGCCGATCTCGACGCCGTGCTCGTCGACGCGGATCCAGGTTCAGCGGGCCTTGACCTCATGCTCGGCGTCGAAGACGCCCCCGGCACTCGCTGGCATGACCTCGCTGATCTTGGCGCTCCCGTCCCGCCCGATCGGCTCAGAGCGACCTTGGTGCGGGGCCCTGGATGCGATGTTCTGTCGGTCGGACGCGTGCCCGGTGAGGCCATCCCGCTGAAGTCGGCCCCGGTTGTGCTGGATTCAATCGCTTTGGGTTGCGCCGTGGCAGTAGTTGACCTGCCCCGCTCCCGACCCGATGTCGTCGAACTACTAGCCCCCCGCTGTGACGTCGTACTCGTGATCGTCACACCCGACGTTCGCGCCGCAACGTCGGCCGCACGCACCGCGGCCATGGTCGCGCCCTGTCTGGATGTGCGGCTGGTCATTCGCCGTGATCGCGGCGGTGGGCTCGACGCAGAGCAAATCAGTGACTGGCTCTCACTTCCTATCGCGGCCGAGCTGCCCTTTGATTCGGGCCTCGTCGCCACCATCGACCGAGGTGACCCGCCTGGGTTTGGCCGTCGCTCCCGAGTCCGGCAGGTGGCGCACTTGCTCCTCGAGTCGGTGTTGCAGCGATGAGCCTGCTCGATTCGTCTGTACTCGACCGCATTCGCGGCCAACTGGTCCTATCCGCATCGCCGCCTTCGATCACCGATGTAGCGCTCGCCTTGCGCGATGACGGCGTCCTGCTCGATCCCGAATCACTGCTCCTTGAGGCTGATCGCCTGCACGGCGAGATGTCCGGGGCGGGGCTGCTGACCGCGCTGCTCGCCGATCCAACTGTGACCGACGTACTCGTCACCGCACCCGATCGTGTGTGGGTGGATCGAGGTCGTGGCATCGAGCGGGTTGATGTCACGTTCGCAGATGATCTGGCAGTGCGCCGGCTGGCTCAGCGACTCGCAGCGGCGTGCGGCCGCCGGCTCGACGATGCAGCACCATTCGTCGACGCTCGACTTTCTGACGGCACTCGCGTGCATGCAGTGCTGTCGCCATTGGCCGTATCAGGCACCTGTGTCAGCCTTCGTGTGCCGCGGCGCCGGGGGTTTGATCTGGCTTCCTTGGTTGCGTGCCGATCTATCCCGGAGCAACTGGTGCCCTGGATCCATGCGATCGTGCGGGCCCGGCTAGCGGTACTCATCACAGGCGGAACTGGTACCGGGAAGACAACGTGGCTGTCGGTGTTGCTCGACCTCGTTGATCCGCGCGAACGCATTGTCATCGTTGAGGATTCCGCCGAACTCGTGCCCGAACATCCGCATGTGGTGCGGCTCGAGGCACGTCCGGCAAACATCGAGGGTGCCGGCGCCATCACCGTGCGCGATCTGGTTCGCCAGGCCTTGCGGATGCGTCCCGATCGTCTTGTGGTTGGGGAAGTCCGGGGTGCCGAAGTCGTCGAGTTGCTCGCCGCCCTCAACACCGGTCATGAGGGCGGCTATGCCACCGTTCACGCGAACTCGGCGGGTGATGTCCCGGCGCGCCTCGAGGCGCTGGGCCGGGCGGCGGGCCTCGACCGTGAGGCGCTGCACGCCCAGGTGGCCGCCGGGCTCGACCTCGTCCTGCACCTCGAGCGTGCCCCCGATGGTTCACGTCGGTTGGCATCACTCTCGGTCGCCCAACGGTCCGGCGCCCTCGTCGAGGTCGTCGATGCTCTCGTCATTCGCGATCAGTCGATTCACGAGGGGCCGGGTCTTGACCACTTACGCTCTCGCCTTGGTGCCTGGGCTCCGAAAGAAGACTGACCAGTGCTGCCCAGCCCGCTCGTCGACTCGCTAGCGCTTGTAGCTTCGGTGTGCGTGATGGTCGCGCTGGTACTCCTGTGGCCGCCCGATCTCGCCTTGCCCCAGGTGATCCACCGCCGACTTCAGGCTGCGTCTTGCTGGTTCGACTCACATCGACCTCGATCCAAGATGCGCCGCGCGGCCGAACGTGAATGGGTAGAGGCACTCATCGCCGAACTACTTGCTGGCCGGGATCCGGTGTCGGGCCTCGTCGCTGTCTCGGCGTCGAGTCGGGCCACGGTCAGCCAGGCGGCGATCGTGGCAGCGCGTACCGGCGGCGATATCGGTTCGGCGCTTCGAGGTGAGCGTTCTGAGTTGATCCGTGGTGTGGGGGCCTGCTGGGAGGTTGCGTCCGGATCTGGTGCTGGCCTGGTGGCGTCGCTGTCGGCCCTGGCCAACTCCGCACGAGAATCTGAGCGGATACGTCGCGAGATCGGAATTTCCCTCGCCGAACCGCGCGCCACGGCCCTTGTCCTTGCTGCACTTCCAGCCATTGGGCTCGCCCTGGGTGCGATGCTCGGGGTCGAGCCTGGTCGCTGGCTACTTGCTACGCCGGCGGGGCGGGTGGCGCTAGGTCTTGCGTTGGTCCTTGAGCTACTCGGGATCCTTTGGGCGTGGCGGATTGCTGCATCCGTCGAGTCGGACCTGTGAGCGCCCGGCGATGAACGGACAACTCGATACTGTCGTGGCCGCGTTTGCTGCGGCAGTTGCGATCGCCTGTGCAGTGTCCGCCGGGGCACCGAAGGATCGGCTCGCCGCCGGGCACTCGTCGCTCAAGAAACCTGCACCGACTCGGCATCGCTGGCTCAGCGTGCGAATTGCGGCCGTTGTGCTGGCTCTCGCAGTGGCTCTCTTCGTTGGCGGTGGTGGGGGGATTGTCACTGGGGTGATCTTGGGCGCGGTTGCCTACCGGCTAGTTCCTACCCTCGAGACCGCATCAGCGCGACATAGACGTGAGCGTCTCGAACGACAAGTGCCGCTGACTATTGATCTGATTGCTGCGTGTTTGGCTGCCGGGGCGCCCACGGATGCTGCTCTAAAGTCCGCTGCTCTCAGCGTCGGGGATCCCATTGCTGCAGTGATTTCGGGGGCCGTCGCGGCCACGTCGTGGGGGACTGATCCGGTGATTGCCTGGTCTGGTGTCGCCGATGTTGACGGGCTTTCCGGTCTGGCCCGGGCGGTGATCCGTTCGATCGAGACTGGCGCGCCGCTCGCTGACCTTTTGCCGCGGGTAGCCGACGAGGCTCGGGCGATCACGCGCGCCCGGCTTGAGGCGCGAGCACGTACTGCCGCGGTGCGGCTTACCGCGCCGTTAGGCCTGGCGTTCCTGCCTGCATTTGTCCTACTTGGGGTCGTGCCCGTCGTGGCCTCGTGGATTGGCGTTCTCGTTCCGCTCCCGTAATCCCCAGACATCGCCCCGGCGCAATTGTCCACAGCTGACAACTTCGTCGCCGATGGCGAACTGGCTGACAGTCGACGGTCTGCCTAGTCGGCGAGGGTCGCCGGCAGCAAACCGCGAGGAGAGTTCCTATGACCCGCAATCTTCCCGTCCGCTACAACCGCACCCGAGCCGCCTTGGTGGCGCGTCTGACTCGGTCAGGCGAGCTAGATCGAGGTGCTGCAACCGCCGAGTACGCCGTGGTCACTCTCGCCGCCACAGGCCTCGGTGGGCTCCTGATCAAGTTGCTCACGAGCGACTGGTTCTTGAACATCATCAAGGCGATCTTTGAGCAGATCATCAAGATGGTCCTGAGCTTCTTCGGGTTCGGCGGGTGATGTGTTTCCACGTGGTTCCGGTCGGCTTATGCCGGCCGGAACCACACCCGTTTGGGGGTCGGAACACAGAACGCGGAGCGGTCACAGTTGAGGCGGCCTTCGCCCTGCTGGCGCTAGTCGCCGTGCTGATCGCTTCGATCTGGTGCTTGGGGGTTCTCGGTGCGCAGCTAGCGGTGGGTGAGTCCGCCAGAGCAGCTGCCCGAGTCGCTGCTCGTGGTGAGTCACCCGCTGACGTTGCAGCCGAGGCTCATCGGCTGGTCCCAGAGGCCGAGGTCCACGTGGTCGCGGCCGGCGGCTACCTGGTTGTTGAAGTTCGCCGCCACATCACACCCCCCGGCTTGTTTGCCCGATTCGGGCCGATCACGCTTTCCTCCGCTTCAACTGCGGCGGCAGAGGTCCTGCCATGACACGCAAAGCAGACGATGCTGGGGCCGCGATTGTGTGGGCCCTGGTCTTGACCTCCGTCCTTCTCGCGATGCTGATGGGGGCTGCCGTCCTGACCGATGTCCTGGTCGCTCGTGAACGAGCGGGTGCTGCTGCTGACCTCGGGGCTCTGGCAGCGGCTCCCGTTGTTGAGATGTCTAGCCCCCAGGCCTGCGTGCGCGCCGAGGTAGTGGTGCATGCCAACGCGGCGCAGATGCTGAAATGCATTGTGGTTGACGGCGATGTTGTCATCGGCGCAGCTTGTACGCCGCACGGCGCCTGGGCGCGTTGGCTTGTGCTTCAGGCCACCGGTACGCCCCAAGTCGCCGTCAGTTCCCGGTCAGGCTTCCGCTGACATCTGGTGCGCCGGCGAGCAGCACCGTCAGCAGTCGGATCGCACCGGCCTTGTCGAGCGGGTTGTTTGCGTTACCGCACTTGGGCGATTGCACGCATGAGGGGCAACCGTCGCGGCATTCACACGACCCGATCGCATCACGGGTGGCGCCCAACCAGGTTTGTGCCGCTGAGTAGCCACGTTCGGCAAAGCCAGCCCCACCGGGATGTCCGTCATAGACGAAGACGGTCATCCGGCTGGTGTCAGGGTGCATTGCAGTCGATACCCCACCGATATCCCAACGGTCACAGGTGGCTACTAGGGGGAGCAGGCCGATCGATGCATGCTCGGCGGCATGTGCAGCCCCGGGCACGTCGACCTCGGCCAATGCCGCAGCGGCGAGTTGTTCGGCCGAGACCGTCCACCACACGGCTTGGGTCTGCAATTCGCGGGGCGGGAGATCGAGTGCCTCTTCGCCGATCACGGTGCCAGTCAGGTACCGGCGTTTGAGGTAGCTCACCACCTGATTGGTCACTTGCACTCGTCCATGAACCAGGCGTGCGGCTCCCCACTCCTGGCTCGAGATCTCGTCAATCACGCGAATATCGGTGGTATCGCGCGCTGAGGTCGTGTAGTCGACGTCTTGGCGGTGCGCGATAGCTACGGCATCGGCAAGATCGAGGTGATCGACCACATACGTAAGCCCCTGGTGCACATAGACCGCGCCGTCGTGCACGGTCGAGTGAGCAGCACCCGGATCTACCGTGCCGAGCACGCGTCCGGTTCCGTCTTCGATCACGCGGATCATCCCGCCGCCGATACCGCGCAGGTCTGCCAGATCACTTGCCCGTTCGCGTCGTGTCCAGAACCAACCGCTGGGGCGGGCGCGGAGTAGCCCGCTCTCGACCAGCGTGTCCACAACCTCCCGCGCGTTGGGCGCAAAGAGTGGGAGATCTTCTGGTGTCAAAGGGATTTCGGCTGCCGCGGCAGCAAGGTGTGGCCCGAGCACATATGGGTTGGTCGGATCGCAGACCGTGGCCTCGACCGGCGCACCAAAGATCGCATCGGGGTGGTGGACGAGATAGGTGTCCAGCGGGTCATCTCGGGCAATCAGCACTGCCAGCGCATCGCCACCTGCTCGCCCGGCTCGCCCGGCCTGCTGCCATAGCGAGGCGCGAGTTCCCGGCCAGCCGCACAGCAATACGGCGTCAAGCCCGGTCACATCAACTCCGAGCTCGAGTGCACTCGTTGCTGCTACGCCGAGGAGTTCCCCCGTCCTCAGCGCGCCTTCCAGGACTCGTCTTTCCTCGGGCAGATAGCCGGCTCGGTACGCAGCGACACGATTGGCGAGATCGGGCTCGACTTCAGCGAGAGTGTCGCGGGCCGTCATCGCAACCGCTTCGGCTCCGCGACGAGATCGCACGAACGCGAGGGTGCGTACTCCTTCGATGACGAGATCGGTTAGCAGAGAGGCAGTTTCGGCTGTTGCCGTTTTGCGAGTCGGTGCATCATTCTCGCCGCCATGTGCAGTCAGTGGTGGCTCCCATAGTGCGAACGATGTCGCTCCTTTGGGTGAGGCATCGTCGGCGACAGCGAGAACTGGTCGGCCAATCAGCCGCGTGGCCGAGCCAGCAGGATCACCGGACGTAGCCGACGCGAGGATGAAGGTTGGATTGGACCCATAGCGGGCTGCGACCCGTTGCAGGCGTCGAAGTACGTGGGCCACATGGGATCCGAAGATTCCGCGGTACACGTGACACTCGTCGATTACCACGTATTGCAGGCCGCGCAGGAACGATGACCACGATGCATGGCCGGGCAGCATCGATCGGTGCAGTAGATCGGGGTTGGTAAGGACATAGCCGGCGTGAGCGCGAATCCAGGTGCGTTCCTCATTGGGGGTGTCGCCGTCATAGGCCGATACCCGGAGTTGGCCAACGCCGAGTTCGGTGATGGACCGCCACTGATCGTGGGCCAGCGCTTTGGTGGGGGCGAGATAGAGCCCGGTCGCCCCGCGGCCGTTGGGCGCTCGAGTGCCGTCAAGCACCGCGCTGAGCGAGGGCATCAGGTAGGCAAGTGACTTGCCAGACGCTGTACCGGTCGCCACGACCACATCACGTCCCGCGTGTGCCGTTTCTGCCGCCTCGACCTGATGTGCCCACGGGTTTACGACTCCTAAGCGGGTCCACGCGTCGCGGAGTTCGGGGGCGACCCAGTCGGGCCAGCCCACGGCTGAGCCGGTTCGGGCCGGGATCTGTTCTACGTGGAGCAACCGCTCGCCCCGACCCGCGGCGAGGCGGGCCAGCACGGTCGACGGGTCGGTGGGCACAGGCTGATCCTCGCGGACTCTCGTCAACGGCGCGTCCCCTGTGTCAGAGTGAACGTGTGGATTTGGATGTCAGTACCCGCGAGCAGGGCAATCGCTTCATCGTCGCTGCGATCGGTGAGGTCGATGTTTTCACCGCTCCGATCCTTGATGAAGAGTTGAGTCGACTCACCGCCGAGGGCCGAACCGGCCTGATCGTTGACCTGTCCAGAGTCGACTTCCTCGACTCCACTGGCCTGTCGGTTCTGGTTAAGACACTTAAGCGCGTGCGCGAAGCCGAAGGGACGCTCGACATTGTGGTGGTCGCCGATCGCGTCGAGAAGGTCTTCCGCCTCACCGGCCTCGATCGCCTGATTCCTTTGCACGCGAGCGTTGAGGCGGCGCTGGCGTCGACCCAGCGCGATCCTGATGAGGGCGACGCGCAGACTCAGGAGGCGTGAGCCTTGCCTGAAGCGAGGTTGTCGATCCCGCCAGACGCTGAGCACGTGCGGATGGCTCGCGTCGTTGTGGCAGCCGCCGCACGCCGGCACGGTCTTGCGGACGAGCAGGTCGACGACGTCCGACTCGCGGTCGGAGAGGCAGTGGCTCGGGCGGTTCTGCGGCATGAAGCCGCCGAGCAAGGCGAGCAGGTCGAACTGCTTGTGAGCGATGACGAGGCGGGCTTTTCGGTGAGGATCTCCGATCGGGTTGACCCAGCCCAGCCCGATCACGATGGCGGCCTTGCCCTGGAGCTGGTTCGAGCTCTGGCACCTGTTGCCCGACTGGACGGGGCTGTGGTCACGCTCGAGTGGCCCCGCGACCGCTGATCAGCCCACTGTCCGTGCCCGATGGCCGGATTGGGGCCAGCCGCAGTGTGACGCAGAACGCAGACCGCCCCGAGGTCCCAGGTAGTGGCGGCCGCCACATTCACCCGTAGACTTCGCCCACTCGAGGGTCATGTCACCAGTTGGCTGGCCCCTGTCCGCCATGCCAAGGAGCAATCAATGTCCGGGTCACTTATCGCCGCAGCTAGCGGCGTGACCGTAGCGGGCCAGAACCTCACACTCGTGTGCATTGTCGCGCTCATCGCGCTGGCTGCACTCGGAGTCGCTTGGGTTCTCGTCCGTGAGGTCCTCGCTGCCGGCGAGGGCACAGAGAAGATGCAGGAGATCGCCGAGGCGGTCCAGGAGGGTGCGTCCGCGTATCTCTCCCGTCAGTTCAAGACCCTCGTCCCATTCGCGGCGATTGTCTTCGTACTGCTGTACTTCCTTCCCGCCGAATCGACTTCCGAGAAGATTGGCCGTTCGGCCTTCTTCCTGATCGGGGCGCTGTTCTCGGGGATCACCGGTTACGTGGGCATGTGGCTCGCTGTGCGAGGAAACGTCCGGGTTGCCGCGGCCGCGAATGAGACCGGCGAGCAGGATGCGATGCGTATCGCGTTCCGCACCGGTGGCGTGGCCGGAATGTTCACCGTGGGTCTTGGACTCTTCGGTGCCGCAACCGTCGTCATCCTCTACAAGGACCAAGCCCCCACCGTGCTTGAAGGCTTCGGCTTCGGTGCGGCCCTGCTCGCGATGTTCATGCGCGTCGGCGGTGGCATCTTCACCAAGGCCGCTGACGTCGGCGCCGACCTCGTCGGCAAGGTCGAGCAGGGTATTCCTGAGGATGACCCGCGCAACGCCGCAACGATCGCCGACAACGTCGGTGACAACGTCGGTGACTGTGCCGGTATGGCCGCTGACTTGTTCGAGTCGTACGCAGTCACGCTCGTAGCTGCCCTGATCCTGGGCAAGGCCGCCTTTGGCTCACAAGGTCTGGTTTACCCGCTGCTCGTGCCCGCGATTGGTGTCATCACCGCGGTCATCGGCATCTTCACGGTCGCGCCCCGCGCTGGCGACCGCTCAGGTATGACCGCGATCAACCGTGGCTTTTTCATCTCGGCTGTCATCTCGGCGGTTCTTGTTGGAGTCATGACCTGGATCTATCTCCCAGCCCAGTTGAGCTCATTCGTTGGCCTCGACGTTGCCAGCCTTGGTCTTGCGACGCCTGACTCGTTCAATCCTCGCATCATGGCGATCGGTGCCGTACTTATCGGCATCGTCCTTGCTGCGGCGATTCAGCAGCTCACCGGATACTTCACCGAGACCAACCGCAAGCCGGTCGACGATGTTGCTAAGGCTTCACTGACCGGTCCGGCCACCGTGATCCTCAACGGTATTTCCCTGGGCCTCGAGTCCGCCGTGTACTCGGCGCTACTCATTGGTGTTGCTGTGTACGGCGCCTACCTGCTCGGCGCTGGCTCGGTAGTGCTCTCGCTCTTCGCGATCTCACTGGCCGGTTGCGGCCTGCTCACAACTGTGGGCGTCATCGTATCCATGGACACGTTCGGCCCGGTCTCTGACAACGCTCAGGGCATCGCCGAGATGTCCGGCGATGTCACGCCCGAGGGTTCCGAGGTGCTCACGCGCCTTGACGCCGTGGGTAACACCACCAAGGCGATCACCAAGGGAATCGCGATCGCAACTGCTGTGCTGGCGGCTACTGCGCTCTTCGGATCGTTCCGCGATGCTGTCGTGGGCGCGACCAAGGCAGCGATTGCGGGCGGCAACGTCGTAGTCCCCGACGTCATCGATCGGGCCCAGTACGGCGCTGACCTTGACGTCTCGAACCCGCGCAACCTCGTTGGCCTGATCATCGGTGCGGCAGTTGTGTTCTTGTTCTCGGGCCTGGCTATCAACGCGGTATCCCGCGCTGCTGGTGCGGTGATCTTCGAGGTGCGTCGTCAGTTCCGCGAGCACCCCGGAATCATGGATTACACCGAGAAGCCGGAGTACGGCAAGGTCGTCGACATCGTCACGCGCGACTCACTTCGTGAGCTGGCCACCCCTGGTCTGCTCGCGGTCCTCACGCCGATCGCGGTCGGCTTCTCCCTCGGGGTTGGCGCCCTGGGCTGCTACCTGGCCGGCACGATCGCGACCGGCACGCTCATGGCCGTGTTCTTGTCGAACTCCGGTGGGGCATGGGACAACGCCAAGAAGTTCGTCGAGGACGGCAACTTCGGTGGCAAGGGATCGCCGGCACATGAGGCCACCATCATTGGTGACACCGTCGGTGACCCGTTCAAGGACACCGCTGGCCCGGCAATCAACCCGCTGATCAAGGTCATGAACCTCGTGGCCCTGCTCATCGCACCCGCAGTGGTTTCACTCTCGCTCAGCGGCGCGACCCTGCTCCGCTGGGGTATCGCCTTGGTGGCGGCAGCGATCATCATCGCGGCGGTCATCATCTCGAGCCGGCGCCCCGTCGCCGTCGAGGCTGACCCCGCAACCGAGGACGAGCCAGCACCTTCGCTCGTCTAAGTCGCAGTACTGATTGCCCGCGGGCCCTGGAGGATTCGTCCTTCAGGGCCCGCGGTGCGTTCGAGGTGAGGGATGATCGACCTGTGATGACAGCAGACCAGCGTGCCGCGGCGTCCCGGCTCCGCGAGGTCTTCCTTGACGTCGGCTTCACTGCCGACGGTGTCCTAGCGATGCTGGGCTCCTCTGCCTACGCTGCCCTCGGCCGCGATGAGATGGTGCCTGCACGGCAAGTTCTGGCCGACCGCACCGGTGTCGACGTTGATCTCGTTCGGCTCTTCGTACTTGGTGATGCGGTAGAACGTTCGCGGCTCAATCCGCTACTCCCCGTTGCGGATATGGAGTTCCTCGAGCTCGTTGGCGGCACCCCATCAATCGCTGCTCTAGTGGACGTCCGCCCATACGGTGAAAGTGATACCGAGTGGTACGTAGTCAGTGATCACGGCCCTGGCACGGCCGGTCGCAGTGTGGTTGAGGTCGCTGCTGATCACGTGCTCGGCGTGGGTGGAGCCTCGCTGACCCTGGCCCGGATAACACCCCGTGACGGCGTCGACAGTGCCCTCGATCTTGGTACGGGCTGCGGCGTCCAGGCGCTTCACCTTGGACGTCATGCCAAGGCCGTGGTTGCTACCGATCGCAACGGTCGCGCCCTGCGTCTCGCCGGGGTGACCGCTGCCCTGTCGGGTCAACGCTGGGACCTCCGCGAGGGATCCTTGTTTGAGCCGGTTGCTGGCGCTCAATTTGATCTGGTGGTGTCCAATCCGCCCTTTGTTATCTCGCCCGGACATCGCTACACCTACCGCGATGCTGGGCTGCCCGCCGACGACTTGGGGCGAGTGCTGGTGCAGCAGGCGCCGACATATTTGCGCGATGGCGGCACTGCAGTGATCTTGGCCAATTGGCTGCATCGCGCCGATGAGGACTGGCGTGAGCGCGTAGCAGCGTGGCTCGAGTCGACCGGCTGTGACTCGTGGGTGGCGCAGCGCGAGGTGCAGGACCCAGCCGAGTACGTGGGGCTTTGGCTCCGGGACGCGGGTCACGCTGGCGTCGATCACGACCGACGCTACGACGAATGGCTGCGAGCGCTGGACGACATGGGCGCCGAAGGTATCGGGTTCGGCTGGATCGTGCTGCATCGAGGCGGCTCCTACGGTGAGCTTGGCCCGCGGCTCGAGGACGTGAGTGCCGCTGACCGTCAGCCGCGTGGTGACGAGGTAACGGCGCTCATGGCGGCGCGTGCCCGTTGGCACGAGTTCGGTGTGGTTGCCCTGCTCGACTCGTGCCCACGGCGGCCCGAAGGATTGCGGCTGGTGACCGAAGAACGAGCCGACCCGAAGGGGTACCTACTAGGGGTGCCGGGGAGCCTTGGCGTGATCGGCGGATGGCGTCAAGATGAGCTCGTCGATGTCGTCACTTCCGCACTGATTAGGGCCTTCGACGGACACACTTCGGTAAGTGCCGCAGTCGATGTGGTGGCAGCAGAACTTGAGCTCGACGTCGACGATGTCCTGGCTGGAGCGATCCTTCGAGTGCGCGAGCTCGTGGAGGACGGTGCCCTCATTCTCGAGGTCGACCCGAAATTGCCTGACCCCCGCTGACCTGGGGCGATAGTCCCGGTGTCATGCTCCCGTTTGACAGAACCACCCCTAGAGTGGTCACACTCCGCCCGGAACAGCGTTCACCGGATGCTGGCCTTGGTCAGGCGTGCCGTCGCTTTGGCGGTGCGAGCTGATCGTGAGAGAAGGAGACGCGTTGCCCACGAAGGCCTCGGACGAGACCCCCGCCACGGGGCGTCGTCTCGTCATTGTCGAGTCGCCGGCCAAAGCCAAGACCATCCAGGGCTATCTCGGCCCAGGGTATGACGTCGAAGCTTCGGTGGGGCACATCCGCGACCTGCCCAAGCGGGCCGCCGATATCCCTGCTCAGTACAAGGGTGAGGCTTGGTCGCGCCTTGGTGTCGACGTCGACAACGGCTACTCCGCTCTCTACGTGGTCGACAACGACAAGAAGGCCAAAGTCGCCGAGCTGAAGAAGAAGCTTGCGAACGCTGACGAACTCTTCCTGGCCACTGATGAGGACCGCGAGGGCGAGGCCATTGCCTGGCATCTACTCGAGGTGCTCAAGCCCAAGGTTCCGGTGCGCCGGATGGTGTTCCACGAAATCACCAAGGACGCGATCCGTCGCGCGATCGACGAGACTCGCGATCTCGACCAGAGTTTGGTCGATGCGCAGGAGACTCGCCGAATCCTCGACCGGCTCTACGGGTATGAGGTGTCACCCGTTCTGTGGAAGAAGGTGATGACTGGCCTTTCCGCCGGACGGGTCCAGTCGGTGGCTACCCGCCTCGTTGTCGACCGCGAACGTGAGCGCATCGCTTTCCGTACCGCGTCGTATTGGGACATCGACGGCCTGTTCGATCCAGGTTCGTTCAGCGCCACGCTGGTCGCTGTCGATGGTGCCCGAGTCGCCACTGGCAAGGACTTCACCCAGCAGGGCATCTTGACCCGTGAAGGCGCTGCGCACCTCGACGAAGCGGCGGCCACCTCGCTTGCGGCGGGATTGCAGAACGCGGCATTCACGGTGCGCGCGGTGGATGACAAGCCCTACCGTCGCTCGCCCGCAGCTCCGTTCATGACCTCGACCTTGCAGCAGGAAGCGAGCCGCAAATTGCGGTGGGGCGCTCAGCGCACCATGCGCGTGGCACAGGGGCTGTACGAGCGAGGCTTCATCACCTATATGCGAACTGACTCCACCACTTTGTCGGAGTCTGCGGTCTCTGCCGCACGTTCGCAGGCGGCACAGTTGTACGGCTCGGATCACGTGTCAGAGGTGCCGCGGCGTTACGACCGCAAGGTCAAGAACGCGCAAGAGGCGCACGAGGCGATCCGTCCTGCAGGTGACGTCTTCCGCACACCGGCTGAGGTTGCTGGTGAACTCCGTGGTGACGACTTCGCCCTCTACGACTTGATCTGGAAGCGCACGGTCGCCTCGCAGATGTCAGATGCCCGCGGACAGACCGCAACCATTCGCCTTGGCGCAGTGGCAACTGACGGCCGCGATGCAGAGTTCTCGGCCAGCGGCACGATCATCACGTTCCGCGGATTCCTTGCTGCGTATGAGGAATCGGTCGATGACGACGCTGACAAGGACGGCGACGACGCTGAACGTCGACTGCCGCAGGTCGCCGTGGGAGATTCAGTGAGTGCCATGCGTTTGGACGCTGAGGGTCACTCCACGAATCCACCCGCCCGCTACACCGAAGCATCGCTCGTCAAGGCGTTGGAGGAGCGCGGCATCGGTCGCCCGTCCACGTACTCATCAATCATGGGCACGATTGTCGACCGCGGCTATGTGGTTAAGCGCGGCTCGGCTTTGGTCCCGTCGTTCCTCGCGTTCGCCGTGATTCGCCTGATGGAGGAACACTTCACCTCCTTGGTCGACTACGACTTCACGGCTCGGATGGAGGAGACCCTCGACACCGTTGCCTCTGGCGATGCTGATCGCGTATCGGTGCTCGATCGTTTCTATCGTGGCGATGACTCGCGTGCCTTCGCGGGTTTGCGCTCGCTCGTCACCGACCTGGGCGAGATCGATGCCCGCGAGAACTCGTCCTTCCCAATCGCAGATTGCGACATCGTGCTTCGTGTAGGTCGCTATGGCGCCTACGTCGAACGCGATGGCGAGCGCGCAAATGTGCCGCCAGAAATTGCACCCGACGAACTCACTGCTGCCAAGGCCGAGGAACTACTGGCCTTGCCGTCCGGCGAACGCGACCTAGGTAGTGATCCCTCGACCGGACGTCAGGTGGTTGCGAAGTCGGGCCGTTATGGCCCTTATGTGACCGAGGTGCTTGAGGAAGATGCGCCGAAGTCGGCCAAGCCCAAGACCTCGTCGCTGTTCGCTGACATGTCGTTGGACACCGTCACTTTGGACGACGCGTTGCGACTGATGTCGCTGCCTCGTCTTGTGGGCGCTGACCCAGCCGACGGTGTCGAGATCACCGCACAAAATGGTCGTTATGGTCCTTACATCAGCAAGGACAAGGACTCTCGCTCGCTACCTGATGAGGCCTCGATCTTCACAGTCAGCATCGACGAGGCGTTGGTGCTGTTTGCCCAGCCCAAGGGCCGACGCGGCGCCGCAGCCCCCAAGCCGGGGATTGTCGTAGGTGTTGACCCGGCCACTGGCCGTGAGGTGACCCTGAAGGAGGGCCGCTTTGGCCCGTACGTGACCGACGGTGAGAGCAATGCGTCGCTGCGCCGGGCCGACGACCCTGCGACCATTTCGATTGACCGCGCTGCTGATCTTCTGGCTGAGCGTCGCGCCAAGGAGCCCACCCCAAAGAAGACCGCCAAGAGGGCCCCCGCCACAAGGGCTGCGGCTAAAAAGACTGCTGCCAAGAAGCCAGCAACCAAGAAGACCGCCGCCAAGAAGCCAGCAACCAAGACCGCCGCCAAGAAGCCAGCAACCAAGACCGCCACCAAGAAGCCAGCAACCAAGACCGCCACCAAAGAGACCGCCACTAAAGAGACCGCCACTAAAGAGACCGCCACTAAAGAGACCGCCGTCCTCGGCTAACACCCCGCTCCACTTTTGTCATGAAGGTGCCCCGCACTGCGCTAGAGGCAGCGGATCCTCCCCTGCCATATCGGGCTTAGGCGCTGGCAGTGGCGGGGCTCTAGTGTTTGGGGTGTGAGCCAGATGGGTGTGCCGACCAAACAGCAGGGCGCCGATGTGCCTCGGGGCGTGTTCGTCGCCTTTGAAGGCGGCGATGGAGCCGGAAAGTCGACCCAGGCGAACACTCTTGCTGACGAGCTGACCAGCGCTGGCTTCGAGGTGGTACGTACGCGGGAGCCGGGCGGCACACCAGCTGCTGAGGCGATTCGTGCCGTGGTCCTCACCCCCGACTACGCAGGCCTTGATCCGCGAGCCGAGGCCCTGTTGTTCGCAGCCGCCCGTAGCGAGCACGTCAGCAGGCTCATCGCGCCGGCACTGGCCCGCGGTGCAATCGTGATCTGCGATCGCTACGTCGACTCCTCGATCGCCTATCAAGGCGTGGCGCGCGGTCTTGGGGTTGACGTCGTCACCGAGATCAACATGTGGGCCACCGGCGGCTTGCTCCCCGACCTCACGGTGTTGCTCGATGTCGACGCCAATGCCGGACTTGAACGCGCTACCGATCCCAACCGCCTCGAGGACGAGCCCGAGTCCTTCCACGCGGCCGTGGTCGAGGCTTTCCGTCAACTGGCCGCAGCACAGCCTGACCGCTACCTAGTGATCTCTGCGGCGCAATCGCGCACTGCGATCGCCGACGTCGTGCTTGAGCATGTGCGGGGTCTGCTTGCTGCCCGGAGCGTGCTGTGAGCTCCGCCCCAGCGGGTGACGTCTTCGCCGAGTTGGTCGGCCAGGAACACGCGGTCGAGCAGTTGCGTGCTGCCGCGGCGGATGCGCCGGCAGCGCGAGCCGGCCAGCATTCCCAGGCGATGACTCATGCGTGGCTCATCACGGGCCCACCCGGATCGGGCAGATCGACTGCGGCGCTTGCCTTTGCAGCGGCGCTGGTTTGCCCGCAGGGTGGCTGTGGCTACTGCGCCGAATGCGAATCGGTGCGGCACTCAACTCACCCAGACGTCGAACACATAGTCCCGGAGTCCGTCACCTACAGCGTCGACGAGACTCGTGATCTCATCCATCGCGCTTCGTTGGCCCCGTCGAGATCTCCCTGGCATGTGTTCGTACTGGAGGACGCTGATCGGCTCAATCCGGAAAGCGCGAACGCGCTACTCAAGAGCATCGAGGAGCCCACGCCGGGCACTGTCTGGATCCTGTGCGCGCCGAGCACCGAGGACGTTCTGCCAACGATTCGCTCTCGCTGCCGTCACCTAATGCTTGCCACTCCCAGTACGTCCGATGTGATCTCAGCGCTCGTCACTACTCTGAATGTCGACCCAGCGATGGCGGCTTTCGCGGCGCGCGCCGCGCAGGGACACATCGGTCGCGCACGTGCGCTTGCTACCGACGAATCGGCGCGGCTCCGACGTCAAGACGTCCTCCGAATTCCTATGCAGCTCAAGGATCTTGGCTCGTGCCTGGTGCTGGCTAGCGAGCTTGTCGACACCGTCACAGCTGACGTGGCGTCGATCTGTGATCCGCTTGACGCGCGCGAGCTGGCGAGCCTGCGCGCTGCCTACGGTGAGGGCGCTGAGGGGCGCGGGCTCGGTACGGTTGAGCGCCGAGCGAAGGGCGTTGTCAAAGCGCTAGAGGACCGGCAGAAGAAGCGTCGACGTCGAGTCGTGCGTGACCAACTCGACCGCGCGATTGTCGATCTGGTAGCGCTCTATCGCGATGTGCTGGTTGTTCAACTGGGCGCGCAGTCGACTCTGGTCAACGACGAGATGCGCCCACAGATCGAGCGGCTAGCGGCACAGTCGTCGCCGGAAGACACGCTTCGACGAGTCGACGCATTGGAACGAACGCGTCACCTACTAGAGGCGAATGTGTCGCCGCTCTTGGCTTTTGAGTCGTTAACCGTGTCGCTTAAGGATCCCTCGCTCGCCTGACCCGAAGCCGACAACGTAGGTGCCGCAAGCCTCAGTGCTCGCCACCCGCAACCCGCAGACCATCCGCATAGGCCATGAGTGCGTCAGCTGCAGGGGCGAGCACCTCGACAGCGGAGCGGCCCAGATCTGGTGACGCCAGCATGGTCGCAGCTGCGGCAAGCAGATGGTCGTAGACGCTCACGCCTTCGCCCAGACGGGCACGAACCTGTTGCGCCGCCGTGTCAGCGGCCAGCGCCGCGCCCGTGCGCGGAAGGTCGCGTCGGACCTGATCGAGCAGAACCAGCCGGGTGATCTGCGAGCCAAAAACGGGTGCGGCTTCATCGTCAGCAGTGCGAAGTTCGCGGCCGGCTTCGGCGTGCATGGCCGATACCGCGGGAAGCATCGCGAGCAGTTGACGTCGGACAGCCTCAAAACCTTGTGCCTCAGCCCAACCGATTGCCTCGCGTCGAAGATCGCGCGCAGTGGACACCGGCATGCTCGTCGATAGCTCGGGAGGCTTTGCGTGCTGTGACTCGTAGCGCGACCGCACGGCGATGACCGCGCTCACGGCTGACCCGGCGAAGAGCAGCAGCGACGGGCCGTCGGTCGTCTCGCTGACCACTCCGAGAACAGCGGCAGCGCCAGAGACCGCGGAGAGCGTGACAGAGCGCGAGCGAAGCCGGTGCACCTTGCGGTGATGCCGATCGACTGCCTTGGTGTGACGCTCGAGCGCCTTCGCCTGGTCGCGAGCCAACTTACTTCCGCCACCTTGTGCGATGGCATAGGCCTGAACGACATCAAGGCCTTGACCGACGAGGGTGTTTACCCTTTCGGCGAGGCGGATGGCGTCCGGCGCGCTGCTCATGGGGCCAAGGTTAGGCGACGGACGGCCTAGTCTCGACCTCGTGCCGACAGAATTTGCCCAACTCCACGTTGACGATCCCGATTACGGCGATCTCGTGCTCGATGCAGTGATCGCTGGTGCCGACGACGGCGAGCCAGTCCTCCTGCTGCATGGCTGGCCAGAGACCTCGCACATGTGGTCGCGAGTGATTCCCGCGCTTGCGTCGTCGGGGCTGCTCGTGGTCGCCGTTGACCAGCGAGGCTTTTCTCCCGGGGCTCGACTTCGCGATACCGCGGCGTACACCAGCGATCGACTGGTGCGCGATGTGGACGGAGTGATCAACGCACTTGGCTGGCCGAGCGCCCATCTAGTGGGTCATGACTGGGGGGCGTTGGTTGCCTGGGAAACCGCTGCCACATTGCCTGCGATCGTCCGTAGTCTCACCGCGCTCTCCGTTCCGCACCCTGCGGCTTTCATCGCAGCGCTGCAATCAGATCCTGAACAGCGCGAGAAGTCGGGTTACGTTGGCTTCTTCCGTAGCGACCCGGTTGCTGCGGCGAGGGTGCTCATGCGTGAGGGAGCCAAGACGTTTCGAACGCTCTACGGCGATAGCGTCCACGCGCGCGATATCGATTCGTATGTGGAGCACTTCGAGGACGACGACGCGCTCGAGTCGACTCTGCGCTGGTATGCCGCGATGGATGACTCCGCCATGGCCGATGTGCCCCCAGTGGCCGTACCCACTACCTTCGTCTGGGGTGATGAGGATGTTGCAGTGGGTGCCGTCGCAGCGCACGAGTGTGGCAAGTGGGTTAGCGGCGATTTCGACTTCCGAGTCCTCACTGGGCATGGTCACTGGATTGTCGACGAGGATCCAGACGCGATCGTCGATGCCATCTTGGCGAGAGTGGGTTAGCGCATGCCGATGATGATGGCGGTGACCTTCGTTCGCGCGGGCAAGCTCTATTACCTCGACGCTGGCGGCTTCGCGCCGCGGGTGGGTGATCACGTTCTCTACCCGACCACCACCTCGCCGGAGGTCGCCCAAGTGGTCTGGGGCCCCGAGTGGGTCGACGGTGAAGTCGGCGGACTCGCTGAGTGTGTTGGGATCGCGACGGAGCAAGACATCCGTCGCGACGATGAGAATCGCCGTCGTCGGACCGAGATTCAGGTCACTGCCCAAAAACTGATCCGCGAGCAGCGATTGCCGATGAAGATCAGTGGCGTCGATTGGGTCGACGTCGGCCACGAATCTGGACGCGCGACCGCAACCGTGTATTTCACGGCCCCCACTCGGGTCGACTTCCGTCAACTCGTGCGCGAACTCGCCAATTCCCTTGATGCCAAAGTGATGTTCACGCAGCTCTCGGCGCGCGACGACGCTCGCGTGCAGGGTGGCATTGGCTCATGCGGGCGCGACACCTGCTGCTCAACTTTCCTCGTCGACTTCGACACCGTCACCTTGCGTATGGCTCGTGATCAGGATCTGCCGCCGAACCCGATGAAGATCTCGGGTGCATGCGGAAAACTTATGTGCTGCTTGAAGTATGAGCACCCTTTGTACGACGAGTTCCTTAACGAGGTCCCGGCGATCGGTGAACGCGTGGCTACCGAAGACGGTGATGGCCGGGTCGTGGCACACGATGTGCCACGAGACCAAGTGGTCATTCGTCTTGACGCTGGCGGCGGACGCAGTGTGTGTGATCGCGCATCGGCGTGCTCGGCTCGGGCCGCTTACGAGTCCCGTCCGTGACCGTCGCCCTCATACCAACCGCTGCGGAACTCAGGTGTGTCGTAATGCGTCATCACTGGGTGAGCCTTGCTGGCTTCACGATCGAGCAGTTGATTCCGGAGTTTGCATGACCCATTACGTTCCGCGCAGGCGGGCAGCCGTTGCCATGATCGTCGGCACGGTTCTGATCGGTTCCCTAGCGCTGAGTTCATGCGCGCAAACGATTGGAACGGTGACCTTCGATTCGGCTGCGCCGAATCCGACCGTGTCGCCGAGTGCGACCGCAACGGTGGATCCGAGCGCGACTCCGACGGTTGAACCCAGTGCGCTACCAGGCACTGGTGATCTTGCGAGTTTCTACAGCCAGACCTTGGCTTGGAAGGCCTGCGGCGGAGAGTTTCAGTGCAGCGTTCTGAACGTGCCGATCGACTACGCGGTACCGTCGTCCGGGTCAACGAAAGTCTCAGTGATCCGGCTTCGTTCGACTGATCCTTCACAGCGCGTGGGTTCTTTGGTGCTGAACCCTGGCGGCCCTGGTGGCTCGGGGGTCGACTATGTACGAGCGGCTCGAGCGGTCATCGATGATGCGGTCCGGCAGAAGTTCACGATCGTGGGGTTCGACCCGCGCGGGGTGGCGTCGTCAGACCCGATCGCCTGCATAGACGACAAGCAGACAGATACCTTCGTCGCCGCAGATGGCACCCCTGATACCCCGGCCGAGATAGGGCTTGTCGAGAATCTGGCTAAGCAGTTCGCTGATTCTTGTAAAGCCAACTCGCCCAAGCTTTATGGCCACGTTGACACACGCTCGGTGGCTCGTGATATGGACGTTCTGCGGGCCGCCCTGGGCGATGAGAAGCTGAATTACTTTGGTGCGTCGTATGGCACTTACCTTGGAGCTACTTACGCCGATCTGTTCCCCTCGCGCGTTGGGCGAATGGTTCTTGACGGGGCGATCGATCCGACCCTGTCGAATGTCGAACTCACCCGTACTCAGGGCCAAGGCTTCGAGATTGCCTTTGACCGTTTCGCGCAGGACTGTTCGAAGCAACCCGACTGCCCCCTGCCCACGGGCAAGCAACGTGCGATTGATGCGATGGTGAAGTTCTTCGCCAAACTCGACCGCACACCGCTGCCAACCAACGACGGGCAGCGGCCGCTCACAGAGGCTCTGGCAGAGAACGCCGTTCTGTCTTATCTCTACTTCCCGCCCTCCGACTGGGACCGGTTGCGGGCAGGCCTAGCCGCTGCGTTCGCTGGCGATGGATCAGAGCTGTTGGGCATGCTTGACGAGCGCATCGCACGTGATGGGTCTGGCCACTACGTCGACAACTCCACGGCGGCCCTATACGCGGTCAATGCGCTCGACCGCCCGGACCGACCGACAACGGCCCAATGGCAGGTGCTGGCAGATCAGTGGGCCGTGACAGAACCCATCTTCGGACGGTTTTTTGCCTGGGGCAGCCTGCCCTTCAGCTACTGGGGAGTGCCTGCGACCAATACCCCGCACGCCATCAGCGCGCCAGGTTCGGGGCCAATCCTGGTCGTGGGTACGACCTATGACCCGGCGACTCCGTACCCGTGGGCGCAGGCCCTGGCAAAGCAACTTTCGCGTGGTGTTCTCCTGACCCGAGTGGGTGATGGCCACACCGCCTACGGCATGGGTTCAGCGTGCATCGATCAGGGAATCGACCAGTACCTCGTCACAGGGGTTACGCCACCGGTCGACACTGTGTGCCGCTGAGGTATTCTTCGTCTTCGTGCCGCCACCGATGGTGTCAGTACGCCGCCTTAGCTCAGTCGGTAGAGCGTCTCACTCGTAATGAGAAGGTCAACGGTTCGATTCCGTTAGGCGGCTCCAGCAAGACCGCAGGGTGTGGCTGGTTTACTCGGCCGCAGCGGTACATCTGTGACACCCGGGATGAACGGCATTAACGGAGTGCCTTGGCCCAGAGGTCCGGCCGGGGCGGTGGGCTCGCCGGGGCGGTGGGCTCGCCGGGGCGGTGGGCTCGCCGGGTTAAGCGGGGGTGGTCCGATCGCCCGGGCCGCAAGGAGTCAAGGCTGATCCAGCATCAGCGTAATTTGGGCTCTTCAACGTGCACTTGGTGGACTCGGCGAGAAATGACTACGGCCTCTTGGAACTGCCGGTGGGGACCCAGCGCGCGATCGCGGCCACGATGTCTATGCCTGCTACAACTTCGGTTCGCTCATATCGGCGCAGCAGCCGTTTACCTCTCAGGGGATCATCAACGGCGGGTTTACAGGCCTCGTTTGCACAGGGTCCGCGATCAGGCGCCATGTATTATCCGGCAACGGTCTGTTAACAAAGCTTATTTACCGGCCACCGGTTAGTGAGCCAGTGCTCTTGGCCTTCTCCGTGCCCTCGGGGGTCATCCGCGTAAGTGGCTCAGCGATCATGGGCGCTCTAGCCTTCCCAGCACGCGCGGCGGTCATGCCTAGATCGCACGGTCGACCCCAGACTCAACAGAGGAGTAGTTGTGCCCGATTCCACTAAGACCCGACAGTTGGCAACCCACTGGTCCGGTATGTGGACGGGATCATCGTGGGGGGTAAGCAGCCAGCACCATCCGCGGTCAAATACGCACCAAGGCGCGGCTCCCGACTTCCATTCGTGGACCGCGCCATGGTCGATGTACATCGTGAACCAGGACGGCCGACACGTCGAGGTCCTCTACAAGACTGATAACTATGAAAGCCGCTTGGTAGGCGTGATCACCGCAGATTTCAGCAAGATGATCCTTACCGGTGAGGTTGCCATCTATCACTTCGAGATCGATGTCGCCGCTGGCACCATGTGGGGGCAGTGGAGTGCAGGCCCCCACGGCACCGACAAGGTCGGCGCCAACTTCGCGTGCGGCGAGGTCGAGATCTCAGCCGTTCTGTAAGCCCAGGCCATGACCAATGGCCCACGCGCTAGGCGGGTTCACGCGGTCTTCGTAGGGATGACCAGTCGTTTCGCTCCAGCGAACATGAGCTGCCCCGGTTAGTGCGACAGTGCTCCTGAGAGTCCGGGGTTGTTGTGCAGATCCAGCGTGCACTCGTCGGGCGTTGGTTACCCCAGCGAGGAATGCGGCCGGTACTTCTTGTGTTCCCGTCGGTAGTGCTCGGCTTTGGTCTTGGCTTCGAGCAGGGCATGGAAGCCGCACTGCTCAGCAGCAGTTGATCACGGAGCCTTGTGAACAATCCGCTCAGGTGTGTGATGTCGATGCTTCACTTCGTTCTCCTCGCCCAAACGGGCAATCGTGTACTCACACAGCACTGGGGTCAACCACCATGGGTCAGGTCGCGATCTACCAGGATCTAAACGGAAAGTGCGCTGCCATCCGTGGGGTTTCCTGATGCCACACCGTTGCCACAGACGCACGGACACGGGAGGGTTCTTGGACTGACGAGATGGACACCCATGCGCACGAAAATGTCTGTGCGACAAAGAGAATGAACCTTTTGGAATGCTTATGCGGTACTCGTAACGAGAAGGTCAAAGGTTCGATTCCGTTAGGCGGCTCAAGCAAGACCGGCGGTCAGGCTCGTGAACTGGGTTCTGCAAGCGCAGGCGGCTTCGCGAGAATGTAGGCAAGCCCGCCAGCGATTGCTGCAACAAGTACTACCGACGGCCAAGGGCCGATGACATGGCCCAGCGGATGTGACACCGCAAAGAGCGCCAGAACCGCGACTAGCAGCCCGGCTGTTCGTGGGACGCTAGCCACTTTCAGCATCCACCATGTGCACACGGCCCCACCGAGTACGAGCACGGCGCCCCCGAGCGCGCGATTTCCAGTCACCGATGCTGCAGCGAATCCGAGGATGAGAGTGAGGGCAGTTGCGGCGGAAATGCGTTGTCGCATGAGCCAGACCCTAGCCATGAGAGTTGACTTTGCCTGTGGGCAGGGGGTCCGGCACCACTCATCACATTCGATTCCTGCGCTGGGCTCCTCCTCGACCGCCGTCCTTCGGCTGCGTGCCGTTCAACGTTGACGCCAGACGCCCCGAGGCCCGATACCCGACGCCCGATACCTGACGCCCGTCGCTCATCGACCAAGATTTGGTCAGTTCACGTGGTGCTCGACAGGGGAGTTGGCCCGACTTCACATGGCATGTTTGGCAACGTTGATCTACTTTCGGTCTCTTTTCCCCTAATGAGACTCCCTACCCCATAGCATCAGCCCGAGTCTGGCCATTAACGTTAGCCAGCACAGGAGGCCGGGATGACAGTCAGGAGCCCTCGTCGTGGCTGAGAACGAGGCTGGGCACGAGCCCAGCAAGCGCCGTTCGGACGTTTTGGATGCGATCTTCGACGTTGTCGACGATCATGCTGAGGAAGAGGCTGCGCCTCGCTCCACGGTATTCCGTGCCCAGGCACTCGAGCAGATCGATGTACCCAAACAGCTCGACAACCTCCTTCCTCTTACCTCACGCCGCCGATGGCTGGCGGTCGTCGGTGCTGCAGTGCTGGTGCTCGCTGGCCTGGCCTATGCGGCTGGCACTGTCACCATCACGTCAGTGAATGGCACCGGTCGCGCAGTCCCCGCACCCGGGCTTGCCGCCGCAGCAATAGCCGCGTCAGCCGTCGTCACCCAGGTATCGGTAGCCCCGGGAACCGCAGTCACAGCCGGCGAGATCATCTTGGTTGCGACTAGCACCACTGGGCAGACCGTCCCGGTTGCTTCGCCGATCGATGGAACTGTGTGGCAAGAACTCGCCCCTATCGGCGCAGTCGTCAATCCGGGTGACACCGTCGCGACGATCCTGCCGCTGGCCAAGGGTCCAGAAGCAATGTTCGCAGTTGAGGAGTCCCTGGCGGGGCCTTTGCGAGTGGGCCAGGAGGTCACTCTCGGAACCGCTGATGGTGCAACAGTTCAGGGCAGCATCAGCGCCATTGCCGTTGCGCCCATCCCGGCGGCTAATGCAAGCGCGCGACTCTCGTTGCCATTGCCGGCCGGAGCCCCGATGGTGATGATCACAGTCACTCCGGCGGCTGCGCTGCCCCCAGGCGCCGAACTCACCGCTGAGTTCATCATCTCCAAGCAGACCCTCGCCGCGCGATTGCTCGCCGGCGGATGAGCACCTCTGTAGCGACGCCGCCGAGCACTGAGCCCAAGAAGCCAGCACCCAAGAAGATCCCCAAGAGTCACCGGGTCAAGGTGCCGACTGTCCTGCAGATGGAAGATACCGAGTGCGGCGCAGCGAGTTTGGCGATGGTTGCCGGACACTACGGCCGGATCGTGCCGCTTGACGAACTCCGTGTCACATGCGGAGTTTCGCGAGACGGCGCTACCGCGAGCAGCGTTATGGGGGCGGCTCGCACACTCGGTATGAAGGCCAAGGCTTACACGCGTGAGCCTGAGCAACTCAAGCAGATGACCTTCCCCCTCATCATCCATTGGCGCTTCTACCACTACGTCGTGGTCGAAGGCTGGTACCCGGGCGGCTGGTATCTGAAGGACCCGGAAAAGGGTCCACGCAAGTGTGACGACAAGGAGTTCTACGAGGCCTTCACCGGGGTAGTCATGCAGTTGACCCCCACCGAGGAGTTCGTCACTGGTGGTAAGCGTCCGGGGGTCACGTCTCGGCTCCTGCGCGCAGGCGGCCACCTCGGGCCGGGCATCGCCATGGCGCTACTTGTCGGTCTACTTCTCGTGGTTCCCACGCTGATCGTTCCGCAGATCCTCAGTCTCTATGGCAACGTCCTAGACACCGGTGGTGGAAATCTTGCGGTCGCTGCAGTGGGTGGTTTGCTGCTCGCACTGCTTGTGCAAACTCTGCTGTTAGCGCTGCAAGGCTCACTTACTGTGCGGCTCGCGACCAAGATCTCGCTGCGGCTCGGTGCATCTGTGGTCCAGCGGCTCTTGCGGTTGCCTGCGGGTTTCCATGCCCAGCGAGGCTCAGGCTCCATTGCCCAGCGCGCTCTGCTGATCGATTCGCTCAGTGAACTGCTCTCGGACTTGATCGTCACGATTTCTACTGGGGCGCTCACCGCGATTGCCGCTGCCGTCGTACTGTTCTTCGTCGACCCACTCACTTGTCTTGTGGCTGTAGCGGTTGCCGTCACGATGGGCGTCACGCTGCAGTTCTCGATTGTGCGGGCGCAGGATGAGGCCTCCAAGGTGGTGGTTCAGCGCGTAGAAGTCGGCACCGTCATGGCTGCGTCGTTGTCGCAGATCGAATCGATCAAGGCGTCTGGCTCTGAGGACGGAATCATCGCTCACGGCATCGCTGCCGAGAACCGGCTGCTTGAGGCGTATCAGCGCATCGGCCTTCGCATGCTGACGATGAATCTGCTCCCCACGATCCTGTCTGAAGTCGGCTTCATCACGATCTCTGGTGTTGCGCTGTATCAGGTGATCAACGACAAGATCACCGCTGGCGCGCTGTTATCGATCCTCGCGCTCGCGGCAGTGCTGTTGGCGCCGGTGGCCCAGATTGTCGGTGCCCTCAGTGAATCCCAACTGCTGCGCGCCACACTCGATCAGGTCGACGACGTACTCGAATCCGAACTCCAATCTGAGTGGCCCGATGAAGGACCCGAGGCGCCCTCGTCTTTGCGCGGCGAACTCGACGTACGCGACATCTCCTTTGGCTACAGTCGGCTCGGTAAGCCGGTCATCGCCAACGTGAGTCTGCATGTGCAGCCGGGCTGTCGCGTAGCGCTCGTGGGGCCTTCGGGCTGCGGTAAATCGACGCTGTCGCGGCTCGTTACGGGCCTGTACCAGCCATGGTCTGGTGAGCTCCTTATTGATGGTTTGCCGCGTAGTCAGCATGCGCCCCAGATTCTCACCGACGGTATCGCCCTCGTCGATCAGGATGTAGCGATTTTTGCTGGAACCGTGCGCGACAACATCACGCTCTGGGACAACACCATCCCCGAAAAGGACATTCAAGAGGCGATAGAGGATGCCCAACTCAGCGACGATATTGCCAAGCGCCCAGGGGGTTTGGACGCCGTACTCACCGAGGGCGGCCGCGACCTTTCAGGTGGTCAACGCCAGCGGCTAGAAATTGCGCGAGCACTCGTGCGCAAGCCGGTCTTCTTGGTGATGGACGAAGCTACCAGTGCGCTGGATGCGGCCACCGAGCAGCGCATCGATGAGGCAATCAGGCGCCGGGGCATTACCTGTTTGGTTATCGCGCATCGGCTCTCGACGATCCGCGACAGTGATGAGCTCATTGTTTTGGACAAGGGCGAGGTAGTCGAGCGCGGATCACACGACCAACTCATGGCACTTGATGGCACGTACGCGAGAATGGTGGCCTCCGGATGAACGCGAGCCACCCAGACGCCACGATCCTTTCCGCTACTCGTGTCCTGTACCCAGAATCGGGTCAGGTAGTTGAGTGCATCACTGGCTCGGTGCTCGTCTTTGCCGTGCAGGAGAACGGAATCCGCTTACCCCTGGGTACGTTGACTCAAGGGCTCATCGCCGCTGGGTGTCCCCCAACCGCAGCCGGCCATCGACTCCTCCTGACCGGCCTGCCGGGCACCGAGATTCGGATGCGCCAGGTCAGCGAGGTCATCAGGGATGTCGATCACAGCCACCTCAATACCTGGTTCACCCTCTTGGGCAACATCGCACTTGATGGACGTTGGGTTGACCAAGTTGTCGCACCCGACCCGAGCGAACCACTGCGTCTCACGCCTGGTGAGCGAGTATCTGTTCTGTCCGAAGAGACCTCGGCCACCGATCACACCATCCATGGTTGGCTTCGTGTCACAGCAGGTACGGCACTGTGGTGCGACTTCGATGATGTCCACGTCAACGACGTTGATGGCAACATCGCCGTTACTCGGGGTGTCTGGCTAGCGGCGGGGCTGCGTTGCCGGATCGGTGTGGGTACCCGTCCGACAACGCCGGACGCGTGGCAGGCTTCGCTCGACTTGGCTGGCCGGCTGGCAGTCGAGTCGGCGGTAGCCCTCGCTAAGGCTGAGACCCTCGATCGGGCAAGTCGCCTCGCTGGTGCTGAGGGACGATCGCTGCATCAGGTTCAAGAGGGTGTTGACATCCTCACTGGCGCGATCACCGGTCCGCGACGTCGCAAGGTCGACCAAGCCGACTCGACGTCGGCTGCTTTGGTCGCGGCGTTCCAGATCGTTCGGGCCTCGGGCCTTAGCGTCGATGATCAAGTTCAAGAGCGGGTTGAGGCTGAAGTCGCACTTGGCCGTGACCCCATGGTGGCCGTTGCCGAGGCCTGCCGGGCCCGGGCAAGGTCGGTCGATCTCGCGTCAGGCTGGTGGCACCTTGACGGCCCGCCGATGGTGGCATGGTTCGACACCGGTTCTGCGGTCGCGCTCACTCGACACGGCGGCAGTTGGATCATCTCTGATCCTGCTGCCCCCGATTCCAAATTGCATGTCAATGAAGAGGTCGCGGCTACGTTGCGGCACAAGGCAACCGAGTTCATCCCGATCCTGGCGCCGGCTCCACAGGGTCTTGGGCAGCTCATGCGCTTGTCGGTCGCCAGCGCACGCTCTGACATCACAGTGGTCGGCCTGACCACCATCATCGTCGGGGTAATCGCCTTCATGATTCCCTACGTTCTCGGAGAACTTGCCGGTTCCCTTGGCACGCTTACCAATACGGCGCTGCTCTGGGGGCTCGTCGCGCTGCTTCTCGTTGTCGGATCGTCGGCGCTGTTCCAGGTGGTGCGTGGCTTGGCCATGTTGCGCATCCGGGTAAAGATGGTGACCGTTGCGTCCGGTGCGGTCTGGGACCGAATCATGCGGCTCAAGCCAAGTTGGCATGACGAGTACTCGCTGGGCGAGCGCATGACCCAGGCCGTCGCGATCAATACGGCCCAGGAAGCAGTGCCAGACTTGCTCGTGACCGTGCTGCTGGACTCTGTCTACTTGATCGGCAGCCTGGCTGCTGTTGCCACCACAACCATGCCCTTGCTTTTCGCACTCACCTTCCTGATCGTGCTGCAGGTCGGTGTTAGTTACTGGCTCGTGCGAGTTGGTGCCAAGCTTTCTGCGGCGCGCATCGCCGCCAGTGCCGCGTCCAGTGGTCGTCTGATGGAGATTCTGGGCGCGGTGAACCGCCTGCGAGTTTCCGGTGCCGAAGGCCGTGCATTTCGTCGGTGGGCCCAAGTGCAGGCCCACCTCACTCAAGCCGACATGACCATGCGCCGGATCTCCACTGTGCAGCTTGTTTTGATCGCAGCCTGGCCGATCTTTGGCCTAGTCGTGATCGTGCTGGTGAGCAGTGCTTCGGGCGCCAGTTTCGGTGATTTCGTCACCGCCCAGACAGCGGCCTCGTTGGCGTCAGGAGCGATCGCCGCTGCGACCCTGGCAGGTACGTCGCTGGTCAACGCGAGTGCCATCGTTGACGTCTTGGCGCCCGTCTTGGACGCCGTGCCTGAGGGTTCCGGCGATGGAATCAACCCGGGAATCCTGCACGGCGACCTGTCGGTTCAGGACATCGTCTTTCGCTACGAGCCAGGTGGAGCCGCTGTCCTCGATGGCGTCTCGTTCCGGATCCGGCCAGGTGAGCATGTGGCGATCGTTGGCCCATCGGGCTGCGGTAAGACCACACTCATGCGAGTGCTGCTTGGCCTTGATAAGCCCGAGTCTGGTGTCATCGCGGTTGATGGCAAGGACCTCACCTCGCTGGATCGTCCATCGGTGCGCAGGCAGATCGGGTGCGTTCTTCAGTCGGCCACGTTGTTGCCTGGCGAGATTAGGTACAACGTCGCGATGGGTAGACGCTTTACCGACTCGCAGATTTGGAAGGCGCTGGATTCGGCAGCTGTCGAAAAGGACATCCGCGCGATGGCGCTAGGTCTTGATACGCCCGTAGTTGAAGGTGGTGGCACTCTTTCCGGCGGGCAGCGACAGCGAATTCTCATCGCTCGAGCATTGGCCGGTGAGCCACGTCTGCTGATTCTCGATGAGGCTACGAGCGCTTTGGACAACACCACTCAGGCGGCGGTAGTCGAGTCGATTGAGAAGCTGCGCCTTACCAGGATCGTTGTCGCACACCGGTTATCGACTATCCGTAACGCCGACCGAATCATCGTCCTAGCCGCCGGCAAAGTCGTGCAAGAGGGCACCTTCGACGAACTAGTTGCGGCGCCGGGTCACTTCCGTGACTTGGCGTTGCGCCAGATGGCCTAAGGAACTCACCAATAAAAATAAGGAACGGCCGAGCGATGCTCGGCCGTTCCTTATTTCGTTAGCCGTGAACGTGACGACGACGTCCACCCGAGACTGAATCAGCGGTCTCCTCGGAGAGTTCGCCTTCTTCGAGTTCGGCGTCTGGCTCGAATGTGTTTTCCATAAGGGCTCCGATCAGAGTAGGGATGGGTGGAGCATACGCCGGGATTGCCTGGGCAGCAAGCGTTTCGGACGTGTTTCCGCCGAGTGGGGTACGGCGGCTGAAGTCGTTTGCGATTGCTGTCATCTCGCGCTCAGCTCGGGGCCGCAAAAGTGGGTAAATGCGACATAAAGCCGGTGGCTGGCTGGACAGGCTCAGCGTTATCCGAGGCTCAAAGTTGCCCGGGGAAAAACCCATAACGCGACAGTGGCTCGACGATCTGGGCCTCCTCATAGTCGAGGTGCGAGATCAGGACGGCGCTGAGTAGATCGGTGACTTCCTGCAGTGCAAGTAGGTCCGACTGCTCTCCCATCACATCGACGAGAGCTCGATCCACCTCCTCGAGCACCCCGTGAATGATCACGTGCTCAGCCTCTAACCGGTCCAGAACTGGCACGAGCCCAGAATCGGATCGGCGCAGGTGTGGGAAGACAGCGGCATCTTCGAGCGAGTGGTGCGTTGTAACCACTCGACAGTAGTTGGCGCAGTAGGCGCCGATCGCCCAGTTGTGCTGGCGCATGGTCAACTCAGAGATGAACTCGCGTGCTTCGGCTGCGGAGGTGCGCCCCCCTCGGACCTCCGCGATCACCTGGCGCAGTTGCTCGAGCTCGTGCCGTAGGTGCTCATGCACCTCGCCCAAATGGGCACCGATCGCGCGACCCGTTGGTGTGTATGGGAAACCAGCCGGTGCCGGTGGAGCAGCCGGGCGCTGAACTTCGTCCCACAGTTCGTGATCAGCCACTAGCGGATCACCAGCCCTGATGACTTGATGACGACGCGATCGCTGGGGTTCACGGGTCCATCAAACTGCACTGGCTACCCTGATCGTGGAGGTGGTCACATGCTTGCCGCTGCATATAGCCAGCGAGGCTCAGCCGATGAGGTACTCGCTGTGCGAGAAGTGCCCGACCCGGTGGTCGGGCCGGGGGAGGTGCGAGTGCGGATCCATACGTCTGGGGTCAATCCCACCGACTGGAAGTCGCGTTCTGCAGGTGCACCCATCGAGGACTACCTCATCCCAAATCAGGACGGCGCAGGCATCATCGATCAAGTCGGTGCCGGCGTTGATCCGGCTCGCCTAGGCCAGCGGGTGTGGGTGTTCCACGCAGCATGGCAGCGCACGAATGGCACGGCCGCGCAGTTCACGGCACTACCGGCTGGCCAGGCGGTGCCGCTGCCCGACACGATCGGATTCGATCAAGGCGCCGGCTTGGGTATCCCCTACATCACGGCGCATGGTTGCCTCTACGGCGACGGACCGATTGACGGCCTGACCGTGCTGGTCGCGGCCGGCGCTGGCGCGGTCGGACACGCAGCGATCGAACTCGCTGTGTTTGGTGGCGCACGGGTGATCGCCACGGTTAGCTCGCAGGAGAAGGCGCAGATCGCCCGCGCGGCTGGCGCGCACGTGGTCGTCAACTACCGCGACTGCGATGCTGCGGCTCAGATTGCAGCCGCTGCGCCCGGCGGGGTTGACCGGATTATCGAAGTGGCGCTTGGTGCCAACCTGGAATTGGATCTAGCGGTGCTGAAGCCGCATGGCGTGATAGTCACCTACGCGAACGAGCCGACGGATCCGACCATTCCAGTGCGCACGTTGATGTTCGCCAACACAACCTTGCGCTTTGTGATCGTGTACCTGTTCACAGGCCAACAGATTGCAAGTGCACTAGACGCGATCTCGGCAGCCCTGGCTGCCGGCCAGTTGTCATCGCTACCCACTCTGAATTTCGATCTTGGCGACATCGCGGCGGCTCATCGCGCTGTCGAAAGCGGATTCACTGGCAAGGTCTTGGTGCACGTCGAATAGGTGCGCGGCACTGCCGCGGGCAACTTTCATCGGCGCTGGCACCGTAGAAGGATGAGTGCGTGTACACCCTTGGCAGAGCATTTTCGAGTACGGACAGGTAACGAATAGGCAGCAGTATTAATCGGGGCTCAAGCACGAAATAAGCGTGACTTTGGGGTGAATGACGCAATCCGGCAACGGAGTTTTCCAATCTAACGGCGGGCGACAGTGCGGCGTTATGCTGACGGCGCTTTGATCGGCCCAACCGGAGTTCGATCTCACTCCGCACCACTCCAGCAGAAGCGGGACCCCCCAATGAATTTTCGTATGAATGGTCTGCCTCGAGGGCGACGCGCGGGGGTGGCCTTGGCCATCGCCGGCCTCGTCGGCGTCACAGCCCTCAGCGGCTGTAGCTCAAGCTCAACTCCGGCGGCGTCCAGCGCCCCGGCCACCTCAGCAGCACCCACAGGCGCAGCGACCACCGATGTCGCGGGCAAGCGTGTTGTCATCGTCTCGTGCGGCGACGTCAACCCCTGGTGCGCGATCTACAACAAGACCATCATCGCCGGCCTAGAGGCCAAGGGCGTCAAGGTCGAGTACCTGCAGGACCCGTTCGACTCAGCGCTGCAGATCCAGCACCTGCAGTCGGCGATCGCCTCCAAGCCTGACCTCATCCTGCTCGAGCCAGACGACGACAAGTCGCTTGTGCCCTCGATGCTGCAGGCCAAGGCCGCTGGCATCCCGATCATCTACAACAACTCGCACCCGGCTGACGCTGCCAAGGATGCTGTTATCTCCGTGGTCAACGCCGACCAGGCCGCTCTGGGCACGTTCGCTGCTCAGAACTGCGTCGAAGGCATGAAGGCCGCCGGCTTCGCCAAGGGCAACGTGATCGCCCTTACCGGTGCCGACGCAACCGCCACCAGCCAGGACCGCGTAACGGCGTTCAAGGCAGAGCTTGCCAAGACGCCTGAGTTCACCCTGGTATCAGAGCAAAACGGTAACTGGGACCCCGCCCTCACCGGCAAGCTCGCATCGCAGTTGTTCGCTGAGTACGCCAACAAGGGTGGCATCCAGTGCGCCTACGGCATGGCCGACTACCAGGCGAACGCAATTGTCCAGGCAGCACAGCAGGCCGGTCTTCCGGTCGGTGCCGCCAACAAGGGCCTGATTGTCACCGGAAGCAACTGCTTCAAGGTCGGTATCGACAACATCAAGGCTGGCACGATGTACGGCACCGCAACTCAGGCGCCGGACACCGAAGGCAACTCGGTTGTCAACTGGACGTTGAAGTTCCTTGGCGGAGAGACGATTCCGGCCCAGAACCTCACGACCGAATTCCGCGTCACTATGGACACTCTCGCTGACCACGAAGCTGAGTGCACCAAGGCGTAGGTTGACCAACGAGTCGGTGCGGGGCTGAAATAGAGCCCCGCACCGACTCGCACGTTCAGGCAATCTGCATCCGAAGTCAGGCAGGAGGATTTGTGGCTCAGAACTTGCGCCTGGAGATGACCGACATCACCAAGTCGTACGCCAATCTGCGCGCGCTTGATTCGGTGTCGTTCGACTTGGCACCGGGCGAGGTACACGCACTACTGGGCCACAACGGTGCGGGCAAGAGCACGTTGGTGAAGATCCTTTCGGGAGTAGTTCAGCCCGATTCAGGTCTGATTCGGATCGACGGTGAAGAAGTATTTCCACGTAATCCTCGGCATGCGCAAGCCCTAGGGATCGCGCTCGTCGACCAGGAACTAAGCCTGGTTCCAGTGCTCACGGTTGAGGAGAATCTCCTCCTGGGATCACTGCCGCGCGGGAAGTCGCAGCGCAACTCTTCTTCGCCTGCAGCCTTGCGCGAGTTGCTTGAGACCTTGGGTCTTGGCCACGTCAAGCTGTCCACTCCTACGGGTGAGCTGCCGATCGGCGAGCAGCAGCTCGTTGAGATCGCACGAGCCCTGAGCCGTGACGCGAAGATCATCATCTTGGACGAGCCCACCGCCACTTTGAGCGATCACGAGATCGAGAAAGTGTTCGCCGCGGTTCGAAGGCTCACCGAGCAAGGCAAGAGCGTCATCTACGTCTCTCACCGGCTCGGCGAGGTCCTCACCCTGTGCCAGCGGGCCACCGTTTTCCGTGATGGAAAACTCGTGGGCACGCGCAACGTTGCGGAATTGGATCGCAGCGGAATTGTGGAAATCATGCTCGGGCATGTGCCCGAAGAAGGTCGCCAAGGGCTAGCGGTGGTGCCCGACAATCCGGAGCGAATCACGATCAGTGCGTTGTCAGTTCCGCCGCGCGTCCCCTCGTTCGATCTAGAGGTCACCGGCGGCGAGATCGTGGGGCTTGCTGGCCAGGTTGGTTGCGGCGCGAGTGAAGTCCTACGGGCGCTAGGTGGTCTTGTGCCCGCGGCGCGCGGCACGGTCACAGTCTCAGGAGTCGCGCTGCGGCTCGGGTCTCCGAAGCGCGCCCGATCGGCCGGTATCTACTTCGCACCGAACGACCGTAAGCAAGAGGGCTTGTTCCTGGGTCATTCGATCAGCGAGAACCTCGTGTCCACTCGATTGCCCAGGATTTCCAAGGGAGGCTTCATCAGCCGAGCGCTCCGCGCCGACACAGTGAGCCGACTACTCGCGCTTACCGGGATCTCGCCCGATCGTCAGGGTCTTGAGGTAGGGGCGCTCAGTGGTGGCAATCAGCAAAAGGTCATGATCGCCCGTGACATCCACCAGCAGGGTTCGAAAATCCTGCTCTTCGACGAGCCGGCGCGTGGTGTCGATGTGGGCGGCCGAGCCGATATCCATAACCTCATCCGCGGCGCCGCCGCGGAAGGCAACGCCGTTATCTTCTCCTCGACCGAACTCGACGAAGTTCTTGATTTGGCAGATGTGATCGTGACAATGTTCGCAGGCCGAATCGTGAGTGTTCGCAAGCGATCTGAGGTTACGGCGGCGTCTGTACTTACCGATATGACTCATGGTTCGGAGTTGACGAGCGCATGAGTACGGCGACTGTCACCCCAGTAACCGCTGTCACCCCGAAGGCCCGTCGGTCGACCTCAAGTCGGATCACACTCGGCGTGACCATCGCGGCGATCGTGGTGCTGATCATCGGCACACTCACTACCGACGGCTTTTACTCGCTGGCTAATGGCAAGGCGATTCTCAATGCCGCCACGATCGTGGGCATCATCGCCATCGGGATGACTTACGTGGTCATCTCCGGAAACCTGTTCTCGCTGTCGGTGGGAGTCACCGCCGCAGTCTGCGCGATGACGTTCCTCTGGGCGTTGAACTACGGCATGGTCGCGGCGATCGTCATCACCCTGGCCTTTGGCGCGATAGTCATTGGGCTCCAGGGACTACTCGTTGGCACCACGGGCGCGAACCCGATCATGGTGACAATCGGCGCTGGCGCGCTCCAGGAAGCGGTTGCCACCTGGGTATCGGCTGGAGTCTCGGTATACCCACCTGAGGGCGCCATCTATGCCTGGTTGGCCGCACCACTGTTTGGCATCCCTTTCCCCGTATACGTTTTCATCGCGATGACCATCATCGGCGAACTAGTACTCAAGCGTTCTAGGTTCGGGCGCAGCCTGTTCCTCATGGGTGAGTCACCGCGGGCCGGGCGCGCGTCCGGGCTGAGCATCGCGACCTTGACTACCGGCGCGTTCGTTGTGCTCGGGTTGTGTACTGCGGCAGCTGGAATCCTCATTGGTGCCTTCAACCAGAGCGGAACCCTGACCGCCACCGGCACCCTGACCGTTGATTCAATTTCGGCGGTACTCGTCGGTGGCACGGCAGTCATCGGTGGTCGCGGATCGGTTCTGCGCACTGCGATTGGAGCGTTGGTGGTGTCGGCCATCGAGGATCTTCTGCTGATTCGTGGCTTCAGTACGCCGGTTCAGTTGCTGGTGCTCGGTCTGATCGTCAGCGCGGTTGTCGTACTTAGCCAGATCAACTCGGGGCGGTCGAATCGATGATGATTAGGCGCACTGAGCGCAGCGGTATCGGCGAAGCCCGCTGGCCCTTCTTCTTAACGTTGTTACTGGCCGTCGTCGTTGTGGCGGTTCCCCCTATTTTCGGCCACGCCGCGAGCCTGTTCACGTTCTATAACGCTTTGCAGAGCACGGCCTGTCTCGGCCTCATCGCACTTGGGCTCGGGCTGACCATGATCGTGGGTGAATTCGATCTCTCGGTAGCGAGCACCTATGCGCTGGGCGGCATGTTGGCAGTGAAGTTCGGTGGCGGAAGCCCGATTGTTGGACTGCTCATCGGTGTCGGCGCGTGTGTGATCTTCGGGCTTGTCCAAGGGTTCATCGTCGCTCGCTGGGGAATCAACTCGATGGCGATCACCCTGGGCGGATCCCTTGTTGCGTTGGGAATCACTGGAACTCTCGGCGACAACAAGAGCCAGTCCTATGAGAACTACGACGTAGGCGTGTTGCTCAATAACCCCATCGTGGGCTTGTTCTCGTTGCGGAGCCTGACTGCGATCGCCATGTTCGCGTTGGTGTTCCTGCTGATGAACCTCACCAAGCTCGGCCGGGGAATGCGCGCTACCGGTGGTGGTCGCCGTGCGAGCCGCACCGCTGGTGTGCGAGTCGACGCCATCATCACCGGCTCATTCGGCGCGTCTGCGGGCCTGGCGGCTCTAGGTGGGGTGTTGCAGTCCTTTGGTACTGCAACCGCGACATCGAATCCCGGGCTCTTCCCGCTGATCTTCGCTGTGACCGCCTGCTTGCTCGGCGGTGTCGGACTCACTGGTGGCCGCGGCGGCGCTTGGGGTATCGCATGCGGGTCGCTCACCTTGGCCTTGCTCTCGGAGTTCTTTAGCACCTTGGCGGCTGCGCAATACGTCTCAAGTCTTGTCACCGGCTCGATGCTGATCCTGGTGACTGTTGGCGCTTCACCACTCATAATTCGTACCTGGCGCGAATCTCGCGCTCGAAGAACCACAGCAGTACCAGTTCCATCGGCCATCTGACCCACCGACGAAAAGGACGCACGATGATTCAGCGGAAGACTCTGATCAAGAACGGCTATGTCATCACCATGGATAGCCAACGCACGACCCTGTCGCGCGGCGAGGTCCTTATCGGTGACGACGTCATTTTGGCGATTGGTCACAACCTGCCACAGGACGACGCGGAGATCATCGACGCCGAGGGCGGCATCATCATGCCCGGCTTCGTCGACAACCACCGCCACATGTGGCAGACCAACCTGCGCGCAATGCTCGCCGACTGGACTCTGCACGAGTACATGCGAGGCATCCGCTTCAGCATCTCGCCAGTCCTTCGCGCCGAGGACATCGGTGCTGCGAACTACGTCGGAGCCCTCGAGGCCATGAATGCTGGCGTCACGACCGTCTTTGACTACTCGCACAGCAACAATTCGCCCGATCACGCCACTGCTGGCGTCGAAGCCTTGCAGCGCAGCGGAATGCGGGCCGTCTACGGCTACGGACTAGTTCCGGCGCCTGTCGATCACCCGGCCTTCGTCACCGTTGAGGACCGAATCAAGGATGCCCACCGCATCTACCGCGACTACCTCTCGTCCTCGACCGCTCTGGTCACGATGGGTATGGCTCTCACCGAGACTGGCCTGATTCCTTGGAGCTCCTCGGTCAAGGAGATCCAGGCATCGCGCGACATGAACGTCCCGATGTCGATCCACAACAACAACTACTTCGGCGTGACTGTCTCGCAGGGCGTAGTGCCGATGCACAAGCATGGGCTGCTCGGCCCCGACCAGATCCACGTGCACTGCAACACGAGCACTCCGGACGAGTTCAAGATGCTCGCCGATGCCGGCTGCACGATCGTCTCGACCCCTGACACTGAAATTCAGATGGGCATGGGGCACCCGGTGTTCAACGAGGCCAAGGAGCATGGAATTCGGTCCACCGTTGGCTGCGACATCATCACCCTCAACGGTGGCGACATGGTCGGACAGCTTCGCCTTGGACTCCAGGACGCCCGCGTCCGTGTCAACGACACGTTCAACGCCCGTAAGGAAATGCCACTCACGCTGAAGACCAACTCGATGGATGCCCTCGCTTGGGGCACGATCAATGGCGCCGAGGCTCTGGGTCTAGGTTCACGCACCGGTAGCCTCGTGGTCGGCAAGCAAGCCGACATCATCGTCATCAAGGGCGACAGCCCCAACCTCTGGCCAATCAACGAAGAGCCGGGAACGGTCATCTTCCACTCGCACCCCGCTGACATCGACACCGTGCTGATCGCGGGCAAGGCCGTGAAGAAGGACGGCCGACTCGTTGGCATCGACTACGAGGCAGCGCGTCGCATGGCCGAGGATTCACGTGACTGGATCATCAACGAGGTAATGAAGGTTTCGGGCGAGATTCTTCCGCCCGAGGAGAGCATGTCGCTCATCAACATCGAAGCTTCCGCCGTCGCAAACATGGGGTGCTGATTACTATGACGAAACTTCAAGATCGCGTGGCGATCGTTACCGGTGCCACTACAGGCATCGGTGCCGAGATCGCTCGCAAGTTCGCAACTGAAGGTGCACAGGTTGTTCTCGTCGGTCGCCGCGTGGCGCTCGGCGAGGCCGTAGCGCAGGAGATTCGCGACGCTGGCGGTCGCGCTGAATTCAAGGTCTGCGACGTGTCGAACGAAGATGCCGTCGCCGCGTTGGTCAAGGAAGTTGGCGAGTCATACGGTCAACTCGACATCGTGGTCAACAATGCAGCGACTGCCCCGGCCAGCCCGCTTGAGGACATGGCAATCGAAGACTGGAACTCAGTCGTCGCTAACAACGTCACCAGCATCTTCCTGGTCTGCAAGCACTCGATTCCGCTGCTGCGTAAGTCGTCTCACGGCGCGATCATCAACATGGGTTCGACCTTCGGGGTCATTGGCGCCGGCGGATCAGTCGCCTACGCGATGACCAAGGCGGCCGCGATCAGCATGAGCAAGTCGCTTGCGCTCGAGCTTGCTGCCTCCGGGATCAGGGTCAACGCGCTTTGCCCCGGTGGCACCAACACGCCCTTCTTGCACGATTGGGCCGAGGACACAGGCGACAAGTTGGGCACCCTTGGATGGTTGGTGGATCGTCACCCCATGGGCCGATTCGCCGAGACGCACGAGATCGCTGCAGGCGCCCTGTACCTCGCAAGCGATGACTCATCATTTGTCACGGGCCACTCGCTCATGGTCGATGGCGGTTACACGGCGCAGTAGTTCGCCGCCCGTCCATCTGCCAATTCGCAAGCCACAACGCATTACGAAGGGTTCGAATGATCCGCGCGGCCGTTGTTGGCCTGGGCTGGTGGGGAGAGTTACTTACCGAACTGCTCCTCACCAGTGATGTCATGCAACCAGTACTTGGGATCGATCCAAGTGCCGATTCTCGTGCCCGTATCGCTGAGCGGGGTATCGAAGTCAGTAGCGATTTCCAGACCGCTTTGGATCGCGACGACATCGATGCCTTGATCCTGTGCTCCCCACACCGCTTTCACAGCAGCCAGATCCTTGCTGCCGCTTCTGCCGGAAAGCATGTCTTCTGTGAGAAGCCATTCGGGATCACGAGTGCCGATGCCGAGGTCGCACTGGATGCGATGGAAGCGGCGGGCCTACAGGTTGGTATTGGTCACGAACGAAGGTTTGAGCCTGCTGTGCTGGAAATGCAGCATCGGCTCAAGTCGGGGGATTTGGGAATCCCGCTGGTGTTTGAAGGTAACTTCAGCCAGGACAAGTTCCTGGCGTTGCCCCCGGACAACTGGCGACTGTCGGCCACTGAAGCACCGGTCGGTCCGCTTTCCGCTACCGGTATCCACCTGGTCGATCTGGCCATCAGCCTGCTGGGTGCCCCAGTTGAGGTGTTCGCTCGGTTGAGCACCCAGGCCACAACCTTTGCTAACGGCGACACGCTCTCGGTCACTCTTGTTTTTGAGCATGGCCGTACTGCCGTGATCAACGCGATCCTGACCACTCCATTCATCGGTCGAATCTGTCTCATTGGCTCCGAGGGGTGGATGGAGATTAGGGACCGTAGCCACCCAGAAAACTCCACCGGCTGGGATGTCACGACCGTGCACCGCGGGTCTGATCCCGAGACTCGGTTCTTCCCGCCGCACCGGGCCGTGCTTGATAACTTGGAAAGTTTTGCCAAAGCGATATCTGGCGGCGAGCCTTACCCGGTTTCACGACAAGAAATCTCGGCTAACGTGAAGGCATTCGAGGCGATTACTCGCTCGGCCTTCACCGGCGAGATCGTCTCGATCCAGTAGGGAGTTCCTCTTGCTGACGATGTGGGAGGCGGGAACAGTGGATTATCTCGGTGGCGCCGCCGACTCGTGGCGGCAAAAAGTCGACGACGATTCCCCCGCTGCAGCGCTGATCCGCGATGCTGCGGAGGCAATGGACCTCGAGCAACTCTGTGATTTGATCGTCGCGCGTTGTGTCTCGGTAGCCTTTGCTACGTACGTCGACGACGATGAGTTCCGCGCGCATCTGCGGGCGAGTGTGCTCGAGAACTTGCGTCAGTTGCGCAATTACCTCACCGGGCGCGTCACGCTCGCGGATATTTCACTTCGAGAACCGCTGTCGTTCGCGACGTTCCAGGCAAAGTTGGGTATCGCTCAATCGAGCATCCACCGGTCCTATCGCGTCAGTTTCCTGACATCTTGGCGCGAGTTCACCACGCTGCTTAACGAGTTGGTGGCCGATGACCGGATCGAACGTGACGTGGCCTTTGCCGCGTTCGAAGGTCTCACCGACAAGATCTTCAAGTACCAAGACCAAGTGGCGTCGATGGTCGCTGAGACATACACCCAGACCGACGATGCGCTGAGTCGATCGAAGAGTTACATGCGCCAGCGTCTGGTCCGCGAGGTTCTCAATGGTGTTGTGGAGGTGCCGTCACCTTCTGACGTCTCGATCATTGGCTATGACCTCGACGGTGCTCATGCGGCGATCTTGCTGCCTGATACCTCTGAAGAGTCGGCAGCCCAGGTGGCAGTGAAACTTAAGTCGGCCGTGCAGGCTCGCGACGTCTTGGTGTACCCGCTGAACCTCAAGCGGTCAGTGTTGTGGCTGGGTCGTGGACGCCGCTGGACACCACAGTCTCTTCGTGCGCTGCGTGACCAGTTGGTAGAACTTGGCCTCAGTGCGTCTATTAGCGATCCGCAGGAAGGCATGACGGGCTTCCGGTTAAGTTTCCAGCAGGTGCGCGAGGTCGAGAAGATCCGCTTCTCGGTAGGCCAGACGAATGGCTCGGGCGTCATGCTTCAATCCGAGGTTGGCCTGGAGATTTTGCTGCTGCGCGACCTTGATATGGCTAAGCGGTTCATCCAAGCCGAGCTTGGCCCGCTCGCTCTGGATACCCGTGACAACGAGCGGCTGCGCGAAACCCTAGACGCATCATTTCGGTTTGGCAGCCATGTCGCGGCAGCCGAGTATCTGCAACTGCACGAGCACACGGTCCGCAACAGGCTGCAAAAGGCTGAGCAATTGCTCGGATCGAGCATTCGTGAGCGCAGTACCGAATTGCAGGTCGCGCTGCGGCTTCGTCGCGTCCTGTCCAGATCTCGCTGAACGGGCCGCACCCCGCACCTAGCGCTGAAGATCCCGGATGATGTCGTGCACCACGGCAGTGTCATATTTTCCCAGCAACTGATCGCTTGCTTGCTTATAGAGGTTGGTCGTCGCATCGAGTAGCGGTGTGGCCGCTCCGACACCTTCGGCAAAGCTGGCGATCAGACCTAGGTCCTTCATGAACAGGTCGACCGTCATGGTCGCAGGCAGGTATTCGCCGCTGACCATCATCGGGCCGCGCACCCCAAGCATGGTGGAATAGCCCGCTCCATCAGCGAGCGCTCCTAGCGCATCAGCTGGGTCGAGCCCCGCGCTTTGCGCGAGTGAAAGCGCTTCTCCCGCTGCCGCATTGTGCACGCCGACAAGGAGGTTAGCGATGAGTTTGAGTTTGGTTCCATTGCCGAACTGGCCTACGTCCTTAGCGCTGCGGGTGAATGCTGCTAGTACGGGTTCGGCCTTGCGCTTGGACTGATCGTCACCGCTGAGGTAGGCAACGAGGTCACCAGTTCGGGCCTGGCTTCCAGTACCGCTCATCGGGCAATCGAGGAGGTCAGCGCCAACTGACGCTGCCCAATCCCGGGCCGCAAGCTTGTCGTCTAGGGCGAGCGTACTGGTCTCGACGAGTACCAGATCGGGGTGTTGAGACTCGCAAATCCCTTGTGGCCCAGTGAAAACCGAACGCAGCGCCCCTGAGCTGGGTAGCGACAGGATGACGATGTGGGCGCTGTCGGCAACTCCAGCGGGCGAGCTTGCGGCAGTCCCGCCGCGTTGCGCATGCTCGCTCATTCGCGCGGCGTCTAGATCGAAGCCCAGCACCTCATAGCCAGATTGGATCAGCCGTCCACTCATCGCGGAGCCCATGATGCCAAGCCCGATGAAGCCGATCACTGCGGCGGAATCGGCCATCGTCAGGCAGGCGACGATAGGAAAGCGTGGACAGCCCGGGCGAACTCTGCGGGCAGTTCGAGTATTGCCGCATGTCTTGCTGGGGCGATCCACACGACCGGTAGGGCGCTAGTCAGGTGCTCGGCAAACCAATCTGCGGCTTGGGTGAAGGCCGGCAGATCGTCGTCACCGCAGACGATCAGCGTCGGAGCTTTGATGACCTCTGCAATATTGGTGAGGTCGGCCGAGGCAAGAACCTCGCAGTTTGCTGCGTATGACTCGGCGTCCATCCGCTCAATCGAATCCCTTACGAATCCGATCTCGGCGTGGCCTCGCGTGATCGCTTCCTTAGTGAACCAGGTGTCGAGAGTAGGTGCCGCGAACTGGCCAGGCCCGGATTCCCTTGCCAGTCTTGCTCTTTCGAGCCACATCGCCGAAACGGGCTCAGGGTAGATCGGCACGGTATCAACCAGAATGAGCCGCTCGACGAGGTCTGGGTGGTACCCAGCCAGATGTTGCGCAATTAGGCCGCCAAGTGAGACGCCAACGACGCTCACCTTGGTCAGGCCAGCTTCGGTGAGAAGCTCGACGACCCACTCAGCGATGGTACGGACGCTTAACCCCTCGGGCAGCAGCGGCGAAGAACCGTGGCCAGGCAGGTCCAGCGTGAGCAATTCGAGGTCGCTCAAATCCGCGGCGATCTGATCCCAGAACTCGCTCGTGACGCCTAGTGGGTGCAGGAGGAGCAGCGGTGCAGTGCCGGCCTGAGTCGCGCTGGAGAGTCGGCGCAGGGTCATGACTGTGCTCGATCGATGTGCGGTAGCGCGGGCTCGGCCGGGCTCGGTGTGTGTGCAGCATTCATGACCATTGCCAAAGTCGTGTAGTAGCCCAGTGTCGCGATCAGCTCCACGAAGGCGGTTGAGCCGAGCAACTCGACCGCTCTTGCGTACACGTCGTCGTTGAGGAATCGTGATTCGTGCAGTTCGGCTTCGATGTCCCAGAGCAGCCCTGCCGGCTCATCGAGTTGGCTTGGACGTTCGTACACGCCGATCGCCTCGACTATCGATGGTTCGAGGCCTGCGGCGAGAGCGAGTGGATGGTGGTAACTCCACTCGAACTGCTGATCCCAGCGTCGTGCGATGAGCAGAATCGCCATCTCGAACAGTCGACGATCCAGCTTGGACTCGAACCTCAAGAACTCGCCCGTCTTGGACAGGCAGGTCATCAGGTCGTGGCTATGGATCAGTGGCAGGAACGGGCCGAACAAAGCACCGCGAGGCCCGGCTTCGATCTCTTCAAGTGCGCTTAACTGGCCGGGCGACATGCTCTCGCGGTCTGGTGCGGGCAACCGCTCTTGACGACTGGTCATGCTCTCACCCTACGGGTGCGGCAAGTTCTTCGTTGATGACGGCGTTGACCTTTGGCATGACCTCAGTGGCCATGAGTTCCATCGACCGGCGAGCAAGATCCTCATCGACCCAGTCAAGGCCCGCGTAGATCAATTCACCGAAATCACCGATCTCATCACGGAAGGACAGCACCTGCTCCGCGACTGAGTCGGCGGTCCCGGTGAGGACCAACTTGTCGAGTACGTAGTCGAGGGTGATCTCGTCGTCTGGCTGATCGCGATGAGTCTTGAACAACTCGAGGCGACCGATCTTGCGCATCTTCTTCAGCATCTGCGAGTAGTAGAAGACGTACGGGCTCGCCGGGTCTTCGATCGCGTAGCGTCGCGCAGTCGCCTCGTCGTCGGCGACGAAGATCGTGCGAGCTACTCGCCAGTCGTTCGTGTCGGCAACGACGCCCACCGACGCCTTGCCCTCGACGTAGTTCGGCCAGTGCGTGGCAACCCATTGTGGGAGTAGGAAGTTCGATGACAGCGGGTGGAAGTCCTTCGCGCCCATCTGGATGACGCCTTTGGAGTAAGGCGCCACCACCGTGCCGACGATTTCGGGCCTCGGCTGCTGCAGGGGCTTAGGCATGACACCGACACCGAGGTCGAGGTCGATCGTGGTCTCGGTCGTCACCTTGAAACGGTTACCCGGAATATCGATCTTGTAAGGAGGTTCCGACTCCCAGATGCGAGTGATGACATCGATTGACTCGGCGAACATCTGGTTGCGGTCCTCGTTGAGGATCCCGAGTACCTCGGCGTCCGACGGCAGGGCCCCGGGGCTGACCCCAAGGATGAACCGGCCGTTGCTGAGGTGGTCGAACATCGCTGAGTTCGCTGCTACCAGAACGGGATGCTGGTGCGACAGGTTGGTCGTGCCGGTGCCCAGCATGATGTTTTCGGTGTCGGAGATCAGCGTCGCGAGAAACACCAGGCTGTTGGTGATGGTCTCGTGGTGATCAGTTAGGTGTTCGCCGATGAAGGCGTCGTAGAAGCCAAGCTTGTCGGCGAGGATGACGCCATTCCTGTCCTCGCGTAGCGTCTCAGCCCAGGTGCGACCCAGAGGGTGCAACGGCATTGAGAAATAACCCAGCTTCACGGAGTTCCCGCTTTCTTTGTAGTCGTAAGCGTGCAACTCAGTCAACTTCAGCGAGCAGTGCAGGACAGTGGCGCTAGCCGTGAACTTGTGTCATCGCCGCTGACGTCGTGCGTAATCGCCGCCAATCTGACATGCACGGTCACAGGGGCTGACAGCACAGGTACCGTGGTTTGACGTGGCACGTTAGTGCGCCCACTGGGCCTTGCCGGTGTACTTGGCAAGGCTCGGCGCTCAGGCAAGGGCTGGCTTTGCTTCGCGTGCTGTGATCGCAGTGCGCTGTGATGCGCAGTGCGCTGTGTTGCGCATTGGGCTGTGATCGACAGTTGGGTGAATCCCCTGTCCGGTGAGAGACGAGGTAGTGACATGGACGCTCGTGATTTGACGGTTGACCCCGAGGTTCCGCATCACGTATTTCGTCACGTCGTAGGCCACCTGGCCAGTGGTGTCACAGTCGTGACGACTGCAGACGGCAGCCAAAACTTCGGGATGACAGCCAGTTCAGTGACCTCGTTGTCCGCAGAGCCACCGATGATGCTTGCCTGCCTGAACCGTTCGGCTCCGACATCTCTAGCGGTCTCGTCCTCTGGCGTCTTTGGGGTGAACATCCTTGGACACGGCCATGAGCATCTTGCGCAGCAGTTTGCGGCGCCGAGCGATGACAAATTTCGGGGGGTGTCGCTGACTCCGGGAGTGCTCGGTGTGCCGTTGCTTTCTGATGCGTTGGCCTACCTCGAATGTCGAGTGGTCGAGCAGGTCACCGGAGGCACGCACACCATCTTCTTGGGCAAGGTCGTGCATGCGTCGGCGCACGAAGGCGAACCCCTAGCTTACTTCCGCGGCGGCTTCGGACGTTTTCAATTTGGGCGCGACGACGCGGTCTACCAAGTGGCTCGGCAGCGCGTCCTCGAAAGGCAGTACGGCGTTGGCGAAGTGATGATCATGGACGATCTGGCTCAAGACCTAGATGCTGATAAGGCGTCGGTGTTTTACGCCCTCACCCGGCTGACGACGGACGGTCTAGTGCAGCGCGATCCTGATCGCGGCTATGTGGTCGTCCCGTTCGATGCCAAGAACTCCGATGAGGCCTTTGACGCCCGGTCGGCAATCGAACTCGGAGTCATCGACCTCACCATCGGGAACGCACACGCCGAGGACTTGGTCGAGATGCGAAAGCGCTTTGAGGCCATGGCACAACTGCTCGTGGGTGATCGGTTCGTCGACTTCGACAAGTACATGGACGCCAATTACGCCTTCCACGAGAGTGTCATTGCATTGGCGCGAAATCGTGCACTCAGCGCATCTTTTGGACGACTGAGCTTGCGTAGTGTCATGAGCCGAAGCTTCGGTGCCACGCCGGTAACGTCACAGGAGTTCATCAGGGTGCAGCGCGATCTCGCAGATGCACTCGAGGCTGGCGACGCGGCGTCGGCCCGAACCGCTGTTCTCGATTACACGAAACTGGCCAAGAAGCGAGTCCGGGAAATTCTCACCGAAGCGGGCGGGTTGCTCTAACCGCTGAGGGTGCGCTGCTGACTGGTACCCAACGGTCCGCGTGGGAGACTTCAACTCCCGCGGGCGCCCCTGTGCTTCATAGGCACGGTTAGCGACCGCACCGCCAACCCGGGAGCGTGCCCGTGTCGAATCCGAACGCGCACGACTTCATCGATGGCGGGTTCGCAGTTCCTGGCGAGCGACTCTCAGGCACCGTCGACGATCCGAACACTGGTGAAGTTCTTGAGCCGCAAGTCGCGACATCGCGCACCGGTGTCGAGCAAGCACTTGCGGCCGCCGATCGAGTGCATGCCGAGCGATCATGGCTCGATTTTGGTGCGGCGGGCCGCGCGGAACTGCTTGTAGATCTTGCGGCGGAATTGGCGCTGAGGGCGCAGGAAATTGCTGATTCAGAGAGCATTAATCCAGGCATCGTGATCTCCCTGGCCCGTGCGATCGCCGGCGGCTGCGCGGAGCAAGTGCTTGGTGTCACCGCCCAATTAAACGAGTCTGGCGACTTCTCGGAACTTCCTGGCAAGGGAAGAGGAGGCCCCGTTCGGCTGCGTCGCGATCCCTGGGGTCCAGCCCTCGTGCTCGTCCCATGGAACGCGCCAGCCCCGACTGCAGTAGGCAAGTCGGCGGCTGCCTTGGCCGCTGGCTGCCCAGTGATCGTCAAGCCCAGCGAGTGGGCGCCGGGAAGTTCGCGCATCCTCGCGCAGGCCATTGCTGCTGTTGGTTTTCCGGCTGGCGTGTTTCAGCTGGTACACGGCGGCGCCGCTGTGGGCAGCCAGTTGGCTGGTGATGCACGCATCCGCGCGGTCGCGCTCACCGGGGGACAGGAAGCCGGACGTTCCATTGCGGCACTTGCTGCGCCGCACTTCACCCGCCTGCAGCTTGAACTCGGTGGCAACAATCCCGTGGTCGTTCTCGAAGACGCGGATATCTCCTTGACTGCTCGCGCTCTGGCAGCGGGTATGACCAAGCTCAACGGCCAGTGGTGTGAAGCACCTGGGAAAGTCTTTGTGCCGCAGGACATGCATGACGACCTCGTAGAGGCCTTGCTTGGTGAACTACGTCAACTGACCATCGGGATTTCGACCGAGCTAGACACAAACCTCGGGCCACTCGCCTTCAGCGAGCACCGCGAGCGTCTGCTTCTCCAGATTGCGACGTTGACCAATTCGGGTGGACGCATTCTTTCCTCCCACGAGCAACTTCCGAGCCGCGGCTGGTTCCTCTCGCCAACCTTGGTCCTTGGCGTTGACGCGGCCAAGGCTCGCAACGAGCTGTTCGGTCCCGTCCTCACGATCCACCCTGTGTCTGATGCCGCTCACGCGCTGCGGCTGGCGCAGGACACGCCGGATGGTTTGGCCGGCTACGTCTTCGGATCTGACATCGGTGAGGCGATGGATGTTGCTGAGCGGCTGCCCGGCGGAGAGATCAAGGTCAACGGTACGAGTTTGTTCGACCTCACGGCTGACTCGCATCAGAGTTTCTGGGGTGCGAGCGGCCATGGCGGGCATGGCGCCGGTGAGTTGCTGGAGTTCTTCCGCGGGAATCGCATCGTTGGCGTCGATAACCCAGATGCACCGATCTGAGCGTCGGCTGCCGCGCTTGGTAACTGTCGCGAGATAGTTGCTCCGATAGTTACCAATCCGAGAGTTTCCAAGCCTACGGTTCACAAGCAGCTGGCGTCCTGCGTGGCCACCGTTCAAGACCCAATCCACTCGCATCAACCTCCCGACGAAGGGACCTCTGATGGCGCAAGAAGCCAGACCTACTCTCGACCTCCAGCACTTGGTGGATGACTTTGACACCGTGATCATCACAGCTCCTGATCCGCATGGTCGAATGTTTGGTCGGCGCGTGAGTTCCGAGAGTTTCGGTCGAGTCGTGGCCGAGGGCGGCATCGGAGTCTCGACGTGCGTCTACGGCTGGGACATCGCACAGGATGCATCACTGCTGATCGCTGGTTCCCTGGCCTACACCGGCGTTCAGACGGGCATGGGTGATTTTCTGCTGCGCCCCGATCTTTCGACTCTGCGTCCAGCGGGCTGGCTTGATCGAACCGCGATCTGCATTGGCGACTCGATTGAGGAAAGCGGACTGCCGACTTCTGTCGCCCCGCGGAGCATCCTCAAGGACGAACTTGTTCGATGGAGTACCGCGGGCATTTCGGCTTCTGCTGGCACCGAACTCGAGTTCTACCTCTACCGCGGAAGCCCTCGGGCGGCCCGCGCGGCCGGATACTCCGACTTGGTACCGACCACCGAGAGTCCCGCTGATTATTCAATCTACGAGGGCGATGAGTTCGACTCCTTCTTCGCCGACCTACGTGGACGCCTTGACCGCAGTGGCCTAAAACTTGAAGCGTCGCAGGGCGAATGGGGCCTTGGCCAATGGGAGACCACGCTTCAGCACGGAGAACCGCTAGAAATGGCTGATCGTCATGCGCTCTACAAACTCGCCACTCGTAGTTTCGCAGCGAGGCACGACATGTCAGCGACCTTCATGGCCAAGCCCTTTGACGGCGGGCCAGGCTCGTCGTGCCATGTGCACGTGTCGGTTCGTAACACCGATGGTGCACCGCTCTTCTGGGATGACACCCGTGGCGGCACCTCGGACTCGTTGCGTTGGGCCGTTGGCGGTGCACTCGCCAATGCGGGCGGTCTCATGGCGTTGTACGCCCCGACAGTGAATTCCTATCGCCGTATTCGAGGCCAGGACGCTGCTGGCTGGGGGCTGACCTGGGGCTTTGACCACCGCTTTGTCACCGCGCGAGTGATCGGGCATACCCCCGATTCGGTGCGACTCGAGTTCCGCCTTCCAGGCGCCGACGCCAACCCCTACCTCGTACTCGCTGGCGTGCTCGCATCGATCCGTACGGGCATGGAGGACCAGGTTGATCCAGGCGAGCCGACTGTCGGCGATCCGTTTGGCGCTCCCGCAACCGGTATTCCGCAGAACCTCGGCGAAGCCGTAACTGCCTTCCGTTCCTGCGCTTTGGCGATTGAGACTATGGGCGCTGAAGTCGTGGATCACTATGCGACGTTGATGCAGCGCGAATGGGATGTGTTTCTTGATTCGGTGACCGACTGGGATCGGCGCAGGTACTTCGAGTTGATCTGACGGCGTGGGTGGCCCAGTAGTTTCTGTCAGATCGTTTGAGTTGATTGGATAGATCGGTATGACAAGCCTGACTGACGTTCCTTCCTTTAAGAACTACCTCCCGGTACGAATCGAGTTTGGGCCGGGATGCCTCTCGAAGCTCGCCGACGTCCTCATCACCGAGAACTGCACGCACGTGTTTGTCATTGCTGATCCGGTTGTGCTGACCCTGCCCTCCGTGACTGAAGCACTTGAGTCTGTTTCGAGTCGCATCGCCGAGATCGCACACGTTGCTCCGGGAGAACCCACGCTTGAAGGTGTGGATGACATGGGCGCTCGACTGCGTTTGTCTGGTGCTGACGCAGTGGTCGCGATCGGCGGTGGGTCCGCTCTCGACACCGCGAAGGGCGCTCGCCTGCTGCTCGCAAACCCAGGTTCGATCCGCGACTATGCGTGGCCTGGAGAGCCCAAACCCGTTGCGCCACCGGCGATTTTGCTCGTCACGGTTCCAACCACTGCAGGAACGGGCAGTGAAGTGACAGGGGGTGTGGTGATGACCGACATCGGCAAGAACGCGAAGGTTGCAGCACCGAGTCCGCACAATCGCGCCCAATACTGCTTTGTCGATCCCGAACTTACGCTCAGCCTGCCTCCTGGCCCGACAATGTGGGGTGGGCTTGATGCGCTTGGCCAGGCGATCGGTTCGATCATCGCGAAGGTGCATACGCCGGTCGGCGATGGTCTTGCTTTAGAAGCGATTCGGCTCGCAACGGTGGCGCTGCCTCGGGCGCTTTTGAACCCCGGCGACCTTGCTGCTCGAACCGATCTTTCTTGCGCCGCGTTGCTGGCTGGATTGGCGATGAACGTGAGTGAGGCAGGCACCGAGCACTCGCTGGCTCACCCACTGGGCAGCTTGCATCACCTTCCGCATGGTCTCACCGTCGGGCTGATGCTGGCCGAGTCGATGGATCACGATCGACGCTATGAACCTCAGCGTTTCGAGCGGATCGCCGATGCGATGAAGGCGGCTGATGACGGCACCACTGACGGATCTCGTGCGGTCGCAGCGGTTCGCGCGTTGCTTGCCCTCGTCTCGTGCCCGACTCTAGGTGACTCCGGTGTGCGGCAGGAGCATGTGCCTGCTCTCGTCGAATCCGCGCTGACTGGCTGGATCCCGGTTGAGCCGGGGCCGTGGACTAGTGACGACATAGTCCATGCGTACACAACGGCGCTCGCCATCACGCGACGCTGATGTCGTCGATCGCTCTTGGCTGTCAGAGTCTTGGTCGCGGGTAGTGTCGGAAGTCGCGGACGCATTGCAGTGAGGGGATACCGATGAACGCTGGTGCATGGGCACTCGTGCTGTCGTCCTTTTTGGCGTCGGCGGTGGAAACGGTAGAGGCCTTTACGATCGTGCTCGCCGTGGGCCTGACACGTGGTTGGCGTTCGACGGTTCTCGCTGTCGCGGCTGCGTTGACTGCGCTGGCGGTGCTGGTCATTGCGGTCGGGCCAAGCCTGACGGCGATACCTCTCAATGTCCTGCGTTTGGCTGTGGGCGGTCTGCTCTTGGTTTTCGGACTCCAGTGGCTACGTAAGGCGATCCTGCGGGCTAGCGGCTACAAGGCTCTTCACGACGAGGTTGCGATCTTCGCTCGCGAGGCTGCCGAGGCTCGGGCCGAACCGCCTGCTGATCCCAGGGCTTTTGACCACTATGCATTTAGTTTGGCCTTCAAAGGCGTGTTCCTTGAAGGGCTCGAAGTCGTCTTCATTGTGCTCACGTTTGGTGCCATTCATGGCAGCATCCCGCTGGCCGCGCTCGGTGCAGCGGCGGCGGTCGTCGCGGTGCTGGTAGTTGGATTCATCGTGCGTGCGCCGCTTTCTCGAGTACCCGAGAACACTCTCAAGTTCACGGTCGGTGTGTTGCTCACCTCGTTCGGAATCTTCTGGGGGGTCGAAGGCGCCGGTGCCTCATGGCCCGGGAATGACGCGGCGTTGCCCGTCATCATCGTCACCAGTGCAGTTTTGTCAGTGGGCACCGCGTCCGTGATGCGTCAGCGCAAGGCCCTTGTCCAGGTGGTGGCTTCATGAGCAAGATTCGTGGGTTCTTCGTTTTCCTCTACGACTTCGTCATTGGTGATGACTGGCGGATGACTGTCGCTGTCATCGCTGGTCTCGCGCTCACCGCATTGGGTGTGTCGCGCGGCATCATGCTCTGGGGCATCGTGCCAGTGTTCGTCTTACTCGGACTTGGTTGGTCGCTCGTTCGAGTTGTTCGTCGAGACAGGGCCTCGGCATGACCGACCGACTCGAAGGTAAGTACGCGATCGTCACCGGCGGTGGGCGCGGGATCGGCCGGGCCATCGCGCTCGCCTTCGCCGACCAGGGTGCGCACGTGGCGGTGCTCGGCCGCACTCGCGTTGACCTCGACGCCACAGTGAGCCTCGCCGAAGGCCGAATCGGATCAGTAACTCCCCACGTGTGTGACATTCGTGATGAGGCCCAGATCGCCTCTGCCACAGCCGAACTCGCGGCGCGTTGGGGCCGCATCGACATCCTCGTGAATAATGCAGGCATCGATGACGACACGCCATTTTTGGAGATCGACCGCGATCGCTGGCGAGATATTCTCGATACCAATCTCACTGCTGTATTTGTATTTTCGCAGGAGGTCGCACGAGTGATGCGCGACAACGGAGGCGGCGTGATCTTGCATACCGCTTCGATCGATGGCTCGGGCGGCGATGGTCCTTATGCCGCGTACAACTCGTCGAAGGCCGCCCTACTCGGGCTCAACCGCACCATGGCGCTCGAACTCGCTAAGTACGGTATTCGTTCCAACTGCGTAAGCCCTGGTGTTACGGCGACGGACATGACCGTCACTTCAGCAGGCCCAGCGATGATGGATTACCTCGAGAACTCATTTGATCGAGTGCCGATGCGCCGACTGGTACGCACCGAGGAAGTCGCCGCCGCTTTCGTGTTCCTCGCGTCCTCCGAGGCCAGCGCAATCACCGGTATCGACCTGACAGTCGATGCGGGGCTTACGTCCAACTGGTACATCCTGGAGACGCTGCCCGACAAGCCGGGTTGATGCGGGTTTTTGCTCGCTAGTGCAATTCCAGATCAGCGGGGAAGTTACGAGGCGTGTCGTGCGGCGCCTTTGCTCGTGGTTGGTCCGCTGATCAGCGGGACAACCCTTGGCTCCCAGGCGTTGTCAGTAGAGCGAATGGCATCTTGGTTTTCCAGGAGCCCTGTCACGACATCAGCGGAACCGGGGCGGGCTCGGAGGAAGCCCTGATACACCCGACATCCGAGCTCGGCTACCGCTACGCGCTGATCCTCGGTTTCGACGCCCTCAGCGACGGTAGTCAGACCCAGCGAATCGGCGAGGCCCACAATGCCGCGCACGAGCGCCGCTGTCTTGTCGTCGTGTGGGATACGCGAGATGAAGAAGCGATCGATCTTGAGTACGTCGACTGGAAAACGTTGCAGATAGGCCAAGGACGAGTAACCCGTGCCGAAGTCGTCGACCGAAATTCGAACCCCGATCTCATGCAGTTCTTCCAGTGTGCGCGCGGAGGCCTCTGGATCGTCCATGAGCGCGCTCTCAGTGATCTCTAGGCCGAGCCTTGATGGGTCAAGACCATGTCGGGCAAGCGTGTGCCGAACGAGGGAGACGACATTGGGGTCAGCCAACTGTCGAGGCGAGAGATTGACGTTCACGATGAAATCGTTCGGCGCCTTTTGTTGCCACTCGGCAGCCTGACGGCAGGCCTCGTCTAGAACCCAAGCGCCGATCTCGACGATAACTCCACTCTCTTCGGCGGCCTCGATGAATTCGCTTGGCGAGACAACGCCATGGTCGGCCTGGTGCCAGCGCACTAGTGCTTCGGCTCCGACGACTCGGTCTGAGTCGCAGTCAAATTGCGGCTGATACAGCAAGCGGAGTTCGCCGCGGTTTACGGCATGCCGCAGGGCGGTAGTGAGGGCGAGGCGCGACGCGACTCGTTCACGCATATCCGGATCGAAAAGCACGAAGGTGTTCCGGCCGGCTTCCTTCGCCCGGTACATCGCCGTATCGGCGTCGCGCAGCAGACCTTCAACCTGCTGGGCAGCGGGTACGTCGCCAGCTGCAACTGCAACACCGACCGAGACTCCGAAGAAGAGCTCAGTTCCATCAACGACCACTGGTGACGCCATGGAATCGAGTACTCGCTGTGCAACCCGTCGAACGTTGTCGAGGGAGTCGACATCCTCGACCACGAGGACGAATTCATCGCCGCCGAATCGGGTGACGCTATCGCTGGCACGGCATGCTCGCACGAGCCGCCGAGATACTGAGATCAGTACTTGGTCGCCAGCTGCGTGCCCGAGAGTGTCGTTGACTTCCTTGAAGTGATCGAGATCGACGAACATGACCGCTACTAGTCGGCCCGTCCGCTGCGCTCGGATCAAAGCCTGCGTAAGGCGATCGTGCAGGAGCGCCCGGTTCGGTAGGCCGGTGAGGGAGTCGTGGGTGGCCTTGTGGCTCAGCTGCCTTTCGAGTCCTTGCTGCAAGGTGTTGTCAACGTGTTTGACGATCGCGCCTCGACCCGGTTCTGGCAGAGCGCTGACAACGAGTCGGTACGAACGTTCGACATTCTCAGACGATGCGTCATATGGCAGCGTGAAGCGGTGCAGCCGTCCTGCCAGGACACCTTCGATTCCGGCGAGGGCTTCACGCGCGGTTCCGCGAATCCTTGAGGCAGAGCGCATGAGGGCGAGGAAGTCGTTTCCGGGCGCAGCGTCAACCCAAGCTCCGAGCTGTTGCCTACCTTCAGAACAGCGCTGTTCCCAATGCATGTTGGTCGCGGTGACGCGCCCCTGCGAGTCGAGCAATGCGATCTCGCTGTCTAGCGCGTCTATGACGGCTTGGGTTGCGTGCCCTACCTCTACGTGTGGCCCGGTGTCGTTGCTGGCTCGGAACTCTCTGGCGAGAGTTATCCCGCCCGTGACCCGGCCATCGGGTGCTTCGAGCAAGGTGATTCGTAGTTCGCAGTCGACCACCCGGCCGTCAGCCGCGAGCTGGCGCACTCGGCCCGACCATTCACCGTCATTCATCGCAACGCGCCAACGGTCGTCGTCCTCGATCGAGCCGCCTGGGACGAAGGGTGCCGACGGATCGGTCTGCGGATCCGTGGGCACGAGCCGATCGAGTCGATAGCCGAGGGCGTCGGCCGACGGGATGCCATAGAGCAGTTCAGCCCCGCGGTTCCAGGTAGTAATCCGACGATCGCTATCGGTCGAGACCACCGCGGGCTCTAGCGAGTCGAGAAGCGCGGCCGAGCGGATCTGGGAGACCAGCCCGCGCGCGTGTTCGAGGTAGTGGCCCACGCTGTCGGTGAATACCTGCACCGATGGTTCGCAGGTTCGGTCGAATGGCGGAAGCGAGCCGGTGCGAAGCAGTGCAAGTACGCCGATTATCTGGCCCCTTGCGAGGATGGGAGCAAACAGCAGGGATTCAACACCGCTGCGACGACAGAATTCGACGTAGGGGCTGAAACCTTCGCTCATCTCAAGCGATGGCTCGTTAACGAGGCGCATCGACCCATCAGCTGCAGTGTTGCCGATCAGCCCTTGACCAACTTGGGGACGTGGGCCGGACAGCACCCGCGCGTATTGCTGGCTGCGCACAGGGTCAATGTCATGTGAGCCAAGTGGATCCAGGGTGCGGCCGTCGGGCCCGATCAGCCAGATTCCGGCGGTCTCAGCAAATAGTTCGACAGCGACCCGTGCGGCCTCGGAACCGGCGGCGCCGAGGTTATCGCCGCATTCGGCCAGACGAAGTGCAAGGTCTGAGATGAGCAGGCTGACTGGTGCGGAGATGGTGGCATCAGCGGGGTTGAGCATGGCCAGCGGCGTGCGTGTCCGCTGCTCGGCGGATGGTCGAGCCCATCGGGCTGCCGCTCCTGAGTGGTTGGCCTCGGGACCTGGGAAATTGGTTGTGTCGTAACTCACCATGTCCTCATCCCCTCCTTCCCGAGGCCCCCACCTGGTCGGCAGAGCCCCAATTACGCGTCGTGTCACGCGTCGTCGATGTCAGCGCTCAGGCGAGCCGCTGACCTTTCCTCAAGAAAAGATAAAGGTTTCCTCTCGCCAACGCTCGTTCAGCGGCGACGTTTCACCCACATGTCACATCGGCGAGCGGGTGCGAGAAGTTAAGCCATCCGAGTGACGAATTTAAATTAGAGTGACGAATGAGACGTGTGGTGTTTATGAGGTAAATGCGGTTACCGTGTGTACGGGAAGGGGGTGAGGTCGATGGCAACGACACTTAGCCGGACTTTTCGCGCGACATTGACGCGGGATCCGGCTGCGAAACGGTCGCGCCGATGGCTCGATGTCAGCGCCAGCCTGCTCATTTCGGCCTTACTCGCTGGGGGGCTCACCGCGCCCGCAGTCGCCAGCCCACATCACCCGAAGCCGTCGGCCGCCGACGTTCAACGGGCGAGGGCTGCAGCGGTTGATGCTAGGACTCGAGTAGCCCAAGCCCGCGCGGATTACAGCTCAGCGGTCCACGAGTTGAGCCAGGTAGATGCGCGTCTGGAACTGGTCGTTGAGAAGTGGAACGAGGCGCAGGCTCAGGCCGACCAAGCTCAGCAGGCTCTGGATGTGGCGCTGGTGGCTGAGACCTCGGCCCGTGGAGTGGCTAGGTCTGCTCAAGTCGACGTCGACCGGCTCGCCGTGGCCAGCTATCAAGTGGGGGCGGACCTTTCGGGCGGACTCGGTGAACTCGCTGCTGTGATCGACAGTGCTTTTGCCCCAGGTGGTATTTCGGGCTTGGTTGATCGCACCACCGACGTCGGGCTCATCGCCGGTCACCATCGTCAACAACTCACGGCTGCGGTGACCTCACGCCTTGACGCGGAGCAGACCTCTCGGCAACGCGCGCTGATCAGTGCGCAGGTTCAGGCCCGACAGGCCGACGTCGCTACGGCGCTTGCGAGCGTGCGCGGTGAAGAAAGTGCCCAGCGTTCGGCGGTAGCTGCGCTCTCGGCCACGCGCGATGCAGCCATGGCAGTACTCACCAAGGCACTGGGGAAGGCCGCCACCCTGGCCCAGGAGCGAGCTGATGCGCTGGCCGCCGAGGCCGCGGCCCGCGCTCGAGCCGAAGCAGCAGCCCGACTGGAAGCGGCCCGTCTCGCTAGGGCGCGAGCGGCAGCCAACGCCCATGGTGGTGGCACAGGATCTGCGGGCTCATCGTCTGGCGGTGGCCAAACAACAGGCTCCGGTGGAGGCCATTACCGCCCGTGGCCCCAAGGTGGTTCGTACACGACGGCCGCCCAGCGGCTTGGTGCGGTGGCATTTGCCCGAGCCCAACTCGGCAAGCCGTACGTGGCTGGTACCAACGGTCCCAATTCCTATGACTGCAGTGGCTTGACCTCGGCGGCCTACCGCTCAGTAGGCGTGTCGATGATCCACTACTCGCAGGCCCAGTTCGCCGCGGGCGAGAAGATCCCGATTTCCCAACTGCAAGTAGGGGATTTGGTCTTCTTCGCGACAGATACGACCGACTGGCGAACTATCCATCACGTTGCAATCTACGCAGGCAATGGCCAGATGATCGAGGCACCACATACCGGCGACCATGTGAAGGTCTGGACAATCTGGTTGAACGACCTCGTTCCGTTCGGCGTGCGGCCCTAGCCGAGGTCGGCCGCGAGCCAGGCGGGCCGGATGCAGCAGCAACTACCTGCAGGAAACAAATCGCGGGCAGGTTCTCCTAGGTCACGCGTGGTGCGGATTGGCCTTGTTCCGCGCGTATGACGCAACGATCTCGGCTTCGGCCTCGGTGCGACCGGCCCAGGTGGCACCCTCGACACTCTTACCCGGCTCCAAATCTTTGTAGACCTCGAAGAAGTGCTGAATCTCAAGGCGGTCGAACTCAGGCATGTGATGGATATCGCGGATGTGCTCCATCCGTGGATCTCCGGCCGGAACACACATGACCTTGTCGTCGCCGCCGGCCTCATCTGTCATCCGGAACATGCCGATCGCTCGGCATCGGATCAAGCAGCCCGGGAAGGTTGGCTCATCGAGAATCACGAGCGCATCGAGGGGATCGCCGTCCTGGCCCAAGGTGCCCTCAATGAAGCCGTAGTCATTGGGGTAGCGGGTGGAGGTGAATAGCATCCGGTCGAGCCTGATTCGGCCCGTGGCGTGGTCAACCTCGTACTTGTTGCGCTGACCAGCCGGGATCTCGATCGTGACGTCGAACTCCACGTGCGCTCCTTCGAGTGCGGCAGGGCGCGAGCCCGACCGGCGGCGGGTGGCCACGCTTTCGCGGCTACCTCGCCTAATGTTCCCTACGGTGGCGTTCGAACCTGACGAGGGAGGGTCGATGGATACGGTACCGCCTCGGCCCGGGCGTCTGCGCGTCTCGGTTTGGGTCATGGCTGCGGCGATCGGCCTAGGAATCTCCGGTCTTGGGCCTGCAGGCGCGGCGGTACCTGCGGTTGTTCGTGCGGCTGTGCCAGCGCCGCCATCGACTCCGGCTCAGGTGCTCGCCCCGACATCCCAACAATTCGTCGTAGGCCCTAAGCCAGCAGCGGTTGCCGCATCCAAGGCGGATCTGGTTGCGGCTCTGGACGAGCACGCCTTGGGGGGCGACGTTGCCGCGAGCGTTATCAACGTCGCGACAGGTGGTGTGCTGTACGCCCGAGGTGAGACCCGCCCACAACATCCGGCAAGCACCCTCAAGATCCTGACTGCGCTGGCCGTACTGCACGCATACGGCCCCGACGCTCGGATCGACACCTTGGTCGTGCCTGGGGCAACGCCGCGCGATGTTGTCCTTGTCGGTGGCGGTGATTCGACGTTGACTCGCGTGCCAACCAAGGCTGCTGATCTGCCGGCTGGGCAATCTGCTATGCCAGCGAGTATGGAAGACCTAGCGACACAGACAGCCAAATCGTTGCGACTGGTCGGCATCACCTCCGTGCGAGTTAGCGTCGACGACTCGCTGTTCACTGGGCCGCGGGTGGCTAGCGGTTGGCCCACCACGTTTGTGACGACTGGTGTGGTGAGTCCGGTTGAGGCGCTCTCGGTCGATGGTGGCCGCAAGTCGGCCACCACCCGCACTCGTGATTCCGACCCCGCGATCTCCGCTGGGCAAGATCTGGCCAAGCGACTTCGCGCCCGCGGGATCAAGGTCGATAAGGCGGTCACGCGGGTCGCTTCACACGTGACCACACCGCTGGGTCGAGTGCAAAGCCCCACCATCGCCGAACTACTCGAGCGCGCACTCACTCAATCCGATAACGACCTTGCGGAGTCTCTCGCGCACCTTGCTGGTCTCAAGCTTGCGGGAGAGGCAAGTTTCGCCGGAGGCGCGCTCGCGGTGCAGCGAACCCTGGTGGCGCTGAACATACCTACCACTGGCCTGAGCATCTTCGATGGAAGTGGGCTCTCTGCGCGCGATCTCGTCATGCCGCAGACCACCACCCATGCGCTCATGGCAGCGGCCCAAAATGTTCCTGATGACGGATCTACCGCCGGGGTCTACTGGCCCGCTTTCAGTGGTCTCCCCATCGCCGGTGTCACCGGCACGCTGACCCATCGGTTCGTGGCACTGCGGACAACGATGGGTCGAGGTCTGGTGCGGGCCAAGACTGGAACGTTGTCGGGCGTTATCGGTCTGGCTGGCCTCGTGCGCGATAGCCATGGGCGGTTGCTCGCATTCGCCTTCGCGGCTGATCGATCACCCGGCCCACTGGTGGCCGCCCAGGCCGCGCTCGACCGGGCTGCGAGTGTTCTCGCTGCGAGCTAGGCATGCGCCCGCTGCTCCGTGCTATCAGCCTCGGGCCTCGCATCACGCAGTGCCTACCTTGTCGGCACCTTGATCGGCTTGCTCGCGTAGGGTCACAACATGGACGTCGTGGATTGGGCGCTTGCCAGTGCCACCGGTCGTCGTCTTGCTCGACCTGGGCCAACCGCCACCGGAACCGACGCACGCGCCGCTGTTGCCGAACTTCGTGCGCTGGCTTCGTTCGCGGTCGATCCGGTGCGCGAACGGTCTGGGCTCGACGCGGGCCAGGCGCCCCCGGCGATTGTGGTCGACCGTCCCACGTGGATCGACAGTAATATCAATGGGTTTCGGGTGGTGCTAGGGCCAGTGCTCGAACTCGCAGCACGTGATCAGCCGGCGGCACTCACTGCCGTGTCCGCACGAGTGACGGCTGCTCAGATCGGCAGTGCGCTGGCCTTCGTGTCGTCCAAAGTGCTCGGGCAATTTGAAGCCTTCACGCCTTCGGGCGAAGGCCGGCTGCTTCTAGTGGCTCCCAATATCGTCGCTGCAGAACGCCAACTCGGGGTCGACACTCGTGACTTCCGACTCTGGGTGTGCCTGCACGAGGAGACACATCGAGTGCAGTTCGGCGGAGTTCCCTGGCTGCGCGACTACTTCGTGAGTCTGATCAACCGTTACCTCAATCTCTCGCCCACCGGTGCAAGTGATTCGCTCACGCGATTGGCTGCGGCGCTCTCCGCGATCGTGTCCGCGATGCGCGGCGTACCCGGGACTTCGTTGGTCGACGCTCTGCAAACGCCCGAGCAGCGCGCGGTCTTCGATCAACTGACCGCGCTGATGAGCGTCCTTGAGGGGCACGCCGATTACGTGATGGATGACGTGGGCCCAGAGATCGTTCCCTCCGTTGCACTGATCAGAACTCGATTCGAAGATCGACGCGCCGACGTCGGATCACTGGATGGGGTCATGCGCCGACTCCTTGGGATCGACGCCAAGATGCGGCAGTACTCCGACGGTCGAGCCTTCGTCTCGGGCAGTATCGCTCTCATCGGTCAGGCGGGGTTCCAACGGATCTGGACCACCTCGGCCACCCTGCCGACCCTCAGCGAAGTGCTCGATCCGGATGCCTGGTGCCGTCGGATCGCACCCGACCTTCTCCCATGACCACTGAGCCGCACCTCGAGGTTCGCCGAGCCGTTCGGGTAGATCTGGCTGACTTGGCGCCAGACGCGCTCGTGGTGGTGGCTTGTTCGGGAGGGCCCGACTCGGTCTCGTTGGCTGCCGCCACTAGGGCTGTGCGTCGCCGCGCTGGCGCCATCGTCGTAGATCACCAATTGCAGGACGGATCGGCCGCTGTCGCTGCTTCGACCGCCGACTGGCTGCGCTCGATCGGGATGGATCCGGTTTTCGTCGTTGCTGCTGACGTCATACCAACGGGCGATGGACCCGAAGCAGCCGCGCGCGATGCGCGATACGCGGTTCTCGAGTCGACCGCTCGAGCATGTTCGGCGGAGGCTGTCCTGCTCGGCCACAGTCGCGACGATCAAGCCGAGACTGTTCTTCTCGGACTCGCGCGTGGCTCGGGCACTCGCAGCCTCGCCGGTATGCCTCGTCGTCGAGGAGTGTTTCGCCGTCCGCTGTTGGACCTACCGCGAGATGTTGTGCGCGCGGCTGTGCCCTCCGGTGCCCCCGTGGTCGATGATCCGCACAACGCCGATGACCGATTCACCAGAGTGCGGGTGCGGCACACGATCCTGCCGATGCTCGAACGCGAACTTGGACCTGGTATCGCCGCCGCTCTGGCTCGGACCGCCGACCTCGCCCGGGCCGACGCTGACGCGCTGGCGGAGCTTGCGTCCGTGGCGACGCGGGACTTGATGCGCGAAGGCACGGTGTCTATCAGGTCTAGCAGCCAGGACGTCTCTAGCAGCCAGGACGTCTCTAGCAGCCAGGACGTGCCGGCCAGCCTGGACGTAGTTGGTCTGCAGGTTCTCAGCGATGCGATTCGCTCGCGCGTAGTTCGATCCTGGCTGCTCGAGTCGGGTGCACCAGCAGGCAGTTTGGGCGCAGAACACGTCGTGCGCGTCTGCCGATTGGTCACCGACTGGCATGGTCAGGGAGCCGTTGCGCTACCCGGTGGTATCGAAGCACTCCGCGACTGTGGCAGGCTCAGCGTGCGCCCGACCCCTCGTCGCCAGGAGACCCCATGGATGCCGTAGACCTCGGCTCTGATTTGCAGCAAGTTCTCGTCGACGAAGAGGCGCTCAAAGCCAAGATCGCCGAGCTCGCGGCCGCGATTGATGCGGACTATGCGGGCCGTGACCTTCTGCTAGTGGGTGTCCTCAAGGGGGCGGTCATGCTGATGGCGGATCTCTCGCGAGCGCTGTCACATGCAGTCGAGATGGATTGGATGGCAGTCTCGTCGTACGGATCGGGTACCTCATCATCTGGCGTGGTTCGGATCCTCAAGGATCTCGACCGCGATATCACCGGCCGCAATGTCCTGGTAGTAGAGGACATTCTCGACACCGGGCTCACCCTGTCTTGGTTGCTTCGCAATCTTCGTTCGCGAGGTCCGCTGTCGGTCGAGGTGTTGACCATGTTGCGCAAGCCAGACGCGGTCAAAGTGCCCGTTGACGTTAAGTACGTCGGCTTTGATATCCCCAATGAGTTCGTTGTCGGTTATGGGCTCGATTACGGGGAGAAATACCGCAATCTGCGCGTTGTGGGCACCCTCGCCCCCCACGTCTATTCGTAATTCGGGGGCTTGCTGTTCGCCCGTGGTGAAAGTTGGGAACAACTCCTGGCTCACCGGCGTCCCTGTATAGGTGTGATCTTCCTTCCACCAGCGAGGAGGTCCGGCGGCAGCAGGGAGGTCCGGCGGCGTATCGGGCCGTGCCGGTGTACCTTCGTGGGTGTCGGTGCCTTAGCCGATCATGGTTAGTTCGGGTAGTACTTCAGTGTCAGGAGGGACGGGGTCAGTCGACCCTTCGTCATGGATACCAAGAAAATCCTGCGTGGCCCGGCGGTATGGATCGCCCTGGCCGTCCTCCTCGTGCTGCTCGGGACGAGCCTGCTTGGCAACATCGGTGCACCCAAGGATGTCGATACCTCCCAGGTTGTAACCGCGATCCAACAGGGAAAGGTCACGGCCGCCACGATTGTTGATCGCGACCAGCGAATCGAGGTTACCCTCACCGATGGCACGCAGATTCGCGCCCAGTACGTCGACGGCCAGGGCGTCCAACTCCAGAACATGCTGCAAGCCAAGGTTGATTCCGGTGCCATCAAGGATGGCTACAACATTGAGGTCCCGCACGACAGTGTGCTGCTGACCCTGCTCTACACATTGCTTCCGATGGTCTTGGTGCTCGGTCTGCTCTTCTTCTTCATGGGGCAGATGCAAGGCGGCGGAAACCGGATCATGAACTTCGGCAAGTCCAAGGCCAAGATGGTCTCCAAGGACATGCCCAAGACCACGTTTGACGACGTGGCCGGTGCCACCGAGGCGGTCGAAGAACTCCAGGAGATCAAGGAGTTCTTGCAAGACCCGGCTAAGTTCCAGGCCGTTGGTGCCAAGATCCCCAAAGGCGTTCTGCTCTATGGCCCACCCGGTACCGGCAAGACTCTTCTCGCCCGCGCTGTCGCGGGTGAGGCAGGGGTTCCCTTCTACTCGATCTCGGGTTCGGACTTCGTCGAGATGTTTGTCGGCGTCGGTGCGAGCCGAGTGCGTGACCTGTTCGAACAAGCGAAGGCCAATGCGCCAGCGATCGTCTTCGTCGATGAGATCGACGCGGTCGGTCGACACCGTGGCGCGGGCATGGGCGGTGGCCACGACGAACGTGAGCAGACCCTCAACCAACTGCTCGTCGAGATGGACGGGTTCGACGTCAGCGGTGGAGTAATCCTTATCGCGGCCACTAACCGCCCCGACATCCTTGACCCAGCTCTGCTGCGACCCGGTCGGTTCGATCGCCAGATTGCGGTTTCGGCACCAGACCTGTTGGGTCGTCAGGCGATCCTTGCGGTGCACGCCAAGGGCAAGCCGCTCGCGCCCGATGTCGATCTGCTCGCGGTCGCTCGACGAACCCCTGGTTTCACCGGCGCCGACTTAGCCAATGTGCTCAATGAAGCGGCGCTGCTTACCGCCAGGCTCGGCGGTAGTTTCATCGACGACTCAGCTCTTGACGAGGCAATCGATCGGGTCGTCGCTGGGCCTCAGCGCCGGTCGCGTCTGATGAGCGAGCATGAGAAGAAGATCACCGCTTATCACGAGGGTGGCCACGCCCTCGTTGCTGCCGCATTGCCGCACACGGACCCTGTGCACAAGATCACGATCCTGCCGCGCGGACGCGCGCTCGGCTACACCATGGTCCTGCCCGACTCTGACAAGTACTCCAACACCCGAGCCGAGATGCTCGACCAGTTGGCGTACATGCTCGGTGGACGTGCCGCCGAGGAACTGGTCTTCCACGATCCCACAACTGGCGCCTCTAATGACATTGAAAAGGCCACTGCGGTGGCCCGGGCGATGGTCACGCAGTACGGCATGACCGAACGCCTCGGTGCGATTCGCTACGGCCAAGAACAGGGCGAGGTCTTCATGGGCCGCGACTACGGCCACATGCGCGATTACTCCGAGGATGTTGCGGCAGCGATCGACCAGGAAGTTCGGGCCTTCATCGACTCCGCGCACCACGAAGCGTTCGAGATCCTCGTCGAGAACCGCGATGTTCTTGACGCTCTAGTGGTCGAACTTCTCGAGAAGGAAACCCTCGACAAGGACGAGATCGCTCGCATCTTCGTGCCGCTTCGTCGTCGAGAGGTGCGTCCAGCCTGGACCGGTTCAGCGCGGCGCACACCAAGTGACCGCGGCCCAGTGCAGACGCCAAAGGAGATCGAGGCGCTGAACGGATCAGCCAACGGATCAGCCAACGGATCTGCCAATGGATCTGCTAACGGATCTGCCACCGCCGCAAGTAACGGTGGTAATCACGGCACTGCGACGGCACCTGATGCAGGCGCAAACAACGATGAGCTGTCGGCTTCTGGCTCGTCCGAATCGGGGGCCTGATCATGGTGCTGGATACCGAAAACACGGGATCTGCGATCGGCCCGGTGCACTCGTCCGAGCCGATAGTCACCGTTCCCTTCGATCACGCTCGGGCCGAGGCCGCGATTCGCGAACTGCTCATTGCCATCGGTGAGAACCCTGATCGTGATGGCCTGCTCGACACTCCCGCACGGGTAGCGCGTGCCTACGCTGAAATGTTTGCAGGCCTGCGCCAGTCACCAGTCGAGGTATTGAGCACGACGTTCGACCTAGTGCATGACGAGTTGGTGCTCGTGAAGGGCATCGAGTTGTACTCCACTTGCGAGCATCACCTCGTGCCGTTCCATGGTGTTGCCCACGTGGGCTACATCCCGGGTAACGATGGCCGGATCACTGGACTTTCCAAACTTGCTCGCCTCGTTGACGTGTATGCAAAGCGGCCGCAGGTGCAGGAGCGTCTGACCACGCAGATCGCCGATGCACTGGTTGAGATTCTCAATCCGCGAGGGGCGATCGTGGTGGTGGAGTGCGAACACCTCTGCATGTCCATGCGTGGTATCCGTAAGCCCGGCGCCAAGACTGTCACCAGCGCCGTGCGGGGCCAGCTCCGCGATTCTGCAACCCGCTCCGAGGCCATGAGCCTCATCCTGGGCTGACACCGTCACGAGGCTGGTGACCTGTGAGTCCGTATCCGTTGCGTCCTAACGGGCTGCCCGAGAGTCTGGCCACGCTCGACCGATGTGCCGTCATGGGCGTCATCAACGTGACCCCGGACTCCTTCTCTGATGGAGGCATGTGGCTTGACCCTGTTCGCGCTGTCGAGCATGGGCTCTCGTTGATGCGCGATGGCGCCGACCTCGTCGACATCGGTGGTGAGTCAACTCGCCCTGGGGCCCAGCGCATTTCGGCCGACGAGGAAGCGCGACGGGTCTTACCTGTGATCCGCGATCTTGCCGCGGCTGGTGTGCCGGTCAGCATCGACACCATGAGATCAGACATCGCCCGTGCCGCTGTCGAGGCTGGCGCGGTCATCGTCAACGACGTGAGCGGGGGTCTTGCCGACCCGCAGATGTACCAGACCGTTGCCCAACTCGGCACTGTGTACATCGCCATGCATTGGCGCGGATACAGCGATGAGATGGAATCGCACACCGACTACGACGACGTCGTCATCGATGTGGCTGCTGAGTTGGGTGTTCGCCTGGAATCGGCACTGAAAGCGGGCGTCGAGCCTGGTCGCATCGTGCTAGATCCAGGTCTGGGCTTTGCCAAGAAGGCACACCACAACTGGGAGTTGCTGCGCGGTCTTGACCACCTGATGGGGCTGGGCTACCCGGTGTTGGTCGGTGCCGCGCGCAAGCGGTTCCTCGGCCAGGTTCTGGCTGTTGAGGGTGAACCAAGGCCGGCTCCAGAGCGCGATCACGCGACAGACGCCGTGAGCGCTTTGGCAGCCGCTGCAGGTGCGTGGTGTGTGCGGGTGCATGCTGCACGGGGAAGCCGCGATGCCACTGAGGTCGCCGCGGCCTGGAGACGAGGAGAATGAGCGACATGGCGTCGGAGGATCAGCTCGACCGAATTTCGGTCACCGGAATTTCCGCAACGGGGTATCACGGCGTCCTTGATTTCGAACGACGTGATGGTCAGACCTTTGTCGTCGACGTCTCGCTCGGTGTTGACACACGTCCGGCGGCCGAATCCGACGACCTTTCCAAGACTGTCGACTACTCAGCTGTTGCGGCTGACGTCGTCGCGTTGATCACGGGCGAGCCGCATGACCTCATTGAGCGCTTGGCGCAGCAGATCGCAACGGCCTGCCTTGCCTACGACGGCGTACTCCTCGCCGAGGTCGTAGTGCACAAGCCGCAGGCGCCGGTGGGCGTCCTTTTTGACGATGTCACTGTGAGGATTGTGCGTCGCCGGTGAGGCGTGTGGTGTTTGGCCTGGGCGCCAATCTCGGCGATCGTATCGCTGCGCTGCAAGGCGCGATCGATCTGATTGCTCCGCACCTTGCTGATCCTCAAGTCTCGTCCGTCTATGAGACAGCTCCGGTGGGCGGACCCGAACAGCCCGACTACGCGAACGCGATTTTGTTGGGCGAGAGTGACGCCACGGCCGACGAACTGCTTGCTCTTGCGCAACGGGTCGAGCAGGCCTGGCATCGCACTCGCGCAGTGCGTTGGGGCCCTCGCACGCTCGATGTAGACATCGTCTCGATCGATGGAGTTACCAGTTCGGATCCGGCGCTGACCTTGCCGCATCCTCGGGCCGCCGATCGTGGTTTCGTCCTGATCCCATGGGCTGAAGCCGACCCCGAGGCCACCTTCCCCGATGGCTCCCTCGTATCTGCTTTGGCACGAGAGGCCGCGAAGCGAGACGGTGCTATGTCGGTGCGTCCACTCAGGGATGTCACCTTGGTATTGCCGGTGGCTCCCCGATGAGGCCGACCTCGATTCGTTCGTTGCTGGCAGTCGGGGTCATTGCCGTTGCGCTCGGGTGGGCCTTTGCCAGGCTGGTCGATGCCTGGGCTGACCGCACCTTCCCCGTGCCGTGGTCGATGGCTCTGGTCATGGCGATGCTGGCGGTAGCCACCTGGCTGTGGGCACGTGGCACGAAGGCGCGGCTAGCCGGTCAGCCCGGCACTAAGCCGATCGATCCGCTTGTGGTCGCGCGATCGGCGGCCTGGGCTATGGCGATTTCGCGGACGGCCACTGTGCTGGCGGGCTTTTTCGTCGGAGTGGCGATCGCATTGATCAGCCATTGGGGCGTCGCCTACGTGCGGGAGCAGGTGATCGCGGCTGTGGTCACCATTGGTGTGTCGATTCTGGGCGTCCTGTCGGGATTGCTACTCGAGCGGGCTTGCCGCGTGCCACCCGACTCTGGTGCACCGTCAGTCGACCCCAAGCCTTAGGGTCAGCAACATGACTGAGAACAACGCAGCACTTGAGGACTTGCCCTACGAGGAATTGCGCGAGCGTGCGTTCTCGATCGCTGAGCACCGTCTCGATATCGGATTCTTCGTCGACCTGTTCAACCACGCCCCCGCGATGAATGACGTTGCCGATGAGGGTGGCTCGCTAGGTGACATCAGCGGCAGCCTGGTCGAGAGCATCCGGGCGGCCAAGCAAGTCTTTGGTGGCGGCTCAGTGGGCGACCTCGAGCCGCTCTTCCGGGCGCGGTTTGCCACCTACATTCGTGCACATAGCCACTGACTTGAGCCCCGGCCAGTGGGCAGGGCCAGCAGGGTCAGATAACTGCAGTCCGCTGTAGGCGGACCGCAGATCAGCGGGGGAACTTGGCTGCCGCGCGCAGGCCGCCAAGGGGTGATGCGTCGAGCCAGACTCGGCCACCGCTCGCCGAGACCAGAGCCGACACCACTGCCAGGCCAAGACCGCTACCGGCGTCGTCCTGACGCCCGCGCCAGAACCGGTCAAAGGCGCGCACTCGGTCTTCAGGTGAGAGCCCTGGGCCGTTGTCGTCGACCGTGATGAGGACACCCTGGTCGGTCGGGGTCACTGTGACGACAACTCGTCCGCCGGCAGGTACCACCTCAAGGGCATTGTCGATGTAGTTGTCGAGTACTTGCTCGACACCGGTCGGCACCGATTGCGCCATTGCGATGGCTGGCCCGACGAACTCGATCTGGACTCCTTGCTCATCGGCCAGCGGCCGCCAGGAGTCGACTCGATCCCTGGCGATCGAACTGATATCCATCGGCACGGTTCGTTGGTTGCGACTGTCGGCCCGGGCTAGCGCCAAGAGCCCATCGACAAGGCGCTGGAGCCGATCGAGTTCGTTGCGAGCGGCCTCAACTTGTTCGACTGCTGGGTCATCGAGATCCATGAGCTCGACGGTGCGGTCCATCCGGAGCCGCAGTGCAGTCAGGGGAGTACGGAGTTGGTGTGATGCGTCACCTGCGAAGTCGCGCTGCTTCTCGACTAGGCCCTGCACTCGTTCGGCCATGATGTTGAACGAGGTCGCGAGCTCCTCAATCTCACCGCCCCCTGAGTCATCGACACGAGCGGCCAGATCGCCCTCGGCGATTCGCTCGGCAGTGTGACTCAATCGGCGGATTCGGCGAGTGATGGCTGTGGCCATCAAGAACGCGATCAGAGCTGCGGAGAGCAGGCTGATCAGCCCTACCGAGAACAGCGAACGCACGGTGTCGTTGATCTGCGCTTGGAGTTCACTGGATGGGTACGTAAGCCGCACTGCACCAAGGATTTTCGGCCCTGCGCGCACCGGTACGGCCACATAAATGAGCGGCTCACCCAGCGACTGCGACATCCGCTCGCCGGAGGCAGCCTGCCCGGTGAGAGCCTGTTCGATCTCGGGTCGGTTGGTGAAATTCTCACCGCTGCCTGAATCTGAGGCCTCAATGACGGTGCCGGTTTGGTCGACGACCACGACTCTGGCGGATGAGGTCTTGGCGTATTCGGCCACATGAGCCGACAGGTAAAGCTTGGCCTCGGGGCTTGGTGTTTCTAGGACGACGATTGACCAGCCCGCGATGGTATAGGCGTCGCTCTGCAACTGGGCGATGTGCGTTTCGAACTCACGCTGTTCCAAGAACTTCGACAGCGGGATGTTCTGGACGGCTAACACCAAAGTGGTGAATCCGACCAGGATCGCGACGAGGCGCCATCTCATGTCTTACTCAGGTGCCCCGAGTCGGAAACCGACACCACGCACGGCCTCGATCCAGGCCGAGTCGCCCAGCTTCTTGCGGATCGCCGCGACATGCGCATCCACTGTCTTGGTCGCGCCATACCAGTGACCTTCCCAGACGTGTTCGAGGATCTCGTTGCGCCGTCTGACAGCGCCTGGATCCTCGGCCAGGTAGGCAAGTACGTCGAACTCTTTGGCGGTGAGTGCAACTTCGGCACCATCGAGGTGAACCCGTTGAGTTCTGCGGTCAATGGTCAGCCGCCCGATTTCCTGAACCGTGCCGGCCGAGGTGGGGGCAGGTGCGGCCTGCGACCGACGAACGACGGCGCGGATCCGGGCCGCAAGTTCGCGCATCCCAAACGGTTTGACGAGGTAGTCGTCGGCACCAAGCTCCAGGGCGATGACCCGATCTGCTTCGTCACCACGCGCGGAGACCACGATGATCGGCGTCTCGCAGAGCGCTCGGATCCGCCTGCATACTTCTTGGCCGTCCATGTCCGGGAGTCCGAGGTCGAGCAGAATCACATCGGGGGCATCAAAGCGAGTGGCCGCTTCAAGGGCCGCGGCTCCGGTCATGACGTGTTCGGTCTGGTGACCAAGTGCGGTCAGCCCATCGATCGAGCTTGCGGCCACTGCCGCGTCATCTTCGACCAGGAGGATTCGCACGGGGCCATTGTGGCCCTTTCGGAGGGTCCGTGGACACCAGCCTGGGCTTAGCTGCGCCGAGGCTGCCCGGATCTTCTCCATTCCTTGGACATTTGAGGTAGCGAAGACCTAGGTGCGGGGAGTTACCTTGTACATAGGAGGATTTTTGTGAGGCAGCAGATCGGTCTGGTGACGGCTCTTACCGTCGTGGGCGTATTGGTGGCGTGCGGCGCGGCCGCGGCGCTCAATGATCGCCTGCTCAGCGCGCCCTCTAACTCAGCATTGGGGACGGCCATCTTCGTCTCGCTTGACGAGCAGCCAGGTGCTGGCACTGGCGCAGGCGGGTTGTCGCCGAGCCCAACGGCCGTGCCCAACGATCCTGCGGCATCCCAGTCAGGTGATGAGGAGTCGGCCAGTTCTTCGCCTTCGCGCACTGCCGATGAGCCGGGCACCGGAGCCTCACCTACCGCTCCGCCGACATCCGGTCCCGTCGTGGTTGTGACCAACGCGACTGATCCGATCTATACCCCGAGCACCAAGCCCACGACCAAGCCAACGGCCAAGCCCACGACCAAGCCAACGGCCAAGCCAACGGCCAAGCCCACGACCAAGCCAACGACCAAGCCGACGGTCCGGCCCACTCCGAGTCCAACGCCTCGCAACACGCATACTTCTGCGCGGCCGAGCCCGTCACCCTCCGATACGGGGCATGGTGGCTCGGGTCCACGCGACGACTAGCCCTTGCCAGGCGTCGTATCATCGTGGATGAAAAGTTGTGTCACCACCGCTAGCGTGTGTTTTCGGTCAGATCCCCTCGACTTCTAGGCGTCCAACATGTCCCGTTCCGCCATGCCGCGTCACTCCCGCCCTTCGCGGCGGAGGTCGAAGGCTGCCTCGGTGGAGTCCCTGACTGCCGAGTTGGCCCAGATGCGCACTGATCGCTACACCGATCACCTTGAGGCTATTCGGCTCACCGCGTTGGTTGACGGGCTCAGTGGCCAGACTCAGCGGATGGCATACGAACTCGTCGATGTTCGTCATGAACTGTCCGAATCCCGGGCCCAGGGGCTGGCCCGCAGCCCCCAGTTCGATGAGATGACAGCAGTGATCACGCAGTTGCGGTCCACGATCGCGCGACAGGAATCGGCGCTGCAGGAGTTGTCGGCCACTATCGGCGATTTGCTTGCTCGCCTTGCTCGCCAGCCAGAGGCTGCGCCGGCCGATGTGCCGAGCCGGCCGGTATTGCGTGCTCTTCCCTCCGACCTGCCAAGCATGGAACCTGTCGCGCCTGCGGCCGAATCTGCCCCCGTTGAGTCGTTTGCCTTCGCCGGCGTCCCGGCTGATCCCGTCGAGTTCGACACCGCGGCCCTCGACGACGCAACGTTGATGCGCTTGCGGTTGATCCGCCAGTCCTTCGACCGCTGACCCAGCGGGTGGGGCACTATCGATCCACGTCGCCGATCACGTAGTACATCGATCCGACAATGGTCGTCAGCGAAGCCACGTTCGTGCCAGCTAGCACCTCGCCGAGTGCAGCGAGGTTGTTGAACGATGGCGTGCGCATCTTGACTCGCCAAGGGGTTCGTTCACCGCGCGACACAACCAGATAGCCGCTGATCCCCAATGGCGATTCGGTCCAGCAGTAGTGCGAGCCTTCTGGGGCGCGCAAAGTCTTGGGCAGTGGGACATTCACTGGGCCGGGCGCCATCTCGTTGAGTCGTTGGACGCAGGCGGCAATGAGGTCAAGCGATACGACGAGCTGATCGCGGATTACCTCAGCCCGGGCGAGACAGTCGCCGGTATCGCGGGTGACCACCTTCAGAACGTCTGTCAGTTCGCCGTAGGCCAGGTACGGCTCGTCTCGTCGCAGATCCAGATCGACCCCTGCGGCGCGGGCGATGGGGCCGGTCACCCCGTAGGCGAGCACTTGCTCAGCGGTGATGATGCCTATCCCGCGCGCGTGGTCGCGGAACTCTTGATCGTCGATAAACCCCGCGACCGAATCCACGCGAGCTCGTAGCTGTGTCACGACCGAACTAGCCCGCTCGAGCCAGCCCTCTGGCGCATCGGCGCGCAGACCACCAATGCGAGTAAGCATGAGGTGTAGCCGACCCCCAGAGATCTCTTCCAGTAGTTGCGCCACCGCGTCGCGTTCTTGGAATGCGAATGACGCCGGTGATGGCGTACCTGTGCCAACGGGAAACGAGCCCAGGAAACTTAGGTGGCTAAAGACGCGCGTTACTTCGGCCAGCAGAGTGCGCAGCCAGATGGCGCGCTGGGGAACGGCGAGGCCGAGCATGTGCTCCACGGTCAATGCGAGGCCGAGTTCGCCAGCAAATGCCGACAGCCAGTCATGGCGATTGGCGAGTACAAGGCCCTGCCGGTAGTCGCGGACCTCCATCAACTTCTCTGCGCCGCGGTGCATGAAGCCGATCTCTGGGTCGGCGCTGACGATGTGTTCGCCGTCGACCCGAAGGTGCAGACGTAGCAGTCCGTGAGCCGACGGGTGATGCACCCCAAGGTCGAGGGTTGATTCGGGGGAGGCGGGGTATCGGCCGCCACCACCGATTCCGATCCCGATCACAACGTCCTGGGCTCCCGACATGGCCGCATCGTCGCAGATGGGCGCCAGACATAGTCGAAGGTGGCGGTGTTACCCGAGCCGGATGGCGCGAGTGGCCCGCGATCTCGACTCGGTCAACGGTCCATGCGGATCCACCAAAAGCTGCCAAGGCCACTGGGGTCGAGTAGTTCCGCCGCTTGTGCAGCGGCACTCAGCGCCACTAGGTAAGATGCGGAATCCTCATGCGCCAGAGTGATTTCCGGTGGTCGCGAGTCGAGCCCGTGGGTGGGGAGGGCAACATGCTGGCGGACGAGATCGGCTCCGACGCCGTACGCCAGGGCGTCAACAGCAACGTGCGCGGTGAGGTTGCAGCCGCCATCGGGGATGGGTGGCACTGTCCGTCCACCGTCATAGCCGACGAGTGAGCCGTGCCGCCAACGACCGTCCTGGCGTTCGGCCCGAGTGTGGCCATAGTCGATTGCGAGTGCCGTTCCTGCATCCAGGCGGCTGACTATCGCGCGCCAGAGCGCTTCGCGAGGCAGTCCGATTTCGGCCCGGTCGCCGACTTCGTGGACGGGCCACCAGGCGCTGAGCCAGTCGCGCGCTTGGCTCGCATTAAGACCCCACTGCGCCCAGGCTGCATCGTCATCAAGGGCTGGGCCAAGTTCCTCGACCCCATCGGTGGTGACGAAAGCAAGGCGCACCACACCGTGCGGATCGACAACCACGACGTCAAGGGGGACGTCATCGAGGAGCTCATGCGCCAGCACCAGACCGGTGATGCGCTCTGGTAACCCGGCGGGGAGCACTGCTTGGGTCCAGCCGATACGTGGATCGAGGTCACTCGGCCTGGGCCGGACATCGACCGCGGTATATCGAATTCGGCGGGCGAGAGCTTCGGGCAGATGTTGCGCGATCCCCGAGACCAATTCGCCAGCACCAGAACCGAGGTCAAACAGATCAAGCGCAGCAGGCTGACCGAGGTCTCGATCGACCCCGATCACGACCTCGGCAAGCGCCCGGGTGAAGAGGGCACCCACGTTTACTGAGGTCCGAAAGTGCCTGGTCGGTGCGCCGGTCGTCCGCCGGTAGAAGCCGGCCTGGCCCAGGGCAGCGTCGTGCCAGGCCGCCGACCACGGCCGTGAGAACAAGTTGACCTTGTCGTGCACCACGCGGGCACGTTAGCGCGCTGGCTAGGCTTGCGTTTCCAGACCCCGTCGAGGGGTACCCGAGAAGGGGATCAGCCGTGCCGGACACCGACCTCGCAACTTCCCCGCCGCGCCTGCGCGTCGGTGTCGTGGGGACTGGGCGGGCGGGCGCCGTACTGGGCGCGGCATTGGCTCGTGCGGGGCATCCGGTGGTTGCTGCGTATGCGGTATCGGATCTGTCTCGCCTGCGCGCCGAGGCGCTGCTGCCAGGAGTTCCACTGGTCTCCTTGGCGGAGGTCTTTGCCGCTGCCGATCTGGTCTTGCTAACTGTCCCGGACGATGTTCTTCCCGGCCTCGTGGCGGGGCTGGCCGAGACTGGTGCCGTGCGCCCGGGCGAGTTCATTGCCCATGCCAGCGGCCGCTTTGGTTACCAAGTGCTGGCGCCCGCGACGGCGCTGGGTGGGCTTCCCCTTGCGCTGCACCCTGTGATGACGTTTACCGGCACCAGCATCGATCTGGCCCGCCTTGACGGTGCACCATTCGGGGTCACCGCGCCCGATCAACTTCGGCCCGTCGCCGAGGCGCTCGTCGTCGAGATGGGAGGTGAGCCGATCTGGATCGCCGAGGGTAGTCGAGCGCTTTACCACGCCGCCCTCGCGCACGGCTCCAATCACCTCATCACCTTGGTCACTCAAACGTTGGATCTGCTGCGCTCGGCAGGGGTCGAAGATCCGGCCCGTCTCGTGGCGCCGTTGATGTCAGCCTCGCTCGACAACGCTTTGCGCTATGGGGATCAGGTACTCACCGGCCCAGTCGCCCGCGGTGACGCCGGAACGGTTGCCGCTCATATCCGCGAGCTTGGGCAGATCTCGTCCTCGGCGCGCGCCGCATATGTCGCACTGGCTAGAGTCACCGCCGACCGGGCGCTTGCAGCGGGCGTCCTGCGCCCGGAGTCGGCGGAAGCTTTGCTGGACGTGTTGTCAAAGACGGATGAGGACTTGGCATGAGTGCGGTGACCCGAGTTGTGACCACTCGCCCCGCGTTGGCCGCGGCGTACTCCGAGGTTGCGTCAGGGGCTCTGCGTGCAGTCGTTCCCACTATGGGGGCGCTGCATGAGGGCCACGCACACCTCATACGCGAGGCGCGCGATCGAGTCGGTGACGATGGGCATGTGACTGTGACGGTATTCGTGAACCCCACCCAGTTCGCGGCCTCCGACGACCTTGATCGCTATCCACGTAGTCTCGAGAGCGACGCGCAGTTGTGCGCTGAGGCCGGTGCCGATCTCGTGTTCGCTCCTGCCGCACAGGTGATCTACCCCGATGGCGCGACGTTGATCACGGTGGATCCGGGCACGCTTGGTTCAGTGCTCGAGGGCGCTATCCGCCCCGGACATTTCCGTGGTGTGCTCACCGTGGTCGCCAAACTCATCCACCTCACCGGCGCGGGCCTGGCCTTGTTCGGCGAGAAGGACTATCAGCAGTTGGTCTTGGTTCGACAGATGGTTCGGGATCTGAGTTTCCCCGTTGAGATCATCGGTGTCCCGACCGTCCGCGATAGCGACGGACTCGCTCTTTCAAGTCGTAACGCCTACCTGGCGCCGGCGGATCGGGCTCGCGCTGTTGTGGTTCCACGCGCGCTGGCTGTGGGTACTGAGTTAGCTCTCGCCGGTGCAACAGCGCGCGACATTGTGGTCGGTGTCAACGACTTCCTAGATGACCAATCCGAGGTGAGCACCGACTACGCGATTGTCACCGACCCCGAACTCGGGCCAGCGCCGCGAGAGGGCGCGGCCCGGCTACTTGTGGCGGTCCAGGTCGGCGGAGTGCGGCTTCTGGACAATGTCGCGATCACTCTGGCAGGAGGCTCGTGACGATCCGCCTGCCGCGCAAGCTTGCGGCGCCTGCGCCGGGTTGGAGTCTTGACTCCGATGTGGTGGTGGTCGGTTCGGGTGTCGCCGGGCTCACTACGGCCTTACATGCTCGCGCCGCGGGTCATCGGGTGTTGCTCGTCACCAAGGCGCAGGTCGATGACGGCTCGACCCGGTGGGCTCAGGGTGGGATCGCTGCTGCGCTAGCGGACGATGATTCACCGGCTGATCATGAGCACGACACCTTGGTTGCTGGTGCTGGGCTTTGCGACCCTGAGGCCGTTCGAGTGCTGGTCACCGAAGGGCCAGTTGCGGTGAGACGACTCATCAACCTCGGTGCGCGCTTCGACACCGATACCTCTGGTGACATCGCGCTGACTCGCGAGGGCGGACATCTGCGTGACCGGATTGCGCATGCTGGAGGTGACGCGACAGGTGCGGAGATTTCCCGAGCCTTGGTCGCGGCGGTCTCTGGCCGGGCCGGGATCGAGCTGGTCGAGGACGCTTTGGCACTTGATCTGCTCACCGATGAACGTGGTGCGGTCCAAGGGTTGACCTTGCACGTCATCGGTCAAGGGTCACGCGACGGCGTGGGTGCTGTCCTTGCGCCAGCGGTCGTGTTGGCCACCGGCGGGCTTGGTCAGGTGTTCAGTATGTCGACCAACCCTTCGGTGGCGACCGGTGATGGAACTGCACTCGGCCTGCGAGCTGGCGCCGCGATCACCGACCTTGAGTTCGTCCAATTCCACCCAACCGTTCTGTACACCGGATCGGGTGCCACGGGTCAGCAACCACTGATTAGCGAAGCGGTGCGCGGAGAAGGTGCCTTCCTCGTCGATGACCGTGGTGTCCGTTTCATGCTTGGCCAGCATCCACTCGCGGACCTTGCCCCACGCGATGTCGTTGCCAAAGCGATCATGCGCAGCATGCGCGACACCGGCGCCAAACACGTGTGGCTCGACGGACGCGCCTTCGGTGTCCAGATGTGGGAACGTCGGTTCCCCACGATTTTCGCCTCGCTGCGCCGCATCGGAATCGATCCAGTAGTCGATCTCATCCCAGTTGCGCCGGCGCAGCATTACGCGTCCGGCGGTATCCGCACGGACGTCCATGGTCGCTCGTCAGTCCCCGGGTTGTTCGCGGTAGGTGAGGTGGCATGCACAGGCGTGCACGGCGCGAATCGGCTCGCGTCCAATTCACTCCTCGAGGGCTTGGTCTTCGCGGCTCGGATCGGCGACGTCCTAGCCGGGGGTTTGCCCGAACGCCGCGACCCTGTCGCTAGGCCGGGCGAGGCGACGTTGCTCTCGGAGTCGGCTCGTCTTTCACTACAGGCCGCGATGACCGAGGGCGTGGGTGTGCTTCGTTCACGCGACTCGATGTCGATGACGCTTGGTGTGTTGGACGCCATCGGGCAGACCACCAGTGCTGATCCGCACACTCAGGCGTGGGAGACCACAAACTTGCATGCGGTCGCCACGGTGCTCACCGCAAATGCCAAGATGCGCAAGGAAACTCGCGGTTCTCACTGGCGTGAGGATTTCCCTGACACCGATGACGAGAACTGGCATGTGCGGCTCTCATCCGTTTTGGATCCCGATGGCGTACTTGTCACCACTCGTGAGCCGGTTCCCGTGACCGTGCCTAGACAGAGGGCGGAATAGTCATGGGTCTTACCCCAAGTATTGAGGCCGCGCTGATACAGGTGGGCCTTGATCCTGCCTATGTCGAGGCACTAGCCCGCGCGACGGTAGCTGAGGATCTCGCTGGCGGTGTCGACGTCACGTCGGCTGCGACCGTGCCGTCCGAACAGCGTTCGACCGTCGACCTGGTCGCGCGCGAACCTGGTGTTGTAGCTGGGACCCCGGTAGCCGCAGCGGTTTTCGACATCGTCAGCGCTGGCAATTGCCAGGTCCTATTCGCCCGAGCTGATGGTGAGTGGGTGTCGCGCGACGACGTCGTTCTTACTGTCACGGGCCGCACACGCGACCTGCTGACGGCTGAGCGCAGCGCACTCAACTTGATGTGCCACCTCTCGGGTGTGGCATCGGCAACGCGTGCCTGGGCCGATCAACTCGAAGGTTCGGGTGCCAAGGTTCGTGATACTCGCAAGACAACACCGGGGCTGCGGGTGCTCGAGAAGTACGCCGTTCGCTGTGGCGGCGGGGTCAACCACCGCATGTTCTTGTCCGATGCCGCGCTAGTCAAGGACAACCACGTGGTCGCCGCTGGTGGTGTGGCTGCTGCGTTTGCGGCGGTCCGCGCGATGTGGCCCGGGCTTGACGTCGAGGTAGAGGTCGACTCGCTCGAGCAGCTCAATGAGGTGCTCGAGGCGGGTGCCGATCTTGTGCTGCTGGACAATTTCAATCCTGAGCAGATGCGCCTCGCGGTCGGAATCGCTCGTGAGTACGCCCTTGACAGTGGTCTCCCACGTGCGATTCTCGAGGCATCCGGCGGCCTAACCTTGGCCGACGCAGCTGCTGTTGCGGCAACTGGCGTCGACTACATCGCAGTCGGCGCCCTGACCCATTCATCGCCCATTCTCGACATCGGCGCTGATCTGCGCCCACTCGCTACGCTGTCCCCGTTGTCATGAATGTGCCCCCTACTGCGCTAGACGCAGCCGAACTTCCCCATTGGAGCTCGTGATGCTGCTTGCTATCGACGTAGGTAACACCAACACGGTGCTCGGGCTGTTCGACGGTGCAGAACTACTTCGTTCTTATCGAGTTAAAACCGACGCCCGCTCGACTGCGGATGAACTGCTGTTGACCTTCCGTGGGCTCCTTCAGGACGATCCGGCCGTGACCGGAATCGCCCTGTGCTCGACCGTGCCAGCAGTACTGCGCGAACTTCGAGCGATGCTCGATCGGTACTACGCGGACGTGCCGCACGTGATCATCGAGCCAGGTGCTCGCACGGGTGTTCCAGTGCTCATGGATAACCCCAAGGAGGTCGGCGCCGACCGCATCGCCAACACGCTCGCAGCGTTCACGCTCTACGGCGGCCCAAGCATCGTCGTCGACTTCGGCACCTCAACGAACTTCGATGTCATCTCGTCCAAAGGCGAGTTTCTCGGTGGCGCCCTAGCGCCTGGAATCGAGATTTCGCTCGAAGCTTTGGCTTCGCGCGCGGCCCAACTACGCAAGGTTGAATTCGTTGCCCCGCGGTCGGTGATAGCGAAGAACACGGTCGAGGCGCTGCAGTCAGGTGCGCTCTACGGTTTCGCCGGCCAGGTCGATGGAATCGTCACGCGGATCATCGCCGAACTCGGCGGTGAGGTGACGGCAGTGATCGCCACTGGAGGCCTTGCGCCAGTAGTGATCGCGGAATCCTCGACAGTCACGGTCCACCGCCCCGACCTCACGCTTCAAGGACTTCGGCTGGTGTACGAGAAGAACGTGTGAGCCTTGACGTCCTCGTGGACTTCATGGCCCGGCTGCACCGATAGCCTTACGCCATGACCGACGAGACCACCGCCCCTCCCGCCGCCGAAGACCACGAGGACGATGTACCCGAGCAGATTCGGGTTCGACGCGAGAAGCGGCAGCGGTTGCTCGACGAGGGCCAGGACGCGTACCCCGTGAGTGTGCCGATCACCCACTCGATTGCCGCAGTCCGGGCCGCGTACGGTCCGATGCCGGACGACACCGCTACCGGTGATCACGTTGCCATCGCGGGTCGAGTCATCTTCCAACGCAATACGGGCAAGCTTTGCTTTGCCGCATTGCGCGCTGGCGACGGAACTGAGATTCAGGCGATGCTCTCACTCGACAAGGTAGGCGAAGACCGGCTCGCCGCCTGGAAGTCCGACATCGACCTCGGTGATCACGTTGCAGTTCAGGGCGAGGTCATCACGTCGCGTCGTGGGGAGTTGAGCGTCCTAGCCGATACCTGGCAGTTGGCGTCGAAGGCGCTCCGGCCGCTGCCGGTAGCGCATAAGCCGCTGGCCGAGGAGACGCGAGTGCGGCAGCGTTACGTCGACCTCATCGTGCGTGAACAGGCTCGCGAGGTGGCGCAGTTGCGCATCCGCACCGTTGCCTCCCTGCGCGAAAGTTTCACGAGCCGCGGTTACGCGGAAGTCGAGACGCCGATGCTGCAGACCATGCATGGTGGCGCCACTGCGCGCCCCTTCGTCACCCACTCAAACGCCTTTGATCTTCAGGTCTTTCTGCGAATCGCGCCGGAGCTTTTCCTCAAGCGTTGCGTGGTCGGCGGAATGGAACGCGTCTTTGAGATCAACCGCAATTTCCGCAACGAGGGTGCCGATTCCACTCACTCGCCCGAGTTCGCGATGCTCGAGTTCTACCAGGCGTATGCCGACTATCGCGACATGCTTCGGCTGACCCGTGAAGTTATCCAGGAGGCGGCTCTCGCTGCGATGGGTTCGTTGACGTTCGAGCGAATTGACGGCACTAGCCGTGATCTCTCTGGTGAGTGGGACGAAGTTTCTGTGTACCCATCTGTGTCAGCTGCCGTGGGCCAAGAGATCACTAGCGCGACTCCGATCGCCCAACTCCGGGGGCTGGTAGAGGCGATCGGCAAGACGCCAGAGAAGACCTGGGTTCCCGGAAAATACGTGGAGGAGTTGCTCGAGCACCACGTCGTGCCGACCTTCACCGCGCCTACGTTCGTTCTCGACTATCCCGAAGACACCTCCCCGCTGGTGCGTGCGCATCGCTCCGAGCCCGGAGTTGTTGAGAAGTGGGATCTCTACATCGACGGTGCCGAACAAGGCACTGGCTACTCCGAACTGATCGATCCGGTAATTCAGCGCGAGAGGTTGGTCGCGCAGTCACTGCTGAAGGCAGGTGGTGACGGCGAGGCCATGCAGGTCGATGAGGACTTCTTGCGGGCCCTCGAGTACGGAATGCCGCCAACCGGTGGTGTCGGTTTGGGTATCGACCGGCTCTTGATGAATCTGACCGGGCTCAATATTCGCGAGACCATCCTCTTCCCGCTGGTCAAGCCCGAATGAGCGCCTCATCGGTGCCGGTCATCATCCGCGCGGCCCGCACATCCGACATAGGTCGAATTCGCGAGCTGGTCGACACATACTCGCGCGATCGACTTCTGCTCACCAAGGCCACTGTCACGCTCTACGAGGCAACGCCGGAATTCCTTGTGGCAGAACGTGATGGCCTGGTCGTTGGGTGTGGAGCCATCCATGTCATGTGGGCCGATCTTGCCGAAGTTCGCACAGTTGCAGTCGACCCTGCACTGCGCGGGCAGGGTGTCGGCGGTGAACTCCTACGTCACCTGATTCAGCGGGCTCGTGACTTCGGCGTGCAGAGGCTTTTCTGTCTTACTTTCGAGACCAACTTCTTCGCTCGCTGCGGGTTCGTTGAAATTGATGGCACGCCCGTCGAGCACGACGTCTACGAGCAGCTCCTGCAGTCATACGACGAAGGTGTCGCTGAGTTCCTCAACCTGGAGCGAGTCAAGCCGAACACCTTGGGCAATCACCGAATGCTGCTCGAGCTCTAGTCGGGTTTATCGGGTTGGGCTGTTGGCCCGGCGACGACTGATCATCGTCAATGAACGGTCCATGACCACGAGCGCCCCGAGTCCGAGGACAAAGGCGATCCACCCCAGGGGCTGTATCAACCACGACACAACCGACGCAAACATGAGGTTGCCGGGAACGCTGCGTACGGTTCCTCGTAGCAACGAACTTGCCGCATCGATGCCTGAACGAATGTGGGTTGTCGGTGCAAGCACGCTCAAGATCACCGGCATAGTCGCGAGAGTGCCTGCAACGAAAGGTGTTACGACACTGGTGATTACGGTGAGAGTGCCGACTATCAAGCCCGCCGCAGCGAGGCGAACGGGAAGTTCCCAGGGCAACGGCTCGGGTTCGTCCCCAGCGTCGCCGAAGGCCGCCGGCCACGTGGTGATTGCCAAAGCCGCAACGCCCAGCACCACTGCAAGAACCACCAACGGATACCGAACTTGGCTGAGCAGAGCGACGCCAACTAGTGCCACCGCGAGTGAGCCGGGTACTGCGAGTAGCGGTCGGATCCGACGAGCAAGGTGCGCATAAGTTGCGCAGAAGAGGATGACGGCGACTTGTCCGGCCACAACCCCATGTGCTGCAGTCGATGTCGAGGCTGGTCCGTCGATCAGCGCGACGAGAACGAGGAACGGTCCGGTGGTGAGAGGCAGCCCGACAACGCGGCCGCCCGACTCATGTCCCCAGCGACGCTGCACCATTGTCGCGATGAAGATCGTGAGCGGCGCCAGAGTGAATCGAAGGATGAGCAGGGCCACGTGCTCCACTCTCCCACTCGGACTTGCCGGCGCTGCACATGCGACCCTCAGCCAGTGTTGCGCAGGCCAGTTGCGATGCCATTGATGGTGAGCAGCAGTGCGCGTCTCAGTGTCGGATCCGGTTCGGTGCCCTCATGTCGCGCCGCCCGTACTCGGCGAAGCAGTTGCACCTGGAGCAGTTGCAGCGGCAGCAGGTAGTGGTCGCGCGTCGTCAAGGTGGCGGCAAGCGAGGTCTGCGAACCGAGTAGTTGGGCAGACCCGGTGAGCGCCAAGACTTCGCTGACTGTGGTGTCGTACTCGGCCGAGATGACGTCAAAAATATGCTGCAACTCAGGCGGGACCAACGCATCGACGTACTCACGCGCGACCGTGAGATCGGTCTTGGCAAGTGTCATCTCGACGTTGGAGATGAAGTTGCCGAAGAAGCGCCAGTCGCGATGCATCTCGGCCATGAGTTCACCGTGGCCAGCTTCGCGCGCTGCGCGCAGACCTGTACCGACCCCGAACCAGCCGGGCACGATTTGTCGTGACTGAGTCCAGCCGAAAACCCATGGGATGGCCCGGAGGAATTCGATGCCAGTATCCGATGTTCCCCGACGCGAGGGCCGTGAACCCAGATGCATACCGGCGAGTTCGTCAACCGGCGTCGATGTGGCGAAGTACCCCGGCAGATCCGGATCTTCAACGAGGGCACGGTAGGCGCGCTGCGCATTGGTGGACACCACATCCATGACCGGGTCCCACTTGGTGAGCAGATCCCCATCCGCATCCGGTGACTTGTGCAGCACAGTCGCCTCGACGACCGCAGCGAGTAGGAGTTCAAGATTGTCGCGCGCGAGGGCTGGCAGCAGGTACTTGTCGGAGATGACTTCACCTTGTTCGGTGAGTTTGATCTCCCCATCGAGCACCCCTCCCGGCTGCGAGAGCACCGCTTCGTAGGTTGGGCCACCCCCACGTCCGACAGTGCCACCGCGACCGTGGAAGAGCCGCAGGCGCACATCATGTGCAGCCGCGACATCTCGAAGCCGACGCTGGGCTAACTGAATCTCCCACTGCGAGGTGGTGATCCCGGCGTCCTTGTTGGAGTCCGAGTAACCCAGCATCACTTCTTGGACATTCCCGCGGAGCCGCACCAAGTGTCGGTACGACCGGTCGCTCAGCAGTGAGCCGAGGATGTCGCCGGCTCGACGCAGCTCGTCGACGGTTTCTAGCAGTGGCACAAATCCGATGCGTGCAACTCCGGCTTCGAGGTCTATCAGACCTGCCTCGCGAGCAAGGATCACCGGGGCTAGCACATCGTCTGCCCCCTTGGTCATGGAGATGATGTACGACTCGCAGACGTCGGGCCCGTGTCGGTCTAGGGCTTCGCGAATCGCCAGGAAGGTGCGGTACGTGCGGAGATTGTCGCCTTCGAGGGGAGGTGGCGTGGCGGCAAGAGGGCGCCGCGATTCCAGTTCCCGTGAGAGCAGTGCCTGCCTGTGTTCGCGGGGTAGGTCTTCGTAGCGCCAGCCTTGTTCGCCGAGCCGATCGATGAGTGCGCCGATTGCCGAATGATGTTCGGATGCGTGCTCGCGAACATCAAGTGTGACAAGGGAAAGACCAAATGTGGCGATCATCCGGATTGCACTGTCGACCACACCTTGCGCCGTCAATTCACCGCGGTGGCTCGCCAGTGAAGACCGGATCAGCATGAGGTCGTCGAGAACTTCGCGTGTCTGGGTGTAGTCGCGTCCGGGTTGGTGCGGTGCCGATGTCGCAATCCGGCCTCGAGTGTTCACAAGTTTGTACCTGATGCAGGTGAGCTTGAGTCGGTAGGGCTCTTCTGCATTGAGTCTGCGGTACCGCGGATCAAGGTCGGTTAGTGCAGTGAGGTCGGCGTCCAAAGACGCGCGAAGCTCTGACGAGACTTCGTTCATTCGTTCTGACACCGAGAGGTCTTCGAGGAGTCGATCGATGACCGGCAGTATGTCGCGGATGGCGTGGTCGCGAACGAGCCCGACGACGTTGAGGGTCACCTCGGGCGTCACGAATGGATTGCCGTCGCGATCGCCCCCAATCCAGGATCCGAAGGAGAGCGGGCGCGAATCGGGAGGCAGCGTGATGCCGATCGACGCCAACGCGTCGTTGAGATCGTCGAGTACCTGTACGGCTGGGCCCTGGGCAAGGTCATCGAGGTAATAGAGAGCGTTGCGTGCCTCGTCGAGAACCTCGGGACGGTCGAGCCTGAGTTCGTCGGTCTGCCACAGCAAGTCGACGATTTCTGCCGCGCGTCGGGCAACCCGAGGGTCGGTGAGCCCCGTGCCTTCAGCTTCGGCTCGATCGAGCAGGTCAGCGATCGAACGCAGTTTCAGCAACACCGATCGTCGGGCCGCCTCGGTCGGGTGAGCCGTGAACACCGGTCGAGCGGCAAGTCCCTGGAGTGCAGTAGTGACTTCGGCCCGGTCTAGCTCGCCTGAGTCGAGGGCGACGCCAATCCGCCGTGCCGCCCGGGTCAACGGGTCACCCGACGTGCGGCGACTGTCGCGCTGCAGTCTGGATCGGTGTACCTGCTCGGCGATATTAGCCAGGTGGAAATAGGTGGAGAACGCGCGTGCCAGCCTGATCGAAGTGGGCAGATCGATCGACGCAAGCAGGTCGGACGTGGCCCCTACCTGTGTTCGGGCAAGTTGCCGCACCTTTTCGACGAGCTGGAGCAACTCGGCGGAGTCTTGCCGCACGAGGGTGGCGCCGAGGAGTTCGCCAAGCACCCGGATATCGCTGCGCATCGGCGCAAGATCATCCGGCGAAGCGGCGGGGCTAGGGGAATGCATGGGGTTCACGGGATCCGATCCGGCGGAGGTCGCTGCCGGCGCAGCTTCGCTGGTGCACCGAGGGAAGTCTATCGGGCTCGAAGAGTGGCGCCTGATCTTCCCCAAATCAGCAATATGTGCTGGCTAGATGTGAATTAGGTCATGTGGTTAGCGGTTGCGAGAAAAGCGCGCTAATGTGCACTCAAGTGATTGCGGTACGAGCGTAGATTGCACATCGTGCTATTGTGGTGCAGCCACTGTCTAAATGTCTCTTGAAGGGTAAATTGCAATGGCTCAGAAAGTGCAGGTTGTGCTCGTCGATGACGTTGATGGCGGCAAAGCCGAAGAGACCGTGGCGTTCTCGCTAGATGGTGTTTCGTACGAGATTGATCTATCGAGCGAGAATGCAGCGCGGTTGCGCGATGCTCTGGCGAACTATGTCGGAAATGCCCGCCGCATTGGTGGTTCGAAGCGCACCAGCCGCGGCCGTGGTAACAAGTCCGGTCTGAATCCAGCCGATGTGCGCGCGTGGGCCAAGACTCAGGGAATTACGGTCAGCGAGCGCGGACGCATTAGCGCTGAATTGCAGGCCCAGTATCAAGCTGCTCGCGCCTGAACTAGCACAGACGCAAGCTAACGGCCGTTCCCCTAAGTAGGGGCGCGGCCGTTAGTTATTTGTGACGCGAGTCCGTGTGGGTGAGGGCTAGACCTTGAGTTCTGCGTCGAGGAGCCCGAGCTTTGCGTCCTTGGGACCGAGCAAGAATGCACCCACGTACAGCAGGCCCGCGATCAGCAGCAGTGCGGGGTAGCCGACGATCAGCGCGAGGTACTCGAGGCAGCCACCGAGCATTGCACCGAGCAGGTTCGCCGCGAACGCGCCGGTGGGGTCGTCGGTCGTTTCGAACCGGCTGGCGAACACAATGTTGGACGCGAACACGGGCCCAAACGCCACCACGGCTGCGGCGATAACGCGCGCCCATACTGGCAATGCGAGCAGCCACGTAGTGGGTACTAGCCAGGCGATCAGCAGGGTGAGGCCAAGCAGGCCGAATGCGATGGGCCGTGATGGCCGGGTCTTCAGTCGACGAGTGACTTCGACCGCGAGAAGTACCACGATGAGGATTCCAGCGAATACGAATGCGTTGACCAGCCAGGTCGTACCAAAGAGCAACGCCGACCAGGTGACGGCTCGAGTCTCGAGCAGAAGGAATGCCGCCCCGAGGCAAGCTAGGTCGGCGTAGGGCGCCATGCGCCGTAGTGGTCCGCCGACTTTGCGCACGGCAACAAAGGAAATCAACAAGATCAAACCAATGACAACGAGGAAGATTGTCGGGATTCCTTGGTCCTTGAGATAGAGGAATGGCCGCTCGTCATGCACAGGGGCCGGGCCTGTAACTGACGCGACGCTTGTGGCGTTGGTGCCGGGTATGCCGCACTTTTGGTCCTCGGGCGTTAGCCCGATGACGATGACGGCACTGCGCGCTGCATAAGTGTCGACACAAGGCTTATGGCCGAATGCTGCCTCCGCGGTTCCAGCGAGCCGACCAATTAGCCAATCTTCGCGGTAGTAGTTGTACATCGCGAATGCACCGCCGGGCTTTAGCCGAGACCGAACTGCCTCGAGTGCTTCCTGGGTGAACAGGTAGCTTTCCAGCCGCAATTGGTTTGAGCCGGCGACCAGCGTGAGGGAATCGGGCAGCGCGAAGATGATGAGGTCATACATGTGATCGGTCTGACGAAGGAACGCGCGTCCATCGCCGATATAGGAAGTCACGCGTGGGTCGTCGTAGGGCTTTTGTGGATGCATCTGTACGCCGAGGTCGCGAATTCGTGGATCGATTTCTACTGCGTCTACGTGGGTGGCACCGTTTCGCAACGCAAGCGCGACATCTGATCCGTTTCCGGCTCCGACCACGAGCACATCGCCGACTCCGCCGTTGTCAGCGATGCGCTGGTAGGGGATGCCATAGAAAGGTTCCTGTTCGAGCCTGACGTCAAGGGAAATGATCGCCTGGTGGGGCACTCCGTTCGCGATCACGATCGTGGCTGTGTAGGGATTGCCTTTGCTGTCGGTGCCGGATTGATCCAGTGTCTGGATCTTGTAGTACGGCGACCAAATGTCACCGGCGAAAGTGCCGATCGACAGCATCACGACGAATGCGAGCAGGCCCGCGATAGTCGCCCACGACTTACGGAAGGGACGCATGGGCAGCAGCGCCACGGTCACCGCAGTTATGACTAGTGCCCACACCATCGGCGGCGCACCAAAGAACGACATGATCGCGAACAACACGGTGCCGATGAGGCTGCCGATGAGGTCGTACCGGTAGGCGTCGAGGCGAGGTAGATCGAAGAAGCATTGCGCCACCATCACGGCTGGGCCGACCAGGACCGCGGCTACGCCGATGAAGACCAGCGCCAAGGTGAGTTCAGGGGGAAGTGTTCGAGTGGTGGAGACGGCCGTGAAGTAGATGAGGTCGCTACCTGATCGGTCGACGCCACCCGGGAAGACCAGCACACCGAGTACTAGGGCGGCCAGGATCACTGGGAACCACATGGGCGGCTTGCGGTCAGCCTTGGCGAGCAGGAAGCCGAGCCCGATTCCCAAGAACGAACCGAGCAGCACGATGTTGGAGAAGTACGACAGGTGCAGCAGGTTCGAACCCAGCCACCGGATCAAGGTGAGCTCGGTGAAGAGCATGAGCGAACTGGCCAGGATGAGGCGAATGCGAACAGACATGAGCCTGATCATGCCGTCACTGACTCGCCGATCAGCGGCGCCCCGCTCAACCGGTGAAGATGATCTCCGTGTCCCAAGCGCCTGGTTGTTGCTGCTGCAGTTCCCAGAACTTGGCTGCGATAGCTGCCGGTTCAAGACCCGGTGCGCCGATGACTCCGTTGATGATTAGCGTCGCCACATGGACGCCGCTGCCGTCAAGGTCGCGAGCGGCCGCGTCGGTGAAATTGCGAAGTGCGGCCTTGCTCATGCCGAGCGCTGTAGCGGGGGCCCAGGCGTGCAATCCGAGGCCGCCGCCAGTGGTGAAGAACGTTCCGTTGCCCCGTTCCCGCATCGCGGGCATGAACTCCTGAAGACTTACAAGCGCCCCTACCGCACCGACCTTGAATGCGGTGACGACGTCATCGATCGATACCTCCCCCGGGGTTCCGGGTGGGTTGATCGAGGCATTGAACAGCACGATGTCGGGATCGCCATGCTCGGCCTTGATGAGGCCACAGGCGCGCCGAAGATCGGTTTCGTCGCCAATATCGGCGGCGTAGGAGTAGGCCGTAATGCCCTCGTTGCGTAGCACTTCTGACAACTTGTCAGTGCTCTCCAGATTGCGTCCGAGCGCGATAATTGTCGCCCCGCCCTCACCGAAGCGGCGGGCAAGCGCAATTCCCAGACCAGGGCCGATTCCTACGACAATTGCGATCATGGGCTGACGTTATCGGGTCGAGCGCACTGCGACGATGTGCCGTACGAACAGTCAGGTTCACCCTGGGCGTAACGCGTGCAGGAACGCCAGACGGCCCAGTTGGGTTGTGTGGACATGAAGCTTGGCGCTAGCCGGGCTAGGCTGGCCTGATAGCCGCCCTCCGTGGCGGCCTGGGGTGAGGAGTTCACGATGTTCGAGAGGTTTACCGACCGGGCGCGCCGGGTTGTCGTTCTGGCTCAAGAAGAGGCCCGGATGCTCAACCACAACTACATCGGTACCGAGCACATTCTGCTCGGCCTGATTCACGAGGGCGAGGGTGTCGCTGCAAAGGCGCTCGAGTCACTCGGCATTTCCCTCGAGGCTGTCCGGCAGCAGGTCGAGGAGATTATCGGCCAGGGCCAGCAGGCACCGTCGGGGCACATCCCCTTCACCCCGCGTGCCAAGAAGGTGCTTGAGCTCTCGCTGCGTGAGGCGCTGCAGCTCGGCCACAACTACATCGGTACTGAGCACATCCTGCTCGGCCTCATCCGCGAAGGTGAAGGTGTTGCCGCGCAGGTGTTGGTCAAGCTCGGCGCTGACCTCAACCGGGTGCGCCAGCAGGTAATTCAGTTGCTTTCCGGTTACCAGGGCAAGGAGCCGGCGGCGGCTGGCACCGGCCCGCAGGAAGGCACTCCGTCGACCTCGCTTGTCCTTGACCAGTTCGGCCGTAACTTCACCCAGGCCGCGCGCGAAGGCAAGCTCGATCCAGTAATTGGCCGCGAGAAAGAGATCGAGCGCATCATGCAGGTGCTCTCGCGGCGCACTAAGAACAACCCTGTGCTCATCGGTGAGCCCGGTGTCGGCAAGACCGCGGTCGTCGAAGGCTTAGCGCAGATGATCGTCAAGGGCGAGGTGCCCGAGACACTCAAGGACAAGCAGATCTACTCTCTCGACCTTGGCGCGCTCGTCGCCGGAAGCCGCTACCGTGGTGATTTCGAGGAGCGCTTGAAGAAGGTCCTCAAGGAAATCCGTACGCGCGGCGACATCATCTTGTTCATCGACGAGATGCACACGCTCGTCGGTGCAGGTGCCGCCGAGGGTGCCATCGACGCCGCTTCGATCCTCAAGCCCATGCTTGCTCGTGGCGAACTCCAGACCATCGGCGCGACCACGCTCGACGAGTACCGTAAGTATGTTGAGAAGGACGCCGCACTCGAGCGCCGGTTCCAGCCGATTCAGGTGGCTGAGCCGTCGCTCGCGCACACCATTGAGATCCTGAAGGGTCTGCGTGATCGCTACGAGTCGCACCACCGAGTCTCGATCACTGACGCCGCTCTCGTTGCTGCTGCCACTTTGGCTGATCGCTACGTGTCTGACCGCTTCCTTCCGGACAAGGCGATTGACCTCATCGACGAGGCAGGTGCCCGCCTACGTATCCGCCGGATGACCGCGCCGCCGGACTTGCGTGAGTTCGACGAGCGCATCGCTAATGTCCGTCGTGAGAAGGAAAGCGCGATCGACTCGCAGGACTTCGAGAAGGCAGCTTCGTTGCGTGACAACGAAAAGCAGCTGTTGGCTGAGAAGGCTCAGCGCGAGCGCGAGTGGAAGGCCGGCGACATGGATGTCGTGGCCGAGGTCGATGAAGATCTCATCGCCGAGGTTCTGGCCGTCGCCACGGGCATCCCGGTGTTCAAGCTCACCGAGGAAGAAAGCGCCCGACTGCTGCGCATGGAGGACGAGCTCCACAAGCGCGTCATCGGCCAGCAGCAGGCGATCAAGTCGCTCTCGCAGGCGATTCGTCGCACGCGCGCCGGCCTTAAGGACCCCAAGCGCCCTGGTGGCTCGTTCATCTTCGCTGGCCCGTCCGGCGTGGGTAAGACCGAGCTGTCCAAGACTCTCGCTGAGTTCTTGTTTGGTGACGAGGATTCGCTGATCGCACTCGACATGAGCGAGTACTCCGAGAAGCACACGGTGTCGCGCCTGTTCGGCTCGCCCCCCGGATACGTGGGTTACGAAGAGGGCGGCCAGCTCACCGAGAAGGTGCGTCGCAAGCCATTCTCGGTGGTGTTGTTCGACGAGATCGAGAAGGCGCACCCCGACATCTTCAACTCGCTGTTGCAGATTCTCGAGGACGGTCGACTCACCGATTCACAAGGTCGGGTTGTTGACTTCAAGAACACCGTGATCATCATGACCACCAACCTCGGCACGCGTGATATCGCCAAGGGTCAAAACCTCGGCTTCGCCAACGCCTCTGACACCAAGTCGGTGTACGAGCGGATGAAGAACAAGGTCAACGACGAACTCAAGCAGCACTTCCGGCCAGAGTTCTTGAACCGTGTCGATGACATCGTCGTGTTCCACCAACTCACGCAGGACGAGATCATCACGATCGTCGACCTCATGGTGGCGAAGTTGGATCAGCGGCTCAAGGACAAGGACATGGGCATCGAGCTCACGCGCACTGCCAAGGATCTTCTTGCTGTGCGTGGTTACGACCCGGTGCTTGGTGCGCGTCCGCTGCGTCGAACGATCCAACGAGAGATCGAAGATGCGCTGTCGGAGAAGATCCTGTTTGGCGAATTGCGTCCAGGCACGATCGTTGTTGTCGACGTCGAGGGCGAAGGTGCCGAGGAGCACTTCATCTTCCGCAGCGAGGATAAGTCCGAGGTGCCCGCCATCGACGAGATCGTCGAAGCGGCTGGCTCTGGCGATGCAGGTGCGAGCACGTAGGCACCCCCGTCATAGAACGTCATTTGAGCGGCGCATCCACTGTGGGTGCGCCGCTCAAATACGTTCCAGCACAAGCTATTTCGGCAGGGCGTAGGTGCCATCAGGTAGTGGGTCGAGCAGGCCATCGGAGACGAGCGAGTCAAGGGCTCGTTCGCGCTGCACGGCGTCGGGCCAGACGATGTCGAGTGCCGACTTCGGCACCGCAGAGTCGGTACCGCGCACAACGTCCAGGAGTCGCCCGCGCACCTGGCGGTCAGTGCCGGCGAATCGCTGCACAGTTCGTGCCGGCCCGTCATAGCTGGGCTTACCAGCGGCTAGCCAGCGGCAGTTAGCGGCCACAGGGCACATGTCGCATGTTGGGCTCGAAGACGTGCAGACAAGGGCGCCGAGTTCCATCAGTGCAATCGACCACAGTGCGGCTGCTGTGTCGTTATCGGGTAGCACTGCCTCTGCTCGGTCACGCTCCGCTGTGGTGACCGAGGGCCGAGCGAACTCAGTGCCATCGAGCACGCGGGCGAGTACTCGGCGCACGTTGGTATCGAGGACCAACGCGCGCTTGCCGTAGGCGAAGGCCAACACTGCAGCTGCCGTGTAATCGCCGATGCCAGGCAGTGAACGAAGGTCGCCGTAGTTGTCAGGCACATGACCGGCGAATCGTGAATCACACTCCACGGCGGCAGCGTGCAGGCGTAGGGCTCGCCTGGGGTAGCCGAGCTTCCCCCACATTCGTACTGCCTCGCCCGGCGAATCAGCTGCGAGGGCCGTGGGCGATGGCCACCGCTCGAGCCACGATTGCCAGACCGGGACGACGCGTTGGACGGGGGTCTGCTGCAGCATGATCTCGCTGACTAGCACGGCCCAGGCATCGCAATCAGGGTTGCGCCAGGGCAGGGTGCGCGCGTTGTGGCGGTACCACGTCGTGAGCGGCGGGTGCAGTGGCGATAAGTCCGGCACGGTCGGCATCCTCGCACTCGGGACCTCGTTGTGCAGCGACAAGGTAGGTTCTGCAACGTGAGCTCGCTGCTGAACCCCGTCGGCCCTGCTGGCCGCACGGCCTATTGGATTCGCCGACTCGTGCTGCTCGGGCTGGTGCTGGTGCTCGTTCTGGGTCTCAAGTGGCTCATCTTCGGCCGAGGCACGCAGAGCGCGGATACCAACTCACCCGGTGGCTCGTCCACCTCGGCTCCCTCAACCAACCCGAGCGTTAGCCCGACCAATACTGCAGATGCAGGTCAGACCCTTGCTTGTGCCGACTCCGATCTCAAGGTCACGGCCTCGACTGATGCGGCGCGGTATCCGGTTGGCTCGACCCCACGGCTGCGGATGAAGATTGAGAATGTTTCCGCAAAGCCGTGTACTCGTGACATCGGCGCGGCACAGAACGAGTTGGTGATCCGCTCAGGTTCGGTCCGAGTGTGGTCATCTGATGACTGCAGCCCCGGCGGGAGCCCGGATATCGCGACCTTGGCCCCTGGGCAATCCTTCTCGGTCACTGTCACCTGGCCGGGCCGGCTCTCAGCGCCCGGCTGTACCGGCAAGAAGGCGATCGCTAAGGCGGGCACCTACCGACTGGTGGGGCGCAACGGCACCCTGCGGTCGAGCGCGTCGCCGTTTAGCCTGACCTGATCGGACGGCTAGACGTATCGCTCGAGGATGCTCGACTCGGCAAGACGTGACAAGCCCTCGCGAACCGAACGCGCTCGAGTCTCGCCGACACCTTCGACGGCTTGGAGTTCGTCGATGCTTGCCGCGAGCAATTTCTGCAGACCGCCGAAGTGTCCGACAAGACGTTCGAGGACGATCTCAGGCAGCCGCGGGACTCTGGCCAGCAGACGGAATCCCCTGGGGCTCACGGGATGATCGAGCAGATCGGGCGACGACGTGAAGCCGATCGCGCGGGCGACGAGTCCGAGATCAAGCAGGTCGGTGGCCGACAACGAGTCCAGATCTGCAAGCGCGCTGGCGACCGTGCGCGGACGTTTCCCCGGGGGCATGTAGTCGCGGATGACGAGTTCGCGGTCGTTGCTCACGCCAGCGATCAGTTCGTCCAACTGCAAAGACATGAGCCGGCCGTCGGTGCCCAGTTCGATGACGTAGTCGGTGATCTCAGCGGCGATGCGTCGGACCATCTCGAGGCGCTGCGCGACTGAGCCAACGTCGCGGATGGTGACCAGATCTTCGATTTCAAGCGCCGAGAGCGTGCCGCTGACCTCATCGAGGCGCATCTTGTAGCGCTCGAGAGTCTGCAGTGCCTGATTGGCGCGGGCTAAAATCGCCCCGGTGTCTTCGAGAACGTAGCGTCTGCCGTCGACATAGAGCGCGATGGTCTTCATTGACTTGCTGACGCTGACCACGGGGTAGCCGGTCTGCTTCGCGACGCGGTCGGCAGTGCGGTGACGTGTGCCCTGCTCGTCGGTGGGGATGCCTGGATCGGGCAGCAACTGGACAGCCGCACGCAGAATTTTGGTGGCGTCGCGATCGCAGATGACGGCGCCGTCCATCTTGGAAAGTTCGCGGAGTCGTTGGGCCGAGAAGTCGACGTCGAGGGCGAAACCGCCGGTGGCCATGACATCGACGATGCGGTCGTGCCCGAGTACGACCAGCCCGCCGGTGTTACCGCGAAGGATGCGTTCGAGGCCGTCACGTAGGACTGTGCCTGGCGCCACTTGGGCGATCGCTGCGCGAAGCGTGGCTTCGGTGTCGGTGGCCTTATCGCTTGCCACGGTGCTCCCTGGGTGATGACTCGAACCTTGAGTGCGAGCCGAATCTGCAGTTTGCTCGCAGGGTGACTCTAGCGAGAGTCTGAGTGTCTTCGCGCCGTCGAATAGGTGGCCGTTCTTAGAACGTTATTGACGGGGCACCACGCTGAGTCGGCGGAGCCGGCTCAATGCCTCGTCGAGGTGGCCGACTTCGGTGTATTCGATGCCCTCGGCTGGTTCTGGCAGGGCCTTTCGTGAGCCGCGTGGAATGAGCAGCCTGCGGTAGCCGAGCCGGGCTGCTTCGGCCGCCCGCTGAGCCAGGAATGGCACCGGTCGGATATCGCCCGAGAGCGCGACCTCACCGATGGCAAGGACGTCAGAGGCCATGGGTCGGTTTGCGGCGGATGAGGCAACCGCGATGCAGACAGCGAGGTCGGCGGCAGGATCGGAGAGTTTCGCGCCACCCACGGTGGCAACGTAGACGTCACCCGCTAGGCGTTCGTTGCTCGATCGCTCGGTAACGGCGACGAGCATTGCGACCCGAGTGGAGTCAAGGCCGGTGACCCCGCGTCGTGGCACCGGACTCGCTGACGTGACGAGGGCTTGGACTTCGGCCAGCATGGGCCGTCGTCCCTCCATCGTGACGGTGACGCACGTGCCTGCCACTGGGCGATCTCGCTGGGCCCGAAACAGATTGGACGGGTCCTGCACTTCGCGCAGGCCGTCATCAGCCTGCTCAAAGCAGACGATCTCATCGGCTGGCCCATATCGGTTCTTCGTCGCTCGCAGCAGACGCAGACTGGTGTGACGGTCGCCATCGAATGTGAGGACGGTGTCGACGAGGTGCTCGAGGGCGCGCGGCCCAGCGATACTGCTGTCTTTGGTTGACTGGCCGATCAAGAACAGGGGCATCCGACGGCTCTTCGCAACGCGGCTGAGCACTTGGGTGACTTCGACGACCTGCGCGACTCCGCCGGCTCGGCCCTCAACCTCGTTCGATGCGATGGTCTGGACCGAGTCGACGACCAGCATCGAGGGGTCGTGTTCCTCGATGTGGCCGAGCAATGTGCCAAGGTCGTTCTCGTCAGCGAGTAGTAACCGCTCAGAGTCGGCGCCGATACGTCGGGCGCGGACCCCGATCTGCTCGACTGATTCCTCACCCGAGATATAGAGCACCGTGGGGTGGCCCTTGCCCTCGGCCAGGTGGTGCGCAACGGCGAGTAGGAGTGTGGACTTGCCAACGCCAGGTTCGCCGGCGATGAGGACGACTTGGCCCGGTACTAGGCCACCACCGATCACTCGGTCGAACTCGTTAATGCCCGTGGCGATGCGGCTTACTCGCTCTTCGGCAATCTCAGAGACTGGCCGAGCACGACGGGTAGGGGCCACGCCGGTCGTGCGAGCCTTCAGGCCGGTCGAGGCGGTAACCGAAACTTCGGCGACAGTGCCCCACGCTTGGCATTCGCCACAACGGCCGACCCACTTTGGCGCCACGGCGCTGCATTCGGTGCAGCGGAAGGTTGCAGAACGGGCTTTGGCCATGTCCGCACCATACGGACACCCGCTGACGGTCAGCTGCGGGCGCGCCCAACCATGGGTCTTGGCGCGGTCTCAGGCGGGGTCGGCGGGGTGGGGTGCGAACGGTTCGAGGGTGAGTGCCGCCTCGGCGGGGGGCTGTCTGCGGGCGACCGCACGTGCAGCAGTCAAGGTGGCCATGCGTGCCTCGCAGTGGGTGGCCAGGACGTCGTAGGCCTGCTTGCCCATGAGCTCGATGAGGGTCCCGCGCTCGGTGACGAACACCGGTTCGATGGCGACGTGGGCTTCGGTTGACCCAGTGCAGTACCAGTCGAGTTCGTGGCCACCGGGCCCCCACGCTCGCCGGTCGTACTCACCGATCATGATCATCAAGATCTCCGAGCCATCGGGTCGCGTCACGTGCTCGAAGGTGCGACGCACGGGCAATTGCCAGCAGACGTCGGGCTTGACCTCGAGTGGCTGCTTACCCACAGCCAAGGCATAACTGTGTAGTGAGCATCCTTCGCCGCCCTCGAATCCCTTGCGGTTGAGGAAGATGCAGGCACCATCCACCACACGAGTCTTGCGTGCGCCTTCGTCATCCTTCTCGATGAGTCCATTGCGGTGGCCTTCATCGAAGTACTGCCAGTTGGTTGCGGTCAGCTTTGCGGCGTACTTCTTTGTTCGCTTCTCATCGTCCTTGTCCGAGAAGTGAGCACCTAGGACGCAGCAGCCGTCATCGGGCTTCATGCGCTCGATGCCATGACACCCACTTCCATAGATGCAGGTCCACTGGCTGGTGAGCCAGGTCAGATCGCAGCGGAAGATTTGGTCCTTGTCGGCTGGATCCGTGAACTCAATCCAGGCACGAGGGAAGTCCAGCGACACCTCTGGACGTCGAGTCAGTGAGACGTCAACGGGATCCTGCTTGGACTTCTTCGCGGGGGGCACGGCGCAACCTTAGAGGGTGAACTGGCGCCTCGGGGTGAAGGTTGGGATCTGACCGCCTAACATCAAGGTGTGCGCCTAGGAGTTCTCGACGTCGGATCAAACACAGCCCATCTACTTGTCGTGGACGCTCACCATGGGGCAGCCCCCATCCCCGCTCACTCCCACAAGAGCCAGTTGCGTCTCGCCGAGCACATCGGAGTTGGCGAAATCATCGAACGCACTGGTATCGACGAGCTGGTCGAGTTCATCGCTTCGGCCCAGCAGGTGGCAGAGGATCTTGGTGTCACCGAGATGATGTCGTTTGCCACCTCGGCAATACGTGAAGCCACCAACGGTGACGACGTACTGCGCGAAGTGCGCGAACGCACGGGCGTCGACCTGCGAGTGCTCTCGGGCGATGACGAGGCTCGGCATACCTTCCTCGCGGTTCGTCGCTGGTATGGCTGGTCGGCCGGTCGGTTACTCGTGATCGACATCGGTGGGGGCTCTCTCGAGATCGCCGTTGGCGCCGACGAAGCTCCTGACGTCGCGGTGTCGCTGCCACTCGGCGCAGGCCGGCTCACTCGAGCATTCCTGCCAACCGAGCCGTGTGATCCCGAGCAGCTCAAGGCATTGCGTCGGCATACGCGTGCCACTATCGCTGAAGTGACCGGACGCATTGCACGTGCCGGACGACCTCGCGATGTTGTTGCTACTAGTAAGACTCTGCGGTCCTTGGCCCGGATCGCCGGTGCTGCACCCTCCAGCGATGGTCCGTTCGCCCGTCGCCATCTCGACCGCAGTGATCTACACGTGTGGGTTCCTAAACTTGCTGAGATGACCTCCATAGAGCGTGAGGCGCTACCGGGTGTCAGCCCTGGGCGCTCACATCAGCTCCTCGCTGGCGCGATCGTGGCTGAGTCTGTGATGGATCTTCTCGACCTGAGCCGTCTGCAGATCTGTCCGTGGGCGCTGCGTGAGGGTGTCATCCTCGAACGGATCGACCGGATCGACCCATGAGTTCGCCGGTGCAGATGATCGTTGATCCTGCACTGGGCCTGGACTCCGCCCAGGTCGCCGAACGGCTGGCGGATGGCCGCGTCAACACGGTTTACGACCGCAACGCACGCAGCCTTTCTGACATCGTCCGAGCAAACACGTTCACGTACTTCAATGCCTTGATCGGCGCGCTCTGGATCGCGATGCTGCTCAGTGCGCCGTTGATCGACTCGCTGTTCGGAGTCGTCATTGTGATCAACACGGGCATCGGTATCGTGCAGGAATACCGCGCGGCTAAGACCCTCGCCGCGCTCTCACTGGTTGGCCAGGCGCAAGCCTTAGTGCGACGTGATGGGCTTGAGGTCGAGGTGCCTCCCGCGCAGATCGTTCTCGACGACATGTTGGTGATCCGGCTGGGCGATCAGATGCTCGTGGATTCGATTGTTCTGCATTCCCAGGGGCTCGAACTGGACGAGTCGCTGCTGACGGGCGAGGCCGATCCCACCGAGAAGGTATCCGGTGATGACGTACTGTCGGGATCGTTCGTGGTGGCGGGATCCGGTGTCGTACAAGCGATTCGAGTCGGTCATGACTCCTACGCGTCGACCATCGCCGACGAGGCAAGCAAGTTCTCTCTCACCAAGTCCGAACTCCGCGCATCGATCCAACGCTTCATCAAGCTGGTGTCGTGGTTCATCCTTCCCGTCGGCATCGCCCTGTTCGTGTCGCAGTACCGAGCCGACGGCGGACGGATTCGTGAGGCGATCGCCGGGACGGTTCCGGGCGTTATCACGATGGTTCCCGAGGGCCTTGTTCTGCTCACTAGCGTTGCGATGGCCGTTGCGGTGATTCGGCTGGCCGATAAGAACGTCCTAGTGCAGGACATGCCTGCGGTCGAGGTTCTAGCCAGAGTTGACGTCGTATGCGTCGACAAGACAGGCACGCTCACCGAGCCGGGCATGGCTGTCCAGCAGCTCGTGGTGCTCGATGACTCGATGCCGGTCCGTGAAGTCCTTGGTGCTCTTGGGGCAAGTGAGACGGAGCCGAATCCGACCTTGGCTGCTGTGGCGCGCGAGTACGCCAAGCCATCTGACTGGCTGGTCGTCGAGACGATTCCATTCTCGAGTGCGCGTAAGTGGTCGGCTGCAACGTTCCAGAGTCGAGGCGCATGGGTCATCGGGGCTCCCGAAGTACTACTACCCGTGAGTGATCCGGTGCGTGCCCAGGCAGACTCGTTGGCCGAAAGCGGCGCACGCATCTTGCTTCTAGCATCGTCGGCGGGTACCCCGAGTACTGATTTTGGCCCTGGCGCGCTGTCATCGGCGGCGCTGATCGTCATCAACCAAACGCTGAGATCCGATGCGGCAGAGACGATTGCGTATTTCCTCGAGCAGGGCGTGTCAATCAAGGTCATCAGCGGGGACAACGCGATCACCGTCGGCGCCATCGCTGCGCTCGCTGGTGTGCCCGGCGCTGACCAACCTGTGAATGCGCAAACCCTGCCCGACGATCAGGCGGCTTTAGCGGATGTTCTCGAGACGTCGTCGGTGTTCGGTCGCGTCACTCCTGCGCAGAAGCGTGCGATGGTTGGCGCGCTTCAGAGCCGTGGCCACGTGGTGGCGATGACCGGCGATGGGGTCAACGATGTGCTGGCGTTGAAGGATGCAGATCTCGGCATCGCGATGGGTTCCGGCGCGGGCGCCACTCGTGCTGTTGCGCAACTGGTGCTCCTCGATGACCGGTTCGCCGTGATGCCCTCGGTGGTCGCCGAAGGTCGCAGGGTTCTGGGCAATATCGAGCGAGTCTCAGATCTTTTCCTGACTAAGACGTTCTATGCGATGTGCATCTCGGCGGCGACGATCTTCCTGACCTTGCCGTTCCCATTCCTGAACCGTCACCTGACCGTGGTCACGGCTCTCACCATCGGAATCCCTGCCTTCTTCCTCGCCCTCATGCCCAACGCGGCCCTCTTCCACAAGGGTTTCTTCAGGCGTGTTCTTCGGTTCGCGATTCCAGCCGGTGCCACAACAGCCATCGCGGCCTACATCACGTACGCCTATGTGTTGACTCTCACCGGCGATGTAGGCGAGGCGCGCTCCGCCTCGGTGGTCACGTTGTTCGTTGTTACCTGGTGGGTGCTGGTGCAGGTGGCGAAGCCGTGGAACCTACTTCGCTGGGCGATCTGCATCCTGATGGGTGTTGGTTTTATCGGGGTGCTCTACATTCCGTGGCTCGCGACTCTGTTCGAGTTGTCATGGCACCCCAACCACCAGGGACTTGTTGCAGTCGCGGTCGGTGCTGTAGCCGCCGTGGTCATCACGATCATCCGCTCGTACTCGAATGGGGCCCGTCGCCGCGACGCATCGATGGCGGTCGTAGCAGGATGAACCTGTGAGCCCCATCGTCACGCTGTCTACGTCGTCGACCTTCCCAGAGTCGACCGCGGCCTCTTTCGAGATGGCCGCCCGACTCGGCTATGACGGTGTTGAAGTCATGGTGGGTACCGACGCGGTGAGTCAGGACAGCTCCGCGTTGTTGCGACTGCGCGATCACTACGGCATCGCGATCACCTCGATTCACGCGCCATGTCTGCTTGTGAGCCAAGCGGTTTGGGGCACCGAGCCGTGGGGAAAGTTGCAGCGGGCCAAGGCAGCCGCGGAGCTGCTCGGCGCCTCGACCGTGGTCGTGCATCCGCCCTTTCGCTGGCAACGTGACTACGTCAAGGACTTTGTTTCTGGCATTGACTCAATGTCCAACGAGACCGACGTGAAGTTCGCCGTCGAAAACATGTTCCCGTGGCGCGCAGCGGGACGTGAGTTCGCGGCATATCTGCCCGGTTGGGATATTCGCGACGAGGACTACCGATACGCCACGCTGGACCTCTCGCACACGTCGGTGTCCGGGTCGGATGCACTCGAGATGAGCACGGATCTGGCTGAGCGTCTGGTGCATGTGCATTTGGCCGACGGCAGCGGGTCCAATCGCGATGAGCATCTCGTGCCAGGTAGGGGACAGCAGCCGTGCGCCGAAGTGCTGCAAGAACTGGCCGCACGTGGCTTCGCCGGTCACGTCGTGGTCGAGATCTCTACTCGCAAGGCCGCGGATCGCGCGGAACGCGAACGAGATCTCGTCGAAGCCCGCGTCTTCGCTGGCCGGCATCTCGCCGCCGCCGATTCGTCGGCCGCCAAACTAACCGCTGACGACCCCGTCACGGGCGCAGATCGGTGAGCGCGTCCGACGACATCGCCCGGTCGGTTCTCGACGCTGCGCGTGCCGCCTACGCCGCGCGGGGCTATCTCGGTACGACGCTCAAGGGTGTTGCCGCAGCATCGGGAGTGGCACCGGACGTTCTCAGGCGTTACTACGACGACCGCGAGGCGCTGTTCGTCGCCGCGATGCGCCTGCCGATCGATCCATCGACCTCGATTGCGCAACTGCTTGCGCCGGGAATGGACGGCCTTGGGGATCGGCTCGTGCGCGTCACTTTGCGATTACTCGACGACGATCAGACCCGCGAACAGTTGACCCAGTTGATGACCGCGGGAGCTGGGGCTGTGAGCGCGACCTCGTCGCTCCGCGAATTTCTCGATTCGGCGGTGGTCGATCGCGTGGCGGGCGCGCTCGGCGTTCCAGATGCGCGGCTTCGAGTGTCACTAGCTATGTCGTATCTGATCGGGGTGGCTGCCAGCCGGTATGTCCTCCGGATGGAACCACTTGCATCGGCTACTGAAGACCAAGTGGTGGCTATGGTCGGCCCTGCTGTGCAGGCTGCACTCACCACGCCCATCCCCATGGTGGCGCCTGAGTCCGAGTAGCCTGACCTCACGATTCGTGGGTGCTGAGGTCGGGAGGACCAGGTGTTGCGTTCGACGCTACTGGCCCTGTCCCGCAATGAGCAGTTGCGGCAACTGGTCACCGATGCTCCGATGTCGAAGACACTGGTTGAACGTTTCGTAGCCGGCGATCGTGTTGGCGAAGCGGTGCGCGTGAGCCGCGAGCTTTCCGACAGTGGTCGACTCATCACGATCGGTCGACTTGGTGAAGACATTGACGACGTCGAAGGAGCGCGTGCCACTCGGGATGCCTACCTCACGCTGCTCGACTCCCTGGACGATGCGGGCCTAGGCGGTCGCGCTGAAGTCTCGGTGAAACTTTCGGCCTTGGGCCGGGCACTTCGTGTTGATGGCGAGGGCATAGCGCGCGATTTCGCTGCTGAAATCTGTGCCAAGGCGACCTCGGTGGGAACCACCGTCACCCTCGACATGGAAGACCACACCACCGCTGATTCGACTCTGACCATTCTGCGCGACCTTCGCGTGTCCTATCCGGCCACTGGGGCGGTACTGCAGGCCGCGCTGCGTCGCACGGAGTCCGATTGCCGCGATCTTGCTGACACGCGAGTCCGCTTGTGCAAGGGCGCCTACTCAGAGCCTGCCTCTGTAGCGTTTCAGGACAAGCGCGGTATCGATCTCGCTTACGTTCGCTGCATGAAGATCCTGTTCGCCGGATCCGGATATCCGATGCTGGCCACGCATGATCCGCGACTCGTCGATATTGCCGGTGCGCTTGCGGTGTCCAACCGCCGCGCTCTCGGCACATACGAGTTCCAGATGCTCTACGGAATCCGTCCCGAGGAGCAACTGCGACTCGCCTCTCAGGGGGAACGTCTGCGGGTGTACCTCCCTTACGGCGATGAGTGGTTCGGGTATCTCATGCGACGTTTGCTCGAACGACCTGCCAATCTGTTACTGCTCGCTCGCTTACTCACGTCGAAGGGATGACCCATGGGTCTCGTTGCGATTTTCGGTGCCGGTGTCATGGGGGAGACCCTGCTTGCTGGTTTGTTGCGAGCGGGTCGACCAATCGACCAGATCGTTGTGACCGAGCGTCGTCCGGAGAAGGTTGAAGAACTCCGTGAGAAGTACGGCGTTCGAGTGCTCGAAAACGCTGAGGCCGCTGCCATAGCCGACACGCTTGTCTTCGTGGTGAAGCCGCAGGACATGGGCGCTCTATGCGATGAGATCGCAGCAACCCTGCGCCCTGGTGCGATGGTGGCCTCACTCGCTGCGGGCATCACCACGGAGTTCATCGAATCCCGTTTGCCTGCGGGCGTTCCAGTGGTGCGCATCATGCCGAACACGCCCGCCCTCGTCGACGAGGGTATGGCTGGCATCTCGGCTGGTGCGCACTGTCGTGAAGAGCATCTCGAGGAAGCCGAGAACCTGCTGCGCGCAGTCGGGAAGACCGTTCGTGTACCCGAGAAGTACCAGGACGCCGTGACGGCACTGAGCGGTTCCGGACCCGCGTACATCTTCTACATCGTCGAAGCGATGATCGAAGCAGGCGTGGTTCTCGGGCTGCCGCGCGCTACCGCGAGCGAACTCGTTGTGCAGACTGTGTATGGCGCGGCCACGATGCTGCGCGAAACGGGCGAGCATCCCAGCGTTCTCCGCGAGAACGTCTCATCGCCGGCTGGCACCACAGTGGCCGCGCTGCGAGCACTCGATGACCACAAAGTACGTGCGGCTTTTGTCACTGCGGTGGTTGCGGCCCGTGATCGCAGCCGCGAACTGTCGTCTGGTCAGTAGCACGTAATCCCTTGGGGTTGAAGGAGATTGTGACGGGCAACGCGTATGACAGGTAACTCCGTAGTGGTGTGGAGCGATGATCTCGCTGCTTATGACTTCGGGCCCGGACACCCGCTCGCGCCAATTCGGGTGCAGTTGGCGATGCGTCTTGTTCGCGACCTCGGTCTGCTCGAAGCTCCGGGGGTCACGGTCATCGAGCCTGATGCGATCACCGACGATGTGCTCCTGACCGTCCACGAGCCGGGGCTGATAGCCGCGGTTCGTGCGGCCTCGATCGATCCTCGCGTCGATGACATTGCTCGAGGTATTGGCACCGCTGATGTTCCGGCCTTCGCCGGAATGCATCAGGCGGCTCGCGCAGTGTGTGGCGCCACCCTGGCCGCGACGCGAGCGGTCCATGACGGTCGTGCCATGCACGCAGTGAATCTGGCGGGTGGACTGCACCACGCGTCTCCTAGATCTGCCAGCGGCTTTTGTGTCTACAACGACATCGCGGTGTCGATCCAGTACCTGCTCGATCGGGGCGTTCAGCGAGTGGCGTACGTCGATGTCGATGTCCACCATGGCGATGGCGTCCAAGAGGCTTTCTGGAATGACCCACGGGTACTGACAATCTCCATTCACGAGAGTGGTCGAACCCTCTTCCCCGGCACGGGCTTCGCGCGCGATATCGGTGGGCCGGACGCGCAGGGGTACTCGGTCAATCTGGCGTTGCCTGCCGGTACCCGTGACGAGCCGTGGCTGCGCGCCTTCGATGCCGTAGTGCCGCCACTGCTCGAGCAGTTCAAGCCGGAGTTCCTCGTTACTCAGCAGGGTTGTGATAGCCATGCTGAGGATCCCCTGGCCAATCTGGAGTTGTCGATTGACGGTCAGCGGATGACCTATGCGGCACTGCACGATCTGGCGCATAGGTTCGCGGATGGCCGCTGGATCGCTACGGGGGGTGGGGGTTACTCCTGGGTCGACGTCGTACCCCGGGCCTGGGCGCACCTAGTCGGCGAGGTTGTGGGCGCGCCCATCAAGCCGACTACCGCAGTGCCCGAATCCTGGCGGATCTTCGTCAACGAGAACGTGGGCGTGACCGCGCCTCGAGTCATGACCGATGGTCTTTCACCTGCGGTCAGACACTGGGACACCGGGTATGACCCGGACAGTCCAGTGGACTCTGCCGTGCTTCGCACACGTGCCGCAGTTTTCCCGTGGCACGGTCTGGCAGCCGATCAGCCACCGGATTTCTGACCTCTCGCTGTCACCTCCGGCCTGGCAATACCAACCGTTCGGCGGTCGAATTGAGCACGAGGTGAGCCGGATGGGTCACTTGACTACCCAGAACGGGCCATTCACATCTTCCCCAAGGGCCCCTATCGCCACTACCCTCACCGTGAGTAACAAGACGATGTGTGTTGTCGCGAGTGCGGTGGGGAAGCCGATCTCGCCACGCGTCGTCTAGAAGGCGTGTGCAATGGCGATCAATGAACGACCCTTGTCCGAGGTCCGCTTCTTGACCGTGGCTGAAGTAGCCACGCTGATGCGGGTCTCCAAAATGACTGTGTACCGACTCGTGCATGGTGGTGAGTTGCCGGCGATTCGCGTGGGCCGTTCATTCCGGGTGCCCGAGCAGGCGGTGCACGACTATCTACGCGACTCTTACGTCGAAACAGCCTGACAGAAGCAGCCAACGAGCTGCGCCTGACAACTGCGTGCGCCCAAGCCGACCCGCTTAGGGTCGGCTTTGTCGTCGCGGTTCGTCGCGGCGTCCAGATCCGCGGATTGATGCCCCAATTCCGTCTACATCCAAGTGCGGGTAGGGTTGCCCCAGTCACGTGCGACGACGAGTCGCTCGTCAGTTAAGTGGATGCCCGCCGGGCACCGCTGTCCGAACAAGGCAAGCGAGGTCGGCCCGTGGGCTCCGTAATCAAGAAGCGTCGCAAGCGCATGTCGAAGAAGAAGCACCGCAAGTTGCTTAAGAAGACTCGCGTTCAGCGTCGTAATAAGAAGTAGTTGCCGCGGCGGTAGTTGCCGGCTGGTAAATCAGACGTAGTGCTAACGGGCGAGGACCTCGTGGTCCTCGCCCGTTGCCATGTCCTGATGAGGCATGATCGGGCTAGGCCCAGTCAATCTCGGAGGTCACGTGTCTCGCGTCGTGCTGGTTACGGGTGTCTCTCGACACCTGGGCAGCCGCATGGCGCGGATCCTGTCCTACGATCCGCAGATCTCGCGCGTCATTGGCGTCGACGTCGTTCCCCCACGAGAGGACATCGGGGGAGTCGAGTTCATCCGGGCCGACATCCGTAATCCGGTGATCAGCAAAGTGCTTTCCTCGACTGGCGCCGACACTGTCGTGCACATGGGAGTGATCTCCACTCCGGTGCAGGCCGGTGGACGTGCGGCGATGAAAGAAATCAACGTGATGGGCACGATGCAGTTGCTTGCTGCGTGTCAGCGGGCCGAGTCCGTGCGGCACCTTGTGGTGAAGTCGACTGCGTCGATCTACGGCTCGGGGCCCAAGGATCCAGCGATGTTCACGGAAGATACGCAGCCGCGGAGCCTGCCGCAATCGGGCTGGGCTAAGGACTCTGTCGAAGTCGAGTCGTATGTGCGTGCCTTCGCTCGCCGACGCCCCGACGTTGGCGTCACCACGTTGCGCTTTGCCAATTTCCTGGGCCCAAAGGCCGATACTCCGATGTCGGCATACTTCGCCTTGCCGATCGTGCCGACCGTTTTGGGGCACGACGCGCGGCTTCAGTTCATCCATGAGGACGACGGCCTTGAGGTGATCCGGCTCGCGACGGTTGATGGACACGTCGGCACATTCAACGTCGCAGGGGATGGAGTGCTGATGTTGTCGCAGGCCATTCGCCTAGCGGGTAAGGCCTCGATCGCCGTTCCGGGACCGATGGTTGGCCTTGTCGGTGGTTGGGTCCGCCAGTCGGGAATATCGGACTTCTCCGCCGAACAGATTCGTTTTCTCACCTATGGCCGGGTTCTTGACACCACGCGCCTGCACGAACGGCTCGGCTTCACTCCGCGGTTCACGACGGCCGAGGCCTTCGCCGACTTCGTACAACACCGCGGCTTGCACTACGCGATCTCGGCCGAGCGAGTCGAGTCGATCGAGCGTGGCCTCGCGCGTGCCTTGGGCACAGCTACCAAGGTCGAGGCTCAGATCGCCTCCACACTTCGGGTGGCTGACCATGCCTGACGCGACCATCTTGCCCTTCAGCGACGACGGTAGCCGGGCACGGCGTTCACTCAGTTCCGTCCCGATGCCGGAGGCGACTCCGGCGCCCGATCCCGCTGACTATGTCGAGCCTGATTTCGAAGCACTGAGCCAAGGACAGCCGACCGGCAGTGGTGCCCTCGCGCAGGTCAATGACGTTGTCGCTGACTGGCTGGACTTCTTGCGCCGACGCGTCACCGGCGACTACGTCGTCGATGACTTCGGCTTCGACGCCGAACTCACCGATCGTGTGCTGCTCGGGGCCATGCGTCCGGTCTATGACTCGTGGTTTCGGGTGGAGGCCCGCGGTTTGGAGAACGTGCCTGCCGAGGGTGGTGCGCTCATCGTCGCGAATCACTCGGGCACGATCGCCTTTGACGCTCTGATGACCCAACTTGCGCTGCACGATCATCACCCAGCACACCGAAACTTGCGCATGCTCGGCGCCGACCTCGTTTTCCAGACGCCATTTTTGGGTGAGTTCGCTCGTAAGGCCGGACACACCCTCGCGTGCAATCCGGACGCGGAGCGGTTACTAGCCGATGGCGAACTCGTTGGAGTCTGGCCCGAAGGATTCAAGGGCATTGGGAAGCCGTTCCGAGAGCGCTACAAATTGCAGCGATTTGGTAGGGGCGGCTTTGTTGGCACGGCACTGCGAACTCGTACGCCGATCATCCCCGTGTCGATCGTTGGAGCCGAAGAGACCTATCCCAATCTCGGCAATATCAAGCCGCTGGCCAGGTTGTTCAACCTTCCCTACTTTCCGGTTACGCCGATCTTCCCTTGGCTCGGACCTCTCGGGCTCATTCCGCTACCGAGCAAATGGATCATCGAGTTCGGCGAGCCGATCCACACCGACGAGTACGCACCCGGCTCGGCGGATGACCCAATGCTCGTTTTCAACCTGTCAGATCAGGTGCGCGAGAGCATCCAGCAGAACCTGTATCGGATCCTCACCGAGCGCGATTCGGTCTGGAAGTAGTAGTCGCGAGACGGACTTCGCGAGGAAGACTTCGCGAGGAAGAATTTGCGAGGCAGTGTTCTCCTAGGGCTTGCGGGCGAGCGGTTCGATCAACGTCCAGCCGTCGCGGCGCACGCGTGCTGCCCCGATGCCAACTCCGACGCCAATGCCCAGGCCAGCGGCGGCTGCCAGCGCAGCTGGGATGTAGTAGTGCGTATTGAGGCGAGCCCGTCGGTAGTCGTGGATCTCCCAGCCGACAGCTCGAGCGTGCTTGCGTAGGGTCGAATCGGGGTTGACGGCTACCGCGCGTCCGACTACCGACAGCATGGGAACGTCGTTGGCTGAATCCGAATATGCCGTGCAGCGCACTAGATCTAGGCCTTCGCGGTCAGCCAGGGCGCGCACGGCCTCGGCCTTGGCCTTGCCGTGCAGTGGAGCGCCGATGAGTCGGCCGGTGTAGCTGCCGTTCTCGATCTCGCTGACTGTGCCGAGGGCTCCGGTGAGCCCGAGCCGGCGTGCGATCAACGTGGCCAACTCGACTGGAGTAGCGGTGACGAGCCAGACCCGCTGACCACGATCGAGATGTCCCTGCGCTAGTGCCAACGTTCCTGGCCAGAGTTTGCGCGACATCAGTTCGTCGAAGATTTCCTCACCGAGGTCAAGGACTTCCTTCACGGCTTTGCCTTTGACGAAGGCAAGCGCTGCCTCGGTGGCCGAGGTCATGTCGGCAAGATCCTCGGATCCGCCCATGACGAACTTCGCTTGTTTGAACGCGAAGTCGGCCACCTCGCCAGCGGTGAAGAACTTTCGTCTGGCCAAACCGCGAGCCAGGTGGAAGATGCTCGCACCTCGCATCACGGTGTTATCGACGTCGAAGAACGCCGCGCCGGTGAGGTCAGGCTCGACGAGCTGCGGCGGGCTGACTTCCGCGGCAGCCGCAGATGCCTCGCCCGCGACCTGCGATGCGCGCAACAGTCCGGCATGTTGCTGCTGGGGGTCGCGCGCGGCGTTCATGGTGTTGAGCGTACTCAGTCCCGCTGTGCCACGATCTGTCTGTGACCCTTCCCTCACCCGCGGGAGTGGCTTACTTGTGGGGGGATCAGACATGAGCGGTGCGCGAATCACGTTGGTGGGCAAGCCTGATTGTCACTTGTGCGCTGATGCTCGCGAGGCGATCGCGGCCATCTGCGCCGAGACGGGCGAGGAGTTCGTCGAGGTGTCAGTTCTTGATGATCCTGAGCTGGCTGATCGCTACTGGGAGTACATCCCGGTGATCTTGGTCGATGGTGTGCAGCACGATTACTACCGAGTGGACCCGCGTCGGCTACGGCAGGCACTCGCGATCCCGGCACCGACTACCCCAACTCTCTAGTGCGCTATTCGCTAGGCACCCTGCGCCGTCTAGGCTGAGGGGTAGGTTACGGTCGCGTAACCACGTGGGAGGAGCCCTGCATGACCGCCATCGACGACCTTGCCGTGAATGCGGATCTGGTTCTTGATCTTGAGCCGGTTGCCGCTGCGGAACTCGAGCGACACCTAAGCATCGCCAAGGAGTGGTTCCCGCACGAGTACGTGCCGTGGGGCCAAGGCACCAACTTCGACGGGATCTACGAGGGCACCGAGTGGGACGTCGAGCAGTCGCCGGTCGATGGCGTCGCGCGCACCGCCCTCGTCGTCAACCTGCTCACCGAGGACAACCTGCCCAGCTATCACCGCGCACTGTCTGATGTGGTCGGCCGAGACAGCGCCTGGGGTGAATGGATTCATCGCTGGACCGCCGAAGAGGCCAGGCATGGGATTGCGATGCGCGACTACATGGTGGTCACGCGCGCGGTTGACCCAGTAGCCCTTGAGCGTGAGCGCATGGATCACATGAGCCGCGGCTTCGACTCGGCTAACGCGACCCATGTGCTGATGTCGATGGGTTACGTCTCATTCCAGGAACTCGCCACCCGTATCTCCCACCGCAACACGGGTTTGCATTCCAAGGATGAGGGCCTCAACAGACTCCTCGCTCGCATCGCCGCTGACGAGAACCTGCACATGCTCTTCTATCGCAACGTGATGTCTGCCGCCTTCGATCTCGCACCCGATGCTGCGATGGTGGCCGTCGCAAATATCGCTGAGGACTTCGCGATGCCGGGCAATGAGGTCGAGGGCTTCACTCGTCGCTCGGTCGCTATTGCACTGGCCGGGATCTACGACCTACGGATCCATCACGACGAGGTTATGTCTCCGGTCCTGCGGGCTTGGAATGTCTGGGATCGCACTGACTTCGGCCCAGTAGGCGAGCAGGCTCGCGATCGACTGGCAGCCTTCATGTCCGACCTTGATGCTTCCGCAACGCGGTTCGAGGATAAGCGTGCCGCTCGCGCGGCTCGGGTCGCCGCCGCGGAGTAATCGGTGACGTAGCCAGCGGCATCCGCGGGTCAAACTCGCGAGCCGTGGTTGGGTTTTGCGCTGGCCGCCGCGTCCGCAAGACCCAAGCGTGGTCGGCTTCTGGTGCTAACTCCTGCAGCGCAGCCACCAAAAATGCCTTCTTTACACAGGTTTCGGCAGCGCGTCAACTTGCTCGCCAGGTTTGTGCTCGGCTGACACCGGGGGTCCAAACATGTGACGAGCGTCACAGCAAAGTCTGTCCGGAATGTGGACCGCAGGTCACTTTGGACTTTGTGCGTTCGTTCACAACTACCTACCCTGGCAAGTCTTAGCCACTCTTACACCGGGGTTGATTTCAGTGCCGCTCTCACGCGCGAACGACGTGACGCGGCGCGGTATCCCCGAAGCGACAGTGGCCCGGCTGCCGATCTATCACCGTGTGCTCACGCAGTTGGTCGAGGCTGGCATCGCGACGGTGTCAAGCGAGGAGTTGGCCGCGGCCTCAGGCGTCACCAGCGCCAAGCTGCGCAAGGACCTCTCGCATCTGGGTTCGTATGGCACACGTGGGGTTGGATACGACACCACCTACCTCGTCTTCCAGATCGCCCGCGAGTTAGGTCTCACCCTGGACTGGCCCGTTGTCATCGTCGGCATCGGCAACCTTGGCCATGCGCTGGCTAACTACGGCGGTTTCGCCTCGCGCGGTTTCCGTGTCGTGGGTCTGCTCGATGCCGATCCCGCTCGGGTGGGCGAGAAGATCGCGGCCGGTCGTGACGGCGAAACTGTCGAAGTCCGCGCGATGAATGACTTAGAAACTGTTGTGATCGAAGGTGGCGCTGTCATCGGGGTCATCGCGACCCCAGCAGGTGCGGCACAGGGCGTTTGCGATCGTCTCGTCGCGGCCGGCGTCACGAGCATCTTGAACTTTGCACCTGCGGTGCTCACCACGTCCGCAGGGGTTGACGTACGCAAGGTCGACCTCGCTACCGAACTGCAGATCCTGGCCTTCCACGAGCAGCGCAAGCACGCAGATCGTCAGGTGCGCGCATGACTTTGCTAGTCGTAGGTGTGAGCCACCGCACCGCTCCGGTCTCGCTTCTTGACCGCATCGCCTTGGTTGAAAGTTCTGCCGAGCGGCTCCAACTTGATCTCTATGCATCCCCACACGTCGCTGAAGCCATGGTGCTGGCCACCTGTAACCGCGTGGAGATCTACGCCGAGGTCAGCAAGTTCCATGGCGCCGTAGTCGATGTCACCGAGACTTTGGCCAAGGTCACCGGAGTTGCGCGCGAGGAAATCACGCCGCACCTTTACGTACGCTACGAGGACCGCGCGGCCCATCACTTGTTCTCGGTGGCGTCCGGGCTCGATTCGATGGTGGTAGGAGAACAGCAGATTCTCGGGCAGGTCCGAAACTCCCTGCGCCTTGCCCAAGAGACAGCCACTATCGGGCGCAGCCTCAATGACCTCGCGCAGACCGCCCTGCGGGTTGGCAAGCGAGTGCAGAACGACACCGGCATCGATCGGGCCGGGCTCTCGATCGCAAGCGTGGCCCTTGACCTCGCGGCCGAAAGTTTCGACGGGTCTCTTGCTGGACGCCGCGCAGTCGTCATCGGCGCTGGCGCGATGAGTTCGCTGGCCGCCACCTTGCTTGCACGTTCTGGCGCCGACATCGTCGTGGCCAACCGCACCCTGGAAAACGCGCAGCGACTAGCCGATCAACTCGCGGGCCGTGCCGTGCCACTGTCCGCACTTGCCGACGAGCTCGCTCAGGCGGACCTCGTTGTCACGTGCACTGGGGCCACCGGCCTAGTCGTGACCACCGAATCTCTCGCCCTCGCGCGTATGGGTACCGACCGCCCGCTCGTCGTGGTCGATTTGGCCCTGCCGCACGACACCGAGGAATCCATCGCCGATCTGCCCGGTGTCTCGCGGATTGATCTCGCCTCACTCATTGACCTGCCGGGTGCGCGGGCGTCAGAGGCATCGGTCGAACTCGCCCGGTCTATCGTCAACGACGAGGTTCGCACCTACCTGGCATCAATCGCAGCGCAGCGGGTCGAGCCCATCGTCGTATCACTTCGGGCGCGCGCCGACGAAGTTGTCGACGCTGAGATCGCCCGACTCCGACTCCGCTTGCCCGCACTTGACGACGAGGCAGCGCAGGAGATGGCTCGGGCGCTGCGCCGTGCGGTGTCAACCTTGCTGCACACGCCTACCGTCCGGATGAAGGAACTCGCTGGCGATCCCGATGGCACGCGTTACGCCGCCGCACTGCATCGTCTGTTTGACCTTGATCCGGCGGCGATTGCCGAGCTCACCACCACCGCCGAACTTGCCACGGACATGCCTAACACTGCCCTCGATGAAGATGCCAGTTATGACGAAATGCTGCGAGGCCTGTCATGACTGTCGTCCGGATCGCTACTCGCGCAAGCAAACTCGCGCGCATGCAGTCTCAACAAGTGGCTGATTCACTTGCCGTACGCCTTGGCCAGCCCGTGCACCTTGTCGAGATCACAACTGCGGGCGATGCAGATCAGCTCACCCCCTTGGCTGACATGGGTGGGGTCGGGGTGTTCGTCGCGGCAGTTCGCGAGGCTGTGATCCGCGGCGAGGCTGACCTCGCAGTGCACTCGCTCAAAGACCTGCCCACTGCCGCTGCGCCCGGACTCCAGATCGCGGCGATTCCGCTTCGTGAGGATCCGTGGGACGTCCTGGTTGCTCGAGATGGCCACACTTTGGCGACGCTGCCCCACGGCGCGCGCGTGGGCACGGGATCGCCGCGTCGAGCCGCACAACTGCTCGCGTTGCGGCCCGATCTTGACGTGGTCGGTATCCGGGGCAACGTCGACACCCGGTTGCGCAAGGTCACCGATGGTGAAGTCGACGCCGTGGTGCTGGCCCACGCGGGTCTGGCTCGACTCGGTCGCCTCGACTCAGTCACCGAGGTACTCGACCCCGATCACATGCTGCCCGCTCCCGGTCAGGGGGCTCTGGCGGTTGAGTGTCGCGACGTTGACGTTGACGCCGCTCTGCTCGACGCTTTGAGCGATCTCGACGATCCGGCAACTCGGGTCGCCGTCACCGCCGAGCGTGCTCTGCTCGCTGGCCTCGAAGCCGGTTGCTCGGCACCAGTTGGTGCCTACGCGACCGTTTCGGGTATTGGCAGCGAGATTCTCGTGCACCTCACTGGTTCGGTCGTCAGTGCTGACGGCCGAATCCAGGTACGCAAGTCCGTCACCGGTCCAGCAGGTGATGCGGCGTCAGTGGGGTTCAACCTCGCTGCCGAACTCATCGCTGCTGGAGTTCCCGGCACCTCATATCCCGTGAAGGGAAGCGCATCATGAGCGCCAGCACCACCCGTCCCCGTACCAAGCCCATGGGCTCCGTTTCGCTCGTCGCAGTGGGTCCTGGCGACCCCGACCTGCTGACGGTGCGCGCCACCACGCTCTTGCGTGAGGCCGATGTCGTCATCGCAGATGTCGACGTCGTCGACCTCGCTCGAGCGCTCGTGTCGCCGCACGCCAAGGTCAACGCTGCACTCGACGACTATGGGCTACCGCTTGATCACGCAGTACGAGCCAAACTCGTGGCTGATGCCGCAAAGGCTGGGCATGCCGTTGTTCGTCTCTACTCCGGTGACCCGTTGCTTGATGGCGCGCTGCCCACCGAGGCCGCGGTGCTCGTCAAGGCCAAGATCGCCTTCGATATCGCGCCGGGTGTCTCCACCCTGACCGGCATCCCTGCCTACGCGGGCATCGGTCTGCTGGGCGGTAAGGCTCGCGAGGTTCGCGTCGTCGACGCCGACGACCCGGGCGTCGACTGGGCATCGCACGCGGACGCGCGTGTCACGCTCGTCGTGCTCGGCGGCGCCGATCGCGCTGTCGACATCGCCCGCGCGCTCACCGCGGCGGGCCGCGCACCAGGTACGCCCATCGCGATTACACGCGGCGGCACCACGGTCGAACAGCGCACAATCGCCTCGACCCTGGCTGAGCTGCCGCTGGCGGTAAAGAACGCCAAGCAGGCTGGGCCTGGCCTGGTCGTCATCGGTGAGACCGTTGCGTTCCGAGAGAAGCTGTCATGGTTTGAAAGCAAGCCGTTGTTCGGGTGGCGAGTGCTTGTGCCGCGCACTAAGGAGCAGGCGGGTGCGCTGTCTGATCAGCTCACTCGATTTGGCGCTGTCGGCGTCGAGGTTCCGACAATCTCAGTTGAGCCGCCTCGTACACCGCAGCAGATGGATCGCGCCATCACTGGCCTCGTGTCAGGGCGATTCCAGTGGGTCGCGTTCACGAGTGTGAACGCTGTGCGAGCTGTCCGCGAGAAGTTCGACGAGTATGGCCTCGACGCCCGCGCATTCGCCGGGCTCAAGGTCGCTGCCGTCGGTGAGCAGACCGCAGCAGCGCTCACCGCGTTCGGGGTTCGCCCTGACCTCGTTCCCAGTGGGGAGCAGAGCACTGCGGGCTTACTCGAAGATTTTCCCGAGTTCGACCCGATCTTCGATCCGATCAACCGGGTCTTCCTGCCGCGTGCTGATATCGCGACCGAGACCTTGGTCGCCGGTCTGATCGAACTTGGCTGGGAGGTCGAGGACGTCACCGCATACCGCACGGTTCGCGCGGCGCCACCTGCGGCAGAGACCCGTGAGGCGATCAAGACCGGTGGTTTCGACGCGGTGCTGTTCACCTCGTCGAGCACCGTACGCAACCTGGTGGGCATCGCGGGTAAGCCCCACGCCACCACCGTTGTTGCGTGCATCGGTCCTGCCACGGCCAAAACGGCTGAGGAGCATGGCCTTCGGGTCGACGTCCTTGCTGAGACGCCGTCGGTAGCCGCACTCGCCGAAGCCCTTGCCGCACATGGTGATGCTCTGCGCTTGGCTGCGGCCGAGGCTGGCGAATCAGTCTGGCGACCGAGCAAACGTCGGGGCGGATCGCGCCGTAAGGCGACCTGATCGTGAGCTTCCCGGTCGAGCGCCCACGTCGGTTACGTCGCACTGCTGCGGTGCGCCGGCTCGTCGCTGAAACGCGGCTGCACTCAGCGGGTTTGGTGCTGCCGATGTTCGTCCGTGAGGGGCTTGCGGAGCCGTCGCCGATCAACTCGATGCCTGGTGTCGTGCAGCATTCTCGCGATTCGCTGCGACGCGCTGCTGCGCAGGCGGCGCAACTCCGGCTCGGTGGCGTGATGCTGTTCGGCGTGCCGCTGATGCGCGACCCCTCGGGTTCGGGCGCAACCGATCCCGACGGTGTCCTGTCGACCGCGGTTGCCGACGTCCGTGCCGAAGTTGGTGACTCACTTGTCGTGATGGCTGACCTGTGTTTGGACGAGTTCACCGATCACGGTCACTGCGGCGTTCTCAACGAGCAGGGGGGAGTCGACAACGACGCCACCCTTGATCGCTATGCCGAGATGGCCATTGTTCTCGCGCAAGCCGGTGCCGACGTCGTGGGCACGAGCGGGATGATGGACGGTCAGGTGGGTGTCGTTCGCGCTGCTCTCGACGCGGCTGGTGCTGATCACGTCTCAGTGCTCGCCTACGCCGCCAAGTACGCCAGCGCCGCTTACGGCCCGTTCCGCGAGGCGGTCGATTCACAGTTGACCGGTGACCGCCGGGCGTACCAGCAGGATCCAGCCAATCGTCGTGAGTCGTTGCGCGAGGTGCGCCTCGACATCGAGGAGGGCGCTGACATCATCATGGTCAAGCCTGCTGGCAGTTATCTCGACGTGCTTCGCGATGTAGCCGATGTCGTTGATGTTCCGGTCGCGGCCTACCAGGTCTCAGGTGAGTACTCGATGGTTGAAGCGGCAGCTGAGCGTGGCTGGATCGATCGTGATCGAGCGGTCATCGAGTCGGTTACTGGGATTCATCGCGCTGGCGCTGACATCGTGCTCACTTACTGGGCTGGCGAAATTGCACGCTGGATCAACGAGGGACGCGCATGACTTACCCCGATACTGCGCCCCGTTCCCAGGAGCTCTTTGCACGTGGCCGTGACGTAACACCGGGCGGAGTCAACTCGCCCGTGCGCGCATTCCGCGCGGTCGGTGGCACACCTCGATTCATGGCGTCGGGTCGTGGCGCATTCATCACTGACGTCGATGGTCGCGATTACCTTGATCTTGTTTGTTCCTGGGGCCCAATGGTTTTGGGGCATGCACATCCAGAAGTTGTCGAGGCTGTGCAGTCTGCGGCCACTCGCGGATTCTCGTTCGGCACGCCTGGTGAGGGCGAGGTCCTGCTCGCCGAAGAGATCGTGTCGCGCGTGCCAGCAGTCGAGCAGGTTCGACTTGTGAGCAGTGGCACCGAAGCGACGATGTCGGCCATGCGCCTCGCTCGCGGATTCACTGGCCGCTCGAAGGTCGTTAAGTTCGCGGGCTGCTACCACGGTCACGTCGACTCCCTGCTGGCCGCTGCTGGATCGGGCATCGCTACTTTCGCGCTCCCTGACACCGCTGGCGTCACTGGCGCCCAGACCAACGACACGATCGTGCTGCCGTATAACGACATCAGCGCGGTCGAGGCCGCGTTCGAGGCGCACGGTAACGACATTGCGGTGGTGATCACTGAGGCCGCCGCCGCGAATATGGGTGTTGTTGCGCCGCGACCAGGCTTCAATGCAGCGCTGGCCCGCATCGCTCACGAACACGGCGCCTTGTTCGTCATGGACGAGGTGATGACTGGTTTTCGCGTGGCTCGCTCGGGGTGGCTCGAACTCGAGGCGCGCGCCGACTCGTCCTGGGCACCCGATTTAGTGACCTTCGGCAAGGTGATGGGCGGTGGTCTTCCAGCCGCAGCTTTTGGTGGTCGAGCGGACATCATGGCTTATCTCGCTCCTGTCGGACCCGTCTATCAGGCGGGCACTTTGGCGGGTAATCCGGTGGCTGCCGCTTGTGGTCTAGCAACGCTTCGTCAGTGCACCGACGACCTCTACGTGCACCTCGACAACACCGCGGCAAAGGTCGGCCAACTCGTCTCCGACGCCTTGGCCGCTGCAGGTGTCGAGCACGCGCTCGCCACTGCTGGCAACCTGTTCTCAGTCTTCTTTAGCCCTACGGCCCCAGACGATTACGACCAGGCGCGTACCCAGCAGGCGTGGCGCTATGCCGCCTTCTTCCACGCCATGCTCGATCATGGTGTGTACCTGCCTCCGAGCGCCTACGAGGCGTGGTTCGTGTCCGCGGCACACGACGACAATGCGCTCGATCGACTCGTCGCAGCGCTTCCTGCTGCGGCGCAAGCAGCAGCACAGGCTCACCCAGAGATAGCTCAGGAGTTCGTATGACCACGCGCACCGTTGTTCACCTGTTGCGTCACGGCGAAGTCCACAACCCTGAGGGCGTGCTCTATGGACGCCTTGCCAACTTCCACCTGTCCGACCTCGGCAAGCAGATGGCCGAGCGCGTCGGCGAGGCATTGGCTGATCGTGATATCTCGATAGTCACCTCATCGCCACTTGAACGCGCGCAGGAAACCGCCGCACCGGTGGCGCTGGCGCACGGTTTGAGAGTGGGGATTGACGATCGCATCCTCGAGGCCACCAACAAGTTCGAGGGCAAGAAGATCTCGGTCGGCGATGGTGCCCTGCGCAATCCGGCTGCCTGGCGTCTCTTGTACGACCCCTTCACGCCAAGCTGGGGTGAGCCTTACGCCGAGGTCGCGTCGCGAATGCGGGCGGCCGTAGCCACCGCTCGTGAGGCGGCTCGCGGGCACGAAGCTGTGCTCGTGAGTCACCAGCTGCCAGTGTGGATAGCGCGCCTCGATGCTGAGAACCGTCGCTTCTTCCACGATCCGCGCAAGCGGCAGTGCAGCCTCGCCAGCATCACGTCGCTGTCCTTTGACGATGATCGCCTTGTTGCGATCACCTACACCGAGCCTGCGGCAGATCTAGTGCGTAAGGGTGGGAAGTCGGCCCAGCAGGCGAAGGGGGCCTGAGACTGCGGCCCAGCGGAACCAATCACGCGTGGTCATCGTTACCCAGGATTCACGCAAAGCACGACAAGTAGACCAAGGAGTATTCGCGTGAGAGTCCGAGGCGCCGTCGCCCGCGTTCTCGCTGGCGTGGTACTGCTCGCCGGATGCGGCGCAACTTCAGGCAGTGTCGATGACTCGTCGCACTATGTGTCGGGTGATGGCTCAACCACCATTCTTTCTCCGGCAGATCGCGATCCGGCACCCGTGGTGTCTGGCACCACACTCGAGGGCGCCAAGCTCGATCTGGCCACGCTTCGTGGCCACGTGGTTGTCGTCAACATGTGGGCGTCATGGTGCGCCCCCTGCCGCGGCGAGGCTGGCGCACTTGAGACCGTCTTTAGCCAGACGAAGTCCAAGGGCGTTGACTTCGTTGGAATCGTCTCGGGCTCAAAGGATTCGGTCGACAACGCACGGGCCTTTACCCGCCGGTTCGATATCTCTTACCCGTCCATGTTCGATGGCGACAACTCACTCATTTTGGCCTTCCGCGGGCAACTCCCACCGTCAGCAATTCCGACCACGCTGGTCCTCGACCGGCAGGGCAGAGTGGCGGCGCGAGCACTCGGTGAGGTCGACAAGTCGCGGCTGCTCGGCCTGATCGAGCCTGTACTGCGAGAGCCGAGCTGACATGAGCGCAACCGACACCATCACCGCTGGGTCCTTGCTCCTCGCGGCCCCGATCGCCTTTGCCGCTGGGGCTGTGTCATTCCTGTCGCCTTGTGTGCTGCCACTTGTACCTGGCTACCTCTCCTTCGTCACTGGCCTTTCCGGGGCAGAACTTTCCGGGGAGAGCGTCGCTCGAGGAGCCTCGCCCGGATCCGTCGGTGACGCGGTGCTCACCGAGGGCAGTACCGCGACAGCACACCGCCGCACTCGAGTGCTCGCGGGCTCATTGCTCTTCGTGCTCGGCTTCACCGCGGTGTTCGTTGCCTATGGCGCATTGTTCGGCGCGCTGGGCGAGGCACTAGTGCGCTATCAGCAGCCCATCACGCGCGTGCTTGGTGTTGTGGTGATCGGATTGGGGCTCGCGTTTCTCGGAGTTATCCCGGGCATGCAGCGTGAGTGGCGGGTGCATCGGGTTCCCGAGGTCGGGCTATGGAGTGCGCCATTGCTTGGTGCGCTGTTCGGTCTGGGCTGGACCCCATGTATCGGCCCGACTCTGGCCGCGGTGCAGAGCCTGGCCTTCACTGAAGGCAGCGCGGTGCGGGGTGCATTGCTGTCGTTCGCCTACTGCCTCGGCCTCGGGCTGCCGTTTATCGTCGTCGGTTTGCTGTTCCGTCACGCACTTGGCACCCTCGGTTGGGTGCGTCGTCACAGCCTGCTCGTCATGCGTATAGGTGGAGCCCTTTTGGTTGGCATCGGGGTCCTGTTGGTCACTGGCCTCTGGGGCGACCTAACGATCGGAATGCGTTCGTGGGCAAGCGGTTTTGGGGTTTCGCTATGAGCGGTATTGATGCAGGTAATGGTGCTGATCTAGCGGCTGAAGAGCCCACCACCGAGGCCTCCACCGAGGCCTCCACCGAGGCCTCCACCGAGGCCTCCGCTGAGCCATCCACTCCGGCGCTGTCGACCCAGCCCGTGCAGACTGATCCTGTTGGGCTCGGATTACTCGGTTGGCTGCGCTGGGTCTGGCGCACCCTCACCAGCATGCGCACCGCACTCGTGCTGCTGTTCCTGCTCGCGCTCGCCTCGATCCCTGGCTCGATCTTCCCGCAGCGTGGTTCGGCGCCTGTGAAGGTCACGCAGTACATCACCGATAAGCCGGTGCTTGGTCGGTTCATGGACAAGATCGGCATGTTCGACGTGTTCGCCTCGCCTTGGTTCGCCGCCATCTACATCCTGCTGTTCGTCTCACTTGCTGGCTGCGTCCTGCCGCGCACCATGCAGCACTGGCGAATCTTGCGTTCTCGTCCGCCTGTCGCACCTCGTAATCTTTCGCGACTTGACGAGTACCGCGTTCTCAACGTTGACGCGAATTCGCAGGCCGTTCTCGACGATGCCGCCGGCATACTGCGGCGCCAGCGGTGGCGCGTCGACACGTCGCAGTTTGACGGGGCCACCGGCTGGGTCGCTGCCGAAAAGGGTTACGCGCGAGAGACGGGCAACCTGGTCTTCCACCTGGCTTTGCTCGGGCTGTTGACCGCTGTCGGCCTTGGCGCATTGCTCGGCTTCCGCGGCACCGTGATTGTTCGCGAGGGCTCGTCGTTCGCTGACACTCGCGCCCAGTTCGATTCATTTGCACCTGGCCGATGGTTCAACGATTCGTCCTTGCCGCCGTTTGCCTTCACCCTGACTGACTTCGTCGCTGACTATCAGCGGGGCGGACAGCAAAACGGTGCCGCTCGCGAGTTCTCCGCGAAGGTGAAGTTGACCTCCGAGCCGGGAAGCGCGCCGGAAGCGCGCACTATCGAGGTTAATGATCCACTCGTGGTAGACGGCGTGAAGACCTTCCTCGTCGGCCACGGCTACGCGCCAACCATCACCGTGCGAGATACCAAGGGCCAGGTCATCTTCCGCGATTCGGTGGTGTTCTTGCCGCAGGATGGCAACTACACCTCGACTGGGGTTGCCAAGGTCCCTGACACCGTGCCGCAGTTGGGGTTGCAGGGCTTCTTCCTGCCAACCGCGGCTGTCGACGCCGTGCTCGGGCCGCACTCGACCTTCCCTGCGCCGGACGACCCAGCGGTTTTCATCTCGGCGTGGGTTGGCGATCTTGGCCTCGACAGCGGACGCGCGCAGTCGGTCTACAAGCTTGATACCTCAGCGATGCAGCGGCTGGGCATCGAGGCGCTGCGTCCAGGTGAATCGTGGACCCTGCCCGGGGGACACGGCACGGTCACCCTTGATGGCTACGTCGAGTGGGCCTCGTTCACGGTTGCTCGTGATCCGGGCAAGGGGTTCGCACTCGCGTCAGCGATCGCTGCGATTGCTGGGTTGGCCTTATCGCTGTTGGTCCGTCGGCGAAGGGTATGGGTCAGGGTGTCGCTTGCCGGGAATGGGGATACCGTTGTGGAGGTTGCGGGGATGACTCGCTCAGAGCACGCCACGGTGTCTGATGATGTCGAGGAACTCACAACAGCGCTCGTCGCCTCGGCGAGGATCAGCAGTTCGACCCCGGCTGGGGCATAGGAGGTCAGCAAGGTGCTTGTTAACGAGACATTCGCGGCGTACAGCAACATCTTCGTGTACGGCTCGATGGCGGCCTACACAGTTGCGATGTTCGCGTTCGCAATCTCACTGGCGTCGACCCGCGGTCGCGACTTGGTGCCCGCTGCCCCTGCTGTTGCTGAGGCCGCCACCGGTGGGGTGGCACTGGCGACTCGTGTTGTCACCACGCTCGGTGGCCCCGACGATGGCGCTCGCCCACCAGGCCGTCGTGCGGGCAACATCGGGATGTCGGTCACTTGGCTGGCGACCATCCTGCTCGGGATCGCCCTCGCGCTGCGAGGGCTCTCAGTGGGTCGCGTGCCCTGGGGCAACATGTACGAGTTCTCGCTCACGTCTGCATTCGCGATCTCGCTCGCTTTCGTGGTCCTTTCGCTCAAGCGCGACCTGCGTTGGCTTGGGATCTTCGTCGTCATTCCAGTGCTGCTGACCCTTGGCCTCGCGGTCACTGTGCTCTACACCGAAGCCGCGCAGTTGGTTCCAGCTCTGAAGAGTTACTGGCTGGTGATCCACGTGTCGGCTGCCGTTGTCTGCGGTGGCGCCTTCTGTGTGGGTGCCGCGGTCACCTGCTTGTTCTTGGTGGCAGATGCTGGTGAGCGCCGCGCTGTTGCTGGTAAGCCCTACTTCCTTGACGGATTGGCTCGTCGACTCCCAGCTTCAAACGCCCTCGACGCCATGGCCTATCGGGTCCACGCATTCATGTTCCCGCTGTGGACCTTCGCGATCGTTGCCGGCGCAATCTGGGCTGAGAACGCCTGGGGCCGCTACTGGGGGTGGGATCCCAAAGAGACCTGGGCCTTCATCACCTGGGTTGCCTACGCCGCATACCTACATGCGCGAGCGACTGCTGGCTGGAAGGGCCGAAAGGCTTCGGTCATTGCCCTCATCGCTTTTGGCTGCTTCGTATTTAACTATTTCGGTGTCAACATGTTGATCACCGGACTTCATTCATACTCAGGGGTATAGGAGCAAGCAACTCCGGTACGTCGAACTGTTTCTAACAAGTCAACGCGCGGCCTGCGAATTGCACACGCTCGATGGGGGAAGTGAGAGCAATGAGATTTCTGATCTATGCGGTGGCCTTCGTGGTTGTCCTCTATTCCTTCATTGATCTGATTCAGACCCCCGCGCCGCTCATCCGAGCACTACCCAAGTGGCTGTGGTTCCTGGTCATCATCATGATTCCCGTTGTCGGCGCAGTTGCCTTCTTGATCTTTGGTCGGGCGCGCGAGTCAGTGGGTGCTGGGGTCGGGGTTATGCTCCCTGGTCGTCGGCGAGGCACTACTGCCCCTGACGACGATCCGGCCTTCCTACGTCGAATCGACGATGACGCCTGGCAGGTGCGCATGCGCAAGCGTCGTGAAGGCAAGAACGGATCGGCCGATGGCGCCACCCCGCCTTCAGCCGGCGAGGGCGATGACTCGGGTACCACTCCCGGCGAGCGGGTATAGGTCGTAGATAGTGGGTAGGCGAGGTAGTCCAGCGGGTGCGGGCGCCGGTTGTCTTGCCCAGTTCCAGGGCCAGTTGGCTCGCGCACTAATCGCCGACATACGGTGGTCGATGTGACTGACCCCGACCTCACTCCAGAAACAGTGCCAGCGCCTGACTCCGTGACTGGCCCAGTCGAGCGCACCTCGATCGCCGCGTCTCACCCGGTGCTGCTCTACACAGGGTTACGCATTGTCGTATTCGTCGCTGTCCTAGTGGTGCTCTACCTGTTCGGGCTGCGGCAGTTATGGCTGTTGGTTTTCGCGTTCCTGCTCTCGGGATTCGCGTCGGTCTTTCTGCTGGGCCGCACCCGCGAATCGGCGGTAGGCGGTTTCTCCTCGGGATTTCGACGGCTCAATGATCGGATCGACGCGTCTTCTCGTGCCGAGGATGGCGATGAACTATTCGATACTCCGCCAAGCGATCTGCCACCGTCAGCTGGACAGGACCAGGCCTAGGCTGAGCAGTACGGAGTAGGCAAGCAGTAGTTGGGCAGTGCCGGCTAAGGCTGATATCAAGTCTCGGGCGCTCGCGCCACCTCGTACCGTGCGAATTGGGCGGATCGCAAGTGGCAGGGCCGCGAGTCCGACCAGCGCCCAGGGTCGACCGGTCGCGGCGATACCTAGCACGATCGCAAATGGTGTGGCGATGGCAATGGTGAAGGCCAGCCGGGTCGCCGGATCCCCGATGCGGACGGCAAGAGTGCGCTTACCCGAGAGCCGATCGGTAGGAATGTCACGCAAGTTGTTAACGAGCAAGATCGCCACCGATAGCGCACCTGTCGCTACCCCGCCGGCGAGCGCGAGCCAGGAGCCTTGCAAGGTCTGGATGTAGGTCGATCCCATGACCGCCACGAGTCCGAAGAAGACGAAAACGAAGATCTCGCCGAGGCCGGCGTAGCCGTATGGGCTTGGGCCTCCGGTGTAAAACCAAGCGGCCAGGATCGCTGCGGCACCCACTGCGATCAGCCACGGCTGCTGGGTGATGAAGACGAGGATGAGCCCGGCTGCTGCAGCGATACCGAACGCGGCGAAGGCAGCCGCCTTCACCGCCGCTGGTGCTGCAAGTCGTTGTCCGACAAGGCGAATTGGGCCTACCCGAACTTCGTCGGTGCCACGGATTCCGTCACTGTAATCGTTGGCGTAATTGACCCCCACTTGGAGGGCGAGCGCAACGACGAGTGCGAAAAGCGCGCGGATGACTAGATCGTGAATACTCACCGAGCCGTGTCGCTTGAGGAGGTCGACGAACGACTCCCAGGGGCCGGCACCGGTCTCGAGAGTGCCTTCGGCCTGAAGCGGAGAGTAGGCGAACCAACCGAATTGCGATGATTGACCTAAAGCGAAAATAGAACTGATTTGGGTCCAGGCCACAGCGGTGCCGACGAGCACCGGCGCAATCGCCGCCGGCAGGGTACGCGGACGAGCGCCCTGCACCCACTGCCCCAACGTCGCCATGATGCAGCGATTGTGTCAGCAGCCTGGCCGGTCTGCCGCCTGGGCCATTGCTTGCGACGTTACTTCGCGCGCAGTGCGGCGCGATCGGGTTTTCCGGTTGGCAGATAGGGGATCACGTTGACCCGGACCCACTCGCGCGGAACGGCAGCGGCACCGAGTTGCGCGCGCACCAGATCGGCGAGCGCCGCATCGTCAGGCGTGGGATCGCTTAGCGCGGGCGCAGTGGTTTCGGGCGCAGTGGTTTGGGGCGCAGTGGTTTCGGGCGCAGTGGTTTGGGGCGCAGTGGTTTCGCTAGTGAGCAGATCAGCAATGCCCTGGTCAGTGGCAACGAGGTCACTTGCAACGAGGTCACTGGAAGCGCGGTCAGTGGAAGCGCGGTCGCTGGAAGCGCGGTCACTGGAAGCGAGGTCACTTGCAACGACGTAGGCCGTGAGTCGGGCGCCCCAAGTGTCGTCGGGATCCGCGAGCACACAGACATCGCGGGTCACGTGGGCGAGAACATCTTCGACAGCCGACACCGCAACATTTGTGCCACCGATCTGCACGACGTCATCGATGCGCCCGATCACTTCGAGTTCTGCGCCATGCAACCGGCCGACGTCACTTGTCAGCAGCGTGGCGCCAGTGAAAGTCGTGGTGGTGTTCGTGTTGTCATCGGTCGATGGAAAGAGATAGCCGCCGGCGATCATCGGTCCGGTCAGTTCGATCCGGCCGACTCCTTCGGTGTCGGGATCGCAGATGCGCGCTGCCGCGCCCGTGAGCGCGAGGCCGTCATAGAACAGGCCTCCGCTGGTTTCGGTCATTCCGTATGTGGTGACAGCTGGTACGTGTGCGTCATCGAGACGACCAAGCAGCACCCTGGGTGTTCGAGCGCCGCCAACTAGGACTGCGTCAAATCCCTGCAGTGCACTGCGCCCGTGTGGCTGGTCGAGCAGCCGCGCTACCTGGGTTGGCACTAGGGCCGTATAGGCCGGCATCGAAGGATCAAGGGTCCATGCGGCATCGGCGAATTCGGTTGGCTCAAAACTCGACCCCCCGCCGACAGATGTCAAGATCACTGGTTCGCATTGAGCCACAAGCGATCGCACAAGTACCTGTAGACCTGCGATTCCTGTCACGGGGATGGCCAACAGCCATGCGCCGGGACCGCCGAGATGCGTGTGTGTGGCCCGCGCTGAGGCGAGCAGGCCGCTTGCCGTTAGTAGCACTCCACGTGGAGCCCCAGTGGAACCGCTGGTAGGCAGGAGCACGGCGACCTCAGGTGCGACCAGGTATCGACCCTCGTCCGCTCCCTGGGCTGCCCATTGGGCTGCGCCCAGTGGCTCGCTCTCGCCGACTCCCTGGGCTGCCCATTGGACTGTGCCTAGTGGCTCGCTCTCGCCGACTCCGTGTGCTGCCCATTGGGCTGTGCCCGCTCCTGCCCTATGGGCTGTGCCGAGTGGCTCAAATCCCACGGCGGCTCTGGCTCGAACCGCGTAGTCACTTGTCCCCGCCGGGACGATGGCCAGTGCCGGGCCGTTACCAGCGAGTGCATCTGGGAGCAGGCTCAGCAGAGTGCGTACTCCGGCGGGCCCAGGTTCGATCTCAACAAGGCGCACACTTCGCCCTAACCCCAGACCCGAGCCCACCAGACCCGAGCCCCCCAGACC